>Ga0164243_10012578_pt1 | contig 11976 bp, 8 predicted proteins | sample OricompcompostOP_FD_108781 | JGI IMG/M metagenome (GOLD analysis project Ga0164243, IMG submission 108781) | Organic Plus compost microbial communities from Emeryville, California, USA - Original compost - Organic plus compost (OP) | ecosystem: Engineered > Solid waste > Mixed feedstock >...
GGACTGGTCTCGGCGCCGGCGCTGAACCGGCGCTGGTGGGCGGCGAAGAACCTCGGCTCGTACGCCGGGCGCCGCCGGGACTCGGCGACGCAGCTGCACGTCTCCGGCGTCAGCCGGCTCGCCGACGCCTCCTTCTCCTTCTCCGACCTGGTCGGGTGGGAGCAGGCGGGCAAGTTGGACGCGATCCTCGACATCACGCGCCGGGTGTGGCGCAGCCGGGCCTACGGTGACTTCTACGGCTACATGCTGGTGGCCGAGGGAGCCGTGGACATCATGGTCGAGCCGGAGCTGTCCCTGTGGGATCTGGCCGCGCTCGTGCCGATCGTGACCGAGGCGGGGGGAACCTTTACCGACCTGACCGGCAGGCCGGGACCCGGAGGGGGTAGTGCCGTGGCTACTAACGGTAAGCTCCACGCCGAGATCATCGATCGGCTGAGCGGCTGAGCATGTCCCACGACCACAACCGCGGAACTGCCCACCGGGCTGGCGAGCGCCAGGCCATCACGACCTTTATCATCGCGTGATGTCCGCCGGCTGGCTCTTCCTCGCCGCCATGATCGTCACCTACGGGTTGGCGAACATGTTGCAGTCGGTAGCCGCCGCCCGGACCGCAGCTCACGAGACCCTCGATCCCAAGCTCCTGGTCCGGCTGGCGCGCCAGGGTGTCTACCTGCTCGGCATCCTGTTCCAGGTCGTCGGCTTCGTGCTCGCCTTCGGCGCCCGGCGTGATCTTCCCCTCTTCCTGGTCCAGGCCGCCGTGGCCGCCGGCCTCGGGGTCACCGCGATCCTCGGCGTGGTCTTCCTGCACTGGCGCCTGCCCAAGGCCGAGGTCCTGCTGCTCGGTGCCCTGGTCGTGGGCCTGGCCGGCCTCGTCGTCTCGGCCGAGCCTCATCCGTCGCATCCGCTCGGACCGGCCGGTGTGGTCGGGCTCGTGGCCGTGCTCGGCGGCCTCGCGGTGGCCGGCTTCTTCGCCGCGCGCCTGCGCGGGGTCAGGGGCTCGGTGGCTCTGGGCTCGCTGGCCGGCATCGCCTTCGGCGCGGCCGCCGTCGCCTCCCGGCCGCTGGCGAACTTCGTGGACGCCCAGACCCTGCTCACCGACCCACTGCTCTACCTGCTGATCGCGCACTCGCTGGTGGGCCAGCTCCTGCTCGGCCTGGCCATGCAGCGCGGCTCGACGACCAGCGCGGTGGCGGCGATGGACGCGGCCGCCGCGGTGCCGGCCGCCGTGGTCGGTCTGCTCTTCCTCGGCGACAAGATCCAACCGGGCCGGGAGTGGGCCGCCGGCCTGGGCTTCCTGCTCACCCTGGGCTCGGTCATCGGGCTGACGTTCTACGCCGAACCCCAGCACCACCACCAGGTCATCCGGACCCCACAGGCGGTGGCGGGCCGGCCGACCAGCCCGGCACCGGCGGTGAGCCGCAGCCGGCGGGGCGCGGCCAGGCTCAGCCACGCCCGGGCACGCACCCGGACCCGCAGCCGCCACCCCGCACGGCCCGGTGCCGTGCGGTGGCGGCAGTCCTGACCGAAAGCCCTACTCGGCCGCGACCAGCTCGGCGAGCTGCACGGCGTTGAGCGCGGCGCCCTTGCGCAGGTTGTCGTTGGAGACGAAGAACGCCAGGCCGTGCTCCACCGTCTCGTCGCGGCGGATCCGCCCGACGTAGCTGGGGTCCCGGCCCGCGGCCAGCAGCGGCGTGGGCACGTCCTCCAGCACCACCCCGGGCGCCTCGGCGAGCAGTTCGCGGGCCCGCTGCGGCGTCAGCTCGCGGGCGAAGCGGGCGTGCACCTGCAGCGAGTGGCCGGTGAAGACGGGCACCCGCACGCAGGTGCCGGAGACCGGCAGATCGGGAATCTCCAGGATCTTGCGGCTCTCGTTGCGCAGCTTCTGCTCCTCGTCGGTCTCCCCCGAGCCGTCGTCCACCAACGAGCCCGCCAGCGGCAGCACGTTGAAGGCGATGGTCCGGGCAAAGACGGCCGAGGGCGGAATCCGTACCTGGTCGGTGCCGTAGGTGAGGTCGGCGGGGCGCCCCTGCACGCCGCTGAGCTGACTGTCCAGTTCGGACACGCCGGCCAGCCCGGCGCCGGAGACGGCCTGGTAGGTGGCGGTCACCAGGCTGACGAGCTGCGCCTCGCGGTGCAGCGGCGCGAGCACCGGCATCGCCGCCATCGTGGTGCAGTTCGGGTTGGCGATGATGCCCAGCGGCCGGTCACGCAACGCGTGCGGGTTGACCTCGGCCACCACCAGCGGCACGCGGGGGTCCATCCGCCACGCCGAGGAGTTGTCCACCACCACCGCGCCCTGCTGCGCCACCTTCGGCGCCAGCTCCTTGGAGGCCCCCTTGCCGGCCGAGAAGAGCACGATGTCCAGGCCCGTGTAGTCGGCCGTCATCGCGTCCTCGACGACGACCTCACCGTCCTGCCAGGGCAGGGTCCTGCCGGCCGAACGGGCGGAGGCGAACAGGCGCAGGCGGTCCACGGGGAACTTACGTTCGGCCAGGATGCTGCGCATCACGCCACCGACCTGGCCGGTGGCACCGACGATGCCGATCTGCATGGCGCGAAGACTACTGGTAGTGCCCGAGCCGCCGCCCGGATATCCCGACCGGTGTGACACCGAGCTGAGTGAGCACGTCGTCCAGCGTCTGGCCCAGGGGCGCGTCGATCCGCACGGACGCGCAGCCGTCGGCACGGGTCGGGCCCTGGTTGACGATGGCGACCGGGATGCCGACCTTCACGGCGCGCAGCACGAACCGGCGCCCGGACATCACGGTCAGCGACGAGCCGAGCACCACCAGGGCGCGGGCGGACTCCACGAGCGCGAAACACGCCTGCACCCGTTCCCTCGGCACGGACTCGCCGAAGAAGACCACGTCGGGCTTGAGCAGGCCACCGCAGTCGGCGCAGTCGACCGGCCGGAAGGCGGCGGTGTCGTCGAACTCGACGTCGCCGTCGGGGTTGATGGTGCCGGTCCAGTCGGCGAAGGCGGGGTTCGCGGCCCGCAACCGGGCGTCGAGCACCTCCCGCGGCGACGTCTGTCCACAGTGGAGACATATGATCCGGTCGAGGCCGCCGTGCAGCTCCACCACGTCGCTGGCGCCCGCCGCCTGGTGCAGTCCGTCGACGTTCTGGGTGACGATGCCGTGCAGCAGGCCCAGGCGCTGCAGGGTCGTGACGGCGCGGTGACCGGCGTTGGGCTCGGCCCGGGCGATCGCCCGCCAGCCGAGGTGGCTGCGCGCCCAGTACCGTTGCCGGGCAACCGGGTCCTGCACGAACGTCTGGTAGGTCATGGGGCTGACCCGCCGCGACGCCCCGGTCGGTCCGCGGTAGTCCGGGATGCCGGACTCGGTCGAGATGCCGGCGCCGCTGAGCACCACCACCCCGCCGCCGCGGAAGAGCTCCGCGAGTTCGGTCAGGTCACCCATGGCGTCCATCCTGCCTCGCCACCTGGACCCCGGGCGCCGGCCGTCGCGCCGGCGCGGTCCGGCGGCGCGGCGACACGCGAGAGTGTGACGTAGCGCATGCTCACCCGTGGGACGGGAATGTCGCCTGAGCCGAGGAGTTGGGCAAGGGTGTGACCCAGAAGACACGGACCGCCAAGAAGACGTCGCCGGCCCGGATGAAGACGCCCGCCACCCGCAGCCGGCGCACTCCCGCAGCCGTGAAGCCAGCCCCGGCCCCCCGCGCCGCCGGCCCGGTGCGGCAGGAACCACCGGTACGGCAGGAACCACCGGTACGGCGTGAGCCACCGGCGCGACGGGACCACACCGGTCGCGGGGCCGCGGCGACGACACCCGTGGCCCCGCTCAGCCTGGTGCGGGCCGTGCTGCTGCTCGGCACGATCGTCGCCCTCGGCCCGCTGACCATCGACATGTACCTGCCTTCGCTGCCGTCGATCGTCGACGACCTGCACGCCGACGCGACGGCCGTCCAGTTGACGCTGGCGGGCACACTGATCGGCCTGGCGCTGGGCCAGTTGGTCGTCGGCCCGATCTCCGACGCGGTCGGGCGGCGCACGCCCCTGCTGTACGGGTTCGCGGTGCACGTGGTGGCGAGCCTGCTGTGCCTGGTCGCGCCGAACGTCGCCGTGTTGGGCACGCTGCGGGTGCTGCAGGGCGTGGGCATGGCGGCGACGGGTGTGGTGGCCATGGCGGTGGTGCGTGACCTCTACTCGGGGGTGGCGGCGGCGAAGGTCATGTCCCGGCTCATGCTGGTGATGGGCGCCGCGCCGATCCTCGCGCCGACGCTGGGTGGACTCGTCCTGCGGGTGACCACCTGGCGCGGCATCTTCGCCGTGCTGGCGGTGCTCGGCGTCGCCATCGCGACCGTGGCACTGCGGTACCTGCCCGAGACCCTGCCGCCGGCGCGGCGGGTGCGCGGCGGGGTCACCGGGACGCTGCGCGCCTATGGGCAGGTGCTGCGGGACCGCTCGTTCGTGGGTCTGGTGCTCGTCGCCGGGCTGTCGATGGCCGGGCTCTTCGCCTACGTGTCGGGCTCGTCCTTCGTGCTGCAGGAGCAGTACGGCCTGTCCAAGCAGGCGTTCGGCTTCGTCTTCGGGGCGGGCGCCCTCGGCCTCATCGCGGCGACACAGTTCAATGTCTACCTGCTCGGACGGTTCAGCCCGCGTCGGATCCTGGTGTGGTCCCTCGCGGTGGCCTTCGCCGCCAGCCTGGTCCTCGTCGCCGTCAGCGTCACCGGCTTCGGCGGGCTGGTCGGCCTGCTGGTGCCGCTGTGGGTCGTGCTGGCCGGTGCCGGCCTGGCGATCCCCAACGCGCCGGCGCTGGCGCTGTCGCGCCATGGCGAGGCGGCCGGCACGGCGGCGGCGATGCTGGGTGCCGTGCAGTTCGGCATCGCCGCCCTGACGACGCCGCTGGTCGGCGTGCTGGGCGCCACCAGCCTCGCCATGGCCGTGGTGATCGCCGCGGGCCTGGCGCTCGGACTCGTCGCGATGTTCACCATCGTCCGGTCCGCCGACATCGAGAACATCGACGGACCGGCCGAGCCCGCCTTAGTCCACTAAGGACAGATCAGGAGATGGTGTGCCAGTCCTCGATCTGTCCTTCGTGGACACCGGAGGCGTCGGTGATGCGGATGCGGCCGTTGGGGTAGATCGAGAACTCGAACTGATCGGCGAACGCCACCGCGAACCCGTCCAGCTTCGCCCCGCCGAGGGTCGCCCGCACCTTGCTGTCCGAGTAGGAGACGACCCGCAGCCGGCCGGCGCCCTCCCGGGGTAAGCCCAGGTCTGCGCCCGTACGGATGAAGCGCAGGTCGCCGCCGCCCGGGGCGAGCTGCGCCGCCTCCACGAGCGGGGTGAACGCCTCGTAGACGGTGCGGAAGCCTCGGCCGTCCGCCCAGTCGAGCACGACGTCGAAGGCCGGCCGGTACATGTTGATCCGCCCGTAGTTGCCGGCCCGGGCCAGGCCGAGCGCGACCGCCTGGTCCGGGGGCAGCGCCGCGCGCTCGATGCGGGTGGTGTCCGGGAACAGCCAGCGCAGGCGCTGCTCCACGTAGGGCAGCTGCGTCATGCCGCCGGAGAGCAGCACGAGGTCGATGTCGGCCACCAGCGCCTCGATGGGCAGCCGCGCGATGTCCGCCGCCGACCGGCCCACGAGTTCGGTCATCCGCGCCACGCGCAGGGCGGCGCCGACGTAGTGCTCGGCCCGCTCCATCTGGCGCTGGAAGACCGCCTCGATCCGGTCGCGTTCGTACCAGATCTCGATGCCGCCGAACGCCGGTGGCAGCACGATCGGCACCTCGGTGACACCCTCCGCGCTGAGCGCGACCTTGGCCGAGCGGGCCGCGTCGACGAGCTGCTCGTGCAGGAGTTCGGCCCGCGGCTGGGCCAGCACGTCGAGCCCTTCACTGGCCAGCATGAAGTCCAGATCGTCGGCGATGGATTCGTCGAGGGCGTCGCCGCCCTCGCCCACGCCGACCGCGGCGAGCACCGAGATCTCGTGATGGTTCGGGCCCCGCACGTCCAGCACGGCGATGTCGAGCGTGCCGCCACCCATGTCGAAGACGAGCATCCGCAGCGGCGCGTCCGTCCCGGAGGGGTGCGCGGCCAGCCAGGCGATGCCGGCGGCCACGGGCTCGTCGACGAGCCCCTCCATGGTCAACGCCATGCCGGCCCGCTGCGCCGCGTCGAGCAGGCGCCGCCGCTGGCGGCCGTCCCACATGGCCGGGCAGCCGAGCCGCACCGCACCGGGCGCGGTGAGGTCCTGGCCACGCACGGCGCCGCGGCGGACGACCTCGTGCAGGAGGTGACCGATCAGATCGTCGACGCCCACGTCGCGCACGCCGCTGGGAAAGGCCACGTCGACGAAGTCCCGCCGCTGCGTGATGGCCCGCTTCACCGAACGGACGACCTGACCCAGCGGCGCGGACTGCGCCTCCTCACCGATGACCAACGCGCCGTCGTCGGAGTAGCCCACCACGGACGGCATCGACGCCGCCATCCCGGACCCGATCGGCAGCACTCCGTCCCGGTTCGCGATGAACGTCGTGGAGGTGCCGAAGTCGAGGGCGATGCTCAATGCGAACTCCTCTCCTGGACCACTGCGCGGGCCACGAGAATCTCTGAATCTGCCTGTTTCCATACATAACCAGGCCGGACGACGACCACCCGGGCACCGTCGGCGATCGGGGCGCCGATCGGCTGGTGCCGCTCGCGATCGAACGAGGCGAACTCGCCGGCCCGCTCGATCGGGGTGAGGTTGGCCTGGCCCGCCCGGATCCGGACGTTGTGCACCAGGGCACGGGCGGAGGCGCCGTTGACCGCGAGTTCCTCGACCTCGATCGCCAACTCGGCGAGCGCCCGTACGGCGTCCTTCTCCCGCTGCTCGAACCGGGCGACGGCGGCGGGGTCCAGCTCACCGGGCTCAGCCGACGTGGACCCGGACAGGGCCGCGGCGACGATCGCGGCGAGGTGGGCTCGGCTGGCCGCCGACGACGGCCCGGCCGCCAGCAACGCCAGCGCCTGCGCCGCGGTGAGGGGCGGCGCGTCGGCCCGGCGATACGTACGGCGGTTGGGGTCGCCGGCCACCCGCAGGCGCGGATCGCCGGCGAGCTGGGTCCGCAGCCTGGGCCAGGACCGCAACCGCTCCTCGGCCACGCCGCCGGCCCGCAGCCGAGCCTTGAGCTGCGCCGCGGTCAGCCCGACCGACGCCTCGACCCCGGTCTCCTGCCCGAGCACGGTGACCACGGCGGCCACCGGATCGGCAGCGAACAGATCGTCCAGTCGCGGGGGTCGTTCGGCGGTGCGGCGTGGCGAGGCGGGTCGAGTCACGAGCGAACTCTACGGCCCCCGCGCCGACGCCACCGCTTCAAGGAAGCAGACATAAAGGGATCAACAGTTGTAAAACTGCTTCGCAGATCATACTTTCCGTTACCGACGGATATCCGTCCGTATGCCAGCCACGGTCAACGCGGCGCGGCCGTCGAGCCGCGAACCCGCAGCATCGGGCTGATGACCACGCGGTGCGCGGGCCGGTCGGGGTCGAGCAGGCGATCGGCCACCAGCCGCACCGCGGCTCGGCCGATCGAGCCCCGCGGCGGCCGCACCGCGGTCAGGGGCGGGCTGAACAGTCCCGCCACCTCGTCGTCGTAGGCGACGACCGACAGGTCGTCGGGCACGCAGAGGTGACGCTCCTCGCACGCCTGCACCAACGCGATCGCCTCGGCGTCGGCATGCACGAGCAGTCCGGTGGTGCCGGTGCGCAGGCAACGGTCGAGCGCCTCGTCGATCGCGTCGTCCCACCCCGCCGCGCGGGCATCGGGCACCTGAGCCTCCACAGTGGAGGAAGGATCGATGTCACACTCGGCGAGCGCCTCCAGCCAACCCCGGTGCAGGGTCCGGGCGTGCGGGCTGTGCCGGGAGATCACGCAACCGACCTTGCGGTGACCGAGCGAGACCAGATGCCGTACGGCCAGCGCGGCACCGAGTTGGTGGTCGGTCACCACCGACTCCATCACGGTGTGGTGCGGCCCGACCGTCGCGGTGCGTTCGAGCAGGACCACGGGCAGCTTCGTCGAGGCGAGCCACCGCAGCGTGCGTTCGGTGGTCGGCGCGTCCATCCGTGGCGCGATCACCAGGCCATCGACGCTCTTGCCTTCGATCAGCCGGCTCAGTTGCGGCTTGTCGTCCTCGGTCTGGTAGGAGGATCCGCGCAACACGATGCGCATCTCCAGTTCGCGCGCCGCCTCCTCCGCCCCGCGGGCCACGTCGGGCCAGTAGTAGTCCAGCGACGGCACGAGCATGCCCAGCGACCGGCCCGCCAGCGACGTCACCGACCTGGTCCTGGTGTCGTCGGTCGGCGCGGGCTCGTCCGGGACGATCAACGCCACCCCACCGTGCACCCGGCGCACCAGGCCCTCGGCGGCCAACTGGGCGATGTCGCGGCGGATCGTCACGGCCGCCGCACCGAGTTCGTCGGTCAGGTCGGAGATGCGCATGACGCCGTCGCGCTGCAGCATCTCCAGCAGCTGCGCCCGTCGGGTCACCTGCAACGGGCCCCGGTTCTCGGGGGTGCTCACGGCCGCTCCTCCATGGTCAGGACCAAGGTGCCTTCCTGCCCCAGCGAGCTGATGTCGATGGCGAGGCGGGTCAACCGGTCGCCCCACACACCGCTCAGCATAGGGTCCGCCAGCTCACGGACGGTCGCAGTGACGGGTGCGTCGGATGGTGTCCATGTCACCAACACGTGCCCGGCGCCCTCGATCGCGCTGATCCCGGCCCACCCCGGACCGACCGACACCTCGCCCGCCACGAGCAGGTGCACGGTGCTGGGCCCGTCGGCGGCCACGGCCGGGTCGGGCGGTGGAACCCACCACGTCGGCCCGATCTCCGGCTGGCCCGGCTCGCCCGCAGCGGTGTCTACAAGGGACTGACCGACTGGCGCGAGCGACCAGGAGTCGGTGACGACGACGCGCCCGGTGGCCCGTTCCAGCCTCGCCTGGCGCGTCCAGCGCCGGATGTCGCTGCGCGGGTAGGCGCCCGCGAGGTCCAGCGTCAGGCTGGCGTGGTCCTCGTCGAGGTCGACCGCGACGTTTCGTGCCGCGAAGCGGCGGCCAGCGCCCTGGGGCGTGCCACGGATCTCCGGCGTGTTGTGCCAGGAACTCGTCATCGACCAGATCTCGTACCGGCGTGGGCTGAAGGTCTGCGCGGTGTAGGTGGGGCGGCCCGCGTCCACCAGGACGGGCACCCCGTGCAGCGCCACGACGAAACCGCCGACGTCGTTGTGGTTGTGGTGCTCGTTGTTGTGGCCGCCCTTGACGGCCAGGGTGAGGCCGTCGGCCGATCCGGCCCGCTGCCGCGCCACCAGCACCTGCACCGACGGCAACCAGACCTCGCGGGGCAGCGGCGGTGCGGCCGGCTCGGTCGCCGCCCAGTCCTTGTCCGTCAGGGCCCGCAGCAGACGGCCGAGCCCGGCGTCCTCGTGCGCCAGGGGCTCGCCGGGGCGGCGATGGGCGGCCGCGTGCGCCGCCGCGGCGTCGTCGCCCACCCGCCGCGCGGCCCGATGCAGGGCATCCCATGGCTGGTTCGCCGACGGTTTCGCGCTCCCGTCGGCATGGTTGACATACCAACCACCGCCCAGATGCATGCGGTGCGGGAAGGCCACCGTCGCCCGCAGCGCCGGCACTTCCGCCGCGTCGAGCGCGCCGCCGGTCGCGTGGCAGAGCAGATCGAGCGCCTCCCAGGCCCGGCACGCGCCGTTCCACCAGTACGAGTAGCCCTCGTCGACGGCGCCGTCGACTGGCAGCGCGGCCACGTAGCGGTCGATGCCCTCGACGACCAGTGCCACCAACCGCGCCCGCCGCAGCGGCTCGTCCACCAGGCGCAGCGCCGCCACGAGCACGTTGCCGTGGATCCACGGGTTCCAGTTGTGCACCCAGCCGTCCAGGCCGAGCCAGTGCCAGTCCCGCCGGTCCAGGAACGGGTCGAGGACGCGCCGGTCGACCTCGTGCCGCACCCGCGCACGCAGGCCCGGGACGTGCGCGTCGAGCTGCTGCCCGAGCAGGTGGTCGACCCAGGCGAGCTGCCCGGCGACCTCGCCCGCACCGAGGTCGAGGAACGGATCGGTCACGGTGGGCACGACCGCGCCGTGCACCCGCCGCGTGTCGTCGTGGGCCGGCCAGCACCAACTGCTCTGCTCACAGAGCAGTTGCACGCCGTCGGCCACCTCGTCGAGCCAGCGGTCGTCCAGGGTCACCGCGGCCAGCACCGCGGCCCGGCTCACCCGCCGGGCGCGGGCGAAGACGATCTGCTCGTACGTGTCCCGGTCGCCGTCGCGGAAGTAGCGGGCGTACTGCGAGGCCAGAGCGACCGGCCACGCGCGCCCGCGGTCCGCTTCGGCGCGTCGACGGAGGTCACGCAGGGTCTCCGGATGCACCCGGCTGGCCTGCCAGACCTCGCGATCGGTCGCGGGCGGCACCGGCAGCGACCGTCCCACGGGCACCAGCAGATCGAGCAGCCTCGGTGGATCCAGTCCTGGCCACGCGGCCGCCAGCGGACCGGCGAACCGGGGGTTGGCTCGCGGCGGGGCCTGCCCGGATCGGTCGATCGGCATGGCTCCTCGTCTCTGATCGTCCGCGGCGCGACGGGCGCCTCGCCGTGAACGTTTGTGATCGTATCAGATCGTTTTTCGATCGCCAGAAGCTAAAGAGACCGAGAAATGCGGTCAAAAACACCCCAAACACCCGCCATTATCGAAAAGTGGCGATGATCGGTCGTGATCGGATTGTGTCCAGCAGCCGTTGACATGAGCGCTTGTGACCGTTTTACTTCCGGGGGTCGGTCGGCCACCGGGAAACCCAGGCGGGGAGGGGACTGTGCGGGACGGTCTGGGACACGTGCCGGTCGTGTCCCGCCCAGCACTGATCGCTCTCGCTGACCGCATGCTCGGCGCGGTACGGCCCTTCGCCTCGCCCGGACACGCGCGCGTCCGCCTGCCCGGTGTCGAGGGTGGCTACGGCCACGCCGTGGACGGCCTGGAGGGGTTCGCCCGCACGTTCCTGCTCGCCGGCTTCCGCATCGCCGGTGAGCGCGGTGCGGGCCCGGTCGCCACGGAACTGGCGCAGTGGTATGCCGAAGGACTCGCCGCCGGCACCGACCCGACGGCGCCCGACCGCTGGGTCCGCCTGACCGAGCACCCCCAGGCCAAGGTCGAGGCGGCCTCGATCGCGCTCATCCTCGACCTGACCCGCCCGTGGCTGTGGGACCGCCTCGACCCGGCCGTGCAGGAGCGCGTCGTCGACTACCTCGCGCCCGCCGTCGGCGACGACACCTACCCGCGGATCAACTGGGTCTGGTTCCGGCTCGTGGTGCAGACGTTCCTGCGCTCCGTCGGTGGGCCGCACTCGCTGGCCGAGATGGCCGACGACCTCGCCACCCACGACACCTTCACCCGCGCCGGAGGCTGGCTCGCCGACGGCGCCGCCAGGGCCTACGACCACTACGTCGGCTGGGCACTGCACCTCTACCCGGCACTGTGGTCGCGCATGGCCGGGGCGCGGGAACTGGCCGAGCCGCGCCGCCAGCGCGACGCCGACGCCCTCGACCGGTTCCTGCGCGACGCGGTACACCTGGTGGGCGCCGACGGCTCGCCACTGGTGCAGGGCCGCAGCCTGATCTACCGCTTCGCCGCGGCCGCCCCGTTCTGGGTCGGTGCGCTGACCGGCGTGCCGTCCCTGCGACCCGGCCAGCTGCGACACGCGGCACTGGCGATCATCGACCACTTCGCCCGGCATGGCGCGCCCGACGCACGGGGCCTGCTGACGATGGGGTGGTTCCACGAGTGGCGGCGACTGGCCCAGTCCTACTCCGGACCCGGGTCGCCCTACTGGGCCGCGAAGGGCATGCTCGGCATCGCGCTGCCGGCCGACCATCCCGTGTGGACGGACGCCGACGTGCCGCTGCCCGTGCAGACCGGCGACACCCTGCTCGCCGTGCCGGCGCCGGGCTGGCTCGTCTGTGGCACGCAC
>Ga0164243_10012579_pt1 | contig 11975 bp, 10 predicted proteins | sample OricompcompostOP_FD_108781 | JGI IMG/M metagenome (GOLD analysis project Ga0164243, IMG submission 108781) | Organic Plus compost microbial communities from Emeryville, California, USA - Original compost - Organic plus compost (OP) | ecosystem: Engineered > Solid waste > Mixed feedstock >...
GGGACCGTCCCCGATCGCGGCCGCGTCAGAGCGATCCACGACAGCGATCCACGCCCCTGACGCGGCCGGCCCGTCACCCGCCGTCGGCCGGTACCGCACGGCGGTTGGGACGGCGCATGCACAGCCGCGGCCACCGGTCCAGGCCGTGCGCCACCTCGGCCTTCCGGATGGCGCGCAGGCCGGGCGTCTCCTGGTCCTCGGGCACGTCCCGGAACCCGAGGCGCCGGTAGTACGGCGCGTTGAACGGCACGTCCCGGAACGTGGTGAGCGTGGACGCCGGCCACCCCGCCGTGTCCGCGGCGTCGATGAGCGCGGCACCGAGCCGGCGGCGGGCGTGGTCGGGATGTACGGACACCTGTTCGATGTGCAGGTTGCCGTCGAGCGGCGCGGCGACCAGGTACGCCACGGGTGTCGGGTCGGCGACGACCCAGGCGTACCCGTCGTCGCGGAAATGCTCCAGCGCGATGATGTCCAGCGGTTCGTCCTCGGCGACGGCGGTCATGCCGAGCTCGGCGAACAGTCGTCCGGCGGCGCGCTCGATGTCTTGCAGTACCGGCAGTTCGTCGATGGTGGCTGCTCTGATCTGCATGGGCTCCCCTGGAGTCGGCGAGTCGGCGCCGCAACCGACGCGCGTTTTACGCATAATGTCGCTTATGTGCGAAATGCCGGGCTTATGATCGCAGACGGCCTCGGGCCGACGATCACCGCCGCGCGGCGGGTTCGACGCAGCCATCATCCCCCGCGCCGTACCCGGGCGGCATCCCGGCTCGCCGCTCCCGGCGGTACGGCCGCTCCCCCACCCGACTTTTCTGTCGTACCGGCCGGCGATGATGATCATGTGACGGTGGACGTGTCGGCGGCGGTGGAGGCGTTCTTCGTGGCGCGGGCGCCGCGGAAGGACTCGCCGCACACGACGGCCGCGTACCGGCGGGATCTGGCCGCCGTGTCGGCGCTCGTGGCCGAGCAGCTGGGGCGCGCGCCGCTGGTGGCGGACCTGTCGGCGCCGGTGCTGCGGGCCGCGTTCGCGGAGTTCGCGGCGGATCGGGCGGCGGCGTCGGTGGGGCGGGCGTGGTCGGTGTGGCGCACGTTCTGCGAGTTCCTGGTGGCGGAGTCGCTGCTGCCGGGCAACCCGATGGCGGGGGTGGCGCGGCCGCGGCGGGCGGAGCGGGTGCCGAAGCCGCTGCAGGGTGACCGTACGCCGGAGGATCTGCTGGCGGCGGTGGCGGCGGGCGCGCGGCGGGCGCGGGATCCGTGGCCGGAGCGGGATCTGGCGGTGTTGGCGGTGCTGCTGTTGACCGGGGTGCGGTCGGCGGAGCTGCTGGCGTTGCGGGTGTCGTCGCTGGCGGGGCGGCCCGGTGAGCGGCGGCTGGCGGTGGCGGGCAAGGGCGGCCGGTTCCGGTACGTGCCGGTGGAGGAGCCGCTGCAGGTGCTGCTGTCGGCGTACCTGTCGTCGCGGCGGGCGCGGCTGGGTGCCCGGTCGGTGTCGGGTTCGGCGCCGCTGTTCGTGGACACGGCGGGTCGGGGCCTGACCCGCGGGCAGCTGCGGTACCTGGTGGAGCAGTGTTACCGGTACGCGGGGGTGGCGGACCGGGTGCAGCGGGGTGCGCTGGTGCACGCGTTGCGGCACACGTTCGCGACCCGGCTGGCGGAGGACGGGGCGTCGATCACGGAGATCGCCCGGCTGCTGGGGCACGCGTCGGTGGTGACCAGCGAGTGGTACATCGCGTCGACGGCGGCGGCGCAGCGGGACGCGGCGCGGGCGAACCGGACGTACCGGATGGTGGCGCGGTTGTCGGCGGGGGTCGACGAGTAGCGGTCCCGGGTGGTGGGCGCGGCCCGGGCCGGGGTGGGCCCGGTGGTACCGGTCACGTACTGTTGGCGCGGCGCCGTGCTGGCGTGGCGGGTGTTCGGGTGACGGATCCGGCGCCTTTGTGGCCGCCGGCGGATCATAGTGTCACTCTGGAAGGGTTACGCGTGTGGCGTGCCGCTCGATGGTGGCGGTGTGCGCGCGGGTGGGAATCATTCCACGTTGCCGGTCGTTTCGACCGGTGGATACGGAACTACCTCGGAGGGAAGAGCCGACCATGGGCGAGCGGATGTTGCGTGGCAGCCGCCTGGGAGCCGTCAGCTACGAGTCTGACCGCAACACGGAGCTGGCACCGCGGCAGAACCGTGACTACGTGTGCGCCAGGGGTCACCGGTTCACGGTGCCGTTCGCGGTGGATGCCGAGATCCCGATGACGTGGGAGTGCAAGTTCGACGGGACGGTGGCGAAGCTGATCGACGGCGAGGAGCCGGAGCAGAAGAAGCAGAAGCCGCCGCGTACGCACTGGGACATGCTGCTGGAGCGGCGCAGTGTCGGCGAGTTGGAGGACATTCTCGCCGAGCGGCTGCAGGAGTTGCGGTCGCGGCGCGGCCGGAGCGCCTGAGTCACGGGTTTCGACGCGGCGCATCTCGCTTGGTGCGGGGTGCGCCGTTTTGTCGTGTTCTGCTGGGTCACCGGGGTTCGACGATGTCGCCTTCCAGCGGCGTGTCGGCGGGGTTGTCGGTGTCTGCGGTGTGGCTGCGCCGCACTCGGACGGTACGGGGCCCGAACACCTGCCCGGCCACGTCCGGGGACAGCCGCCGCACGGCGACGGCCTTGACTCCGCGGGCGGCGAGGGCCCGTACCGGTGGGATGAGCAGTAGCGCGCCGACCAGGTCGCTGAGGTAGCCGGGGAACGCGATGAGCGCGGCGGCGGTGAGTGCCAGCAGCCCGTTGGTGGCTTCGGTGCCGGGTGACTGGCCGGAGTCGATGGCGGATCGGAAGCGGCGCCAGGCGCGGGGGCCGACGCGGCGGATCAGCAGGGCGCCGATGGCGGAGGTGGCGAGCAGGATGAGCAGCGCCCAGCCGATGCCGATCAGGTGTGCCACGGCCAGCAGCAGGGCCAGTTCGGCGACCGCCAGCAGGACCGGCGTCACGAGGGCGATGGCGGCGATCCGCACGGCGTCACCTCCGGGTTTCGGGTCGACTCTTCCACCGTAGCCCGGCCGCGGCGGTGAGCCCGGCGAGCGCGGCGGCGATCAGCACGTACTCGGGGATGGCGCCGAGCCGGGTGGCGAGGGTGGTGCCGGTGCCGAGGCGGGTGCTGGTTTCGATGACGGCGCGGGTGTTGAACCGGGTGGCGTGGTCTACGTCGCCGTGCGCGTCGACGAACGCGGACACGCCGACGGTGGAGGCCATGAGTGCGGGGCGGCCGTGTTCGACGGCGCGTTCCTGGACCATGGCGAGTTGTTGCCGGGATTCGGCGGTGTTGAAGTCGGCGTTGTTGGTTTGCACGGTCAGCAGGTCGGCGCCGTGGGTGACGGTGTCGCGGACCAGCCCGTCGTACGCGACCTCGAAGCAGATGACGTCGCCGACGGTGGCGGGTCCGAGGTGCAGGGCGCCGACGCGGTGTCCGGGCAGGAAGTCGGAGCGGACCAGGTCGACCTTGTCGGTGACCTTCCGGGCGATCGACCGGAGCGGGATGTATTCGGCGAACGGCACCGGGTGCTGCTTGATGTACAGGGGGCGTTGCGGCCCGCCGTGGGGGGTCCAGACGATGCCGGCGTTGCGGGCGTGTTCGCCGGGGCCTTCCAGTACGGCGCCGACCAGGATCGGTGCCCGGATGGCGGCGGCGGCTTCGTCGATGCGTTGGTAGGCGTCGGGGTTTTTCAGCGGGTCGATGTCGGAGGAGTTTTCCGGCCAGACGACCAGGTCGGGTCGTGGGGTGCGGCCGGCGGTGACGCGGTGCGCGAGGCTGAGGGTGGCGTTGACGTGGTTGTCGAGTACGGCGCGGCGTTGGGCGTTGAATTCCAGCCCGAGTCGCGGCACGTTGCCTTGGACGACGGCGATGCGTACCTGCCGGCCGTGTGGTGTGGCGGCCGGTACGGCGAGGCCGGTGAGGGCGACGACGGCGGCCGTGGCGGTGAGGGCGGCGGCGCGGGTGAGGGTCTGGCCGGTGGGTGGCCGCCAGCGGCGCCAGGCGGCGGTGGCGAGTAGCCCGCCGGCGGCGGCGACGGCGAACGTGATCAGTGGGGCGCCGCCGAGTGCGGCGAGGCCGGCGAACGGGCCGTTCTGCTGGCTGAACGCGAGTCTCCCCCACGGGAAGCCGCCCCAGGGTTCGCGGCCGCGCAGCGCTTCCTGGGCGACCCACAGGGCGCCGGTGAGCAGCGGCCAGGCCCACCGGTACCGGTCGACGAGGCGGCTGGTGGCGGCCGCGGCGGCGCCCATGAGTGCCAGGTAGCAGGCTTCGACGACGGCGAGGACGATCGGCCATGGCCAGTGGCCGACGACGATGCTGGTCCAGCTGAGCAGCGGGATGAACAGGGCGGAGCCGGCGAGGAGTCCGGCGAGGGCGCCGGTGCGGGCGCGGCGTCGGTGGCAGGCGGCGGCGAGCAGCGCGACGCCGATGGGTGCCGCCCACCACTGCCCGTACGGGGGGAACGCGGCGAGTTGGGCGATTCCGGCGGCGACGGCGGCGGCGAGCGCGGCGGGCAGCGGCAGCGCGCGGCGGGGCGGTACCGGCGTGGTGGGCGGGCCGGGTGTGTCGGTGTCGGCGCCGGCCAGCTGCTCGGATGCGGTCACGCGGTCGATTGTGCCGCACCGGGTGGGTGGGGTTGGCGGTGCGCGGGCCGGGCGGGTACGGATGTCGGGTTCTGCCCTGTTTCGTGCCGGCGGCGGGGCGAATCGGGGCTGGGAATGGAAGAGGGGCGCGGCTGCTGCCGCGCCCCGCGCTCCCAGGCCCTTCCCGGCCGGCACGTGCACAGACGTTCCAGCAGACCTTCGGACCGACCCGGTGTGGGCTGGATGCCCATCCGTTGCCGTTGTCTACTGGCCGGCTGTTTCCCCCTGGCCCGTGTCGGTGTGGCGACTGGTTCGCCCGCCCCGCCGACCCCCGCCCGCGTAACCTGGCCGCCGTGGCGACGCGACCTGTCGCCACTTGCCCGCGGGTGGGGGGACGAAGTGAAGCCGAGCCGCCCCCCGAGGTAGGACGTCAAGCACGGTACGCACCCGCCCCCCGACGCTGTCAACCGGTACCCCGGAATCCGTCCGGAGCTGGCCCGGAAGTCCGCCTTCGGTGCGGCGTGTCGGCCGCCCGGGTGTGTCGGCACACCGTACGGTCCACTGTGGACTGTGCTGGTTCAGTGGGTGGCGGGCTGCGGGGTGAGGTGGCGTACGGCGAGGCGGGCGGCGGCCCGCGGGTGGTCGGCGGCGAGCAGCCCGACGGCGGCGAGCACGTACCGGTTGTCGACGACGGTGGTGGCGGCGGCCGGGAGCGGGTAGCCGCCGGCGTGGTCGGTCAGCGCCGCGGCGAGCACGTCGGTACCGGCGGGGTCGTGGCGCAGGGTTCCGCCGGAGCCGACGACGAGCCGTACCTGCCGTAGGTCGCGTCCGGGTCCGCGGGTGCCGTCGGCGCGCCGCTGCCCGCGGGCGTGCCGGCGCAGCGCGACCCGTAGGGCGAGGGTGGCCAGCTGCCGGTCGGTGTCGCGGTCGGCTGCGGTGTCGGGTACCAGGCCGGGGTCGGCGGCGCGCCGGTCGGCGGCGGACCCCAGCGCCGTGGTGTCCGGGTCGGTGAGGAGCCGTTCGGCGGTGGCGGCGGCGACGATGCCGGGGGCGTTCCACCGCATCCCGAGGTCGCCCTCGACGGTACGGGACCGCCACAGGGTCCCGGCGGCCTCGCGGCGCGGCCCGTCGCGTTCGGGGTCGGGGATCAGCACCGAGTACACGTCGGTGGTGGCGCCGCCGATGTCGACGGCGAGGACCTCTCCCACTCCGGCGGTGTCGGCGGCGCCGTCGGCGAGCAGTTCGATGCCGGCGAGGACGGCGTCGGGGGTGGCGGCCCGTACCAGGCGGGGGAACCGCCGGCCGCGGGACAGTTTCTTGCCGCCGATGACGTGGGACAGGAACACCTGCCGGATCGCGGCGCGGGCCGGGCCGGGGTTGAGCTGCCCGATGCGGGGCAGCACGTTGTCGGTGACGGTGGCCGGTACGCCGGCGTCGGCGAGCCGGTGCGTGACCGTACCGGCGGCGTCGGCGTTGCCGGCGACGACGACCGGTACCCGCAGCCGGGTGCCGGCCAGCCGCGCCGCGTTGTGGGTGAGGACGTCGGCGTCGCCGCCGTCGGTACCGCCGACGAGCAGCACCACGTCGGGGGTCGCGGCGCGTAGGGCTCGTACCCCGGCGGCGTCGAGCGGGCCGGCGGCGACGTGCACGACGCGGGCGCCGGCGGACAGCCCGACCCGGTGCCCGGCGTCGGCGGTGATGGCCGGCTCGTACCCGACGACGGCGAGTCGCAGCCCTCCCCCGGCCGACGAGCACACGTACTGTGTGGTCAGGTCGGCGTCGGGCAGCTGGCCGGCGAGGGCGGTGCGGCAGGCGTCGTACCCGTGCAGTACGTCGCTGTCGACGGTGGTGCGGTGCTCGGCGGTGGCGGCGACAGTGCCGGTGTCGAGGTCGACCGCGAGCAGCTTCGTGTACGTGGAGCCGACGTCGCCGCAGACGGCGAACCGGCCCGCCGCTGCCGGGTCGGGTGCGGCGGGCCCGGTGCCGGCGGGGTGGGCCGGGCCGGTCACGGGACGACGACGGTGCCGGTGGCGGTGACCGCGACGACCGGTTCGGCCAGGACGTCGGCGGCCGACTCGCCGCGGTCCGGGCGGCCGCGGCACACCACCCGGGATTCGAACCGGATGCGTCGGGAGCGGCGACCGCGGCCGATCAGGGTGGCGGTGACCTCCAGGACGTCACCGGCCCGTACCGGCGCGGTGAACTGTACGTCGTCGTAGGAGGCGAACAGCCCCTCGTCGCCGTCGGTGCGGATGCACAGTTCGGTGGCGGCGTCGCCGAACAGGCCCAGCGAGTACGCCCCGTCGACGAGGTTGCCGGCGTAGTGGGCGTGTGCGGCGGGCACGTACCGGCGGTGGGTGACGGTGACCTGGTCGGCGGGGTCCAGCGGGTCAGGCATGTACGGGCTCCTTGGCGCGTCGGGTGATCAGCGCGTCGACCAGGTAGGAGGCGACGTCGCCGGGGGTGGTGCCGCGGCCGAAGATGCGGTCGACGCCGAGCTCGGCGGCCATCAGTTCGTCGAACCGGGGGCCGCCGGCGACGAGCAGCGGCCGTTTGTCGGCACCGAACGCCTCCCGGAACGCCGCGGACGCCTCCCGGGTGTTGTTCAGGTGCGCGTCGCGTTGGGTGACGACCTGGGAGATCAGGACGGCGTCGGCGCGTTCGGCGCGGGCCGCCTCGACCAGGTCGGGCACGGCGACCTGGGCGCCGAGGTTGACCACCCGCATCTCCCGGTAGTACTCGAGGCCCTTGTGGCCGGCGGTGCCCTTGATGTTGAGGATGGCGTCGATGCCGACGGTGTGCGCGTCGGTGCCGATGCAGGCGCCGACGACGACCAGCTTGCGCCGCAGCTTCTTGCGGATGGTCTGGTTGACCTGGGCGGAGGTGAGCTCCGGGAAGTCGCGTTCGACCACCCGCACGGCGTCGACGTCGACCAGGTGGTTGACCTGCCCGTACACGACGAAGAAGGTGAAGTCGGGGCCCATCGCCTTGGCGTGCACCAGCATCGCCGGGTCCATGCCCATCTTCCCGGCGAGCTGCAGCGCGGCGCCCTCGGCGCGTTTGTCGTGCGGTACCGGCAGGGTGAACGACAGCTGCACCATCCCGTCGCCGGTGGTGTCCCCGTACGGTCGGACGATCCGATGCTGGCTCACGTGTCCGCCTCCAGGATGTCGGTGGCCGGGTTGTAGTAGGCGGTGTCCTTGCGGGCCACGCCGGACAGGCCCTTCCCGCCGTCCGGTGGGCGTTTCATGATGCCGAACGTGCCGGCGCCGATCGCGTCCAGCAGCCCCTGTTCGCCGATGCGTTCCAGCAGGTCGATGGCCTCGGACAGGACGTGGTTGGCGCGCTGCTGGATGAACCCGCCGGGGGCGGGCACGAAGTCCTCGTGCAGGTTGCCGGCGGCGCCGAGCACGTACTTGACGTTCTGCAGGGCGATGTCCCGGTCGGACAGCCATGGCGTGACGACGGCCTCGGTCATCATCCCGACGAGCAGGATGGACTGGCCGGTCATGGTGCCGGCCAGGTTGAAGAACCCGTCGAGCAGGTTGCCGCGGAACACGTCGCCGGTCATGTGTTTGGTCGGCGGCATCCATTTCAGCGGCGCGTTCGGGAACAGTTCCCGGGCCAGCAGCGCGTGCGCCAGCTCCAGCCGGAACGAGTCGGGCAGGTCCGGGTTGATCTCGAACGCGTGCCCCAGGCCCAGCTGCGCGTCGGGCAGCCCGGCCTCCTTCCCGAAGTACTCGTTGAGCAGTTGGGAGACGGTGACGGTGTGCGCCTCGTCGACGGCGTCGGCGGTGGTCAGGTAGTTGTCCTCGCCGGTGTTGATGACGATGCCGGCGCGGGCGTGTACCTGCCGGGAGAACCGCTGGTCGACGAACGTGCGGATCGGGTTGATGTCGCGGAACAGGATCCCGTACATGGAGTCGTTGAGCATCATGTCGAGGCGTTCCATGCCGGCCAGCGCCGCGATCTCCGGCATGCACAGGCCGGACGCGTAGTTGGTGAGCCGGATGTACCGGCCGACCTGCTTCGACGTGTCGTCCAGCGCGGCGCGCATGAGCCGGAAGTTCTCCTGCGTGGCGTACGTGCCGGCGAAGCCCTCCCGGGTGGCGCCCTCCGGCACGTAGTCCAGCAGCGACTGTCCGGTGGAGCGGATCACGGCGATGATGTCGGCGCCTTCCCGGGCGGCGGCCTGCGCCTGCGGGATGTCCTCGTAGATGTCGCCGGTCGCGACGATCAGGTACACCCAGGGCCGCTGCGGCGGGTCACCGAGCCGCCGCACCAGCCGGTCCCGGGTGGTACGCGCCCGGTCCATCCGCCGGATCCCCGCGGCGACGGCGCGCCGCGCGGCGCGGCGGGCGGCGGTGGCGTGCCTGCCGTCCGGGACGGTGAACCGTACCGACCCGGCGCCGGCCTTCTGCGCCAACGCCACCAGCGCCTCGTCGACGGGCGTGTCCCGGCCGGCGAGGCCCTGTTCGGCGAGGGCGTGGAACACCGGCAGCGCCGCCCCGGCGGTCAGCCCGACGTCGGCGGCGACGGCGTCGACGAGCCGGTTCACCCACGGGATGCCGTCCGGGTCGGCGCCGTGCATGCCGGCCAGCCGCAGCACGGCCCGCTCCACCGACACGGTGGTGTGTTCCCGGGCCAGCTTCACCACCGGCCGGCCCGCCTTGCGGGCCAGGGACCGGGCCCGCCGTACCAGCGCCGGATCCAGGTCCAGCTTGCGGCCCCGCCGGGCCCGTGCCGTCGCTGCCACCTCGATGACCTCCTGTGCTCCGTGGTCCTGCGCGAGGAGCTAGTCCCGCGCGAAGATCGTGGTGCCGTCCCGGACCGTACGCAGACACCGCGGTGTCGGCGTCTCCTCGTCCAGCCGCGGCAGCCCGTACTCGTCGTCCAGCCCGCCGGGGCAGTCCCACACCGCGAGGGTGGCCGGTGCGCCGGGGGCGAGGAACCCGGCCTCGTCGTACCGGGCGGCCCGCCACCCGCCGCGGGTGTGCGCGGCGAACGCGGTACGCAGCCCGATCCGCTGCGCCGGGTTGTGGTGTTCCAGCGCGGCCCGTACCGACCCCCACGGGTCGAGCGGGGTGACCGGCGAGTCGGATCCGAACGCCAGCGGCACACCCACCCCGGACAGCGACCCGAACGGGTTCGACGCCATCGACCGCTCCAGGCCGAGGCGGGTGTGGTACATGCGGCCGGCGCCGCCCCACAGCCGGTCGAACGCCGGCTGCACGCTCGCCGTCAGCCCGTACTCGACGAGCCCGGCGATCAGCGTCTTGTCCAGGATCTCGACGTGTTCCAGGCGGTGCCGGGCGACCCGCAGCCGTTCCAGGCCGACCACGTCGGCGGCGGCGGCGAACCCGGCCAGTACGGTGCCGACCGCGGCGTCACCGATCGCGTGCATGCCGCCCTGCACGCCGTGCCCGGTGCAGTCGACGATGTGCGCGGCGACCTGCTCGGCGCTGAGCAGGCCGTGCCCGCAGCCGCCCCGGTCCGCGTACGGGGTGGTCAGGTGCGCGTCGCCGGAACCCAGCGCCCCGTCCGCGTACAGGTCGCCGGCGGCGCCGGCGGCGCCCAACTCGCGCGCCTTGCCGGCCGCGCCCAGCTCCCCCCAGTAGCCGATGACGTGCGGTACCGGCTCGGCCGCGGCGGTGGCCAGCAGGTCGGTGAAGTCGTCCTCGGAGCTGGTCGTGGGCCCGCCGCACTCGTGCAGGCAACCGATACCGAGCGCCGCGGCGGCCGACAGCGCCGCCGCCTGCGCCCGCCGCCGGTCGGCCGCGCTGAGGTGCGCCAGCGCCGCCGCGCACACCGCGTCCCCGGCGTCCAGGGTGTGCCGGCCGTCGTCGCCGTACCCGGGCAGCTGCGCCAGATCCGGTACCAGCGCGGCCAGCGCACCGGTGGCGAGCACCGCGTGCCCGCTGACGTGCGCGACGCAGCACGGCCGGCCGCCGACCGCGCGGTCCAGCTCGTTGCGGTGCGGTACCGCCGGGTCCGGCCAGACCGACTCGTCGTACCCGCGGGCGTACACGAGCGCGCCGGCGGGCAGCGTGTCCGCGTACCCGGCGAGCAGGTCCAGCAGCGCGCCGGCCGAGGTGGCCGCCGAGACGTCCAGCTGGGTGAGGGTCAGGCCGGTACTGGTCAGGTGCGCGTGCGCGTCGACGAACGCCGGCGTCACGAGCGCGCCGTCGAGCGGGACGGTGGTGTCGGCGGCCGGGGCGTCGGCGTCCGTACCGACCCAGACGATCCGGTCGCCGTCGACGGCGAGGGCGGTGGCGTGCGGGTCGGCCGGGCTGTACACCCGGCCACCGCGATACAGGGTGGTCACCATGCCCTCCAGTCTTCCCCGCCGACCGCGCCGCGTGCGTCTCAGCCGGCGAGCCGCGCCGTGAACAGCCGCCGTACGCCGGGTTCGGCCCGCAGCAGGCCGAGCGCGTACTCGGCGTGGCCGGGCACGTAGCCGTTGCCGACCAGCATCGTCACGTCCGCGGCGAGCCCTTCGGCGCCGAGCGCCGCCGCCGCGAACGACGTCGCCATCGAGAAGAAGATCACCGTGCCGCCGGCCGCGGTGGCGAGGACCGCGCCGTGCTCGCAGCCCGGTACGTCCACGCACACGACGGTCACGTCGGCCGGTGCGCCGATCGCCGCCGACACCGCCACCGGGTCGGTCGCGTCCGCCACCACCACCTCGTCGGCGAGGCCCGCGTCCCGCAGCCGGTCGGCCTCCGCCTCGGTCGGTACCACCCCGACCGTGCCGGCGCCGGACCGGCGCGCCGCGGCGAGTGACAGGCTGCCGGACTTGCCGGCGCCGCCCAGTACCGCCACCCGCGGCGCGGCACCCAGCCGGGCGGCGGCCTGCTGCACCACCCGGGCGGTCAGTGCCGGCGCACCGCACACGTCCAGTACCGCCAGGGACAGCTCCGGGTCCTCGTCGTCCGGCAGCACCGCGGCGATCGACCGGGCGAACAGGATCGCGTGCCCGGCGGCCGGTACCTGCTCGCCGCGGCCGTCCCAGCCGGCCAGCTTGTCGGTGACCGCCAGCGGCGTCAACGTCAGCGACACCAGCGTCGCGACCCGCTGCCCCACCCGCAGACCGAGCGGCGATTCGGCGCCGACGGCCTCGACCGTACCGATGAGCATGCCGCCCGAGCCGGTGACCGGATTGTGCATTTTGCCGCGGCTGTCGATGATGTCGAGCACCTCGGCGCGGATCGCGTCGCCGTCGCCGCCGTGCTTGGTGGCCAGCTGCCGGTAGCTCGCCGCGTCCAGGTTCAGCCGTTCCAGCCCGATGCGTACCTCGCTGGGCCGGATGTCGGCCGAGGCGTCCAGCCGGTACGCGGCCTGCGGCAGCACCCCGGCCGGCTCCAGCACCCGGTGCAACCCCACCGCCGAC
>Ga0164243_10012582_pt1 | contig 11974 bp, 8 predicted proteins | sample OricompcompostOP_FD_108781 | JGI IMG/M metagenome (GOLD analysis project Ga0164243, IMG submission 108781) | Organic Plus compost microbial communities from Emeryville, California, USA - Original compost - Organic plus compost (OP) | ecosystem: Engineered > Solid waste > Mixed feedstock >...
AGGCTTAGGAGCACAGCTCGGTATGAAGGAAGCCCTCGAAGATGCAGAACTTACAGTGGCTGACGTGGATTATATCAATGCCCACGCTACTTCTACACCTTTAGGTGACGTGAGTGAGATTAAGGCTATCGCGGCCGTTTTTGGAGATCATTTATCAAGGATTAACATCAGTGGAACCAAGTCCATGACAGGTCACCTGTTAGGTGCTGCCGGTGCCGTGGAAGCGATTGCTTGTATCAAGGCTATTCAAGATGACGTGGTACCGCCTACGATTAACACCACGGAAGTTTCTCCCGAAGTGGATCCCCGTGCAAATCTGACCCTCGGCAAAGCACAGTCCCGTACGATCAATATCGCGATGAGCAATACCTTCGGTTTCGGGGGGCATAATGCTATCGCGGTATTTAAGAAGTTTAAAGGATAATTTTAGATATTTTAATATATGCAAAATCCCGGCAGCAGGACTTGTTGCCGGGATTGGCGTTTCAAATAGTTAGATATCTTAATCCGTATAGCTAGTCGAAAAAATATAGAAGATACAAAGAATAATCCCGGTATAAGAATAGCTATAATTTCAACAGTTTAATCTCCTTATTTCATCATATCGGCTGATTTATTTTATGATGCAGACTCCTACAATTTCCGTAGCTTAGTATTTCGAATCATGAGTTCGGGATAGTTATGGCAAAAATAAAAAAATTAGATCAGGTTGAACCCGCTCCTTCCAGAAGTACAGAGGATCTGATAGAAGTTTACGGCGCTAGGGAACATAATTTGAAAAACCTGGATATCCGTCTTCCAAAGAATAAATTGGTAGTCATTACCGGTATCAGCGGCAGCGGTAAATCTTCATTGGCTTTTGATACTATTTATGCCGAGGGGCAGCGTAGGTATATGGAAAGCTTTTCTGCTTATGCCCGCCAGTTTATAGGCGATATGGAAAGGCCGGATGTGGATAAGATCACCGGGCTCTCCCCCGTTATTTCTATCGAGCAAAAAACTACGAATAAAAATCCCCGTTCTACTGTAGGAACCATCACCGAAGTGTACGATTTTCTCCGCTTGTTGTATGCCAGGATCGGCCTGGCTTATTCCTACGAAACGGGAAAGAAAATGACCCGCTTTTCGGAAGATGAAATCCTTGAGCATATATACAAGAATAAGGAAAAGAAAAAGTTGATCATCTTGGCTCCCTTGGTGCGTGGCCGTAAAGGTCATTACCGCGAATTGTTTGAACAAGTGCGCAAACAGGGATATCTCAAGGTGCGTATCGATGGAGAAATTGTGGATTTGAAAGAAAGGTTGCAAGTGGATCGCTACAAGATACATGATATCGAATTAGTCGTAGACCGCGTACAGGTAACTTCTGACGCTAAGAGCAGGATCAGCCAGAGTGTTCAAAAAGCCTTGCAAATAGGTAAAGGTTTAATGTTCGTACTGGATCATGATACCAACAAATCCACGCAATACAGCAAGCAGTTAATGTGCGAAGATACGGGCTTGTCTTACGAGGAGCCTTCCCCGAATACGTTCTCTTTCAATTCGCCCTACGGCGCTTGCCCGAGATGTAAAGGCTTGGGAACCATTTACCAGGTTGATATGAACGAGGTAATTCCGGATTATTCCAAATCGATCCAGGACGGAGGTTTAGTGCCATTAGGAGAAGCCAGGGATACGTTTACTTACAAACAAGTACAACAGTTAGCGAAGAAATATAAATTCTCGTTGACAAAACCCATCTCGGAAATACCCAGGGAAGCCTTAAACCTATTGTTGTTCGGTGATGTGAACGGTAGCCTGAATACGGAAGTAGCGCTCGATGAAGAATCTACGATCAATGTATCTGCCGAGTATGAAGGCGTAGTGAACATGGTGCGCAGGTATTTTAATGATACCAGCAGTGATCATGTCCGAAACTGGGCCGAGGGTTTTATGAAACTGAGTACTTGTCCCACTTGTGATGGTGCAAGGTTGAAAAAGGAAAGTTTGTTCTTCAGGGTCGATAACAAAAATATTTCGGAACTGGGTAACATGGATCTCAGTCACCTGGCTACCTGGTTTGAAAATATTGAAGAGCGCTTAGACAATAAGCAAAATGTCATCGCCAAGGATATCCTGAAAGAAATCCGCGAAAGGGTCGGTTTTTTATTGAATGTTGGATTAACATATTTAACGCTCAATAGGCCCACCAAGACCTTGAGCGGTGGAGAATCTCAAAGGATTCGCCTGGCTACGCAAATTGGTTCCCAATTAATGGGCATCACTTATATCCTCGATGAACCGAGCATCGGTTTGCATCAGCGGGATAATATGCAGTTGATCGAAGCATTGAAAAACCTCAAAGAAATGGGGAATACGGTTATCGTCGTGGAACATGATAAAGATATCATGCTGCATGCCGATCACCTGGTGGACATCGGTCCCGGCGCAGGCAAACACGGCGGAGAAGTGGTGGCACAGGGGAAGCCTACCGATATGCTGAAAATGAAAACCGCCACGGCGGGCTATCTCAGCGGTAAAACAGGGGCGCCCATCCCGGAAGAAAGGCGGAAGGGAAACGGCAAGTTCCTGGAACTGAAAGGCGTAACCGGGAATAATTTGAAAAATGTATCCGTCAAGTTTCCATTGGGTACTTTCATGTGTGTGACGGGTGTTTCCGGTAGCGGTAAATCCACGTTGATCAATGAAACCCTGTACCCGATTCTATCCAAGCACGCTTATAATTCCAAGAAGGAACCGATGCCGTACAAAAGCATCAAGGGCTTGGAAAATATTGATAAGGTTATTGAAATAGATCAATCACCGATCGGTAGGACGCCAAGGAGTAATCCTGCTACATATTGCGGCTTTTTTACCGATATCCGTACTTTATTTGCACAGGTGCCGGAAGCTAAGATCCGCGGGTACAATGCAGGCCGGTTTTCGTTTAATGTGAAAGGCGGTCGCTGTGATGTATGTGAAGGTGCAGGTGTCAGGGTAATTGAAATGAATTTCCTGCCGGATGTAATGGTGCATTGTGAAAAATGTAACGGAAGGAGGTATAACCGGGAAACTTTGGAGATCCGTTATAAAGGTAAATCCATTTCCGATGTGTTGGACATGACGGTAGATGAAGCCGTGGAATTTTTCCAACCGGTGCCTTACATCCACCGTAAAGTGAAAACATTGCAGGATGTCGGGCTGGGGTATATTTCATTAGGTCAATCCGCGGTGACTTTATCCGGAGGTGAGGCCCAGCGGGTAAAATTATCCACCGAATTATCGAAAAAAGATACCGGGAAAACGATCTATATTCTCGATGAACCTACTACGGGTCTGCATTTTCAAGATATCCAGATGTTGTTGAAAGTGCTGAATAAGTTGGTAGATCGCGGAAATACGGTTTTGGTGATCGAACACAACTTGGATGTCATCAAGATGGCGGATTATATCATCGACTTGGGCCCTGAAGGCGGCGAAGGTGGCGGGCAGATCCTGTGTACGGGTACGCCGGAAGTGGTGAGTAAATGCAAAGAAAGTCATACCGCTAAATTTTTAGCCCAAGAATTACACATCAAATAGGGATTTCCCGATTTATTAGAGTGCCAGCTTTTTACTAATATTGCAGCGATGAAACGAATTTTTCGACTTGGAATCTTACTGGTGGTTATGGCTGTAGGTTTTGTTGCCTGCGATGATCAAACGGAGGTTTGCGACCAGGTATTTAATGCCGACCTCAGGGCCTTGTTTAAATATCCGCGGCCTACAGATGGGGTGATCGTAGATACAACATTACCATATGTAACAGTAGTAGCTAAGGGAACAGATACCCTGTTTAAAGGAGCTACAGGCTTGAAAAATCTCAGTTTTTCGTTAAATGGAACGGTTGATAGCACGACTTATTATATCAAGGGAGATTCTACCGTGACGGGAGATACGATTACTTTCAAATATAGCAGGAAACCGCATTTCGTATCACCGGGTTGTGGCTTTGCTACCTATTACACCTTGGATACGGTTATCTTTACCCGGTATGCCATTGATTCTATCCGTATTTTAAATAGAGAAGTTACTACGAATGATGACACGCATCTTTACCTGTTTTATTAGTTTTTTACTTTGTACGGGATTGGCTTTCGGGCAGGATTCAACCGAAGTGAAGCTGAAGCATGACACGCTCACCGTTACGCAGCAGGTTAGTGCGGGATTGAGAATCGGCCTGGACATTAGCCGTTTTGCATACCTCTACTTTCAGCCTTACCGAACCGATGTAACCTTGATGGCCGATGCGAGGTTGAATAAGAATTTATACGTAGCAGGAGAATTTGGCTATAATAGAACTTCCCATTCCGATAGTAATTATACTTATAAGGGAAATGGCGCTTTCGTGGCTTTAGGGATCGATTATAATGTACTGAAGAAGCAGACTTCGAAGCAGCGGAACATATTATACGTTGGCGCAAGGTATGGCGTCGCTTTATTTAATTATGAAATTCCTGAATACCATATTTACGATGAATATTGGGGGAATTCTTCCGGTAGCGTACCTAAACAAAGTGATAATGCGCAATGGATTGAACTGGTCGTTGGTTTGAAAGCTGAAGTGTTTAGAAATTTCTTTCTCGGGTGGAGTTTGAGACAACGTTTTTTAACTACTAAGCGTATCCCGGAGGGCGATTTCCCGCCCTTGGTAATTCCGGGGTTTGGGCCGGGGAATAAGAAATCGGTATTCGATTTTAATTATAGCATAAGTTATCAAATTCCGTTGTATAATGTGAAAATCCCGGTATTTAGTGCGAAGGCGAAACCCAAAAAGGGTCACTGATTTCACGGATTTCACTGGTTCCGGTTTTTGTTTTTTTTGGGGGGTGTTTTTTTGGATTTTAGAGGGCGACTTTTATTGGTCGGCTTCCCGTAACATTTTAATGTGGGGGATATCATCTTCTAAGTACATGTCGCTTACTTGTTTGAAGCCAAAAGATTCATAAAATCTTTGCAGGTATAGTTGGGCGCCTATCTTGATCGCTTGCTTCCCAAAAATGTTGTTGATGGCTTCTATAGATTCCCGCATCAATTCTTTCCCGATTCCTAATTTTCGAACATCGTGCGCCGTGGCTACCCTGCCAATGGCTGCTTCGTCATAGGAAATGCCTTTGTCAAAGATCCTGGTTACGGCTACCAGGTTACCTTTTTCATCGTAACCCATTACGTGGAAAGCTTCTTTATCATATCCGTCCAAGTCGAGGTAATTACAATTTTGTTCCACCACGAAAACCTTTGCCCTTAATTGCAAGATCGCGTACAACTCATCTGTACTCAACGACTGGTACGATTTTATAATCCATTTAATTTCCATAAGCCCTAAAATTACAGCACCGGGAAGCTGTAGCCAGTTCCCGGTGCAAGTATAATTAATTCTTCAGAAATGATTACCAGATTACCACGCGTTCTGATGCAGGCAATACCATTTTATCTCCGGCTTTACAACCCCAGGCTTCCTGGAACTCGACCAGGTGAGGTAATGGCCCGTTGATCCTGGACCTGGCTGGGCTGTGGGGATCCGTTTGGATTTGGTTGCGTAAAGCGGCATCCGTAATATTTGCATGCCATACTTGCGCCCATCCTAAGAAGAAGCGTTGTTGCCATGTAAAACCGTCTATTAATTTCGGGGCCGGTTTACCTTCGAGGGATTTTTCCAAGGCATGGTATGCCAATGTTAATCCACCCAAATCAGCGATGTTTTCACCGATTGTTAAGGCGCCATTAATTTTGAAGCCGGGCAATACCTCAATGGAGCTGAAGTAATCGATATATTTCTTAGCCAATGCTTCGAAGTTTTTACGATCGCTTTCTGTCCACCAGTTTCTCAAATTACCTTCCGCATCAAATTGGGAACCTTGGTCGTCAAAACCGTGTGTAAATTCATGACCAATAACGGCAATGATGCCGCCGTAGTTGATAGCATCGTCCGCGTTAGCATTGAAGAATGGCGGCTGCAAGATACCTGCCGGGAATACTACCTCGTTGTTGAGCGGGTTATAGTAGGCATTTACCGTTTGCGGCGTCATCATCCATTCAGATTTGTCAACCGGTTGACCTAATTTTTTGATAGCTTCTCCATGGCGGTACATCGCAGTATTAACGATGTTTTCCAATAATTTATCGGGAGAAATCTTGATGGAGGAGTAATCTTTCCACTTGTCAGGATAACCGATTTTGTACGTGAAAGCAGCTAATTTTTTATGTGCTTCTTTCTTCGTCTCCTCGCTCATCCATGTTAATTTATCGATACGTTCGCCATAAACGGTACGAACATTTTCGATCATTTCCGAAACCTTTTGTTTAGAAGATTCGGGGAAGTATTGTTTAACGAATAACTTGCCTAGAGGCATGCCCAATGACCCGTCCGTTGCGCGGATAGCCCTTTCTACGCGGTTCTTCTGTTGCTTCGTGCCACGCATTACCGTTGAGAAGAAATGGAAATCTTCCTTATCAAATTTTCCAGGTAATACCCCGGCAAAGCGGGTCAGAACTTGCCAGCGTAAATAGTTTTTAAGCAAATCTAAATCGGTTCCGGCAACTAATTTGGCTACTTCTGTCAAGTAGGGTTTATTTTGAAGGATAATGGAATCCGTTTTAAAACCGCTGATATCCAGGTAGCTATTCCAATCAAGTTGCGGCGCCAAGGCATCCATTTCAGCAATGCTCACCTTGTTATAGGTTGCCACCGGATCGCGTAATTGTACATTAGTTAATTGTAGCTTGGCCAGTTTGGTTTCAAAATCCAAGATGGATTGGCCAATGTTGGCGGCTTTCCAGTCGGCCATGGCAAACATCTTATTGACATGTTGAACAAATTCAGCCCTTACTTTTTGCGTGCTTTCATCAGTCCTCTCGTAATAGCTTTTTTCACCTAAGCTGAGACCGTCTTGTCCGCCGTAAAGTGCATTGATCACACTATTACGTGAATCGGCTTCAACCCCGACCCCGAATACGGAAGATATACCGATTCGCGACAAGTTGGCGCAAGCTTTCCACCAATCATCCAAAGATTGGATAGACTTGATCTGTGCTAAGAAAGGATTTAACGGGCTAAGGCCTCTTTGCTCGATGGTATTTACATCGAGGTAAGATTTGTAAAAGTCAGCAATTTGCTGTTCTTCGGTGCCTTGAACCAGGTTCGTTTTTTGGGAAATATCATTGATGATCCCCTTGAGGCGAACCTCTTTATTTTCTTTATCTAACACGTTAAAGGCGCCCCAGCGACTTTCGGTACCGGGAATAGGATTGTTTTTCTTCCAGCCACCATTGGCATAATTGTCAAAATCTTGACATGGTGTGTATTGCTTATCTAAGGAAGACATTTCAAACGCAGGTATTTTCTTTTGGGCGTACAGCGAAGAAGAAGCCAGCAAGGCTGCTACGGCTCCGGTGTACAACCATTTGCCTGCCCTGGATTGTGTATGACTCATTATAAACAGGATTTAGGTTTTAAAGGTAGGGAAAAAGAACTTTATAGCCACCGTTCAAGAAGGATTCCTAAAGGAGTAAATTATTTAGTAGGTTTGTACCCGAATTATTAATAATCGCATGTCATCCTTTTTTAATTTATTCCGAATTCTGACAGCAATCGTATTGACAATTGCTATATTTTTATCATGTTTCGCGGTATTTAGCCTTTTTAAAATGCCCAGTGCAACGTCGTTACTCGTGATCATGATATTCGCTGCGCCTGTAGTGCATTCCATTTTAAGCCAGGCTTTACAAAGGCATATGATGGATCCTAATATGCCGATGAAGCACAGCACACCTGGCGGCATCCGAGTGATGGGATACATTTGTATGGCAATCGCGATTCTTTTTCTATTATCAGGTACCGTTGTTTTAGCCAATCTGAACATGATAGAGGATATGGCGTTACGGCAAAATCCCGATTATTTTAAGGATTCAGGTGTTACCAAAGAACAATTAATCCTGTTATTCAAAGCGATGTGCATTTTTTATATCGTGTACAGCACTTTAATTATTGCCAATGTAATCTTATCTCTTCGTTTCGTCAGCAAATGGAAAGATTCGCAGGGCGATGACATGGAGATATTGGATGACGATTCCTATCAATAAATTACGCAAAGGGCTATGAGTAATAGCTTTGCTAAACTAACCCGAACCTTTTCACAGGAAAAAGCAAAGCAGTATGAACACAAATTCATCCGTACCATTAGCAGAAAGATTGCGTCCACAGGTTTTGACAGACCTGGTGGGGCAGGAGCATTTAACCGGGGAAGGTAGCATCCTCCGTAAAGCCTTGGAGCAAGGTAAAATTCCTTCCATGATTTTATGGGGACCACCTGGCGTTGGAAAAACTACCATTGCAAACATCATCGCGCATACTTTGCAGGTGCCGTTTTACACTTTGAGCGCCATTGCGGCGGGAGTAAAGGAAGTCCGCGAAGTAATAGAAATAGCTAAGCGGCAGCAACATGCTGTATTGTTTATAGATGAAATCCACCGTTTCAATAAGTCGCAGCAAGATGCTTTGCTGGGCGCCGTAGAGAAAGGTATTATTACCTTGATAGGAGCCACGACGGAAAATCCATCCTTCGAAGTAAATGCGGCCTTACTATCGCGTAGCCAGGTGTACGTGTTAAAACCACTGGGTCCCGATGAGTTTTTGAAACTATTGCAACAGGCGATGGTGAAAGATCCTTGGCTGGCTTCGCATAACATTGAATTAGAAGAAACCTCTGCCCTCTTTAATATTGCCGGAGGCGATGCCCGTAAATTGTTGAACTTATTTGAATTGGTGGTTGATACTTTGCAAGAAGACCCTATCGTGATTACGGATAAAAAAGTGATGGAAATCGCACAACAACGGGTTGCAATCTATGACAAATCGGGCGAACAGCATTATGATATTATTTCCGCTTTTATTAAGTCAATCCGCGGCAGCGATCCTAATGCGGCAGTGTACTATCTCGCGCGGATGATAGAAGGTGGGGAAGATGTTAAATTCATTGCCCGTAGGTTGGTGATCTTGGCTTCTGAAGATATTGGAAATGCCAATCCGAACGCATTATTACTTGCCACGAACTGTTTCCAGGCAGTGAACATGATCGGTTACCCGGAAAGCCGGATTATTTTGTCCCAATGCGTAACTTACCTCGCCGCTTCACCAAAGAGCAATGCTGCCTATATGGCGATTAACACCGCGCAAAGCATCGTTTCCAAGACGGGCGATTTGCCGGTTCCAATGCAAATCCGTAATGCTCCTACCAAGTTGATGAAAGATCAAGGTTATGGGAAGGATTATAAATATGCCCATGATTACCAAGGCAATTTTGTTATGCAAGAATTTTTGCCGGACGCAATTAAAGGGACGAAGTTTTATGATCCGGGAAAGAACCCGAGGGAAGAAGATTTGAGGAAATATTTACGTTCGTTATGGAAGGATAAATATGGGTATTGACCGGTGCGAGTAGAGACAAGGCATGCTTTGTCTCTACGATATGTATCCACGTTATACACTTGGCATCAACCATTATTTCCCACGTTTTTTATCCAAAATTTCAAACCGCACCATCTCTTGCTCCCCGGACTCGTCAATAATTGATAATACATGATTTCCCGGGCTTGGATTCAACGAAATTTGATGAAAGGTTGTCGTACTGCCGATATATTCATCATCCAAATGCCAGAATATAACTGCATCCGGATCCCGGTGCGTGGCTTTAAATACCGTGGCGCCTTGCTTCCCATCGATTTCAACAGGTACGTAAATCTTAGCTTGATCCCTGGGGTAGATGATCTCCATGCTTTGTCCAGCTTGCCCCCCGGTTTCACACCCAGGTTTAAAAGGAGGTAAAGGCTTATAAAGATGCTTGGCCCTGTAATAAAACTCCATCGTGGGCGGTAAAACGAACCAAGATACATGTTGCATATTATAAGGCGCTTCGCAATTAGATGTGACGCGGTATTTCCCGGTAGCATCTAAATGGATCAACTGGTGATAGGGACAAGCCTTCACCTTGCTGCCGGATTTGGGATATAAAACACTGTCAACATCGGGGCAATTAGGCCCGGCTTGATAGCCCGATTGCTTACATACTGCGATCTTCTCCATATCCTGCGAAGGTTTACTAAACCATTGCCTGCTATCCATCATCCTTGCCACTTCAAATAAAATCGGCGCCGCCGTTTGTACGCCGATCAATCCCGGTCTTCCTTCCCCGTCAGCATTACCGGTCCAAACGCCGATGGCAAACCGGGGCGTCATCCCGATGGCCCAACCATCCCGGAAGCCGAAGCTGGTGCCGGTTTTCCATGCTACCCGCTGTGAAGATGAAAATTGTTGCCAAAGCATTTCTTCACCGGGACGCATCACATCTTCCATGGCTTGCAATGTAAACCATATGGAACTGGCATTTAATAAGCCATGCGTTGAGGGCGAAGAATTTGAAATAACTTTTTCTTCACGGTTGTATATGGGCTGATGAATATCATCCGCATCATATTGATAGTTCAAATCCTTGTAATGCAATAATTGTCTGCCTAAGCTCGCATATGCGCCCGTCAGCTCCCATAGGGTCGTTTCACCGCCTCCCAGTATTAAACTTAACCCGTAGTGGCTGGCAGGCTTTTGCATGGTGGTGATCTTCATCTTTTTTAACAAGGCTTGAAAGCGTTCCGTACGGTATTGTTTTAACATACCCACGGCAGGCACATTTAAGGAGCGGGATAATGCCTCCGATGCAGGAACGGCGCCATCGAAGCCCAGGTCAAAGTTTTGAGGTGTGTACCCTGCAATGGCTAATGGAACATCGGCCAATAATGAATTAGGTAATATAAATCCATCATTCAACATCGCGGCAAATAGTAACGGTTTCAAGGTACTGCCGGGACTTCTCGGCGCCTGGATGATGTCTACATGACTTTGTAACTCAGGATCTTCCGGGTGATAAACATTCCCTACATAAGCAAGCGTATTACCCGTTTCAAGATCCAGTACCAGGACCGCGGCATTATTAATACCGTTTGCTTTTAAATTTTGATGATGCCTTTCAACTGCTTGTATAATGTTCTGTTGTAAATTAGCATCGAGGGTACTATGTAACCGGGTATCTCCAAGTTTCCCATGACGGTACCAGTCTTTTCTGAATTTATCCAGCAGGTGCGGCGCTAGTTGAGGTAACGGGATCGGTTCTCCCGGTAACGGTTCCAGCTTCGCCAATCTACAGGTGGTAGGATCAATATTTCCGTTGTCTGCAAGTTTCTCCAGCAGGCTGTTTCTCTTTTGTAATAATATTTTTTGATTTTTCCCCGGATGCACCAGCGAGGGACTATTAGGTAAAACGGCAAGGGTTGCCATCTCTCCCCAAGAGAGTTGGTAGGGACTCCGTCCGTAATAGCGCCAAGCAGCTGCATCCAAGCCTACCACGTTCCCACCGAAGGGAGCATTGCTCGCATATAAATTCAATATTTCTTTCTTCGAATAAGAAAACTCCAAGCGGGTGGCCAAAACGGTTTCTATGAACTTCTGCCAAATAGTCCTGGGTTGATCCCTGGATAAGCGGATCACTTGCATCGTTAAGGTACTGGCGCCGCTCACGACCTTTCCTCCGGAAATGTTTTGTTTGATGGCACGGCCCAGGGCTAAGGGATCAACACCCCAATGGTAATAAAACCGTTTGTCTTCGTAAGTAGTGATACAATCTATAAATTTCTGCGGGATTGAATCCGGCGCGGGGAATCTCCATTGTCCATCGCTGGCAATACTGGCAGAAAGGAGTCTTCCATCAGCATCTTCCACAACGAATGAAGTAGGTTTATCAAATAATGTTTTAGGCAGGATGAAGTAATAAGCAACCAATAACACCGCCAAAACGATGCCCCATTTCCTTTTTTTATATAACCACAGTTTTATTTTTTGCCACTTTGTCGAAGGCATGAGTTTGATGCTGTTTTATCTGATTTCAATGTGTTGAAGTTAGGAAAGTTA
>Ga0164243_10012583_pt1 | contig 11974 bp, 7 predicted proteins | sample OricompcompostOP_FD_108781 | JGI IMG/M metagenome (GOLD analysis project Ga0164243, IMG submission 108781) | Organic Plus compost microbial communities from Emeryville, California, USA - Original compost - Organic plus compost (OP) | ecosystem: Engineered > Solid waste > Mixed feedstock >...
GCAGCGCGACCGCGGCATCAGCTACCTGGTGATCGGGCACGACCTCGCGCTGATGAACCACCTGGCGCACCGCCTGTACGTGATGTACCGGGGACGGATCGTCGAGTCCGGCCCGGCCGCCGCGGTGTACGCCACCCCCACGCACCCCTACACCCGCGCACTGGTCGCGGCCGCACCGCTGCCCGATCCGGCGCGGCAACGACAACGACGCGCGCTCGCCGTGCGCACCGCCGCGGCCGCACCGCCCGGCCCCGCCCCCGGACACGGTTGTGCCTTCCTGCCCAGGTGCCCGTTCGCCCTGGACCGGTGCGCCACGGAGGTACCGGCGCTGCGCCGGATCGGCACGGTCGAGGTCGCCTGCCACAACGACACGGCGCTGGCGGTGCGGCCATGACCGCCCGTCGCGTCACGCGCCGGGTGCGCTCGTTGCTGGCCGCCGCACTCGCCGGGTTCGTCCTCGCCGGCTGCGGTCCCGTCGCCGCGGACGACTCGACGCTGACCGTGCAGTTCTCCGGGCCGCCGATCGCCGGGCTCGATCCGGCGAAGGCCTCCGGGGGCCAGTCGATGATCTACTCCACCCTCGCGTACGACTCGCTGATCCACCTCCGCCCCGACGGCACGCTCGCGCCGGACCTCGCCACCTCGTGGACGTGGCTGGGCGAGGGGTACCGGCAGTTCCAGCTGACCCTGCGCGAGGGGGTGACCTTCAGCGACGGCACTCCGCTGACCGCCGAGGCCGTGGTCCAGTGGCTGGCGTACTTCCGGGACGCCAAGTCCACGCTCAGCTCGAACCTGCAGATGCTGACCACCGCGACCGCCGTCGACGACCGCACCGTGCGACTCGACCTCAGCGAACCCAACCCCGATCTGCCGATCGTGCTGAGCCAGCTCTACGGCGGCGGGATGGTCGCCTCCCCCGCGGCGCTGGCCGCCCCCGGGTCGCTGGACATGGCGACCGACGGCACCGGCCCCTACGTTCTGGACCCGGCGCAGTCGGTGTCCGGCGACCACTACACCTACGTCCGCAACACCCGGTACTGGAACCCCGGCGCGGTGCACTACGACACGGTCACGGTGAAGGTGCTCAGCGATCCGAACACCGTCGTCTCCGCCGTCGCCTCCGGTCAGATCGACGTCGCGGTCGGCAGGCCGGCCACGGCACCGATCGCGGCGGACTCGGGCGCCTCCGTCTCCTCGGCCCCGGGTGCGGTGTGGGGCGTCTACCTCCTCGACCGCGACGGCGTCCTCGTGCCGCCGCTGGCCAAGAAGGAGGTCCGGCAGGCCGTCAACCTGGCACTGGACCGGGGGCCGATCACGAAGGCGCTCAACCCGAACGGCTACGCCACGCCGACCGCGCAGATGGGGACACCGCAGCAGAACGGTTTCCGCGCCGAACTGGACGACTACTACCCCTACGACCCGGACCGCGCTCGGGCCTTGCTCGCCGCCGCCGGTTACCCCGACGGCTTCCGGTTCACCCTGTTGTGCTCGGAGACGCTGAACACCTGCCCGCTGGCGCAGGCGGTCGCAAGCGAGCTCGACGACATCGGGGTCACCGTCGACATCGACGCGGAGAGCGAAATCTCGTCGTTCAACCAGAAGTTCCGAGGAGGAAAGGTGCCCGCGGTCATCTTCAACAGCAACGCGCCCGCCTACATGGCCGCTCGCGCGTTGGCGCACGAGGACGTCCTGGCGAACCCGTTCAACACCACCGATCCGCGCGTCACCGCGGACCTGACGCGGGTCGCCGGCTCCACGGGTGCCGATCAGGGCGAGGCGTTCGCCGACCTCGTCGAGGATTTCGCGGAGCTGGCCTGGTTCGCCCCCGTCTACCGGGCGGACACGCTGCTCTACTCGACCGGCGTGCGGGGAGTCGGGTTGCAGCCGCAGGCGCCGACGTACTTCTCGGCGGTCGATCCCTCCGGGAACGCCTCGTGGCGGCCGGCGTGAGCGCGCGGGCCGAGGCGACGACGACCGCCGGTGCGGTGCGCGGCCGGGACGACGGGCACGTGCTGAGCTTCCTGGGCATCCCCTACGGCGATGACACCGGCGGCGCGAACCGGTTCCGGGCGCCCCAGCCGCCACGACCGTGGACGGGGACCCGCGACTGCGTCGAGCCGGGTCCGATCGCCCCGCAACCCGCCCGGCCCGGCGCGGCCGGAAGCGAGCCACCGATGTCGGAGAACTGCCTGGTCCTCAACGTCTGGACGCCCTCGACCCGCGGCCGCCGCCCGGTGCTGGTCTGGTTCCACGGCGGGGGCTTCTTCCAGGGCCGCGGCTTCACCGCCACGACCGACGGCACGACGCTGGCCGCCCGGCACGACGTGGTCGTCGTGTCGGTCAACCACCGGCTGTCGATGCTGGGGTTCCTCCACCTCGACGAGCTGGGTGGTGCCGAGTGGGGCGCCGCCCCCAACGCCGGGATCCTCGATCTCCTCGCCGCGCTGCGCTGGGTCCGGGACACGATCGAGCACTTCGGCGGCGACCCCGGGAACGTGACGATCTTCGGCCACTCGGGCGGCGGCGCCAAGGTCGCGACCGTGCTGACCTCACCGCTGGCCCGTGGCCTGTTCCACCGGGCGGCCGTCCACGGCGGACCGCCGTTCGGCCTGAAGGACCCGGGCCGGGCGACCCTGATCGCCGAGCGAGCACTGCACCACCTGGGGTTGCGCACCGCCGACCCGGCGGTGTTGCGCACCGTGCCCGTCGGCAGGGTCCTCGAGGTGCAGGCGCGTCTGGGTGTCGGCCGCATCCCCACCGAGCACGGGATGCGCTTCGCCCCCGTGGTCGGCACCGACCCGGTCGCGGCGTTTCCGGAGGAGGGGATCGCCGCGGGGGCCGCGGCCGAGGTGCCGCTGCTGCTGGGCACCGCACTCGACGAGATCCGCTACATCCTGCGGTTCGACCCGTCGTGGGCACGACCGGGAGCCGACCTCGACGAGGCCACGCTGGCGCGCCTCGTCGCCGCCGGGCTGGACGCCCCGGACGACGCCGCGGTGCTCCTGGAGCGCTACCGGGGTCTCGGCGATCCGGGCCGCAACGCCGACCTGCTCCTGGCGGTGCAGAGCGACCAGTTCCGGATCCGGACGAAACGGCTGGCGGACCTGCGCGTGGCACGTGACTCGGCACCGGTGTTCAGCTATCTCTGCGACGCCAACCAGGGGTCGTCGCTGGGTGCGTTCCACGGGGTGGAGATGCCGTTGTTCTTCGGCAACGTCGGCGCGGGCACCCCCTCGCTCACCGGGGCCGGGTACCGGACCGCGGCCGGGGTGGCCTGCGCGGCGCTGGCGTCCTTCGCGCGCACCGGCGATCCCGCCGCGGCGGGCGGGCCGGTGTGGCCCGCCTACACCCCCGAACGCGCCGAACAGTTCCGGTTCGGTGACCGCGGCGCGCAGGCCGGGCCGGAGATCCTGCCGGACCGTCTCGCGGCGTGGCGTGGCATCACGACCAGCTCGCGCACGGACCCCTGGGGACGCACCTTCGCGTCCCTCACCGCGGAGGCGGCCGCATGAGCGCACTGGAGGCGCTGGAGACGCTGCCGGAGGCGGAGCAGGCGTACGGGGCGGACGACCCGGGAACCGGCGAGCTCGCCCGGTACGGCTACCGGACCGAGGAGTTCCTGATCCACGGCCGGGCGGGGGGCGGCCAGTTCACCACCCGGTTGCTGGTGCGCCGCCCCGGCGGCGAAGCCAGTGGCGTCGCCGTCCTGGAACCGATGCACCTCGCCGGCGGCAGGCCGGTGTGGCGCGCGTGCCACGACTACCTGCTCCGCAACCGGCACACGTGGGCCGAGGTGGCCTGCCAGACGACACCGGCCCACGCGATGGCGCGGTGGCAACCGGACCGCTACCGCGCCGTGGACCTGCCCGGCCACCCCTCGACGATGTCGGCCACCGACGGCACCGGAACCGGCCTGCGCGAACGGTCCGACCGCTTCGCGCGGCAGTGGTGGGACACCAGTCCGGCGTTGACCGGCATCGTGTCCGCCGCGATCGAGTCGCTGCGCCCCTTCGCGCGGACGGTGGTGCTCACGGGCAGCTCGCAGAGTGGCGGGGTGGTGCGCCGCTACGCCGACGCCCACGCGTGCGGCGCCGCGCCCGCCCTCGCCGCCCCGGACGGGTTCCTGCCCCTGAACAGCGGCGGCCGGGCCCTGCGCAGGCTGAGCCTGCCGACGGTCGAGCTGATCGCCGAGGCCGACCTGGAGGCGGTGCGCAGCGCGGCCGGTCTGCCCGGGCAGGGGCGCGGGATCGAGCACCGCGCGGGCGATCCGGCGCACTACGTCGTCTACGAGGTCCCCGGGATGTCCCATGTGGACAGCCGGTACCGTCCCCCGGTCGCGAGCCCGCCGCCGGGGTCCCGGTGGAGCCGCTTCCCGCACACCCACGTCGTGCACGCGGTGATGGACGCGCTCGTGGCCTGGGCGCGCGACGGCACTCCCCCGCCACCGAGCCGCCACATCGAGACCGAGAGCGGGGACTGCGTCCGCGACCGGTACGGACACGCCACCGGCGGGTTGCGCACACCCGCGGTGGAACTGCCACCGGCCCGGCTGCGGGTGATCTCCCCGGGAGCGCAGTGGACCTGCGGGCACGAGTACCCGCTGGCGGCCCGCCGCGACCTGGGTGCGGCCGGTGACCTGCTCGACCACCTGGTCGAGCAACGTCTGTACCTGCCGCGGGACGCGGCGCGCTGGATCGAGGAGACCCGGCGGGAACCGGAATGAGGGAGAGGACGACCATGACGCAGGCCGGAGTGCACCGCGAGATCCCCGAGGACTTCGACCCCGCGGGCAGCGACGATCCGGTCGAGGTGCACCGGATGTACCGCGAGCTGCGCGACCGTTGCCCGGTGGCTTTCAGCGAGGCACACGGCGGGTTCTGGGCGCTCACCCGCTACGAGGACGTCAAGGCCGCCGCGCTCGACGACACGACGTTCCGCTCCTCGGTGAAAGCGGTGGTGCCGAGCGATCCCCGCGGCCTGCGGCGCCCGCCGCTGAACTTCGACGCACCGGACCACAAGCCCTTCCGGCACGCCCTGGACGCCACCCTGTCGCGGCGACGGCTGCAGGCGCTGGAACCGGCGCTGCGCCGCCACGCCGTCGACCAGCTCGCCCCGTTGCTGGCGGCGGGGGGCGGTGACATCGCACAGGAGTTCGGGGCGCGGTTCCCGGCGTGGGTGACCACCGAATGGCTCAACCTCGACCCCGACCTCGCTCCCGTCCTCGCCCGCACCGCCGCGCGGTGGGTCCAGGCGTGGCGGTCGCAGGACCGCGACGTCGTCAACGCGATGAGCGAGCGCATGTACCGGATGGCGCGGGACCTGGTGGCCGACCGCAGGCGCAGCCCGCGCCCGGTCACGGAGGATCCGGCGAGTTCGCTGCTGGCCGAGCGGGTGGACGGGGAACCCCTGCCGGAGGAGCACGTCGTCGGCGCGTTGCGGCAGTCGCTGGTCGTCGGCATGGTGGCGCCGCCCATCGTCATCGGCTCGATCGCGCTGCACCTGGCCGAGGACCAGGACCTTCAGCAGCGGCTGCGCGCCGAACCCGCGCTGATCCCCACCGCGCTGGAGGAGTTCCTGCGGCTCTACTCCCCCTACCGCGGATTCGCGCGCACCGCCGCCACGCCGGTGCGCATCCGCGGGCGGGAGATCCTGCCGGGTGAGCCGATCACCCTGACCTACGCGTCGGCCAACCGTGACGCGTCGGTCTTCCCCGACCCCGACACGTTCGTCCTGGAGCGCGACAACATCGCCGACCACCTCGCCTTCGGACGCGGACGGCACCGTTGCCCCGGTGCGGCCATGGCCCGGCTGATGCTGCGGATCGCGTTGGAGGAACTGCTGGGTCGCACCAGGTCGTTCACCGCGGAGGGCCGCCGCGAGGGTGCCCGGATGCCCGAACTCGGTGTCGTGTCGGTCGAACTGACCCTGGTGCCCGCCGACTGAGCCGGTCCGGGGCCCTCAGGGCCGCCGGGTGATCATCTCCTGCGCGAGATCCGCCTCGACGGCCGCCAGGTCCCGTTCGGCCGGGTCGCCGTACCCACCGCCGCCGCCGGATTCGCACCGCAGCACGTCGCCGCGGTGCACCCGCAGGCTGTTCACCTTGAGCATCTCCCGCTCATCCGCGCGGCCGGGGTTGAGCACCACGCGCGGCGGCGCACCGGCCGCACCGCCGAACACGCCCCACGCGGGGGTCACCGACCGCTCCCACCACAGGGAGAGGTCCACATCGGCCTCCACGGTGTACTGCCGGATCACCCCGTTGCCGCCGCGCCAGCGACCCGCGCCGCCGGAGTCCGGCCGGATCCGGTACTCGTCCACCCGCACCGGGTACAGCGTCTCGACCACCTCGATCGGCAGATCGCGCAGCGAGCCGTTGACGTTGTTGATCAGCGCGGTCTCCCCGTCGCCGCCGCGCCACGCTCCCCAGCCGCCGACGGTCGCCTCCAGGGTCACGAACGGTTCACCGGTGCGCGGGTTGTCGCCGGCGAACTGGACGATCATCGAGTCGCCGTAGCTGGCGGCGGCCACCTCGTCCGGCATCGCCGGGGCCAGCGCCTTGACCACCAGGTCGATCAGCATGCCGAGGCTGGAGTAGTAGTACTGGCACGCCGCGGGTTCCCGCGCGCCCAGCATCGAGCCGTCGCGCACCACCACCTCCAGCGGCGCGAACGACCCGCCGTTGAGGCTGATCGACGGCGAGATCAGCAGCTTGTACCCGACGCGGGCGGCCGAGACGGCCTGCGACCGTCCACAGTTGACCGGGCCGGTGGTCTGGTCGGCGCAGTCGGTGAGGTCGATGGTCATCTCCTCGCCGTCGACGGTGACCCGCACGGTCACCTTCAGCGGGGTGCCGAGCTCGATGGCGTCGTTGTCCAGCCAGCCGGTCGCCTCGTAGGTGCCGTCCGGGATCGCGGCGATCCGCTCCCGCTCCAGGCGTTCGGTCTGCGCGAAGATCTCCGCGCGTGCGGCGTCGATGGTGTCCGCCCCGAACCGGGCGAACAACTCCCCCAGCCGCCGCACCCCCATCCGCGCGCACGCCACCTGCGCGCGCATGTCGCCGACCGTGACGTACGGGAAGCGCACGTTGGTCTCGATCATCCGCACGACGTCGGCGTTCTCCTCGCCGCCGACCACGATCCGGGTCGGCCCCATGCGCAGGCCCTCCTGGTAGATCGTGGTGGAGTCCATCGACCCGCCCGGGTCCTTGGAGCCCATGTCGATCCAGTGCGCCCGTGACGCGGCGAACCCGGCGAGCTCACCGTCGACGAAGATCGGCGCGTACACCGTGCAGTCGTTGAGGTGCGTGCCGCCGAGGTAGGAGTCGTTGAGCACCCACACGTCCCCGGGCTGCCACACGTCCGCGCCGAACCGTTCCTCGGTGTGCCGGGTGCACTCCTCCAGGTTGCCGAGGAAGATCGGCAGGCCGGAGGACTGGCCGAGCACCCGGTGCTCGCGGTCGAGCAGCGCGACCGCGCAGTCCTTGCCCTCGTAGATCGTCGGCGTGTACGACGACCGGATGAGGGTCATGTTCATGTCCTCGGCGGCCTGGATGAGCGCCGATCGGATGATCTCCGTGGTGACCGGGCTCGGGGTCATGCCTGCTCCTCCGCGTCCAGGGTGATGATCAGGAAGCCGTAGTCGTCCACCCGCAACGACGCGCCCGGGGGCACGACGGTGGTCGACGTCTCCTCGTGCACGATCGCCGGGCCCGCCAGCTCCGCGCCGGGAGCCAGCGTCGCGCGCGCGACGATCGGCGTCGCCAGTGCGACGCCGTCGAACACCACGTCGCGCAGCGTCGGCTCCCCCGCCTCCCGCACCGCGGGCGGCTCACCGGGTGTGCGGTCCACCAGGCCGCGCCCGGTGGTACGGATCGTGACGAACTGGACCGGCGCCCCGGGTGTGGCGTGGCCGTAGCGCTGGTGGTGGGCCTGCGCGAACCGCTCCTCGACCGCGGCGCGGAACTGCGGCGCGGTCACGTCCTCGCCGGGCAGGATCGGCACCGTCAGCGTGTAGTCCTGGCTCTCGTAACGCATGTCCAGACCGTGGGAGATCTCCCGCCGCTCCGGCGGGATTCCCTGCTCGGCCAGCGCGGCCGTCGCCTGGTCGGCCAGACCGGCCAGTTCGGCCGCGAGCGCGGCGACATCCAGGCTCGCGCCGGTGGCGAAGAACTGCTTGGAGAAGTCGCGGCGCACGTCGGCCTCCAGCATGCCCCAGGCGGAGAACGCGCCGGGGAACCGCGGCACCACGACTTCGCGCACCCCGATCTCACGCGCGATGAACGCGGCGTGCATCGGACCCGCACCGCCGAAGGCGAGCAGCGCGAACTGGCCCGGTTCCCGGCCGTGCTCGACGGTGAGGGTGCGGATCGCCTGCGCCATCTTGGCGTTGGACACATCGCAGATCCCGGACGCCAGCTCGACCGGATCCATGTCGAAGGTCGCCGCGAGTCCAGCGACCGCCCGGTGCGCCGCCTCGGTGTCCAGTCGCATCCCGCCGCCGGCGAACGACTCGGGGTCGACGCGGCCCAGCACGCAGTTGGCGTCGGTCACCGTCGCGTGCGTGCCGCCGCGGCCGTAGCAGGCGGGGCCGGGCACGGCACCCGCCGACTCGGGACCCACGCGCAGGCCGTCGCCCTCGGCGTAGGCGAGCGATCCACCGCCCGCGCCGATCGTGTGCAGGTTGACCATCGGCATGAGCAGCGGGAACCCCTCGGCCTGGCCGTCCGGGGTGACGTCGGGCCGGTGGTCCATCACCAGCGACACGTCGAACGACGTGCCGCCCATGTCGATGCAGATGAGGTCCGGCCTGCCGAGCAGGCCGCTCGCGGCGACCCCGCCCATCGTGCCGCCGACCGGGCCGGACAGCAGGGTCTGCAGCGGGTGCCTGCGCGCGAAACCCGCGTTGACTAGGCCGCCGGAGGACTGCATCACGTGCACCGGGACCGACAGGCCCTTCTCCGCGAACCGCGACTCGATCCGGTCGAGGTAGCGGTGCACGGCGGGGCCGGTGTAGGCCTCCATGACGGCGGTGGAGGTGCGCTCGTACTCGCGCCACTCCGGCGCGACCTCGCAGGACAGCACCACGAGCACGTCGTCGCCGAGCTCCTCACGCAGGATCTCCCCGGCGCGCCGCTCGTGACGGGGGTCGAGGTAGGAGAACAGGAAGCAGACGGCGACCGCGTCGAACCCCTCCGCGCGGACCCGCTTGGCGGCCAGCCGCACCGCGTCGGTGTCCAGCGGCTCCAGCTCCTCGCCCTGCGCGCTCAGCCTGCCGCCGACCTCGGCCACCGCGTTGCGCGCCACCAACGGCTCGGGCTTGCGGTAGTGCAGGTCGAACAACCGGTTCCGGTTGCCACGGGCGATCTGGTAGACGTCGGCGATCCCGCGCGTGGTGAGGATCAGCACCCGCGCGCCGCGCCGCTCCAGCAACGCGTTGAGTCCCTGCGTGGTGCCGTGCACGAAGAACCCGATGTCGGCGAAGGGCAGCCCGAACCCCGCGAGCGCGTCGAACACGCCGCGCGCCAGGTCGTCCGGCGTGGTGAGGACCTTGCCCGCGCGCAGCTCCCGCGTCGTCTCGTCGTAGGTGACGACATCGGTGAAAGTGCCGCCGATGTCCATGGCGACCCGGTAGGTCATGCGGAGAACTCCTTGTCGTCACAGGGAAAAGCCTCAGTCGAGCGCCTTGCCCTCGGTTTCCGGCAACGGGATCACGGCCAGCAGCGCGACGATCAGGAACGCCACGATCGAGCCGATGACGGCGAAGGAGGGCACACCGTGGTCCATCAGGGCACCGATGACCGGGACCGACACCGTGTTGGCCAGCAGGATCGCCGAAGTCACCCAGGCGTAGCCGAGACCGCGCAGGCTCGTCGGCAGCGCCTCGCCCGCCCAGGTGTTCCAGATGCCCCACGCGCCGAGCGAGAAGAACGCCAGCACGAGGTTGCCCGCGTACATCTGGCCCGCGTTCGTGGCGATGCCGAACAGCGCCCCGCCCAGCGCGGAGGCGAACACGAACCACAGGAACACCCGCTTGCGCCCCTGCCTGCGGGTGAGCCACGCGGCCAGCAGGTAGCCGGGCACCGACACCAGCTGCGTCACGGCCACGAACCACAGCGCGTCCGACACGTTCATCCCGCGGCCCTGCAACAACACCGGCAGCCAGGTCTGCAGGCCCCAGTAGCCCCAGCTGAAGGTGAACGATACGAGGAGCAGTAACAGGAAGTGGCGGCGCACCCGGCCGCGGAGCAAGCTCCGGCGGTCGCCGCCAGCCTCACGGTCGACGCGGAACCGGGTCCGCTCGTCGAGGTCGGCGCCGAGCCCGCGCAGCACCCGCGCCGCGTCGGCGTAGCGGTCCTGCCGCGCCAGCCAGTACGGCGACTCCGGGACCCACCGCAGCACGGCGAGCGCCCACAACCCGGCCAGCGCGGCCACGATCGCCACCGCCCGCCAGCTGATGCCGCCGAGCGTCTGGCTGACCAGGATGCACAGCAGGGTGCCCACCGGGAAGCCGATCGACAGCGCGACCGCGCCCTGGCCGCGCCAGCGCGTGGGCAGCAGTTCCAGGAAGTAGGGGAAGGTCACCGAGTACACCCCGCCGAAGGCGACACCCGAGGCGAACCGCAGGCCCAGGAACAGCCAGAAGTTCGGCGAGACCCCGGCTGCCAGCGCGAGGGCGGCGTAGATCAGCAAGCTGAGGACGGTGACCCGCCGCCTGCCGAGCCGGTCGATGATCGCGCCCCAGATCAGCGCGCCCGGAACCATGCCGAACGCCACCGCCGACAGCGCCCAGCCCAGCCGTGTGTTGTCGACGCCGAAGTCGTCGGAGATGCCGGTCGAGACGTAGACGAGCCCGACCTGTTCCCACGCCTCGATGACGAAGGTGAAGAACAGGACCGCGCCTGCCACCAGGTGGGCCCGGCTCAGCCGCATGCGATCGCACACGTCCCCGACGGACATCGGTTCGGCCGTGCCCGGAACCGCCGCGCTCTCGGAGGCCATCTCCCACCGCCTTCGTCAAAACGATTTGATGGTTCGGGTCATGAAACGCGGCCGGTCGCGGAGGTGTCAAGGGGTGGCCGCATCGTGAGCGATACTGGGGCGGTGAGCACACCGGCCGCGAAGATCACGATCCGGGACGTGGCCGACCGGGCGGGCGTCGCGATCAGCACCGTGTCGCACGCCTTCTCCGGCAGCCGCCCGATCTCGCGGGCCACCCGGGAGCGGGTGCTGCGCGCGGCGCGGGAGCTGGGGTACGACCCGAACCCGAGCGCGCGGTCGCTGCGCACCGGCCGGTCCGGGATCGTGGGGCTGGTGCTGCGGCCGCGGTACGCGGTCACCGGTACGCCGGACCGGGCGGAGACGTTCAACCGGCTGGTGGGCTCGGTGGCGACGGAGATGCTGCGGCGCGGGACGGGGCTGATCCACGTGCCCGACATCGACGACCCGTCGGTGGCGCGGGTGCCGATGGACGGCTGCATCGTCGCCCACCCGTACGGCAACGACCCGGTGCTGACCGAGCTGACGCGCCGCGGCACCCCGGTGGTGACGGTCGAGGAGGACCCGGAGCGTCCCGAGCTGCCGTGGGCGGTGCGCCTGGACTACGCGAAGGTGGTGTCGGCGCTGCTGGACCAGCTGCGCGAGCAGGGCGCGCGGCGGATCGCGTTGTTCACCGGCACCGAGGACAACGCGTGGAACCGGCGGACCCGCGAGACCTACCTCGCCTGGTCGGCGCGGCGCAGGCGGAGCACGCGGGTCGAGGTGCTCAGCGAGGGGCTGACACCGGAGCAGGCGATGACCGGCGTGCGCGCCTGCCTGCGCGAACGGCGCCGCCCGGACGCGATCGTGATGGCGACGAGCGACTTCGCGGCGCCCGCGGCCGGCGTCGCGGCGGACGAGGGCCTGCGCGTCCCGGACGACCTGATGATCGCGTCCCTCACCGACAGTGAACACTCCCGCACGGCGAGCCCACCCATCAC
>Ga0164243_10012584_pt1 | contig 11973 bp, 7 predicted proteins | sample OricompcompostOP_FD_108781 | JGI IMG/M metagenome (GOLD analysis project Ga0164243, IMG submission 108781) | Organic Plus compost microbial communities from Emeryville, California, USA - Original compost - Organic plus compost (OP) | ecosystem: Engineered > Solid waste > Mixed feedstock >...
AGTTTACAATGAGATGTATGTAAGTTTCGCCGGTGGGGAATAGCAAGGCTAAAATTTTATGCCGGTGTCTGGGTGCATCATCGAAAGAGACATCGTCACATTAAGTTTTGTCGCATTTTTACTTATAAAGGGAGTTTGCGTCAATATATTTGGCAGAATTAGCCATTTAAACAGTCTTATGGGGTACTTTCGAAGTGGCTGGGGGTACTTCTTAGGTAGGTAAGGGTAACCGGTGGAATCCCTTGTGCTGTCGTACAAGATGTCCTGCCAGTTGAACGATATTCAACATGGGAGTCCGAGCTTGGAAGCTCGAACTAGCGAGGGGTTCTGGTTATTTCAAGATAAATTCGAAGGTTCGAACAAGAAAATACCGGTGTCGAGTTTCAAAGATCGCAGGTCCAAACCTGGTGCGGTTTTTAAATGCTCTGCACAAATCCCTAAAAATCATGCTGGTTCGAGCTTCAAAGCTCGGACCCACGCGCAAGTTAGGTCATTTACAATTGTACCGAAAACGAAATGGTACTGACTCATCAAACCATAGCCGAAAAATTGTGGTATCCCTTGTGCTGCCGTACAAGATGTCCTGCCAGTTGAAAGTTATTCAACATGGGAGTCCGAGCTTGGAAGCTCGAACTAGCGAGGGGTTCTGGTTATTTCAAAATTAATTCGAAGGTTTGAACAAGAAAATACAGGTTTCGAACACCTTTACCAAGGTATTGACGCTGGATTTAATACTTTAAGATATAATGTTGTTTATGTTTAAAATCCTTTTTGAGAAAGACCATGCCTATAAAAAATAAGTCAACCGTGACCATCGTCTGAGGATGATCTTGAATTACCTGCCAGGCCGCTTCCATATCATCGGTCCAATGAATATCATCGAAGATGAATACCGTCTGATCGTGCGCCTTTTCCAGGCACTTTTTATAATATTCAATGGTAGGCAATTTCCTATGATTACCATCGATATAAACAAAATCCAAGGCGGTCATATCCTGCAAAACATCATCCAACACTTCATCGAAATTCCCCACGTAAGAATGAATATTTTCAAGACCCAGTTGCTCAAAATTTGCCCTTGCCCTTGCAGCGATATTGGGACAACCTTCGATCGTGTAAACTTGGGTCTGCGGGTTAGTACTTGCCATATAGGAAGTAGAGATACCCATCGAGGTGCCCAGTTCGAGTATGTTCTTTAAATCCAGCTCACGGATCATGCGGTAAAATAGCTGCCCGTATTTTGCAGGTTTCGCGGCGCTTTTCACGATATCGCTAATCTTGCGTTGCTTATGTGCCCCGGTTAAGGAACCGGCACCTAAATCCGTTACTTCGAGGATGGTATTATCACTTAATAATTGCCCGCGCAATGCCTCTACCGGGGCATATGCCGGTTTAAATTTCTTATCGCGGAGCAATTCATCCGCCAGCTTATAAATAAACGGGGAATGCACATCATGGCGGTTACCAGATGTCAATGAATACTTGATAAATTTTCTTGCTAATTTAAACTGTTGCTGAACACTCATCCGCTTCGATATGGTTAATAAATCTTGGATTTTATAAGTCCCCATTTATGCAAACGGTGTTGCAAGGAAACCCGGAGCACACCCAATCCATAGATGCTACTTCTCTTAAAGTTGATACTGCTCGCTTCCTCAAAATACTTGGTGGGGCAGGTTACTTCCGCGATTTCGTAGCCTTTCATAAAAATTTGCGAGGCCATTTCGTTATCGAAGACAAAATCATCGCTATTGGCCATGTAATCAATATCTCTCAGCACCTCGGCCGAAAATGCCCTGTATCCTGTATGGTACTCGCTCAGCTTTTGACCGATCAGCACATTCTGGCTGAAAGTCAACATCCGGTTGAAGAAATATTTATACAAAGGCATACCGCCTTTCAATGCACCTTTTCCCAAAATCCGGCTACCGAATACAACGGGATATACATCATTAGAAATAATGCTACTCATGGCGCCGATTAATTTCGGGGTATATTGATAATCCGGGTGCAGCATGATGACGATATCGGCCCCTAAAGACAAGGCTTTATTATAGCAGGATTTCTGGTTGCCACCGTAGCCCTTATTCTTGTCATGCCGAACAATATGGCGAATACCGATCGCTTCGGCAGCCTGCACGGTGTCATCTTTACTGGCATCATCAACAAGTACAACCTCGTCAACGATGTCCATCGGGATTTCGCGGTAAGTTTTTTCAAGCGTCAAGGCAGCATTGTAAGCAGGTAAAACCACTACTATTTTTTTGTTGTTCAGCATGCGGAGGCTTTCATTTTTATGAGAGGCAAAGGTAAGGTGTATCGGGATAATTTAAAACTAAAAACATGGGGCAAATTTCCATAGGAGTAAAATTAACTATCAATGAATTCCAGCCCAGCGTAAACTTAGTTCTTTCCAGTTCAAAAGTGCCATGGATCATTGTTGCCTTTCAAAAAAAATACATATATTGCTAAAATATTATTCAACCAACCATTAAGTATATGAGTGATAAAATCTGCAAGATTTATCTATTTGCTTTGTTATGCCTATTATCGTGCAACCCTTCACCCAAAATTGAAATTGATTTTTCGGATTTTGGAAATATCCAGGAAACTGTCGTTCAATCTACCACCCAACACAAGTATTTAGCCGTAATTTTAACCAAAAACGGGTGTGATGCTTGTCACTTCTTTAAAAATGATATCATAAGGCTACAAAAAAATAATTCCCTTGCCCCTAAACGCGATTTTCTTATCAAAACATTTGATATATCAGACAAAGGGAATTTTTTGCTAAATCAAATCCTACGTGAATATGCCTTTCCCATGACGATCGTATTTGACCCAATGGGTAATATTAAAGGAATTATGAAAGGTGGTCGCATGGAAAAATTCATTTCTATGCTGAATACAGTCGCCGGGGGTGATATTTTTTACTTCACTAATAAAAAGCCTTTTTTAAATGTTTATGATTCAACGGCGCAACTAGCGGACAATCAGAAGGTTGAATTTATCGACCAGATGTACAAATTAGCAGTCAACCATATAGGCGATTATGATTTTTCCGAGGAAGAATTCGTGAAGTTAAAAACCCTGGTTAAGCAAACTCCATATTTCTATAATAAGTTTTTATTAACTGAAACTTTATATAAACGGAAACTAGATCAACTTGCCAAACCATTAGCAACTCAGATCCTAACCGGAAGCTCCCTTCAAACAATCGACGCAATATTATATCAACCGATGATCAATGATTTGCGATATATCTCTGATAATAAATATAGTAATTCATTAGAACCACTTCTCACGACACCTCAATCTTCGATTAATTTCGGAAAAGGTCGCATAGGTGAAATTAAAAATTTTCAAATACCCATAAAAAATATTGGGAAAAGAGATCTTGTTTTAAGCAATGTGAAGGTGTCATGTTCATGTTTAAACGTTGATTGGCCTAAAGAACCCATCCACCCTGATTCTACCAACTATATAACGGTAAAGTACCAACTCAACAATGAAGGTATTTTTAATCAATCTCTATTTATATTCTCTAATTCACCAACCAACCCACTCTTAATTGATATTAAGGGTACAGTATTTATTAACTAAATTTTATACACTATGAAGAAAGTAGCATTGGCAGCAATTGCCACTATCGTAATGGTAGCGACTTTGACGGCGCAAGACGTCAAGTTCAATACCCATTATTGCGAAGATAATGTTATTACCCCCGGGGCGTATCCCAACCCTACCTCATGCTTACATTTTTACTATTGTACCGGGGAATATCCAAATCTATCTACCGTTATAGGGCGCTGTAACGATGGATTAGCATATGATGTAACAGCCAAGGTATGTGACTGGATTTCAGAAGTAACGAATCCTGCACCGCCCTGCTCTACAAATTAATGAACCCCTAGCCAGGTAAATATTATTATATGCACCTGGCTAACCAATTTATACAATGAAAACATTACTAGTTCTATTATATATTCTTGTTGCCGGCAATTTATATGCACAAGAAGTGCCGGTCGTACAAAAAGGCAACATGTGGGTAGATGACATTAAAATAGATGGAGAGATCAATGATTGGGGAAAATCTCTAAATGCCTATAATCCCGACCTAAAATCCTGGTATAGTATTGCAAATAATGACAAATATCTCTTTCTCGCCTTTAAAAAAGAAGAATTTGTAAATAAAATATTTACAAGTAATGGTTTACAATTTTATATAAATCCAGGGCAAAAAGAATCCATTAATGGTGCTTGTATGATCAAATTTCCTGTAACAGTCATTGATAAACGTCCAGTAATTAGAGAAGACTGGAAGGAAATAGAGGTTAATAATATCCCGGGCATACCGGATTCGATTATTTCTATATATAATCAATATGGTATTAAGATTGGATGGAAACAAGTTGGTGACAGCCCCTTTATCTTTGAACTCCGTGTTCCATTGGAATTAGTTGGGGTAACAGCGCCTGACAGCTTTGCCTATAATTTATGCTTAATGGGAACCGGTCAAAGGGGAAGGCCATCGGTGTTCAGCAGCACGGTTAAATTATTAGGCCCTGATGGCAAAGAACTCGATATGTCACCTGGACAACTACAGCAATTCATAGATCGTGATACCGTAACAGAACTTTGGGGACAATATAGATTGGCTACAAAACCATAACAATGAGAACCCATTTTACGTTCATCTGCCTCCTTATATGCTCATTTTTGCAAACCTTTGCACAAAGCACTATACCTCTAAAAATTAGAGAGGTAAGTGGAATTGTGCAAGATACGGCCAACAATGAGTTAAAAGGGATCATGGTTCAACTTATTGCTCATAATGACACGCTCAACACCATTACAAATGAGGATGGTATCTTCGTTTTTAAAAATGTTGGCTCCGCCGAATTTATCCTTTCATTAAATAGCATGGGGAAAGTAATCTTCAACCGGAAGTATTTGTTCAATGATACAAAACCTCGGCTTATTCTACCACCGGTAATTATACGTCCTCCCCTGCAACAACTCGGGGAAGTCACAATCAAGGGCAAAGTAGGACCGAAATATTTCTCAGATACCACCGAATATTGGGCCGATGATTATATTGTGAGGGATTATGCAAAGTTAGCCGATCTACTAAACCATTTAGAAGGGGTTTCAGTAGATAAGTATGGCAACCTTACGCACAATGGCATAGACGTAAAAAGAGCCCAGTTCAATGGGGTCAGATATTTCGGAGGGGATGTAAAGGAAATCATTAAAGATCTTCCTGCAAACATTATAGAAAGGATACAAATTATTGACGATTATGGCGAACAATCCAGGACAACAGGAATCAAAAATGGTACACCTGGGAAAGTTTTAAACGTGGTATCAAAACCAGGTAAATCCGTTGGGAATATGTTCGAATTGACAGTTCAATCTGATTTTACCAAACGTGATAATTCCAGGGCTGCTGCCAAACGGGTAAATGGCAAAAAGCAACTGGAAGCCTCGGCAAATGCCAGCAGGGAACCCGCGGGAGTAAATCCTGGCGACCCGGTAGGCAGTATAAATATGTTCGAAGACAACAATGGCAACGCAGCAGCAGCGCTTGATGGGAAAATACGGAAACGGCAAGCTGAATTTTCCTATCATGATATTATTAACAAGAATTGGAGTTTTGAAACAGGTTATAACTTTAACAATTTGGAATCATGGAATCAAAAAATAAATAAAGAACTGGAATTTTCAGATAATGGGAACATATCTAAGCAGCATCAAGGTAGATCGGAGACGGATTATTCAGATCACGATGCTAGAGGTAGCATCGTTTCCAGGAAAGAGAATCAATTATTTAAAATCGACATGGACTTTAATTGGTCGACTGAGTCAACAGAACTCGTATCTTCAACCTTTCAAAAAGGACTGCATGAGTTAAACCATGATCAACAAGTACGAAGCACAAACAACCGGTTTAAACATCAAATCCACGCCCAGTATAACAAGATTTTGCCTTCCGGAGTCAGCTTTACCACGTCTATAAGATCCCTATTCAATAAAAATCTTCGTGAACGGCATATAAACCAAGAATTTATATTCTCCAACAGTGGGCAAGAACAAGATTCGCTTATACAGCAGAAATTTAATTATGACGATTGGCAACAATATTACTTTGCAAATTTTACAGTATCCATCCCGATAAAACATGGTTGGAAATTCGCCATAACTGCCTCAACGAATTATCGGGTTCATGAAAAGGAACAGCAAGTACATAATATTCTCAATACAACTCCCGAAATCCTCCATTCTAACGCTTCCTACATTTTTAAAACACATGAATACTTATATTCGGCCTATTTAACCGGCAACATTGGAAAAAGCGGGATATTGGATATTAAAATTGATCAAGTCAATAATGAGCTAACAGGATTTTCACGTGAAAACGATAAGGTAAAAAGGATTTACAGGCGGATATTCCCTGGCCTTCATTACAGGTATACCAAGGGAACACGGATGAACATGAGCATTAGATACAATGCTACTCTCAGCGCACCAAGTCTGCTACAAGTAATTCCTATTCCTAATATTGAAAACCCATTAGACAAGTATTATGGCAACCCTAATCTGAAACCGGAAGTCACACATACGATTGCCGTTCAATACTTCAGATATTTAGTCAAGCCCGGTATAACATTATCATTTAACAACCTGCTTTCATATATACATAATAAAGTCGTTCAAAAAACGAATATCAACTACGACACTTTAGGTCTATTGCACAGGACAGTTAGCTTTCAAAATACGAACAATTATTACCGTTGGATGCTAAGATATAATGCTGCAAAGTCTTTTCACAATAACAACTATTCGATTAAATACGAAGGATCCGCCCTATTCGAAAACAGCTTATTTCTCAATAATGGTGAAGCATTCCGTTCCCATTCATGGAATAGGGAGCAAAAGCTAACGCTACAAGCCAATATTGTGAAATGGATGGATGCAGATATATCTATCCAGTATGTGAATTATAGGAATGTACTATTGAACGCTCATTTTCCTATAACAAATATGAATCGATATGATGGAAATTTGAGTGCAAAAATTTACCTGGGAAATACCTGGGTCTTCCATAATAATCTAACGCTAGACTATTTAAATAGTCGCGATAAAATCATCAATAACAATGCTTTTATATATAATTTCAGCATAGAGAAAAGAATTTTCAAACAGAAAAATGCTTTAATCGGATTTTTAGTAAGGGATATCTTTAAACAAAATCACTTTTTAAACAGGAGTTTTTCACCCGGTGGATATAACGACAACCAAACAAACAAGAATAGCCGATATTTTCTTTTACAATTTTCTTGGACACCTCAAAAATGGACCGCAGGTAAAAATAATGGTAAAAGTAGACGCAGGGATGGCAGTTTCATTCATTAAATTCAAGCAACTTCTGAAATAAAAGGGGCACATTACCAGCGTAATGTACCCCTATAATCAATTTAGATTACCTTACGAAGTTAATTTTACTAATTATTAATGCCCGTGATCCCCTCCTTCCGCGGTTTTAAGCGCCGCCAAGAGATCATATGCCCCTTTCAATACAAAGGTCGATACTTCGGGATCCACTTCATCCGGTAATTGCACCCCTTTATAATCATCCGACTCGGCTGTAACGTTTACGGGTACAAAATCGTATTCATGTCCTTGCGAACCTTTTTTCTTTATAAAAACATAATTTGCTCCCTCGAAATCTACCACGGCATTAGAAGGTAATGCCCATTGATCAGCAGGCGCTGTTTCAATAAAGGCTTTCACGAACATGCCGGGAATCAGGTTTTCGTCTTCTTGCTCCAGGTGGCAGTGTACCCTTACTGTTCTTTCAGCGTCAATGACCTTACCGATCAGGTAGACCTTGGCTAAGCGTTCTTTCGTTTCATTTGGTAATGATAAACGCACCGTTTGTCCCATCCTGATGCTATTCACATCCCGCTCAAAAACGGTCAGTTCTGCATGCAGGTGATCCGCGTCCACGATTTTAAATAATACATCGTTCGGTGTAACATACTTACCGATATTTACATTCACCTGGAAAACATACCCGTTAATAGGTGAATAAATCTGTATCGTCGGGCTGATTCCATTCTTCTCGATATTAGCGGGTGATATGCCGATGAATTGCAACTTTTTCCGAAGACCGTCCACCCTCGCCTTGGTCGTTAAATACTGCGCCTTCGCCTGTTGTAATACCTTGGTGGCGCTGATCTCGGCGGCGGAAAGTTCCTGTTGACGTTTGTATTCTGTCTCCAGGTAATCCAGTTGACTAGCATTTTCCAGGTAATCCTGTTGCAACTGGATATATTCCATGTTTTCCAGGGTTGCCAGCAGTTGTCCTTTACGGATTTTCATCCCTTCCAGGAGTTCGGTATTTTTTATATACCCGCCCATTGGCACGGCAACATCTACCATATTTTGTGGAGGAACGTCCAGTACGCCGTTTACTTTCAACAAATGACTTAAAGTTCTGCGCGTGATGGCTCCTTCCTGTACACCGATCGCGTTATATTGCAGGTCGCTAATCACTACTTCAGAAGAAATATGCTCATCAGTATGAGCCCCTGTTGAATCCATTGCCTGGGCTGATTCTTGCGTTGCCTTATTATTTTGCGAGCATCCCCATGAGAACGGGATGGCAAGAAAAATAAAAATCCACTTATTTATATTATTTGACATGATCATTATTTTAATTATTGCGCTTGAAAATCGCCGTGAATAAATTGTAGTTCCAACACAGCGAGGTTATGGTCCCGGATCGCTGCCAGGTATGCTTGCTTAATCGCATTTATTTGCTGTAAGTGTTGCCAGTATTGCAAATAACCTATCTCCCCTTCCTTATAGGACCTTTCGGCTTGCCCCTGCATTAAATCGGCTTGCGGCAAGGCAGAATTTTTGTAATAATTAACCTGCCTTACTTGTTTCAACCACTCTTCAGTGAGTTGCTGCTCACGTGTTTGCAGGTTGTTTCGCAATGTCGTGGTTTGCATTACCGTGGCCTCCCGTTGTAAGCGGGCCATCTTTGTGCGGGCACTAATAGGTTTAAACCATAGCGGCAAGCTCAGGCCAACAATAAACCCGTCGAAACGGTCACCGCGATCAAAATATTTCTGCGTTCCGTTTACTTCCTGGTATCCTACGAGCGATTGATTAAAATATCCCAGCGTGAAACCGGGCAACCATTTATTCTTTTCCGTTTTTAACACGGCGCTTGCAATTGCTTCATTTTGCTGGGAAATTTTCAGGAAAGGATTCGCGCTTACTTGCCCGTTTTCCTGCAAAGAATAAGCGATGGTATCATATGCCAACGGAGATGCTACCTGGAAAGGTAAAGGCAATTGCAGCAGGTTGGAAAGCTGCTTGTACCAGACCTTTTCTTCTGCTTCTACATTTTGGAGTTTATTCCGGCTTTCCATCATTTGCGTTGCCGCGGTTACTTGCTCCAACTTTGCCGACTCCCCCGTTCTCACCTTAACGCTGGCCATCTTTTCAAAACGGCTGTAAATACTATCCAGCTCCATCAATAATAATTTCTGCTGTTGCAGGAATAGCAATTGCTGGTATGCTTTCTTTACGTCCAAAATCAAGTTTGCAGCGGTCATCTCCTTTTCCATTTCCTTTCCTTTTAGCTTCGCATCATTGAGGGAAGCATTAGCGCTGTAAACGGTTGGAAACTCGAATGATTGAGAAATTGTATAGTGATTGTCTTTGGCGAGGGAGTTATTTTGGCCAAACTGTCCTGATATTTCTGTTTTCCCCAAATCGAGGCTCGTTCCGCGCCCGGCAGCGGTCGCGTCAATTTCCAGTTGCTTCGATTTTATGGAAGGATGCTGTTTTAATGCTATCTCGATAGCCTCCCGTTCTGATATTTTCTTGGTTTCTTGCGCCTTCCCATATTTCGGTAAAGCAATACTCATCAACAACAAGATCGTTAATGCTTTGAAAGGTTTCGGCTTCCAACCTGATTCAAAGTAGACATATAATACCGGGAGTACCAGTAATGTCAACATGGTAGCTGAAACCAGTCCACCAATCACTACCGTCCCCAAGGGTTGTTGCACCTCTGCGCCCGATCCATTCGACAAGGCCATCGGTACAAAACCGAAAGAAGCCACCAAGGCAGTCATCATCACGGGTCTTAACCTCACGGCTGTACCTTTGAGTACCCGTTCATATACATCGTTCATACCTTCAGCTTTTAAGCGGTTAAACTCTGTTATAAGCACGATGCCGTTCAATACAGCCACACCGAAAAGTGCGATAAACCCAACACCGGCAGATACGCTGAAGTTCATCCCCCGCGCCCAAAGTGCAAAGATGCCGCCTATGGCCGACAAGGGGATTGCCGTGAAAATGAGTACACTGTATTTAACGGAACTGAATGCGAAATAGAGCAATATAAAAATGAGTAATAATGCCACCGGAACAGCGATACCCAACCTTGATTTAGCAGCTTCAAGGTTTTCAAATGCACCGCCGTAAGTAACGTAATACCCGGCAGGCAATTTCAGATTGGCATTAACTTTTGTTTCCAGTTCATGCACGATCGAAGCTACATCACGACCACGTACATTAAAAGCCACGATAATTCTTCTCTTGGCCTCTTCCCTTTGAATTTGATTCGGGCCCAATTCAATCTTAACATCCGCCAATTCCGTCAACGGCACTTGGAAACCATCAGCAGTGGCTACATATAGATTTTGTACATCATCAATTTTACGGCGGTTCGTTTCCTTGAGCCTTAACACCAGGTCGAACCTTCTTTCTCCCTCGTAAACCAAGCCGGCGCTTTCCCCGGCAAAAGCCGTGCGGATCGTTTGATTGATGCTCGACACGTCCAGGCCGTATTTAGCCATCGCGGCCCTGTTATAGCGGATCACGATTTGGGGTAAGCCGGTAACTTTCTCCACGTATATATCCTTGGCGCCATCAACATTCTGCGCGATCTGCCCCAATTTCTTAGCCTGCTCGCTTAATACTTGTAAATCTTCGCCCCATATTTTCACAACCACGTCTTGCCTGGCGCCGGTCATCAATTCGTTGAAACGCATTTGAATGGGTTGCTGAAAGCCGAAGTCAATCCCCGGTATGGCCGCCAGTTTCGCTTGCATCTTCTCGGCCAGCTCATCCTTTGTTTCGGCATTAACCCATTTACTTTTAGGTTTCAGGATGACCATGAGGTCACAAGCTTCAACCGGCATCGGGTCTGTCGGAATTTCAGAGCTACCGATTTTGCCAACTACTTTTTCTACCTCTTCAAAATTTTCCAATAAAATTTTCGAGGCTTTATCCACTACCTCGATGGTATGTGTGAGGGAGGTTCCCGTCCTGAGGCGCACCTCTACGGCGAAATCACCTTCATCTAAAGATGGGATGAACTCCCCGCCCAAGTTCGAAAAAATGAAAATACTGGCAGAGAATATCAAGATCACGGATATTATCACGGTTCTCTTATACTGTAAAACCTTTTTTAGTATGGGTTCATAAACGCGGTGCATCGCATCGATGATCTTTTCCGAAAATCCATGTTCCGCTTTTACTTTCTTACTCAAAAACAAGGCGCTCATCATCGGCACATATGTCAATGATAACAGGCAGGCACCCAGTATTGCGAAGGAAACCGTTTGGGCCATCGGTTTAAACATTTTGCCTTCGATCCCCGTTAATGCTAAAATTGGTAAATACACGATCAGGATAATGATTTGTCCGAATACTGCCGAGCTCATGATCCGGCGAGCAGCATTTCCCACAACTTCGTCCATTTGTGATTGTTCCAGTTTCTTCCCGGCAAAATGGGTAGCCATAAAATATAGGGATGCCTCTACCACGATCACGGCGCCATCTACGATCAAACCGAAATCAATCGCGCCCAAACTCATCAGGTTGCCGGACACGCCGAATAAATTCATCATGCTGATCGCGAATAGCATCGATAAAGGGATA
>Ga0164243_10012585_pt1 | contig 11972 bp, 11 predicted proteins | sample OricompcompostOP_FD_108781 | JGI IMG/M metagenome (GOLD analysis project Ga0164243, IMG submission 108781) | Organic Plus compost microbial communities from Emeryville, California, USA - Original compost - Organic plus compost (OP) | ecosystem: Engineered > Solid waste > Mixed feedstock >...
CAGCTCGGCGATGCGCGCTTCGAGTCTTTCGTTCTCCGCGCGCGCCTTCTCGGCCATCGCCTTCACCGCTTCGAACTCCTCGCGGCGCACCACGTCCATCTCGCGCAGGAAGCGTTCGCCCTGAGAGCGGAACACCTGCTCGGCCTCTTTCCTGAGGCCATCGGCCGCGCCGGCGGCATCCGTCATCAGCTTGGCAAACTCATCGAGGAAGCGATTGGTCGTCTGTGTCATGGGATTTGCTCCGTGAGTTGCTCTTCTTCAGAGAGACCGGTCGGACTATGAGCGCCACGCCTACCCCATTCAAGGCGTCCTCGACCCTTGACAGAGCGTCACGGCACCGAAATCGTGCGGCGCCCGGATGAAGGTAACTAGCCCAAAGGAGCGGCCGTCCAAAGCGGCCGACTGATTCTCATGAACATGCTGACCACCCTTTGGGCGATTCCCTTCCCCAACATCGACCCCGTCGCCCTGCACCTCGGGCCGGTGGCGATCAAATGGTACGGCCTCGCCTACCTCGCGGGCCTGCTGCTCGGCTGGCTCTATATTCGCCGCCTCCTGAGCTCCCCGTATCTTTGGGCCAACGACACGCCGCCCTTCACGCCCGCCAAGGTCGACGACCTCCTCCTCTATATAACGGCCGGTGTCGTGCTCGGCGGGCGGCTCGGCTTCGTCATTTTCTATGAGCCGAGCTATTACATCGCCAATCCGCAGGACATCATCGCCGTCTGGAAGGGCGGCATGGCTTTCCACGGCGCCCTCGTCGGCTGCGCCATCGCCATCTGGGCCTTCTCCCGCCGCAACAACGTCAGCGCCTGGAGCACCGGAGACCTCGTGACGGCGGCGGTGCCGATCGGCCTGTTCTTCGGCCGCATCGCCAATTTCATCAACGGCGAGTTGTTCGGCCGCCCCACCACGATGCCCTGGGGCATGGTGTTCCCCGAAGCTGCCATCCACTACCCGCAGGTCGAGCCGACGCCGCGCCACCCGAGCCAGCTCTACGAGGCGGCGCTCGAAGGGCTGCTGCTGTTCCTCGTCCTGCGCCTGCTGACGCATCATTTCGGCGCCCTGAAGCGCCCCGGCCTCGTCAGCGGCACCTTCCTCATCGGCTATGCGCTCGCCCGCTCGACCGGTGAGCTGTTCCGCGAGCCGCACTTCGCGCACGCCTTCAACGTCGGGCCGCTCACCGCCGGCATCGCCTACTCGATCCCGATGTTCATCCTCGGTGTCATCGTCGTGCGCTACGCGCTGAACCGCACCGCCAAGTGACGAGCGCGCCCGACCCGCTCGTGACGCCACTCGCGCGCCATCTCGCCGAGCGCATCACCCGCGACGGCCCCATCTCCGTCGCCGACTACATAGACGTGTGCCTCCAGCACCCCGAGCACGGCTACTACCGCCGCCAAGCTGCCATCGGCGCGGCCGCTGATTTCGTCACCGCGCCGGAGATCAGCCAGGTGTTCGGCGAGCTGATCGGACTATGGTGCGCCGTCGTCTGGCAGCAGATGGGCGCACCCGCCTCGCTCCGGCTGATCGAGCTCGGCCCCGGTCGCGGCACGCTGATGCGCGACGCCCTGCGTGCTGCGCGTCTCGTGCCCGCATTCCGCGCCGCACTGCGCGTCGAGCTCGTCGAGACCAACGAAACGCTGCAGCAAATGCAGCGCGAGGCGCTGCGCAACGAGGACGTGCCTATTGCGTGGGGCGCGAAGCTCACCGCTGCGGACGGCCCCGCCATCGTCATCGCCAACGAGTTCCTCGACACCCTGCCCGCCGATCAGTTCGTGCGGCGCAAAGCTGCGTGGCATATGCGCTGCGTCGGGCTCGATGCTTCCGGCGATCTCCAGTTCGTCGACGGCCCTGAGGCGGAAGCCGACATCCCTGCCTCACTCCCGGCACCGTCCGAAGGCGCCATCTACGAGCATCGGCGCACCGCCTTCGCACGGCTCGCCGAAGCCCTCACAGCACTCGGCACGCCGCTCGCGGGCCTCTTCATCGACTACGGCCACACCGAGCCGAACTACGGCGACACGCTGCAGGCGATCCTCGCGCACCGCTACACTGATCCGCTGCAGACGCCAGGGCAGGCCGACCTCACCCTGCAGGTCGACTTCACAGCTTTCGCCCACGCCGTCGAAGCAGCCGGCCTGCGCTGCGACGGACCGCTGCCCCAGGCCGAGTTCCTCGGCCGCCTCGGCGCGGTCGAACGCGCCTCCCGCCTCATGGCCGCCAATCCGGCACGCGCCGCCGAAATCGAATCCGGCATCGCCCGCCTCCTCGCCCCGACCGGCATGGGCGCCCGGTTCCAGGTTCTTGGCATACGAAGCGTTGACGTCTCTCCGCTACCACCCTTCAGCTAACAACCGCCCCATCGCATCCGCCGAAGGCCCAGGCCCATGCTGCAACCGCCCATGCTGCAACCGATCGAAGCCCAAGCGCTCGCCCGCTCCCAGCGCATCCGCCACGGCTTCTTCACGCGCGCGGGCGGCGTATCCGGCGGCATCTATACGTCCCTCAACTGCGGGCCGGGCTCATCTGACGTGCCCGCCAACGTCATCGAGAATCGCGCGCGCGTCTCCGGCCACCTTGGCGGAACCAATAGCGACGTGGCGACGCTCTATCAGATCCACAGCCCCATCGCCGTCGCCATCGACGCCCCGTTCGCGCCCGACCAGCGGCCCAAGGCCGACGGAATCGTCACATCGACCCCCGGCCTCGTCATCGGCGTGCTCACGGCCGACTGCGCCCCCGTCCTCTTCGCCGACCCAGAGGCCGGCGTCGTCGGCGCCGCCCACGCCGGCTGGCGCGGCGCGGTTGGCGGAGTCTTGGAGGCAACGATCGCCGAAATGGAGAATCAGGGGGCGCGGCGAAATTGCATTATCGCTGCAATTGGGCCGGCCATTAACCAAGTTTCATATGAAGTGGGACCAGACTTTGAAGCGGCTCTGCTCGAAAGTTGCGCGGACAACGAAATCTTTCTTTCGCGCAAAAGTCCCAATGAAAAGGCTCATTTCGACCTGCCTGGCTATGTCGAGACGAGACTTCGCAGCAGCGGCGTCGCTGAGGTTGAGAGGCAATCCCCGTGCACGTACCTGAACGAATCGAACTTTTTCAGCTTCCGGCGCTCCCAACATCGATCGGAGCCCGATTACGGCCGTCAAATCTCCGCCATTGTCGTGACCTAATTGCACAATCCACAATGGCGTCCTGCGTTTTGTTCGGGGAATTGCGCTAGGACACCGGGACGTTCGGATTCGATCTGGACGCGGCTTTGATGACTGGTTAGACGATTCTTAGAGAGGTACCGGTCATTAAGGAGAGTAAGGCCGCAGGGTTCGTACGCCGGCCGCCGGAACAAACAGCGGGTACTCAACGGGGGAGCGTCGCCGTGACGACCTTTGATGCTGCTGCGGCTTGGCAAAAGACAAAGCCAATAGCATTCGCAGTAATCGCAGGCTGGATGTGCATGGGACTGGCTGCATGCGAGACAGCCAGCTCTGTAACGTCCTTGTTCAGTTCATCGGGTGGCGATGCGCCGACCGCGTCGGTCGCAAGCCCGCCGCCGATGGCGGCGCCTCGCGGTGCACAGTTCGCAGTAGCGCCGGTCATCGGTCCGCCTGAGAACGTGTCCAACGAGCTGCGCACGCAGCTCATCGCCGATCTTGAACGCCAGAATCTCCGCGTCGCCAAGTCTCCGGACGAGCGCGCCGAGTACACCCTGCGCGGCTACGTTGTCTCTTCGCTCGAAAAGAAGGGCAACAAGTCGAAGGTGTCCTACATCTGGGATGTCACCGACGCGAGCGGCAAGGGCGTACACCGCGTGAGCGGCGAAGAATCAGCCCCCGCCGGCAAGAGCAAAGATCCCTGGACGGCCATGACGCCGAACCTGGTGCAGACGATCGCCGCCAAGACGGTGACGTCGGTTGCCGGCTGGATGCCGGGTGGCGGCGCTGCCGTCGCCAGCAACGGCGGTGGAATGGTCCAGACGGCGGCTGCAACGACGCCGTCCTACGCCGCGCAGAAGCCCATGGTTACCGGCAGCGTCGCCAGCAGCGGCCCGATCACCGCTCTCGTACCGGTCGTGACCGGTGCCCCGGGCGATGGCAGCACCGCACTGCGCGCGGCCCTTCAGCGTGAGCTCTCCCGCAGCGGCGTGCCGCTCTCGGATGCGCGCAACGCCAACACCTACCTCGTCGAGGGCAAGGTGGCGATGGGCACGGGCAAGGACGGCAAGCAGCCGATCACCATCGATTGGAGCGTGACCGACCCGCACGGCAAGCGGCTCGGCACCGTCTCCCAGAAGAACGAGGTTCCGCAGGGCTCGCTTGACGGCTCCTGGGGCAAGACCGCTGACGCTGCTGCTGCTGCTGCCGCACAGGGCATTGTTAAGCTTCTGCCCCAGCCGACACAGAGAACCAGCTCGAACTAGCGCACCAGGTAACACATCAGGTACCTGGGTCGTTTAGACCGATGGCATTGCGAGGGCCCCGCCGTTTACAGGCGCGGGCCCTCTTGCTAGAAGCCCCCTTCTTACCCAGTGCCCGGCAAGCGGCTGTGGAGGCGTAAATGCCCTTCGATCCCCGTCCTGAGGGCCGGGCAACTCCGACGATGAAAATCGTCGCTGGCAATTCCAACCGACCACTTGCTGAAGCGATCAGCGCGCATCTCAAGCTGCCCCTCACCAAGGGTCAGGTGAAGCGCTTCGCCGACATGGAGATCTTCGTCGAGATCCAGGAGAACGTCCGCGGCCAGGACGTCTTCGTCATCCAGTCGAACTCCTTCCCGGCCAACGACAACCTGATGGAGCTGCTGATCCTGCTCGACGCGCTGAAGCGCGCCTCGGCAGCCCGCATCACCGCCGTCATTCCCTATTACGGATATGCCCGCCAGGACCGGAAGCCCGGCCCGCGCACGCCCATCACCGCTAAGCTCGTCGCCAACCTGATCGAGCGCGCCGGCGCCGATCGCGTGATGACGCTCGACCTGCACGCCGGGCAGATCCAGGGCTTCTTCGACATCCCGACTGACAACCTGTTCGCCGCGCCAGTCATGGTTCGCGACATCCAGGAGCGCTACAAGGGCAACAACCTGATGGTGGTTTCGCCCGACGTTGGCGGCGTGGTGCGCGCCCGCGCCCTCGCCAAGCGCATCGAGGCCCCGATCGCCATCTGCGACAAGCGCCGCGAGCGCCCGGGCGAATCCGAGGTCATGAACGTCATCGGCGACGTGAAGGGCATGCGCTGCATCCTCATCGACGACATCGTCGATTCCGGCGGCACGCTGGTCAACGCCGCCGAGGCGCTGCTCAAGAACGGCGCCGTCGAGGTGATGGCCTACATCACCCACGGCGTTCTGTCGGGCGGCGCTGTCAGCCGCATCCAGGCCTCGAAGCTGAAATCGCTCGTCATCACGGATTCGATCCAGCCCACCGCCGCCGTACTCGCCGCCAAGAACATACGCGTGCTGTCGATCGCCCCGCTGATCGGCGAGGCCATCCTGCGCACCGCGCGCGAGGAAAGCGTCTCGAGCCTCTTCTACTGACCTGAAATCAAAGCGATGTTGGGTTTCCGCCGGTTCGCAGGCCAGCGTCAACCCAACCTACGTTGACGTCTCGTAGGTTAGGCTAAGGCGCGCAGCGCCGAACCCAACACTCACCCCCAGCGCCTTGATTCTGCGCTTACGCCGCGGCGAGCGGGCCGTGGTCGTCGCAGTGATCGCCGTGCGGATGATGCAGGTGACCGTCGACCAGATAGTCGACATGGTCGCCGTGCGGCACCGCCTCGTGCCCGCAGCCCGGACCATGCTTGTGCCCGGGCTCATGCCCTGCACAACGATGCTCGGGCGTGCACCTGTCGGGATTCTTGTCCGACACTTCAATCACATGCTCATCCACATGATCGCCGTGCATGTGGTGCAGGTGGCCGTCGTGCAGGTAGTCGGCATGGTCACCGTGCTGCACGGCCTTATGGCCACAACCCGGTCCATGCTGATGCGCGTGATTTGCGTGATGTGGTTCCGAACACGTCGACATGGGCGCCTCTCCCGATGCGAGTTACCGTTCATCGGCGCGAAGTGTACGGCAACCGCGGGGCATTGGCCAGCCGAGTTGAGCTCGACGGCCAATGCCACACGCGACACGCTAGTTGAGCTTCACCGATCCGAACAGGCGCACGCTCGCACCGGGCTGCAGCACCTCGTCCTTGAGGAACGACGAGTGGTTGCGAACCTCCTGGTCAGCGAGGTTCTCGCCCTTGATGCCGATGGTGGTCACGGGGGTAATGCCATCGTGCGTCTCGCCGTAGTGGGTGTAGCTCAGCTCGGCAGACACCAGCGTGTAGCCATCAGTCTCGGTCTCACCGAGACCAAGCTGATCCTGATCGAACGCGTGCATTAGGCCGGTCCTGAAGAACCACGTCGGATCGCGGTAGTAGATGCCGCCGCCGAGCCGGTGCGGCGGGATGCGCGGCACGTATTCGCCGTTTGCGAACTTGGCGTGCACGAAGTCGTACTGACCGTCGATACCCCAGAGTCCGTTCCAGACGCGTCCGACATCATACTCTGCGGCAACTTCCGCACCGTAGAACGTCGCATCGCGCTGCTGGAAGGTGATCTGCTGCAGTTCGTCGACGCCTGGCTCGCCGCATGACCCGAGCGTGCCTTCACAGAAGACACCCGGCGTGACCTGCCTGTAGATGAAGTCTGAGAACTGCGTGTAGTAAGCGCTCGTGTCGAAGCGGAAAGCGCCTTTCGTGCGGCTGAAGCCCAGCTCGATCGTCTTCGCCGACTCGATGCCCAGATCGGGATTGCCGATTTCGAAAGTGCCGCTCGCCTCGTGCGCTCCCTTCGAGAACAGCTCCGTGGCCGCCGGTGCGCGCTCGACATAAGCAGCATTCACGCGGGCGACGATGTCGCTCGGCAGCTCATAGAGGGCACCGATACTGGCGCTCACGGGCGTGTACGTAGGATCGCGGCTCACCAGCGAGGGGGCCCCGAACGGATCCACGATGCCGATACCCTCGACTGTTGTCTGCTCGATGCGTCCCGCCGCCTGCAGGCGAAGATACCGCGAAACCTGCAGCTCCTCGAACATGAAGCCCGCAATCTGGTCCGTGGTAGACGGCTCCAGCAGATTGTCGGCCTTCTCGCCCGGCACCTCCTCCTCGAACGACAGTCCCGTCGTCTTGCGATGATCGATCTGGATGCCGGCAGCGCCCCGGAGCACACCCAGAGAGGTGCCGAATGCCTGATGCTCGACCTCGATGCGGGCTTCCTGCTCCTTGTTCAGGAAGCGGGCGCCGATCTCGCCTTCCGGCGACACTTCGTTGTGCTGATAGTCGCTGGCGCCGAACCAGTAGCGGATGGCTTCGATGCCGTTGGAGCCAACGCGCCACTCGCCCTTCGACATGATCTTGTCCTGCTGCATGTCGATGTGCGCGTCCTCGCCGGGAATACCGTAGAGGCTGTTGAACTCCGTGAACGAAACGCCGGCATAGCCGTCCTGGCCGACGAACGAGCCGCCGAACGACACGCCATCGTTATCGACGAACGAGTTCGACTGCCGCCCGCGCGGCGTGTCGTAGTCGTCCGCCTTCCGCTTGAACGCATCGGCGTGGAATACGAAATTGCCCGACCCGGCGTTGGTGCTGAAACCGCCGTCGCGGCCGTCGTCAACCGACGAGATGCCGCCACGGATTTCGGCATTGAACCCGTTCCTCGGCATGAACGAGGGAATGCGATTGTTCTCGACCGACACCACGCCGCCGATCGCCTGGCTGCCATAGCGCAGCGTCGCCGGTCCGCGCACGACCTCGACCCTGTCCGCCGCGTAGGGATCGACGGGGAAGGCATGGTCTTCCGAGATCGCCGACACGTCCTGCGTGCTGATGCCGTTTTCCTGAATCCGAATGCGGTTTTCGTCGAGTCCGCGGATGATCGGCCGGTTGGAGCCGGGCGCAAACGTCGAACCGACGATGCCGGGCTTGTGCATCAGCGTGTCGGTGATCGTCGCGCCCGCGTTCGCCTCGATCTCCCGCGCCGTCGCGACCGTTACCGCCACGAATGACTGGTCATCGACAATTGCGCCGGGGAGCGGCTGAATCTGCGGCGCCGCCGCCGTCTCGTTCGATGGAGCCTGCGCAGAAGCCGTCGATGTCTTTCTCTTGGTGGACTTCTTCGGCTTCGCGATCGGGCTTGCCGTCGTCGTGACGGTCACTGCCGGCAGCTCGATGGTGCCGCCGTCCGGCGCGTCCGATGCCGTCGAAACGGACTGACCCAAGGCCGGCACAACGCCGGCCACGAGCGCCGCCGCAGCGACGCTCCACGCTACACGTACTCTCACTGTTACGCCCCCAATTACGCATTACATGGATGTTATATTATCCGCCAGTTAACCGTGGTCAAGCGGCTGAGGACCGATCGGGACAAGAACGGGGCGGGGGGTGGCCGAATCGCCTCAGCGCAGCTCGCGCTGGCGGCAAACCGCGTGTTTCAGCGGCTCCTGCGGAACGGAGAACGCGCTTCTATCGCGCAGCGGCGCCTTCAGCGCGCCGCCTCGCGGCTGTTGCAGGCCCGGCACCGGCCCCGCAACTCGATCGTCATGCGCTCGACCGCAAACTTCGACTTGCGCGCCCACGTTGCCAAGCGATCCACGACGGCAGGCTCGTCGAATTCCGACACCGTGCCGCAATCGTTGCAGATGGCGAACACCGCCGTGCCTTCATGGCTGGGGTGCCGGCAGGCCACGAAGGCGTTGATCGATTCCAGCCGGTGCGCCTGCCCATCTGCGATGAGGCGGTCCAGCGAACGGTAGACAGTCTGCGGCGCCAAGCTCGCCTGCTCGCGCAGCTCCTCGATGAGTTCGTAGGCGCTCACCGGTCGGCCGACTTCGCGCAGCGCATCGGCGATCATCTTATCCTGCTCTGGGGCAGCGCGGCGCTTGGGTACCTTGCGCATTGTCGGTCCGTCCGGGCTTTGGCAGCTATCAATTGAACTATAACATCAAATGTGCCCAATCCGCATAGGATGGCGGCTGATCGCCCCTTATCTTCTCCCGCCTCACAGCCCGCAAGATGCGGCCGTCGCCGCCCCCCGGATTAACCCTCTGCCAAGTGCCGTCCGAGGCCGCCATGGGCGCGGCAAAGCCGCCTTGCAGACATTGCCAACCCCCGGTCCGACAGCTATAAACCGCGCCATCTCAAGCAAAAACGCGTGAGACGGCGCACGGCACCCTTGGAGGCCGCGCCGCGTGATAGGGCCGCAAGGCCCTGATTTTTTTGGAGAAACAGCCATGGCTCAGCAACCGATCGAGCTGAAAGCCACGGCGCGCCCGCGTGCCGGCAAGGGGGCCGCACGCCAAGCTCGTCGTGAAGGAAAAGTTCCAGCCGTTATTTACGGCAACGGTGAAACGCCCGAGGCCATCGCCCTCGACTACAACGACCTGTGGAAGCAGGTTCTGAAGGGCCACTTCACCTCTACCGTCATCGACATCGACGTCGAAGGCAAGAAGTCCCGCGTTATCCCGCGTGACCTGCAGGTCGACCCGGTGAAGGATCTGCCCGTCCACGTTGACTTCATGCGCATCGCCAGCGACGGCCGCATCCGCGTTGAGGTCCCCGTCCGCTTCGTCAACGACCAGGCCTCGCCCGGCCTGAAGCGCGGCGGCGTGCTCAACATCGTGCGCCACGACGTCGAGGTCATCTGCCCCTGGGATCACATCCCGGCCTACTTCGAGATCGACCTCACCGGCCTTGAGATCGGCCGTTCGATCCACGTCTCGTCCATCCCTCTGCCGAAGGATGCCGAACTCACCATCAGGGATCGCGACTTCACCATCGCCACCATCGCTGGCGCCGTGAAGGAAGAGGAAAAAGGCGGCGGTGGCGACGCTGCTGCCGCTGCGGCTGCTCCCGCTGCTGCCAAGGGTGCGGCTCCTGCCGCGGCCAAGGGCGGCGCTGCTCCCGCGGCCAAGGCTGGTGCTGCTCCTGCTGCCAAGGCCGGCGGCGCAAAGAAGTAATCGACCTGCGGGCGCGGCTCATGCTGCGCCCGCAATTCTCTGCGCGGGGCTATGCCAATGAAGCTGTTCGTTGGATTGGGAAACCCAGGCGCAGAGTACGCACGCCACCGCCACAACGTGGGCTTCATGGCCCTCGACAGGATCGCCGACGCGCATGGCTTCAGCGCCTGGCGCAAGCGCTTCCAGGGCGAGACATCGGAAGGCACGCTTGGCGGCGAACGCGTCGTGCTCCTGAAGCCCGCCACCTACATGAACGAGAGCGGACGATCTGTCGGTGAAGCCGCGCGCTTCCTCAAGATTCCGCTCGAGGACATTTACGTCTTTCACGACGAGATCGATCTTGCACCGTCCAAGCTCAAGGTGAAGTCCGGCGGCGGCAACGCCGGCCACAACGGACTGCGCTCAATCTCGGCGCACATGGGCAACGACTACACGCGCATCCGCATCGGCGTCGGCCACCCCGGAGCCAAGGAAGCCGTCGCTCGCTACGTCCTGCACGACTTCGCCAAGGTCGAATATTCCTGGCTCGATCCGATGCTGGACGCCATGGCAGATGCCGCACCGTTTCTCGCCAAGGGCGACAGTGCGCGCTTCCTGTCCAACGTCGCCCTCAAGATGAACGAGGACGACGAACCGGAAGCCGCAGCCACCAAGGCCGCCGCACCGGCAAAACCCAAGCCTGCACCGCGCAATCCGCATCCCGCAGGCGAGCGTCAATCGAAGCGTGCGACCGCGCTTGCCGACAACCTGAAAAAGTGGCTCGCCGGCCGCGGCGACAAGGAATGATGCCGCGGCCGACTTGAAGCAGAGCATGGGAGCGCTTATTCCCCCCGCATGACCGCCATCATCTCCATCAAAGATCTCTCCAAGACCTACACCGGCGGCTTCCAGGCCCTGAAGCGTATCGACCTCGACATCGAGCGCGGCGAGATATTCGCCCTGCTCGGGCCCAACGGCGCCGGCAAGACGACGCTCATCTCCATCATCTGCGGTCTCGTCAATCCGACGACCGGCACCGTCACCGTCGATGGCGGCGACATCAGACGCGACTATCGCCGCGTCCGCGAGATGATCGGCCTCGTCCCGCAGGAGTTGACCACCGACCACTTCGAGACCGTATGGAATGCGGTTTCCTTCAGCCGCGGACTGTTCGGCAAGGCGCCCAACCCGGCCTACATCGAAAAAATCCTTCGCGCCCTCTCGCTTTGGGAGAAGAAGGACAACCGCATCATGGAGCTTTCGGGCGGCATGAAGCGGCGTCTCCTGATCGCTAAGGCCCTCTCGCACGAGCCGACGATCCTGTTTCTCGACGAGCCCACCGCTGGCGTCGACGTCGAGCTGCGCAAGGACATGTGGCAAGTGGTGCGCGACCTGCGCGAAGCCGGCGTCACCATCATCCTCACCACCCACTACATCGAAGAAGCAGAAGAGATGGCCGACCGAGTCGGCGTCATCACCGGGGGTGAGCTGATCGTCGTCGAGGACAAGGCCGAGCTGATGCGCAAGCTCGGCAAGAAGCAGCTCGCCTTGCAGCTCGCCGAACCGCTCTCCGAGATTCCGCCATCGCTCACCCGGCATGAGCTGGAGCTGTCGCCCGACGGACGCACGCTCACCTTCACCTACGATACCCGCGCCGGCCGCACCGGCATCACCTCGCTGCTCGACGACATGCGCGCCGCCGGCATCGGCTTCTCCGATCTCGACACCACGCAATCATCGCTCGAGGACATCTTCGTCGATCTCGTCAGGAGCAAGAAATGAACCTGCACGCGGTCAAAGCCATCTACATGTTCGAGATGTCGCGTGCCATGCGCACGGTCATGCAGAGCATCATCTCGCCCGTGCTCTCGACGTCGCTGTATTTCATCGTCTTCGGCGCGGCCATCGGCTCACGCATCCAGCACATCGACGGCATCAGCTACGGCGCCTTCATCGTGCCGGGCCTGATCATGCTGCAGCTCCTGAC
>Ga0164243_10012586_pt1 | contig 11971 bp, 7 predicted proteins | sample OricompcompostOP_FD_108781 | JGI IMG/M metagenome (GOLD analysis project Ga0164243, IMG submission 108781) | Organic Plus compost microbial communities from Emeryville, California, USA - Original compost - Organic plus compost (OP) | ecosystem: Engineered > Solid waste > Mixed feedstock >...
CGGCCACCGTCGAGGCCGACGCTCTCTCAATCGCGGCTGGCGGCCTGGTCGAGCCGAGCGCGGACCGCGACGGAGCCCCGCGCACCGTGTCCGACGCCGACCCGACCCCGGTCCGGACCGGAGTCGACGTGACCGTCGCCAGGACCGCAGCCGAACCGACGACAGCCGGCAGCGATCCGACTGCGGCGCAGCCCGCGGCCGAACCCGCCACGCGCCCCACCGAACCGGGATCCGCCGTGACCGGGGACGGGCTCGCAGCCGACACGACACCAACCGGCGCCGAGCCGCGCGAACTCCAGCTCGGACCGACGCCGGCCGACACCGAGCCACGGTTGACGGCCGAGGCCGGGCTCGCCGCCGAGCCGACCACGACCCACCCCGGACCGGCCACGCCCGACGCTCCGGTCGGACCGGCGACGATCGACCCCGAGCCGGTCGGCACCGGATCGACGCCGGTCGACTCCGACCCGGTGGCCTTCGCCGACCAGGCCGCCACCGCGGCACCTCGGGCGTCGCGGGACACGGTGACGGCGGGCGACCACGTCGACACCGCCCTTGCCGGGGCCGTCGACGCGCCGCACCCGGCCGCGCCTCCGGTGCCCGACGCATCTCGTCCCGCCCCGCCGGCCGTCGCCGCGCCCCTCGACTCGTCGCCTGCCGACGGGCTGGACGACTGGGACACCGGTCTCCCCTCTGCCGCCGTGGCCTGGGCGTCGCCCGCCGTCGACGCCCGGGCGCCCAGCACGGAGGCGGCGCGGCCGGAGCCGGCACCCGACGCCGTACCGGCCACCGACGTCGTCGAGCCGACCGCCGTCGACCCGGCCACCTCCGCAGCGCCCGCCGACGCCGACAGCACCGCCGACACCGGGGGCGCCACCGCCGTCGAGGGCAGCGCGATGGCCGTACGGCCCGAGGCGGGCGAGCGGCCGGACGCCCCCACTGACGTTGACGGCCCCACGCCTGGATCGCCGGTCAGCGGGGCGGTACCGGGTCAGCGCGAGGCCGTCGAGGCACGCGTGGACGGCGGGGCGGAGGCTCCCTCGGCACCCGTGACGAGCGCCTCCCCGCCCGACGGACCGGAGCAGACCTCGCCGCCAGCCGCGTACCCGGCCCGCCCGGACGCCGTACGGGACGCGGCACCGCCGCACTCCGCGCCCCCGGCCGCACCGGAGGCATCGGCCGCAACGACAGCAGTGGAAGCAACGGAAGCACCAGCCGGCGCCACCGAGGCGACGGCCGTACCCGACGGGTCGCCGGCGGCCACCGCAGACGCCGCCCCGGTCCCGGCGCCCGTCTCCGCGCCGCCCGACGAGCCGGTCCCGGCACCCGCCTCCGCACCGCCCGACGAGCCGGTCCCGGCATCCGTCTCCGCACCACCCGCCGACCCGGCGCCCGTCTCCGGAGCACCCGCCGGACCCGTCCCGGCTCCGGCGACCACGGCCGAGCGGGATCCGTCCCCACCGCCGGGCGCACCGGTGTCCGCCGTGCCGGCGGCGTCCGTCTCCGCACCGCCGGCCGCGCCGAACCGCGCCCTGCAGGGGGATCCCGAGCAACTGCTGGCGCGCTACCGCTGGCGGCTCGACCCGGCGACGCTGCGCGAGGTGGCGGACGACCCGGACGAGCTGCGGACGATCCGGCGGCGGCTGACCGAGAAGCTGGCGTCGGCCGCCGACAACCGCGCCCGGGCCCGGCTGCTCAGCCTGCGTGCCGTGGTGTCCCGCGTCCTCAACGAGCTGGACGACGCGTTGGCGGACGCGCGGCTCGCCCTCACGTACGCCGAGGCGACCGGTGAGCTGCGCCGGATCGCGCTCGCCCAGGCGCGGCTCGCGCACGTGCTGCGGTGGCGCGGCGAGTTCACCGAGGCCGACCAGCTGTTCGCCCTGGCCACCTCGCCCGAGCTGCCCGACCGGCTGCAGGCCGCGCTGCACGAGCACGCCGGGCGGTCCTGCTACGACCAGGGCCGGTTCATGGAGGCGTGCCAGCACTTCGAGCGGGCGCTCGACCTGCGCGGCGCCGGGGACGCCGACCTGCTCGCCCGGGTCCGGACCGCGCTCGACGCGGTCGCCGAGCGGGTCGTGACGGAGGGCTTCGGCCCGTACCCCCGCAGCCGGGACGAGGTGCTGGAGCGCATCCAGCCCCCGGTGCCCGCGCGCGACGGCGCGCTCTGGGGTTACGCCGACCCGGAGGGCGAGCTGGTCATCCCGGCCCGGTACGCGGACGCCCAGCCGTTCCGGGAGGGCCTGGCCTGGGTGCGGCGGCCGGACACCGACCGCTGGTCGCTGATCGCGCTCACCGGCACGACCGTGATCCCCCCGTCGTTCCTCGCGGTCCGCTCCTTCTCCGACGGACTGGCCTGGGTGGTCCGCGACGGCGCCGAGGGCTGGTCGGCCATCGACCCCACCGGCGACGTGGTGATCCCGCCGGGCTTCGCCGACGTACGCCCGTTCCGGCGCGGCGTGGCCGCGGTCCGCCGCGAGGGCTGGGGCGCCGTGGACCGGACCGGCCGGATCGTGGTGCCGACCCGGTACCACAGCCTCCGCACCCCCCTGGCCGACGGCCGGTACGTCGACGGCTTCACCGACGAGGGCCTGGCCGTGGCGGAGCTGGCCGGCCGGCACGGCGTGGTGGACCACACGGGCGCCGTGGTCGTCCCGCCGGTGCACCCGGCGCTCATCGTCCATCCGGTCGCCTTCCTCGTGGGCACGGCCGGCGGCCGGTGGGGCGCCCTCGACCGGCGGGGGAACCCGCTCATCGACCCGGTGCACCGCAGCACCGAGGACGTGCTCGACGAGATCGAACGGCTGCTCGCCGACACCAACCCGGTGCTGTGACGGCCGGGCCGCCCGGCTGACGCCACCGCCCGGCTGACGATCACCACACACCCGCGGGTCGCCCGGCCGGGCCCGCCGGTGACCGGAGTTAGGGTCAGGCCATGGAATTCCGTCACCTAGGCCGCTCCGGCCTGATGGTCAGCGAGATCTCGTACGGCAACTGGATCACCCACGGGTCCCAGGTGGAGGAGGACGCCGCCTTCGCCTGCGTACGGGCCGCCCTCGACGCCGGCATCACCACCTTCGACACCGCCGACGTGTACGCCGGCACCCGGGCCGAGGACGTGCTCGGCCGCGCGCTCGAAAACGAGCGCCGGGAAGGGCTGGAGATCTTCACCAAGGTGTACTGGCCGACCGGCCCGGGTCGCAACGACCGGAGCCTGTCCCGCAAGCACATCATGGAGTCGATCAACGGCTCGCTGCGCCGGCTGCGCACCGACTACGTCGACCTCTACCAGGCCCACCGCTACGACTACAGCACGCCGCTGGAGGAGACGATGGAGGCCTTCGCCGACGTCGTACGCTCCGGCAAGGCCCTCTACATCGGCGTCTCCGAGTGGAAGGCGTCGCAGATCCGCGAGGCCCACAAGCTGGCCCGCGAGCTGCACATCCCGCTCGTCTCCAACCAGCCGCAGTACTCGATGCTGTGGCGGGTCATCGAGAGCGAGGTCGTGCCCACCAGCGAGGAGCTGGGCGTCGGCCAGATCGTCTGGTCGCCGATGGCGCAGGGCGTGCTCTCCGGCAAGTACCTCCCGGGCCAGCCGCCGCCGGCCGGCTCCCGGGCCACCGACGAGAAGTCGGGCGCGAACTTCATCGCCCGGTTCCTCACCGACGAGGTGCTGACCCGGGTGCAGCAGCTGCGGCCGCTGGCCGAGCAGGCCGGGCTCACCATGGCCCAGCTCGCCATCGCCTGGGTGCTCCAGAACCCGAACGTCTCCTCGGCGATCGTCGGCGCGACCCGCCCCGAGCAGGTGCAGGACAACGTCAAGGCGGCCGGCGTGAAGCTCGACGCCGACCTGCTCAAGGCGATCGACGAGATCGTCGACCCGATCACCGAGCGCGACCCGGCGAAGACCGAGAGCCCGGCACAGCGTCCGTGACGCCCCCCGGTCCGGCCGGCGCGCGAGCCCGGCCGGACCGGACCCGACGCGGGCCAGACCAGACAGCCGTCAGCGGCCAACCTGAGACCCGACGCCGGACCCGACGGGAAGGCCGTCAGCCGCGCCAGAAGCGGACGAGGTCGAGCCCCGTGCCGTAGAGCCAGGCCGGCAGGCCGAGCGCGTCGCCGGCCGTGAAGACCACGTCGAAGAACCAGCCGTTGATCCGCGGGTTCCACAGCAGCGCGAAGAGCAGGATGAAGCCGTACGGGGCGAACAGGTCGTACATCCGGCGCCACTGCGGGTTCAGCCAGGGCTGGATCATGTTGCCGCCGTCGAGGCCGGGCACCGGGAGCAGGTTCAGCACGCTCGCGGTGAGCTGGAGGAACGCCAGCAGCGCCAGGCCCGCCCAGAACTCGACGGACCCGCCCGCACCCGTGCCGACCCGCAGGGCCAGCACGAGCACCAGCGTGAAGAGCACGTTGGTGGCCGGCCCGGCCAGGCTGACGAGGGTGTGCCGCAGCCGCCCCGGGATGAGGTGCCGGTCCACCCACACCGCGCCGCCGGGCAGGCCGATGCCGCCGAGCAGCACCACGAGCACCGGCAGCGCGATCGACAGCAGCGGGTGGCTGTACCTGAGCGGGTTGAGGGTCAGGTAGCCGCGGTGGGCCACCCCCCGGTCGCCGGCCCGGAACGCGACGATCGCGTGCGCGTACTCGTGCAGGCAGAGCGACACGAGCCAGCCGGACACCACGAACCCGAACACGCTCAGCCGGACGTTGCCGGAGCCGTTCCAGGCCAGCACGCCCGTGGTCACGAACAGCGCGACCAGGGCGACGAAGACGGGGCTCGGCCGGAACGCCGCCCGGGGCACGCCGAGCACCAGCCGCTCCCCGCCCGGGCGGTCGTACGCCGTCATTCGGCCGGGGGCAGCAGGCTCATCCGGTACTCGACGCGGTCGTCCTCGACGAGCGCGACCGAGGTGACGCCGGACGCCGCGAGCTCGCGCCAGGTCTGGCCGATCCAGGATTCGGCGTCGGCCTGGCTGCCGAACGACTCCGCCGGACCCTGCACCGGCTGACCGTCCGTGCCCTCGTACCGCCAGCTCCACGCCATGCCGCGTCTCCCCTCGCCGCCCTCGGTCCCGTGGGACGGGACCCCCGCCAGCGTAGTCGGCCCGGCGCGCGCCGGCCGCTCGACGACCGCACGGCGTCGATCACCGTGTCCGCGCCGGCCGGTACGGTGGCCCGGTGCTGACTCGGGGAGTGGTGCTCAGCGACCGGTACCGGCTGGGCGATCGTGTGGCGACGGGCGGGATGGGCGCGGTCTGGCGGTGCACGGACCTGCTGCTGGAACGCGAGGTGGCGGTGAAGGTGCTGCTGCCGACGCTGGTCGCCGACCAGGACTTCACCACCCGGTTCCGGGCCGAGGCGCGGATGCTGGCCGCCCTGCGCCACCCCGGCGTCGTGGCCGTGCACGACGTGGGGCAGGCCACGCTCGCCGACGGCAGCCGGGTGGACTACCTGGTGATGGAGTTCGTCGACGGGCAGCCGCTGTCTTCGTGGGTCGGCCGGGCCGGCCGGCTCGACCCGGCGTCGACGATGTCGGTGGTCGCGCAGGCGGCCGACGCCCTGCACGCCGCCCACACCGCCGGCATCGTCCACCGCGACGTGAAGCCGGGCAACCTGCTGGTCAAGCAGGACGGCCGGGTGGTGCTCGTCGACTTCGGCATCGCCCGCTCCCGCGCCCTTTCCGGGCTCACGGCCGCCAACATGGTGCTCGGCACCGCCTCGTACATGTCGCCGGAGCAGGCCACCGGCCAGCCGGTCTCCGCGGCGAGCGACGTGTACGCGCTCGGCGCCGTGGCGTACTACTGCCTGGCCGGCCAGCCGCCGTTCGTCGGCGAGAACCCGTTCGAGGTGGCGCTGCGCCACCAGCAGGACGAGCCGGCTCCGCTGCCGCCGGGCACCCCGCCGGCGGTGGTCGAGCTGGTGGGCCGGGCGATGGCCAAGCGCCCGGCCGACCGGTTCGCCGACGCCGCCGAGCTGGCCCGGGCCGCCGCGGAGGCGCGGGACGCCACCCTGGCGACCATCCCGGTCTCCGCCCGCCCGCCGTGGGCGCTGTCGGCCCCGGCCGCCCCGGTGGCCCCGCTTCCCCAACCGGCCCCGCCGGGTGAAGAGTCCGACGGACCGCAGCCCGCCGCGCCGCCGCCGGCACCGCCGCACGGGCCGTCCGCCGGCCCGGAGCCGGCCGCGCCGCCCCGGCCGTCGCCGCCGGCCCCGCCGGGGCCGGGCGTCCCGGCCGGTACGCCGTCCGGCGCCCACCCGCCGGCCGTCCCCACCGGCCAACCCGGCGCCGCGCCGCCTCCCGCCGGGCGGCCCGGCCCGGGCGGGTGGCAGACCGGCGTGGCCGCGGTGCCACCCCGCCCCGCGGACACCCGCGAGGACCCGCTGGACTCCCGTCCCGGCGGCCGCCGGGGGCTGCTGGTCGGGGCCGCCGCGGCGGTGTCCGTGGCGCTCGTGGCCACCGTCGTCGTGATCGCCCTGCGTGGCGGCGGCGGGCACACCGGCGAGGACGCCCCGCCCGCGCTGATCGCCGAGTCGGCACCGGCGCCGCAGGACCAGGGCGCGCAGCCCGAGACCAGCCCGACCGCCACCGCGAGCCGGCCCGCCCGCACGCCCGGCGCCAGCCGGTCGGCGACCCCCAGCGCCACCACCGCGCAGCCAGACCGGCCGAGCGCCCCCGCGGGTGGCGGCGGGAGCACCGCGCCCACGGGCGGCACCAGCGCGCGACCGAGCCCCGGCACGAGCAGCGCGAAACCGGAACGGTCCAACCCGTACACGGCGACGCAGGTATGCGGCTCGGGCTACCAGGTGATCGACCAGGCGACACTGAGCAGCGGTGGACGGCGCACGGGCCGCGTCTACCTGCTCTACAACGCGGGCAACGGCTACAACTGCGTGGTCACCCTCAAGGACACCGCGGTCGGCACGGCGACGGCCGCCTCGGCGTTCCTCGAGGTGAAGGGCCAGTCCCGCAAGACCGACAGCGGCTCGTTCGACTACTACGCCGGCCCGGTCCGGGCCAGCGCCGCCGGAACGTGCGTGCGGTGGGGCGGATCGACCGGCGGGGCGAGCTACACCAGCCCGTTCGAGCACTGCGACTGACCGCCCGGCGGGCACCGGCGCGGGAGACGGCTTTAAGGTACGGGCATGTCGGTTGACGGGTGGAACACGGTCCTGGTGCTCGGCGGCACCCGGTCCGGCAAGTCCGAGTTCGCCGAGTCCCTGGTCAGCGACGCGCCGGTGGTCCGGTACGTGGCCACGGCGCCGGAAGGGGACCCGCAGGACACCGAGTGGGCCGCCCGCCTGGCCGCCCACCGCGCACGGCGGCCGGGCAGCTGGACCACCGAGGAGACGGCGGGCGACCCGCGCCGGCTCGCGGACGTCATCGCCGCCGCGGAACCGAACGAGACGCTGCTCGTCGACGACCTCGGCGGCTGGGTGACGGTGCTCCTCGACCCGGCGCACCAGCCCGCCGACGACACCGAGACGATCGCCGAGCTGGCGACGGCGGTGCGCGGCTGCCTGGCCCGGCTCGTGCTGGTCAGCCCCGAGGTGGGCCTGTCCCTCGTGCCGACCACGCCGGTGGGGCGGGCGTTCACCGACGCGCTGGGCGCCACCAACCGCGCCGTCGCCGACGCCTGCGACGCGGTGGTCCTGGTCATCGCCGGGCAGCCGGCGTGGCTCAAGGCCCCGGACGCGGCCGTGACCGCCGCGCCGGCCGCCACCGCCCCGGTCGCCGCGCCGCCCGCCGTGAACGGCGCCGCGCCCGAGCCGACACCGGAACTCGTCGACCTCTCGGCCGCGGCGGATCCCGCGGCCGCGCCGCCCCTGCCCGTCGAGACCGCGACCGACTGGACGGCGCCGACGACGGCGCTGCCGATGGTCGCCACCGGGCTGGTCATCCAGCCCGGCATGGACCTGCCGATGCCCGACGAGTACGCCGGCCCGCAGGCCGTCGAACGCCTCGCCACCCTCGACGTGCCCGGCGCCGGGCTCGGCGTGCTGGATCGACTCGTCGGGTTCGCCGCCGCCACCCAGGGCACCGTGACGCCGGCCGCCTGGAACTCCGTACGCGTGCTGCTGCTCAACGGCGACCACGAGGGTGGCGCCGCCGCCGGCACCCGGCCCGGCGAGTCGGCGCGCCGGGCCGGGCAGGCCCGCGCCGGCCGGGGCGCGCTGGCCCGGCTGGCCGCCGAGTGCGGCGCGAGCCTCCAGGTGGTGGACGCCGTGACGGCCGGCCCCATGGAGCACGAGCCGGCGCTCACCGGCGAGCAGGTGGAGTCCGCGCTGCGCTACGGCTGGCGGCTGGCCGAGGAGGCCGCCGAGGCCGGCGTACAACTGCTGGTGCTCGCGGCGTGCGGTGCCGGCACCGAGGCGGCGGCCGCCGCGGTGCTCGCCGCCACGGCCGGTGCGGAACCGCCGGCCGTGCTCGGACGGGTGATCACCGAGAACGGCGAGATCGACGACGCAGCCTGGATGCGCCGCTGCGCCGCGGTACGCGACGCGCTGCACCGCACCCGCACCTCGCCCCGCGGGGCGAAGGAGGTGCTGGCCGAACTCGGCGGCGGCGACGTGGCGATCGCGACCGGCGTTCTGCTGGGCGCCACGGCCCGCCGGATTCCCGTGATGCTCGACGGCCCGGTCGGCGTCGCCGCCGGCCTCGTGAGCCGGGACCTGGCCGGGCAGGCGCGGCACTGGTGCCTGCTCGCCGACCACGGCGGCGACCCGGCCGTGAAGCTGGCCGCCGACATCCTCGGCCTCACGCCGCTGCTCGACCTCCGGCTGGACCTGGGCGAGGGCGCCAACGCGCTGGTCGCGCTGCCGATGCTGCGCTCGGTGCTGGCGCTGGCCGCCGCGCTGCCCACCCACCCGTCGCTCGGCGGCGGGGACGTGCCGGGCGAGGACGCCGACGGGGACGAGCCGGACTTCGCCGAGCCGGAGCCCGCCGGCCCCGGTCCCACCAGCACCGAGCCGCAGGAGCCGGACTTCGCCGAGCCGGAGCCCGCCGGCCCGGGGCCGGCCAGCACCGAGCCGGAGGAGCAGCCGGCGTCGGGTCCGCGTGCCGGCTGACGGGCGGTTCCCCGCCGGCGCCCGGCTGGCGCTCACCACGTTCACCACGCTGCCGGTGCGGGCCGGCCGGATCGACCGGGAGGTGGCGGGCGTCGCCATGGCGCTCGCCCCGGCGGTCGGGATGCTGCTCGGGGCGCTGCTCGCCGGGGTGCTGCTGCTCCTGGCCGCGGTCGCTCCCCCGCTGGTCGCGGCCGCCGTGACGGTCGGGGCCGCGGCGCTGCTCACCCGCGGCCTGCACCTCGACGGGCTGGCCGACACCGTGGACGCGCTCGGCTCGTACCGCCGGGGGCCGGCCGCGCTGGAGATCATGAAGAAGCCGGACGTCGGTCCGTTCGGGGTGGTCGCCCTGGTGGTCGTACTCCTGGTGCAGGCCGCCGCGCTCGCGGAGCTGGCCGGGCGGTCATGGCCGGCGGGCGCCGCGGCGGTGGTCGCCGCCACCGCGGCCGGCCGGCTCGGCGTGACGCTGGCCTGCCGGCGCGGCGTGCCGGCGGCCCGGCCGGGGGGGCGCGGCGCGCTGGTCGCCGGCACCGTCGGTCCCCTCGCGCCGGCCGTCGGCGCGGTCGCCGTCGCGCTGGTGGCCGTCGCCGCCGTGCCGGGCCGGCCGTGGCAGGGGCCGCTCGCCGTCGCGGCCGCCCTCGCCGTCGCGGCGGGGCTGCTGGCCCACGTGGTACGCCGCCTGGGCGGCATCACGGGGGACGTGCTGGGCGCGACCGTCGAGGTGGTGACCACGCTGGTCTACCTGGGGCTGGTGCTGTCCGCCTGAACGCGGCCCCGCGCGCCGGGTAGCGTTCGGCTCGACAGCACCGGCACCGCCAACCGGGGGACACGAATGCTCATCACGGACGACTTCCTGCCCGTACCGGTTCCGGAGTCGCTCAGCGCCACCTACCTGGTGCCCGTCAAGGGTCTCCCGCGGGTCGGCACGAAGAGCGCCGTGGCGGCGCTCGCCGGGCGGATCGCCGATCCGGTGCACGGGCTGGCGCGGCAGATGCTGGACAGCCCCCTGATGAGCGTGGACACCCGCCCCATCGGCGAGTTCCCGCAACTGCCGCCGGACCTGCTCGCCGCGTTCGGGGCCAGCGAGACGCAGCTGGACCGGCTCGCCGCGGCGACCCACCTGGTCGTGGTGCAGGCCGAGTACCGGCCCGGGTGGCCGCCCGCCCACGAGTGGGCCGCCCGGGCGGTGGCCGCCGCCGTGGCCGACTCGGTCGACGGCGACGTGGTGGACGTGTTCGGGTTGCAGTTCCTGGACCCGGCCACGGCGCTGCGTTCGCTCCCCGACGACCACGGCCGGATCCGGCTGGTCGACTGGGTGCTCGTCCCCTACTCGTCCGACGCCGAGGGGCTCTGGTTCACCACGAAGGGGCTGCGCCGCTTCGGGCTGCTGGAGTTGCAGACCCAGGGCGTGCCGGACCACCTCACCCGCGCCTGGGGTGCGGTGATGACCGGCGCCGCGCGCCGGCTGCTGCGGGAGTGGGTCGACGGGCTGTCCGGCGACGACGTGCCGGCGTTCGTGCCGCTGCCGGTGCTGGCCACGGTGACCGGGCACGACATCGCGGTGGCGTACGGCAATCCGGAGCAGCACGGGGCGACGGCGCCGGTGCTGCTCCGGCTGGAGCTGGACCCGGCCACCGACCCGGAGGCGGAGTCGTTCCTCACCCTGCGGCCGCCCGCGGGCCACCCCGGCCCGGACGGCCGGTACTACGCCGCGGCCTGCGCCACCCTCTTCGCCGGCATCCAGCCGGACGTGCGTTACGCGCGTCCCGGTGACGCGATGAGCAAGGCGATCGCCACCGCCCGGGCCGCGCTCGGCGACATCCGCGCCCGGTTCGTGGCCGGGCAGCTGCCGCGCGAGTCGCAGCTCGTGGTGAAGTACGGGCTACCCGGTGAGGACGGCCCGGAGTACGTCTGGGCGGGCGTCACCTCGTGGGACGTCCCGGAGCGGATCGTCGGGGTGAGCGCCAGCGACGCCGCCTCCGACCCGAGCGTGCGGATCGGCTCCCCGGTCGTCGTGGAGGCCGCCGACGTGGTCGACTGGGCCCTGCTGGACGGCACCGGCGTCATCGAGGGCGGCTGGACCCAGGCAGTCCTCGACGCCGGCGAACGCCCGTCCTGACCCCGCTGATCATGAGGTTGGCGGCGGAATCCGAGAGGTGGTTTCTAGGCTTCAGTGCAACTGATCTTGGTTGGGTTGGGGGTGCTGGTGGCGAGGCCGGGTGTGTTGACGTTCGGGCATCGGCAGGTGTTGGAGCATCTGTGGGGTTCAGGGCGGACGATTACGCAGATCGCGGGCGTGTTGGGGGTGCCGGTGTGCACGGTGTCGCGGGAGGTTGCCCGTTATCACAGTGCGCGGCATGGGACGAAGAACCCGCTCGGGCGGTCGTTGCCGCCGGGGCGGGCTCGGGCGTCGTATCGGTGGGGGTATCAGGCGCAGTGGGCGCAGCGGCGGGCGGACGCGGCCAGGCGTCGGCCGAAGACGTCGAAGCTCGGTGTGGGTGTGCGGCTGCGGCAGGTGGTGGCGGGGAAACTGGCTCGTAGGTGGTCTCCGAAGCAGATCGCCGCGTGGTTGCGGGCCACGTTCGCCGACCGGCCGGAGTTGCAGGTGTCCCACGAGACGATCTACCAGGCGATCTACGTGCAGTCGCGGGGGAACCTGCGGGTCGAGTTGACCCGGCAGGTGGCCCTGCGGTCGGGGCGTACCCAGCGGCGCCCGCGGTCACGGGCCGCGGGCGCCGCCCGTAGTCGGCGGCCCTGGATCGGGGACCTGCACATCAGCGCCCGACCGGCCGAGGCCGCGGACCGGGCGGTGCCGGGGCACTGGGAAGGTGACCTGGTCATCGGCAAAGCCGGCGGCTCGGCGATCGTGACCCTGGTGGAACGGGCCACCCGGTATGTGATGCTCGGCGCC
>Ga0164243_10012588_pt1 | contig 11971 bp, 10 predicted proteins | sample OricompcompostOP_FD_108781 | JGI IMG/M metagenome (GOLD analysis project Ga0164243, IMG submission 108781) | Organic Plus compost microbial communities from Emeryville, California, USA - Original compost - Organic plus compost (OP) | ecosystem: Engineered > Solid waste > Mixed feedstock >...
CCCGACCACACTCCTCGCACCCGGGAGTACGCGATGACCATGATGACGCTTGTGAGCCACCTGGCGCAGGGCGAGATCAAGACCCGAGGCGTCCAGCAGTGGATGCTCGACAACATCATCCCGCTGGTACTGCTGGCCGTCGCGTTGCTGCTGCTCTGGCTGGGCGGCGGCAAGGGCGACAACGCCGGCGTGATGCGCCGCCTGGCGGGCGTGGTGATCGCATTGGCGATCATCGGCCTCGCCGTCAGCGGGCTCGGCGTCAACGTCGGCGAATGGATCGCCGGCCTGTTCACCGGATAACGGACAGCTTGTGCGCATTCGTACCGATGACGAGGTCTACCGGGTCGATGCGGTCTGGCTCGGCCCGCCCAAGGCGACGTTCCCGTGGCGTGCCCGGTACGTCGCGTGGGGTGTGGGCATCGCGATCTTCCTGATCGTGCTCACCGTGGAGCGGCAGCTCGGTGTCGGCTTCGGGTTCTTCTCGACAGCCTGGGCTTTCGTGGCCACCATCGTGCTCACCCGGCTGATCACCCGAAAGATCAGCCACGAACGCCCGCTCGGTGCGGTATTCACGATGTGGTTGCGCGAACTGCACACGCCACGGGAGATCACCCGCGGTGACGGCGGTGCGGTCACCGCGACCAAGCTCCGGGTCCGCTCGGAGCGGCCCCTGCCAAGGAACAAGCGAGCACGCCGGACCCGCCCCGCGGCCCCGGCGAGGAGGTAGCCGTTGTTCGGTCGCCGGAAGGACCATGAGCAGGACACGCGCGGTGCCGACTGGCAGCCGCGTAACGGTCGTGCTCAGGCGAAGCCGAAACAGGGCAACCGGCGGTTGCCGGGGGAGCAGGCCATCCCGGCCTACACCCCGTCGATCGCCGCCCGCAGCATCGACGGCCACCTGCTGCGCACCAGCCACGAGGTCTACGCGTGGTACCGGCTGGCGCCGCAGCGCTGGTCGTTCCGCTCGGACTCCCAGCGGCGTGACCTGATCGCCGCGATCGCGGGCCAGTACGCCGAGCTGCAGGGCCGCTGGCTGCACCTGCGCGTCACGACCCGCCCGTACCCGATCCGGATGTGGGCCGAGGCGCACGTGCACAACGCGGTCGGCCGCCCGCCGGACACGCCCGGCGCGCTGTCGTTCGACGACTACCTGATCGGCGAGCAGCAGCAGCTGATGGGGCGCTCGATGGCCGAGAAGGAGGTCTACATCGGGGTCCAGGTGCAGACGCGCCGGATGGTGGATCGCGCGGTGGAGAGCGCCGCGCCGCTGCTGCGCAAGATCCTGCCCGAGGCCGTGGACGCGGAGCTGACCGCGCTGGACTCCGAGGTCGAGCACCTCGACCAGGTGATCGGCTCGTCCGGGCTGGAGGGTCGCCCGGTGCACGCCGACGAGATGTCCTGGCTGATGCACCGCTCGTGCTCGCTGGGGCTGCCCGCGCCGCGCAACATGCCCGCCGTACCGGGCGCGGAGTGGGAGCCCGAGGACCTGGCCAGCTTCACCGACGCCGCCGACTTCCACGCCGAGCCGTACGCGCCCACGCTCAGCGTCCGCGGCCGCACCGGATCGAACGCCGGTGTCCGCAGGCATGTCGCGGTGCTCACCGTCGGCCAGATGCACGGCCTGCAGATCCCCGAGGTCGACGACCCGTGGGTGCAGCACGCCGACCGCCTGCCCGCGGCCGTGGAATGGTCCGCGCGGATCTACGTGCGGCGCCCGGAGGAGGTCGCCGGCGAACTGCAGCGCCAGATGAACAAGGTGCGTTCGCAGGTCAAGCACTACACCGACGAGCACGAGCTGGAGCCGCCGCAATCGCTTGCGCGGCAGGCGTCGCGGGTGCTCGAGATCGACGACGAGATGACCTCGGGCTTCACCGCGCTGGCCACCCGCGTCCGTTCGTGGTGGCGGCTGGCGGTGTCCGGCCCGACCGAGCGGGACGCGCTGCGGCTCGCGCAGCAGCTGCTGGACCTGTACAAGCCGAAGGTCGCGATCGAGCACCCCGAGGCCCAGTACGCGATGGCGCGGGAGTTCATCCCTGGCGAGCCGCTGGCCTCCTCGGCGTACATGCGCCGGGGTTCGGTGGTGTGGGCGGCCGCGGCCGTGCCCACCGCGACCGCGGAGGTCGGCGACCGGCGCGGCATCCTGCTCGGCGAGACGGTGACCGCCACCCGGCGGCCCGTCGCCTGGGACCCGTGGATGGCGCAGGAGATCCGCGACGGTTCGGGCCTGACCGCGATGGTCGCCGGACTGGGTGGCGGCAAGTCCTTCCTCGGCGGTGGCATCGTTTACAAGACGCTGCGCTCGGGCGCGCACTGGACGCTGCTGGACCCGTCCGGTCCGCTGTCGCGGCTGTGTGAACTGCCGGAGATCAAGCCGTTCGCGCGGCCGATCAACCTGCTCAACGCGCAGCCGGGCATCCTCAACCCGTACCGCGTGGTGGCCGAGCCGCTGCTCGAGCACTTCATGGACGAGGAGAACCCGGAGAAGGCGTGGCGCCGCGAGCGCGCGCTGGCCGGGGCGACGCGGCGGCGGCTGGTGCTGGACGTGCTGTCCGGGATCCTGCCGTACGAGGTCGCGCGGATGCCGCAGAGCCGGATCGTGCTGCTGCGCGCGGTGCGTGCGGTCGGTGGCCGCTACGACGCCGATCCCGGCCAGGTGATCGACGCGCTGCGGCGGGACGCCTCCGAGCATCACGAGCACGCGATCGTCGTCGCCGACTTCCTCGACGAGATGCGGGAGCGGATGTCGCTGCTCATCCCGGAGAACGACGCCGACCCGTACTCCGAGACCCGCGACGACCGGCTGACGGTGCTGACCATGGCCGGGCTGACGCTGCCGAAGGACGGGGTGGGCCGCGAGCACTGGACCGACGCCGAGGCGCTCGGGGTCGAGATGCTCAACCTGGCGGCGTGGCTGACGCAGCGGTCGGTGTACGAGAAGCCGAAGGACCTGCGCAAGGGCGTGTGGATCGACGAGGCGTTCTTCCTGTCCGAGGTCCCGACCGGGCGGGTGCTGATGAACCGGTTCGCCCGTGACTCGCGGAAGTGGAACGTCCGGGTGCTGCTGTCGTCCCAGATTCCGGCGGACTTCCTGAAGATCCAGGGTTTCGTCGCGCTGCTCGACTCGGTGTTCGTCGGACGGCTCGACGACGACGAGGCGCAGGCCGACGCGCTGCGGCTGCTGAAGGTGCCGGTGGGGGTCGGCTACGAGCAGGTCGTCGCCGCGCTGGGCCGCAGGCCGGGCGCGCACCGCGACGCCGAGCGGGACCGGGAGCCGCGGCAGTTCGTGTTCGGTGACGGCGCCGGTGGCGTCGAGCGGATCCGCGTCGACTTCTCCGGGCCGCACCTGGAGCACCTGCGTGCGGCGATGGACACCACGCCGGGTTCGAAGGACGCGCTGCCCGCCGACAACCGAGCTTCGCGGGAAGCCGCCGAGGCCGACAAGCAGTACGTCCCCGAACCACCACCGGAGGACGACGAGCTGCAGCACGACCTCGAACTGGCGGCCGAGCGGGAGATGGGCTTGACCGAGGAGCAGCTGCTCGCCGACGCCGAGGCGGGCGAGCACGCGACGGCGGGCAAACGGGGCGGCCACGGCCGGGACGCGGCATGATCGCGGCCCATTCACAGCCCGGCGCTGAACGCGTGGAGGCCGGGGCATGACCGTCGTGACCCTGCTCTGCCTCTTCGCGTGCGCCGCCGCCTGGCACGGCTTCAAGAAGTTCGTCCGCAACGGCGGCTTCAAGAACAAACGCCCGGGCCGCGCCGCGACGATGACGATGGTCGCGGTGCTGCTCGCGCTCCAGACCGCGATCACCGCACCGGCCGCGTCCGCCGCGTCCTGTGGCGACGCGCCGAACCCGGAACAGCCCGGCGCCGGCATGGTCGGCGCGATCGACCCGGCACAGGGCCAGGGTGAGGCCGGCAGCCCGTACATGAACTACGGGTACGCCGGGATGGTCTGGGAGGTCTACCAGACCGACTGCAGCCCGCTGTCCGCGATGGCCAGCCCGAACACGACCATCGACACCTGGGCGGGCAACGAACTGTTCAACATCGCGAAGAACATCGTCGGCGCGACGAACTCGCTGCACTACACCGTCATGCAGGGCGGTCTGCTCAACCCGATCTACAACGCGGTCAAGAGCGGCGCCGAGAAGGTCTACAACAACATCTACGCGCAGCTGTTCGGCCTGGCGGCCCTGTTGCTGGCGATCATGATGTTCCGCAACATCTGGCGAGGCGATCTCGCGGCGGTGAGCAAACGCGGGCTGTACGCGCTCGCCGCGGTCTGGCTCGCGGCGTCCTCGCTCGCGATGCTCAGATACCTGGATCCGATCGACAACGCGATCGTGCAGACCACGACGAACATCCAGGCCGGATTCGTCGAGGACACGCAGGAGCGGGTGGTGCGGCACGTGCTGCCGACGGACCTGCACAACCAGGTCGTCTACAACAACTGGCTGCGCGGCGAATTCGGGTCACCGGAGTCGTCGCAGGCGCAGCAGTACGGGCGGCCCTTGCTGGACGCGCAGGCGTTCACCTGGGAACAACAACGCAACGGTGACGATGCCAACCAGGCAGTCGTGGACGGGAAGAAGGCCGCCTACAAGCAGATCGCCACGCAGCTCGGGCCCGCGACCGGGTACTTCACCGGTGAGGACGGCAGCCGCACCGGGGCCGGGTTCCTCGCGTTCCTGCAGAGCCTCGTCTACGCGCTGTTCCAGTTGCTGGCCAAGGCATCCGTGCTGCTGGCGCAGGTGCTGATCCGGCTGTTCGCGCTCACCGCGCCGCTCATCGGCCTTGTCGCGCTCGTGCACCACGACATCCTCCGCCGGGTGGCGAAGGTGCTCGGCGGCGTCGCCTTCAACCTGATGGTCCTCGCGGTCCTCGCGGGCGTGCACGCGCTGCTGCTGCAGGCGATCTTCGCGGCGGGCCACTCGTTGTCGATACTGACCCAGATGGTCATGGCGGGTCTGGTGACGATCCTGCTGTTCCTCGTCGGGCGGCCGGTCCGGCGGCTGTGGCAGATGGTCGAGATGTCCGTCGGCATGGTCGGCTCCGGTATCCCGGCGCCTTCCGGTGGCATCTTCTCGCGGTTGCGCCGCAAGCAGGCCGGGCCGACGCCGCAGGACGAGTTCTGGCAGAACGTCCGCGACTCCGACGACAGCGACCTCGAGACCCGCGGCCCGATCGGCGCGACCGCGGGCGGCGGGCGGTTCCGTCCCGAGGCGACGATCTTCGCCAACGCGCAGCGGCTGGACGGCGCAGGTTCGCGGGCCGCGCGACCGGCGGCCGCGTGGTCGGGCGCGCCATGGCCTGGCGGAGGTTCCTTGCCTGGCAACGGTTCCCGCCGCGGCCTGCCCGCGGGCGGCGGTCCCGGGATCATGCCGGGGTACAGCTCCGGTGGTGGCGACCCCGACGGCGACTACGTGTACTCGGCCCCACCGGGCACCACCCGCCGTGCGGACGCCTCCTGGATTCCGCCGCAGCCGCAAAGCCGCCGCGTCGACACCTCCCCGGTGTACGACCGCGACTGGGAGCAGCAGGAGCCGGTCGTCGTGCCGTCGCGGATGCCGTCGCCGTCGCGGCAGGTGCTCGCGGCACGGGTACCGGGTGCCCCGCAGCCGCGTCGCGCGGAGCGGGAACTGGTTGGCGGCAAGCCGGTGCACGTGCTGTACCGGCCGTCCCGCGGGATCGAGGTGCGCGATCTGCCGCGCGACACGGATTCCGTCGTGCGGTGAGGTGAGAGATGCCGATCAGGACGAACCGCGGGCGCGCCGCGGTCTACCGCAGACTGTGGGGATTTCCGCTGCGTTCCCCACGCCACCTGGTGGCGACCGGGATCGCGGTCGCCGTGCTGATCACCGCGATCGGGATCGCGGTGCCGCAGTTCCTCGGCAACAAGGGAGGCGACCAGGGCCCGGCGCCGGTGCAGATCAGGGACCCCGCATCGACGCGGCAGTCCAGCGCTGGGCCGTCGTCGATGCCGATGTCCACCCGGCTCACGGCCCCGCTCGTGCAGCCGACCTCGGCCGCGCCCAATCCCGACGCGCTGAACACCGCCAAGGTGTGGGCGCAGGCGTGGGTCAACCACCCGGCCGGCATCACCAACGCGCAGTGGCTCGACGGGCTCCGGCCTTACACCACCGAGGAATTCCTGCCACAGATGTCCACTGTGGACCCGGCGAACATTCCGGCGACGCGGGTCACCGGCGATCCCGTGGCCACCACGTCCTACACCAGTTCCCTCCAGGCCGTCGTGCCGACCGACGGCCCCAAGCTCAGCATCACCGTGTCGCAGACACCCGCCGGATGGCGCGTGTCCGGTTACGACCAGGCGAGCTGAGCGATGCGGCTCGGGGTGCTGATCGGGGTGGTGGTGACCGCGCTGTTCGCGGCCATCGCGACGACCACGGTGGTGGCCAAGGTCGTGTCGGACCAGCAGCGGGCCGCGCAGGCGCAGGCGTACACCAACGTCAGCTGTGACGCGGCGGTCGGTCCGACAACGCCGGGTCAGGAGCAGACCGCGCAGGGGCAGGCCGCGGCGCTCGGGCCGGAGTCGAAGCAGATCGTGCAGATGATCGTCGACATCGGTAAGCAGCGGAACCTGTCCCCGCGCGCGTGGCAGATCGCGATCCAGGCCGGGATGACGGAATCCGGGCTGCGCAACCTGAACTACGGCGACCGTGACTCCGTGGGCATCTTCCAGATGCGCGCCTCGATGGGCTGGGGTTCACCCGCCGAACTGCAGAGCATTCCTTATCAGATCAACAAGTTCTACGACGTGCTGCTGGCCGTGCCCGACTGGGACAAGCAACGCCCGGGTGCCTCGGCGCAGGACGTCGAGCGCTCGGCGTTCCCCGAGCGGTACCACAAATGGGAGCCGATGGCGGCCTACCTGGTGGAGAACGTCGGCCAGGTGACCGAGGTGAGCACCTGTGGCGAGAGCGCCGGATTGGCGCTCCCGGCGAACCAGGCCGCGGCGAAGGCGATCGCGTTCGCCTTGGGGGAGCAGGGAAAGCCGTACGTGTGGGGTGCGACCGGACCGGATTCCTACGACTGTTCGGGGTTGATGCTGCGGGCCTACGAGGCCGCCGGAATCACCCTGGACCGGGTGTCGCGTGACCAGTATCAGGACGGGGCGATGCTCAGGGTGCAGGACGCGCAGCCGGGTGATCTGCTGTTCTGGGCCTACGATCCGTCCAATCCCAATACGATTCACCATGTCGCGATGTACCTTGGCGACGGGAAAATCGTGGAGGCCCAGCAGACCGGTGTGCCGGTGCACACGCGGTCGGTGTCGTTCGACGAGGACGAGCTCGTGCCGCAGGCCGTGCGGCCGGGTGTTTGAGTTAGGGATAGATTGTGGCTAAGAAGTACGGGAAGCGGCGCAAGTCCGGGGCGGGCGAGCCGCGTGACCTCTTCGGCGCGCCTCCGCCGCCGCGGGCAGCCGCCGCCCGTCCCGCGTCGAGCACCCCGCTGGCCGACTACCTGTCGGCGAACTGGCCGGGGGTGAGCGAGGGCTACGTGGTGCTGCCGCGCTCGCTCGCGGAGGCGATGTCGTTGCCGTGGCAGCAGCAGATGGCGGCCATGCTCGCGCAGTTCCACCAGACGCACCAGGGTCTGAACTGGCCGATCTACCGGGTGGTGCCCTCGCGGCACGAGAACCTGACCGATCTGGACGAGGAGCAGCTCGCCGAGGCGGGCTACCTCGTCGAGATCGACAGCGACGGCGACATGGTGTACCGGGAACGCAGCGGCCGCAAGGTGGAGGACCCGGCGAACACGACCGTGCTGGTGTCGTGCCTGGACCCGATCCCGCCGCGCGGTTCGGCAAGGGCGGCCGAAGCCGCACGACAGGAGCCCGACCGTCCCCGCGCCGCCCCCATGATCATCCCGCCCGCCCCGGTATGGCGGACCACGCCGACCAGCCCCTCGCCGTCGGTGCCCCCACTGCCCGAGTCGCCGAAGCGGGCCGGCACCCCTGCCCGGGGTGTGCCGGTGCAGCCGGGCACGGAGGGATCGGACTCGCAGGCGCCGAGGGGACAGGGTTCGCCGGAGGCGCAAGGTGCCGGTGCGCAGGCGCCGTCGGGGCCGCTTCCGCTGGGGTGGGGGCAGCCGCCCGCCGCTCCGGAGGGCCAGCCTCAGCCGCCCGCACAAGCTCAGCCGGGCCAGGCCCAACCACCGGGCCAAGCCCCGTCGGGCCAGGCCCAGGCGCCGGGCCAGCCGCCTGCCGACGTCCGGCCCGCCGCCGGGCCTCCGGCCGGGGCGGAGCCACCTTCCGCGCAGGCGCCGAGCGAGCCCGAGGCGCCGCAGTCGCCACCACCCGCGCCCCCTGTCGGATGGGGCAAGCCCGAAGCAGGCCAGCCATCCCCGGTCCAGCCCGGCCAGCCCACCCCGGGCCAAACCGGCCAGACACCGGCACCCGGGTCACCGCAACAGCACCAGCCCCAGCCCGAACCGGGGCACGACGAGGACACCCCGCCACGCGGTCTGCAACTGGACCGTGGCTGGTTCGACCCCCTGCCCGGTGAGGCGTCCGCGAACGAACCGGCCGACTTCGGGCCCACCGGGGACCCGACCGAGCTGCCCTACCGCTACCGGCCGTGACAGCGGGCGCCCGAGATGCCAAGCTCGAAGGCATGGCCGCGAAGAGCAAGGATCCGCACCCGGACGAGGGCTGGTACTACAACACGAGGACGAACGAGGTCGAGCACCACGAGCGGTCCCGCTCCATCGACCTGCTCGGCCCGTACCCGGACGAGGCGAGCGCGCGCCGGGCGCTGGAGATCGCCCGCGAGCGCACCCGGCAGGCGGACGAGGAAGACGCCAAGTGGAAATGACAATGGGGAGCCCCGGCGCGGGGCTCCCCATTGTCGTTCAGGGCGTCAGCAGTCGCGCAGTTCCGGGCTCTGGTTGCGCAGCTGGCCCGCGGGCGAGATGAACTCGCGGTAGGTGTCGCTGTCCACGGCGGCCGGGCGGAAACCCGCCACGCGGTGGCAGTTCTGGAAGGCCAGCTTCATGCCGAAGTGCCGCTCCAGCCCACCGCGGATGGCGTCGGAGGCCAGCGCGCGCAGCAGCTGGCCACGCTCCGCCTCGGACGGCGGCGGGGTGGCGTGGTCGGCGAAATCAGCGGTGCCGTTGCCCAGATCGGCGGCGACCTCGCTGATCACCTGCCACGCGTAGGGCAGGGAGTCACGCACACACGCCACGAACTCCTCGTCGGTGACCGCACCGGACTCGGCGCGCTCCAGCAGGGCGGCGGGTACATCGAGGGACAACTGATTCCTCCTTCTGTTACGACCCGGCCAGTGCGGCCGGGCCGGGCACGAACTCGGGGTCGACCTGGCTCGCCAGGTCCTGCCCCGTCCGGTCATTGCCCCACGACCGCGCGTTGCGCAGGTGGAACTCCACGGCCTGGCTGTGGAACCGATCCCAGTCGCGCGGTGTGGCGTCCACAGTGGACAGCATGGTGGCGAGTGCGTCCAGGTTGTGGGGCTCCAGTGCGGTGATGGGCCGGGCGCGGCCGCGTTCGGCGGCGCGCACGTGGCCGGAACCCGTGAGCCAGCACAGCAGATCCGGGCCCAGCTCCTCGCGCAGGAAGTCCACGTCCTCGTCGTCGGTGACCTTGTTGCCGACCACCGCGAGCCGCACACCCCAGTCCCGCGCGTACTCCGAGTACTGCCGGTACACCCCGATGCTGCGCACGGTCGGCTCGCAGACCAGGAACGTCACGTCGAAGCGGGTGAACAGCCCGGAGGCGAACGCGTCGGCGCCCGCCGTCATGTCCATCAGCACGTACTCGCCCGCGTCGTCGATCAGGTGGTTGAGCAGCAGCTCCGCGGCGCCGACCTTGGAGTGGTAGCAGGCCACGCCGAGATCGTCCTCGGTGAACCGGCCGGTGACGCCGAGCCGCACCCCGGCGACGTCGCGCAAGCACGTGTCGAAGACCGGGTTGTCCTCGAACGGCCGCACCAGCCGGGAGCCCCGGCCCGGCGGGGTCGTCTTGATCATCGCGTCGGCGCTCGGGATGCGCGGGTTGTCGCCGCGCAGGTAGTCCTTGATCAGCGGCAGGTGCTCGCCGAGCGTCGGCAGCGCGAGCGCTTCCTGCTCGGACGCGCCGAGCGCCACGGCTAGGTGCTGGTTGATGTCCGCGTCCACGGCCAGTACGGGACGCCCGGACCCCGCGAGATACGCGGCGAAAAGGGAGGTCAGGGTCGTCTTCCCGCTCCCACCCTTGCCGACGAAGGCGACCTTCACTGCTGACCACACCTCTCGATTAAAGCGAAAATGACATCGATTTTCATTGCTGTGCGGGCAAGATACACCCGGGTGGCCGAGCCACGATCGGGTAGGCGGCGGGCCCGCGTCGTGACCATCCCGGCGGGGAATTCACCAGATCAACAGCGGTTTCGCGCGTTAGGGTGCATATGTGGGACGTCTCGTGGTCCGTTCGCATTCGGCCGAGGGCGATTTCGCTCGCCTGCGCGCCGAGTTCGAGCTGCCGGAGTCCTTCGCGGCCGACGTGCTGGCCGCGGCCGAGGGTGTTGCGATGGACGAGCTCGAACCGGGGGACCGCGAGGACGCCACCGACCTGCCGCTGGTGACGGTCGATCCGCCCGGCGCCAAGGATCTCGACCAGGCAATGGTGATCGAACGCCGCGGCGGCGGATACCGTCTGCACTACGCCATCGCCGACCTCGGCGCGTTCATCGCACCGGACGGGCCGCTGGACCGCGAGGCCAGGCGCCGCGGCCAGACCCTCTACCTGCCCGACGGCAACGTGCCGCTGCACCCGCCCGTGTTGTCCGAGGACGCGGCGAGCCTGCTGCCCGGCGAGATCCGGCCGGCGGTGCTCTGGACCATCGACATCGATTCCGCGGGTGAACCGACCGCGACCAGGGTCCGGCGTGCGCTGGTTCGCTCGACCGAGCAGTTCGACTACGACAGCGTGCAGGCCGCCATCGACCAGGGAAATCCGCATCCGTCCATCGCGGCGCTCCCGGAGCTGGGCAGGCTGCGGCGCGAGCTGGCCGTGCACCGGGGTGCGGTCGAGCTGCAGCTGCCCGAGCAGGCCATCAGCGGGGACGCGGGCGACGGCTGGGTGCTCGCCATGCGCCCGCGCCACGACGTCGAGGCGTGGAACGCGGAGATGTCGCTGCTCACCGGCATGGTCGCGGCGCAGATCATGATCCAGGCCGAGGTCGGGGTGCTGCGCACGCTGCCCGATCCCGACGATGATTCGGTGGTGTGGCTGCGCCGCTCCGCGCAGGCGCTCGGCATCGACTGGCCCGCGCACGCCAGCGTCGCCGAACTGCTCGCCGGCCTCGATCCGGCGCTGCCCGAGTCGATGGCCCTCTACACCTGCTCGACGCGGCTGTTGCGTGGCGCCGGGTACACCTCCTTCGAGGGTGGACTCCCGCCGTCGACCACGCACGCCGGTCTGGGCGCTCCGTACGCGCACGTCACCGCGCCCATCCGCAGGCTCGTGGACCGGTTCGCGACGGAGATCTGCCTCGCGGTCAGCGCGGGCAAACCGGTGCCGGAGTGGGTGCGGGCGGCGTTGCCGGAGCTGCCGGTGCTGATGAGCACGTCGGACACGCTCGCCGCGCGGGTCGAGCGGGCCTGCATCGGGCAGGTCGAGGCGTGGATGCTGGCCGAACGGATCGGCGGTACGTTCGAGGCGGTGGTGCTGCGCGCCGAGGAGACCAGGGCCGAGATCCTGGTGGAGGATCCGCCGGTGATGGCCAGATGCGCGGGCGCGAACCTGCCGGAGGGCGAGCGGGTCACCGTGCGGCTGACCGCCGTGGACGTCGACAAACGGAAGGTGTCGTTCGAGCGGGCGTGAGCAACTGGACCGACTGGGAGCGGGAGCTGGCGCGGCGGGTCGAGGACGGCCACGCCGTGCTGGTCAATGTCCGGAAATCGGGGCCACACAAGAATTTGGTGCCCTGGCTCGTGGACCGCGAGC
>Ga0164243_10012589_pt1 | contig 11970 bp, 13 predicted proteins | sample OricompcompostOP_FD_108781 | JGI IMG/M metagenome (GOLD analysis project Ga0164243, IMG submission 108781) | Organic Plus compost microbial communities from Emeryville, California, USA - Original compost - Organic plus compost (OP) | ecosystem: Engineered > Solid waste > Mixed feedstock >...
GACGATGCGCAGGATCGCCTCGCGCGGGTCGAAGGGCTCCTTCAGGTCGGTGGGGATCAGGTCCAGCAGCTCCTCGGGATCGAGATCCGGCTCGGCGTACGCCGCGCCACCCGTGGTCGGGTTGCCCTTCTTGCGCCAGTTGAGGCGCGCGACGGTACGCCGGGCGAGCCGGATCGCGTCGTGCTCGTCGACCGCGAGGAAGTCGGAGGAGCCGGAGACCCGCGAGTGCATCTCGGCGCCGCCCAGGGTCTCGTCGTCGGACTCCTCACCGGTCGCCATCTTCACCAGCGGCGGGCCGGCGAGGAACACCTTGGCCTGCTCCTTGACCATGATCACGTAGTCGCTCATGCCGGGGACGTACGCGCCGCCCGCGGTCGAGTTGCCGAACACCACCGAGATCGTCGGCTGTTTGCGGGCCGAGGCCCGGGTCAGGTCGCGGAAGCCGCGACCGCCGGGGATGAAGATCTCCTTCTGGGTAGGGAGATCGGCGCCGCCCGACTCGGTCAGGTTGATGGTGGGCAGGAAGTTCCGCTCGGCGATCTCGGCGGCCCGGAACGACTTCTTCAGCGACCAGGGGTTGAGCGCACCGCCCTTCACGGTGGGGTCGTTGGCGACGATCATGCACTCCACGCCCTCGACGACGCCGATGCCGGTGACCAGTGAGGCGCCGACGGCGAAGTCGCTCCCCCAGCCGGCCAGGGGCATCAGCTCGAGGAAGGCGGAGCCCTCGTCGACGAGCAGGTCGATCCGCTCGCGCGCGGTCAGCTTGCCGCGCTCCTTGTGCCGCGCGATGTACTTGCCGCCGGCCTCGACCGCCTTGGCCTGCTCGGCGTGAAGGTCGGCGATCTTCGCCTCCATCGCCGCCCGCCGCGCCTGCTCGGGCGCCTGCGCGGCCGGGGCCTCGGGACTCTCGGTCGTCATGACTCCAGCACCGCCTTCATCCTCTCCAGGGTCGTGCGCATGCCGCGCTCGTTCGTCCTGCCGCGCAGCCGGCCCAGCAGCAGCCAGTAGGCACGCAGGTACCAGGCCGGAGTGAGCCGGAAGTACTCCGTCACCTCGGTGCGATCGGGCGCCACGGCTCGCAGCCGGTAGCCCCAGGTGTTGAGGTGGCTGCCGTCGAGCCCGACGCCGAACTCGAACACCTCGTTGGGCACCGCCATCGTGACGGTGCACGGCGTCCAGTAGACCGGTCCGACCCCGTTGCGCCTGACGTGGCCCTTGAAGCGCGCACCGGCCACCGGCCCGGTCGCGCCGTGGGTCCACACCGCCTCGAAGGTCTCCGGGGAGAACTCGCCGATGCGCGTGACATCGCTGACCAGCGCCCAGACGTCCCCGACCGGCGCGCCGATCGACACGGTGACCTCGCCGCCCAGCGGCCTGAGGATGCCCATCAGGCGTATCCCAGGAGGCGCGCCGCGAGATCGGTGAGGACCTCGGTGGCGCCGCCGCCGATCGGCAGCAGCCGGGCGTCGCGGTAGTGCCGCTCGACCTCGGTGCCGTGCATGTAGCCCGTCCCGCCGTGCAGCTGCACCGCCATGTCGGAGACGGCGACGGCCGTGTCGACGGCGGTCTGCTTGGCGAGGCACGCCTCGGCGATGACGCTCTCGCCGGCGACATGGCGGGCGGCGACCTCGAGGGTGTAGGTGCGGGCGACCTCGACCTGGCGGTGCATCTCGACGAGCCGCGCCCGGACCACCTGGTTCGCGGCCAACGGCCTGCCGAAGGTCTCTCGGTCGCGGGTGTACCGCGCGGCGAGGTCGAGGCAGCGCTTGGCGTGGCCGTAGCCCATCAGCGCGAGGAAGATCCGCTCGACGACGAACTGCTGGGCGATGTAGTAGAAGCCCTGGTTCTCGCTCCCGACGAGGTTGTCGACCGGGACCCGCACGTCGGCGTACGACAGCTCGGCGGTGTCGGAGCAGTGCCAGCCCATCTTCTTGAGGCTCCGCTGGACCGTCAGGCCCGGGGTGCCCTTGTCGACCACGATCAGCGAGATGCCGCCGTGGCCGGGCTCGCCGGTACGGCAGGCGGTCACCACGAAGTCGCCGCGGACAGCGGAGGTGATGAACGTCTTGGCGCCGTTGACGACGTAGTGGTCGCCGTCGCGGACGGCCCTGGTCGTGATGCCGGCGACGTCGGATCCGCCCCCTGGCTCGGTGATCGCGAGGCTGCCGATCTTCTCACCGGCCAGGGTCGGCCGGACGTAGGTGTCGATGAGGTACGGCGAGCCGTTCTCGATCATGTGCGGAACGGAGATGCCGTGGGTGAAGAGCGACGCCATCAGGCCGCCGGAGGCGCCGGCCTCCATCAGTCCCTCCTGCATCGCGCACGCGTCGAGGAGGTCGCCACCCTCGCCACCCACCGTCGTCGGGTAGCCGACGCTGAGCAGCCCGGCCTTGGCCGCAGCCTGGGTCAGGCTGCGGGGCAGCTCGCCGGCGTCCTCCCACTCCTGCAGGCAGGGCAGGATCTCGCGGCGCGCGAACTCGCCCGCCGACTCCTTGAGCGCCTGGCGCTCCTCACTCCACTTCATCCGATCCTCTTCTCGACACCGTGCTCCTCCGGGGACCTAGACCAGGTCCTCCTGGATGTGGACGATCCGGCTGCGGACCCACTCGCCGAGGCCCTTGGCCTGGGGGTCGAACCGGGTGGACGCGGCGACGCCGTCGCCGAGCAGGCCGTGGATCACGACGTTGACCGCGCCCAGGTTGGGCAGCACGTAGACGTCGATGTCGAGATCCCTGGCCTCGGGGATCAGCTCACGGATCTTGCGGTCCTTGATGATCTTGGCGAGCCACTGGACCCGCGCCTCGTACTTGGGCGAGCCGTCGTTCTTGACCCAGAGCCCGAGGTTGGCGTCGCCGCCCTTGTCGCCGGAGCGGGCGTGCACGAAGGTCCCCAGCGGCATGCGGCGGGTGATGGTGTCGGCCGGCGCGGGGTAGGGCGAGGGCCGACGGCCCAGGCCGGGGTCCAGCTCGGCCGCGTCGGCGAACTCGACCGGGTCGGCGATCACCTCCCGGGAGCCGTCGTGGTGGACGACGGTGTGCACGACGGCCGAGCGGTCGACGTACGCGGGGCTGTAGACCCCGAACGGCGACGGCTTCTGGGGCGGGGTGGTCATCGTGAAGCCCGGGTACGACGCGAGCGCCAGCTCGACCGCGGGGCCGGTGAACGGCTTGCCGAGCGGCCCGGGCTCGGGGTCCTTGCCGATGCAGCGCAGGATGACCGAGGCACCCTCCTCGGTGTCGGCGTCGCCGCCGCGCGCCGGCGTCTGGGTCCACGTCACCTCCTCGGCCCGCAGCTGCGGGTCGAGCTGGCTGCGCACCCAGTCGGCCTTGGCGTCGATGTCGAGGCCGGTGAGCACGAACTCCACCTGGTTGCGGTAGCCGCCGAGCCGGTTCACGGCCACCTTGAGCCGCTCGGGCGGCGCCGTGCCCGTCACTCCGCTGATCTCGACCCGATCCGGTCCCTGCTGGCGCAGGCGGATCGAGTCGAGGCGGGTCGTGACGTCGGGGTTGAGATAGCGCGTCGTCTGGATCTCGTAGAGCAGCTGCGCGGTCACGGTGTCGACGGTGACGGCGCCTCCGGTGCCGTCGTGCTTGGTGATGACGCTGGCGCCGTCGGCCGCGATCTCGGCGATGGGGAAGCCGAGCGGCCGGTCCATCGGCGCGCCAGCCCGGAACAGGTCCACGAAGCCGGAGAAGTTGCCGCCCGTGGCCTGGGCGCCGCACTCGATCACATGCCCGGCGACCACGGCGCCGGCGAGGGGGTCGTAGTCGGCGGCCGTCCAGCCGTGGTGCGCGATCGCCGGGCCGACGACGACGCTGGCGTCGGTGACCCGTCCGGTGACGACCACGTCGGCGCCCTTGCGCAGGGCCGAGGCGATGCCGAAGGCGCCGAGGTAGGCGTTGGCGGTGAGCGCGCCGTCGAACAGCTGGGCGGAGCGGAGGTCGTCGCCCTCGACGTAGGCCACCTTCGCGCCGGTGCCGAGCGCGTCGATTCTCGCGGCGAGGCCGGCCGGGTTGAGGCCTCCCGCGTTGCTCACGATCCTGACGCCCCGGTCGAGCGCCAGGCCGAGAGTGTCCTCGAGCTGCCTGAGGAAGGTGCGGGCGTAGCCGAGCTCGGCGTCGCGCAGTGTGTCCATGCCGAGGATGAGCATCGTCAGCTCGGCCAGGTAGTCGCCGGTGACGACGTCGACGTGACCACCCTCGAGCTGTTCGCGCAGCGCGGAGAGCCGGTCGCCGTAGAAGCCGCTGCAGTTCGCGATCCTGATCGGCTCGGCCGAACCCGTCATGCCGGCGTCCCCGTCGCCTCGCGCCCGCCCCCGGCGGGGCCGGCGAACGCCTGCGCGATGGTGAGCCACTGCTCGGCGTCGGCGCCGACGGCTGTCAGGCCGGTGTCGTCGCGGTGGATGCGCTGGGTGACGAGCTGGCAGAACTCGTAGGCGTCGCCGGCCACCCGCTGCTCCGCGTCCTCGGGGCCCCAGGTCCACAGCGCGCCGCTCGGCGCCGTCAGCTCGACCCGGAACGGGGCCGCGGGCGCCTCGAGCCCGTTGGTGGCGTAGGCGAAGTCGCGGGTGCGGACCCCGATGTGGGCGACGTGCCGGATCCGGTCGGTGACCTCGGGCCGGGTGCCGACCGCGTCGTACACGTCGAGCGCGTGGGCCCAGGTCTCCATGAACCGCGCGGTCGCCATCGAGGCCGGCGCCATCGGCGGGCCGAACCACGGCATCTTGAGCCCGTCGGGGTACCCGCGCAGCGCGGCGCCGAGCGCGGTCCGGGCGGCGTCCCAGCGCGCCAGCAGCTCGCCGGGGGCGAGCCGCCCGATCCGCAGGGCCTCGGCGTCGACGAAGCCCGACGGGTCCTCGATCGCCTGGAGGACCACGGCGTCCCACGCCTGCTTGCCGTCGTCGGTGAGCGCCCCGGCCGCGAGCACGGCGACCTCGTCGGTCCACAGGAGGTGGGCGATCGTGGTCGCGACGTCCCAGCCCTGGGCCGGCGTCGCGGTGCGCCAGCGGTCGGCGTCGAGGGCAGCGACCGTCGTACGCAGCTGCTCGGCCTCCGCGCTCAGGTCGGCGAGCACGCCGTCGAGGACCGTCATTCGTCAGCCTTTCTCGGTGGTTGGGTTGCCGCGGCGCTGGTCGTGGCCGGGCCTGCGTGCCTCGGCACCGGCATCGGAGCCCAGCGCGGCGTCCAGCGTGCGCGACCACTCCGCGAGGATCCGGCGGCGGCGGGCGGCGTCGTCGCCGAGGGTGTTGGCGAGGCCGAGACCGCGGACGAGGTCGAGGGTGGCCTGGACGAGCTCGCGCACGCCGGGCACCGACTCGTCGGCGCCGAGCAGCTCGACGGTCAGCCGGTGCGTCTCCCGGCCCAGGCGCTGCTCGAGCGGCCCGACCGCCTCGTAGAGGGAGGGGTCGGTCCGGGCGGCGACCCACAGCTCGAGTGCCGCCGTGAACACCGGGGAGGCGAAGTGGTCGCCCAGCATCTGCACGACGGCCTGGGTCCGGCCGCGTCCCTTCGGCAGCCGGGCGACCGCGGCCTCGAGCTCGGAGCCGCGGATCGTGGTGAGATGGCTGACGGCCGCCACCACGAGATCGTTCTTGGTCGGGAAGTGGTGCAGCTGCGCGCCCCGGCTCACCCCGGCCCGCTCGGAGACGAGCGTGGTGGTGGTGCCGCCGAAGCCTCGCTCGACCAGCAGCTCGACGGTGGCGTCCATCAGGCGCTGGCGCATCGCGCGGGTGCGCTCCTCCTGCGGAACGCGAGTCGCGGCGGGCGTCGTCACGACGTCAGCATGACCCTCGGACAAACAAACAGTCAAGCCTGACTTTAACTGGGGGGTGCCGCAGTACCCGGCCGCGCTCGCTCCCGCTGTCTCGCGTCGAGGCCTACCGCTCGCAGCCCCGGCGCACCTCGCCGGTGCACGAGTCGCGCCCACGACCGCCGACGATCGTGTCGGTCCCGCCGCGGCCGTTGATCACATCGTGGCCCGCGCCTCCGCGGAGCACGTTGGCGGCGGCGTCGCCGAGGATCAGGTCGTCGTCCGGCGTGCCGCGGACCTCCTCGACGCCCGCCAGCGTGGTCGCGAACCGCAGGCCGCCCAGCTCGGACTCCGCCGTCGCGAGGCCCGTGGTGAGGTTGACGTAGACGCCCCCGGTCGTGCCCGGGACATAGCCGTCGTAGAAGCTCACCCGGTCGTAGCCGGCGCCGCCGTCGAACGACCCGGTTCCCATCGGCGCCTCGTACGCGTCCGCGCCCCTGCCGCCGCGGGCCACGCCCACGCCGTGGAACCGGTCGACGCCCCGGCCACCCTCGGCGCGGCCGGCGCCGACCACGGTGTCGTCGCCCCGGCCGCCGAGCACCCGGGTCCGCGCGTCCCCGCACACCAGGTCGTCGCCGTCGAGCCCGAGCACCAGGTCACGGCCCATGCCCCGCCCGGCCGCGATCACGTCGCGGCGGTCGGTGCCGACGATCCGGTCGCCGCCCTTCGACGGATCGACGATCGTGGCGCGCTGGCCCGCGCACATCACCGCCGGTGCCTGGGCCGGCGCCGGCGCGACACCCGCCGCGGCCCCTCCGGTCGCCAGCAGCGCGAGCACCGCGCCCGTCCCGATCCTCCGCATCGCTCCTCCTCTCGAGTCGGCCGAGTCGGCCGTCCACCCTGTCACAGCGGCGCGTGCGCCAGACTGCCGCCATGACACAGACGATCCTGATCACCGGCGCGTCGAGCGGGCTGGGCGCCGAGATGGGCCGCCAGTTCGCCCGCCTCGGCTACGACCTGGCACTGGCGGCACGCCGTACCGAACGACTGGAGGAGCTCGCCGCCGAGATCCGCGCGGCCGACCCGGAACGCCGGGTCGCGCTGCGCGCGCTCGACGTGACCGACCACGAGGCGGTGTTCCGCGTGTTCGGCGAGCTGCGCGACGAGCTCGGACGGCTCGACCGGGTGGTCGTCAACGCCGGCCTCGGCAAGGGCGCGAGGCTCGGCACCGGCCGGTTCGACGCCAACCTCGAGACCGCGATGACCAACTTCGTCGGGGCGCTCGCGCAGACCGAGGCGGCGATGGAGGTGTTCCGCGCTCAGGAGGCCGGGCACCTGGTGATGGTGTCGTCGATGTCGGCGATGCGCGGCATGCCCTCCTCGATGACGACCTATGCCGCCACGAAGGTCGCCGTCGCCCACCTGGCCGAGGGGCTGCGGGCCGAGCTGCACGGCACTGCGCTGCAGAAGAGGATCAAGGTGACCGTGCTCTACCCCGGCTACATCCGCTCGGAGATGAACGACAGGGTCGAGCAGCGCACGCCGCTGACCGCGTCGACAGAGAAGGGCGTGGCCGCCATGGTCGCCGCCATCGAGAAGGAGGTCGCTGACGCCTGCGTGCCGCCGTTGCCGTGGGCGGCGCTCGCGCCGGTGATCAAGCACGCCCCGCTCGGCGTGTTCAAGCGACTGATCTGACCGCCTCTCGAGCCGAGCGCGGCAGCACGATCTCGAGGTCGAGGCCAGCGGCCGTGTGGGACAGCCCGCGGTGCCCGCCGGTCCGCGGTACGGCGGCCGCCACGCTGACGGCGGCGAACGCGAGCAGCACCGGGCCGGTCCACGCGCCCGGCATCGCGAGCAGCACCACGAGCGGCCCGACGCCGGTGGCGAGCTTGACCAGCCGGGCAAGTGCCAGCGGCCGCCGCCGGCCGGCGGTGCGCACGGACACCACCCACTCGCCGACCGTACGCCCGCCGACGAGGACCGCGACCGCCTCGACCAGGCCCGGGACGCCCCACTGCAGCAGACGCTCCGGCGTGGTGGGCAGATCGTCGAAGGCCACCTCGACCACGTAGAGCTACACCGCCCGCCAGCCCACGGACAGCGCCGACCCCACCAGCACCACGAAGAGGACGTCACAGAGCATCCCGACCAGGCGCCGGCCGAGGCTGATCGTCGTCGGCCAGACCACCTCCGGCCGTCGGCGGCGGATGAAGATCGCCGACACCAGCGAGCCGAGAGCCGCCCCGAGCGTGTTGACTATCAGGTCGTCGACGTCGAAGAGCCGGTAGGCGCAGTCGTAGAGGTGCCACACCCCGGTCGCCTGCGTGCTCTCGATCAACAGAGAGATGCCGAAGCCGAGGACGGTCGCCACGACCACGCCGCGGCGGGCGATCCGCCGGACGAACCAGCCGAGCGGCACGAAGAGCAGCACGTTCAGGGCGATCTGCATGAAGGCGGCGTCGTGCGCGAGCGCCGACAGCCCGGCCCGTGAGCCGAGATCGCCCCAGTCGACCGCGCGGATGGTGTCGAAGGGCACCGTCTGCGTGCCGACGCAGGCGAAGTCGCCGGCCGGCATCGGCAGGAGCGTGTACGTCCACAGCGCCAGTCCGTAGACGGCGCCGGACACCAGCACGGCCAGGTCGCGCGGCCCGAGCCGGCCGTCACGGCGATACTCGACGGCGGCCACGGGCAGCAGCAGCACGACCGCCACGACGCTGCCGAGGACCGTCGCGATGACGGCGTTCATCACCTGGTCGGACACGGGCTTCTCCCCCCGCGTCAGCGGTAGGTCAGCAGCCGCCGGGGCAGATGCGGGTGCTCGTTGAAGGTGAGCAGCCGCGCGCCGGTGGCGCCCACGATCACCCGGGTGACCGAGGTGTTCGCGATGACCGTGTTGAACCGCGCCCACACGGGGCCCAGCGTCTACCCGTCCGGTACGACGAGCAGCGCCGCCAGCGCTGCGATCACGCCGCCGGAGGTCACCACGAGCGTCGGGCCGGGCCGGGCCGCCGCGGCGTCGAGGGCGGCCCGGGCCCGGCCCACGAAGGCGTCGTACGGCTCGGGGTAGCCACCGCCGGGGCCGGACTCGTACCAGTGCGCGGTCGAGACCTCGAACTGCTCCTGGAACGCGCGGCGGTCGGTGGTGTGGTCCACGACCCCGCCGGTGATCTCGGCGTGCCGGGTGAGGACGGCGAGATGGTCGAACTCGGCCCAGGCCGCGTCGACCTCGGCCTCCGGCGGGCCGGACGCACCCGGGATCCAGCCGGCGCCCTCGGCGATCGCCTCCCAGGTCTCGCGGTGGCGGCGCATCCCGCCGTGCACCACGGAGACCGGTTCGGGGCCCTCCTTGGCGAGCCAGCGGCCGAGCACCCGGCCCTGCTCCCACCCGGTCTCGGAGAGCACGTCGTAGTCGTCCGCGCCGAAGGACGCCTGGCCGTGACGGGCCAACAGCAGCACGCCCATCAGCCGGTCGCCGCCTCGAGCTTGCGGGCCTGGGCGCGCATGAGCGCGTCGTACGACGGCCGGTCGGTCATCTTGAGCTGGTACGCCGCTCGCGCGGCGTCGTCCGGAACGATCAGCTCGACGCCCGCGTCGATGGCGTCGAGGACCGCGGCCGCGATCTCGTCCGGCCCGAGGGGAGCCTCCTCGACCAGCCTCGTCATCACCTGCCGCAGCGCCGGGTCGCGGCCCTCGGCACCGGCCATCAGGTTGGTCCGGAAGTACGACGGGCACACGACGTGCGCGCTCACGCCGTGCGCGGCCAGCTCGTGGCCGGTCGTCTCGGTCAGCGCGACCACCGCCGCCTTCGTGGCGTTGTAGCCGGCCATCCCCGCCGGGTGGACGAGACCGGCCAGCGAGGCGACGTTGACGACGCGCCCGCTCCCCTGCCGTTTGAAGACGGGTGTGAACGTCGCCGTGCCGCGAACGGCGCCCAGCAGGTTGATGTCGACCAGGCGCTGCCACTCGTCGATCCCCGAGACGTCGAGCCGTCCACCGCCGGCGATGCCCGCGTTGTTGACGAGCACGTCCAGCCCGCCCCAGGTCCGCTCGACGTGCTGGCGCGCCGCCGACCAGTCGGCATCGCTGGTGATGTCGAGCGGGAGGATGTCCTCGGCCGGCGCGCGGTCGGTGCGGAGCACGACCGCCCCGCGCTCCTCCCAGGCGCGGGCGAGGGCGGCGCCGAGCCCGGAGGCCGCGCCGGTGATGAGGACACGCGGAGGCTGCTGGTCGGTCACCCGGCCGACAGTAGTGCGTCCCCCACCGGCCGCGTCCGGCGAGGCGGTGCGACCGGGCGAGCTCCTCGACGTCGATGCCGGCGCCGGCCTCGATCCGGCCGGGACCGCTGGCGCCCCGGCGCCCACGTGCTCACGGGTACAGGCCCCGGGCCAGGTGGGCGTTCGCCACCGTGTCCACGGCGAGCGCGGTCGCGGCGCGGCGCAAGGAGAGGTCGCGGCGCGCCGCGTAGGCGACCACCGCGTCCCAGGCGGCCTGCATCCGCTCGGCGAGACGCTCGTTCACGTCGTCCTCGCTCCACCAGTAGGCCTGGTTGGCCTGCACCCACTCGAAGTAGGACACGATCACCCCGCCGGCGTTCGCCAGGATGTCCGGAACGACGAGCACGTCCGCCTCCTGCAGCACCGCGTCGGCGGCCGGGGTGGTGGGACCGTTCGCTCCCTCCACGATCACCGACGCCCGCACCCGGTGCGCGTTGTCGGCGTTCAGGACCGCCTCGACGGCAGCGGGCACGAGCAGGTCGACGTCGAGCACGAGGAGGTCGTCGCTCGCGTCCATGGGCTCGGCCGCCGCGAAGCCGACGACGGTGCCGGCCACGTCGGCGTGGCGCGCCAGCGCGGGCACATCGAGGCCGGCGGGGTCGTGCACGGCGCCGTACTGGTCGCTGACCGCGACCACCCGGGCACCCGCCTCCGACAGCAGCAGGGCCGCGTCCCGGCCGACCTTGCCGAAGCCCTGCACCGCGGCGCTCGCCCCGCGGACGGCGATGCCCCGGTGGGCGAGGGCCGCGAGCGCAACGTGGACGACGCCGCGCGAGGTCGCGCTGGCCCGGCCGAGCGAGCCGCCGAGGGCGACCGGCTTGCCGGTGACGACGCCGAGCACGGTGTGGCCGCGGTTGACCGAGTAGGTGTCCATCATCCAGGACATGACCTGCTCGTCGGTGCCGATGTCGGGCGCCGGGATGTCCGTGGTCGGACCGAGGATCGGCATGATCTCGCTGGTGTAGCGCCGGGTCACCCGCTGGATCTCGCCACGCGAGTAGGCCCGGGGGTCGAAGGCGACGCCGCCCTTCGCGCCGCCGTACGGGATGTTGACCAGCGCGCACTTCCAGGTCATCCACATCGCGAGCGCCCGGACCTCGTCGAGGCTCACGTCGGGGCTGAACCGGACACCGCCCTTGGCGGGGCCACGCGACAGGTTGTGCTGCACGCGGTGCCCGATGAGAACCTCGATGCTGCCGTCGTCGCGCCGCAGCGGCACCGAGACGGTGGCCTCGCGGCGCGGGGTGGCGAGCATGTCGAGCATGCCGGGCCCGTGGTCGAGCAGAGCGATGGCGTCGGCGAGCTGGCTGCGGGCAGCGACCAGCGGGTTCCGGTCCTGGACCGGAACCGCGAGGGCGGCGCTCATCCGCGCGCTTCCTCCAGCACGGCGCGCAGCGTGGTCACGAGCAGGTCGATGTCGGACTCGTCGGCGACGAGCGGAGGTGCGAAGCGCACGGTCGACCCGTGGGTGTCCTTGGCCAGGATGCCGTGGCGCATCAGGCCCTCGCAGACCTCGCGGCCGGTCAGCAGCGCCGGGTCGACGTCGACGCCCGCCCACAGACCGCGGACCCGGACGGCGACCAGTCCCCGGCCGAGCAGCCCGCGCAGTCCCTCCGCGAGCCGGGCGCCGAGCACCCGGGCCCGCTCCTGGAACTCGCCCGTCGCGAGCATCCGGACCACCTCGTGGCCGATCGCCGCCGCGAGGGGATTGCCTCCGAAGGTCGAGCCGTGCGTGCCGGGCCGGACGACCTCGAGCACCTCGCGGTTCGCCGCGATCGCGGAGACCGGATAGAGCCCGCCTCCCAGCGCCTTGCCCAGGACGTAGACGTCGGGCACGACGTCCTCGTGGTCGCACGCGAAGGTGCGGCCGCTGCGGGCCAGCCCGGACTGGATCTCGTCGGCGACCATCAGCACGTTGCGCTCGGTGCACAGCGCCCGGAGCGCA
>Ga0164243_10012590_pt1 | contig 11970 bp, 10 predicted proteins | sample OricompcompostOP_FD_108781 | JGI IMG/M metagenome (GOLD analysis project Ga0164243, IMG submission 108781) | Organic Plus compost microbial communities from Emeryville, California, USA - Original compost - Organic plus compost (OP) | ecosystem: Engineered > Solid waste > Mixed feedstock >...
ATTGTGTTTGAGGACGAGGGTCATGGCATGACCAAAAAGGCGAACGAAAAAATCGCGTACACCCGCATGGTAGAGTTCATGAATCGCTGCCAGTAGGGAGTGGAGGGGCTTTTGTAAGCCCGCGCGAATACGGTGCTTTCATCCAACTTAGGGCCGGCCGTGAAGCCGGGAGAGGAGACACAGGAATGTCGGAACGAACAGAACATGCTGGCAGGGAAGAGCGGCTGTATTGGCTTCATCATTTGGAACGCTGGGCGCGCCCGGTGCTGACGCGGCTTGCGGAGGGAAGGCTGCGTGCAGAGATGCCGGTGGAGAGCAGCGGGGAAGGCCGGGAGGCTTACACCCATCTGGAGGCCTTTGGCCGCCTCCTGGACGGCATCGCCCCTTGGCTCGGAGCCGAGGGTGGAAGCGCGGAGGAGCAGCGGCTGCGCACAGAGCTGCTGGGACTGACACATCAAGCGCTGGAGCAGGCCAGCGACCCGGCCTCCCCGGACGTGCTGAATTTTGGCGAAGGGCATCAGCCCATCGTGGACACGGCCTTCTTGTGCCAAGCTTTTCTCCGTGCGCCCCATGTTTTATGGGATCCGTTAACGGACGAGCAAAAGCAAAGATGGCTATCCACCTGGAAGCTGACCCGCACGCGCAAGCCGTTCTTCAACAACTGGCTGCTGTTCTCGGCGGTCATCGAGACGGCTCTGGCCCGGTTTGGCGACCGGGACTGGGATCCGATGCGGATCGATTACGCCTTGAAGCAGCTGGAGCAGTGGTACGCCGGCGACGGAGTGTACGGCGACGGGCCGGCGTACCACGCCGACTACTACAACAGCTTCGTCATCCACCCGATGCTGCTGGACGTGCTGGATCACGCCGGCGGGCTGCAGCCGGACTGGGAAGCGCATAAGGGGCCGGCGCTCGTCCGGGCGCAGCGTTACGCGGAGCAGCTGGAGCGAATGATCGCCCCGGACGGCAGCTTTCCGGTGGTCGGCCGGTCCATCAGCTACCGGACGGGCGCCTTCCATCTGCTGGCCCAATTGGCCTGGCAGCGGCGGCTGCCGGAAGGGCTGGACGCGGCGCAGGTGCGCTGCGCACTGACGGCCGTCATGAGGCGCTGCTTCGAGCCGGCCGGAACGTACGACGCCGAAGGCTGGCTGCGCATTGGCCTCAGCGGTCACCAGCCGGAACTGGGCGAGGGTTATATTTCTACGGGCAGCTTGTATCTATGCGCGACCGTCCTGCTGCCTCTCGCGCTGCCGGAGAACGATCCGTTCTGGCAGGGCGAAGCCGAGTGGACGTCCAAGCGGATTTGGAGCGGCGGGCATGGCCGTATCGACCATGCGCTGGGACATTAAGCACCGAATGATGGGACCGGTGCTGTCACAAACCAAGAGGCTGTCCCCCAGGCTACTTCGGCCTGGCGGGGACAGCCTCTTGTCCGTCATCGTACCATGGGTTCAGGTGCACCATGACGTCGGCCACCTGCTTCATACGCTCCATGATCGTTTTTTTCACTTCCCGGCTGACGTCATGCCCTTCCTGTACGGTGAGATGGTTGGGGACGCTGACTTTGACGTCGACGATGATGGCGTTGCCGAGCTCTCGGGCCCGAATACTGTCAACGCGCTTCACGTTGGGAACGGAGTAGATGATCGAGCTCAGCATGGCGAGCTGCTCGTTCGTGATGTTTTTGTCCATCAGAATGTCAACGGACTCCCGTCCCATTTTGTACCCGAGCCGGATCACCAGGTACGATACGATAATTCCGGCCACCGGGTCGCCGTATTCCGTATAGGGGATATGATAGGCTTCGCCAATCAGCGAAATGCCGATCCCGATGGACGCGGCTGCGGAAGCGTAGACGTCCGCGATATGGTCGTAGGCCGTGGCGATCAGGCTGCGGCTGTTCTCGGCCTTGCCGATCCGGATGCAGTACATGTACAGGATCTGCTTCCAGATCAGGGAAACCAGCGCGGCCGCAAGCGCGATCCAGCTGGCTTCGGCTGGAGGAACGAACAACGATTCGATCGATTTATACACCATCAGCAGCGCGGCCATGACGAGAATGATCGCCACGATGCCCGATGCGATCGCTTCGGCTTTCCCATGCCCGTAGGGATGATCTTCATCCGCCGGCTTGCGGGATACCATGGCCGAGGTAAGTGCCGCGATCGTCGCCACGACATCGCCTGCATTATGAATCCCGTCGGCTACGAGAACCTTACTGCCGAATAACAGCCCGACGATGATTTTGAGAAGGGTCAGCAAGACGTTGCTGATGAGGCTGACCCATACCGCCATTATTGATTTGCTGGCCACGGACTCCAGTCTCCTCGCTCCATTCTTGGGTTTATTTCTTTTTATATAACCAAAAATAAACATTTCTTATTACGCCAAAACATGCCTCGCGGACAAAGATAACCCCCGCATGACACGACAAATCGCGCCTCGGGAGTTCTCCGAGTTAAAAGTATTCGGAAAAAGGTGGAATCGTATACATCATATTCCCACTTTCCGGCTCAAGCGACAGAACAAAAGCCTCCCGTGACATTTGTCTTCTCCGCATAACATGAGGTGCAGGAGGCTGACAAATAACAGGAGGCTTATGCCGGTTATGAGGCCAAAATTGACGCTGCTTGGTTGATGAAACAGAAGCTTTTCCGGTACAAGGCTGGATCGTCTAACTGCGGAGGCTATTTAAACGGAAGTTTAAAGGATTTCCTGTAGAGCGGATACAGCCACTTCACACCGCTTGGCGTCATCGAATCGGCGATCAGATGGGACAAGTACCCGGCGGTGGATACGAGCATGATCCCTTCCAGATTGAGGTATGCCTCCAGTCCGGAACTGATCCATGCCCAGAGCCAAACCGCCCAGACGGTATGGGTCATGCCGCGGTGTTTGAGCCAGGGGGCGATACCCACAAATGCACCCAGTCCGGACATCCAGACCATGGCGTTATGTATTCCGGCGTAAATCAATATGCAGCCAATCAGGCTGACGAGCACGTTACGAATCATGCCGTCTTTAATGATCAGTCCGAGCAGAAACAGGACGAGCGCCAAGATGGAATATTCGAGATAAAAGCTCCCCTTAGCGATATACAGGTACCCCAGGACGATTACGAGCAGCAGCCCGGACCAATACAGCCATTCTCTGAGCCATTTCGAGAACCGGCCGAGGGTAGAACTGAGCATGCTGGGGCCGTCGAGGTCTGCGCTTAGCGCTGATAAGGCGGAAACCGCGATATACATCGCTGCATGCTTCAGCGTAAACGGATAATGGGCTGCGGCGGCAGCACCGATCACTACGCCTATAGCGAGATGTGTCGAACCCTTCATTTCTCCTCCTCTGACTGACATCAGGATGATTGCAGGCAAACATATGTTTGCTATCGTATTATACACGTTTTGGTGTCACGTGTATATGCCTGTCAGAGAGGATAGGACTAAAGTTCGTGTAACCATCAGGTCCGTTAATCAGCCGGATTGGCTGTATCCGAATTTTCGTTCGCCGCGGCTGCCTCTGTTCGTCCTAGCAAATAATCTATGGAGACTTGAAAATAATCAGCCAGCTTCGACAGCGTATCAAAATCCGGTTTCCTGCGGTTCTTCTCATAGTGGGACAAGGCCGCCCGGCTGATCCCAAGGGTTATGGACAATGCCTCTTGAGTCAATTTCCTCTGCTCCCTGAGCTCTGATATTCGGTTGCCGTAATTCATTTCTTTCCCCCCTTGGATACCCGGGTATGCGTGAGCAATTGGACCTGCTAAATAACGCTTGACATGATACAAAATGTATCGTAAATTAACAGTGTCGTCAATAGTGCAAGCTGTTTTTGAACCGATTTACCCAAAAAAACAGGTTCATTCTCCTCTTGGAAAGTCAATCTTTATTCATAGAATAAGCCAATTCCAGGAATAAAGACGCAATTCGTCACCATCGGTTACACCAGGAAGCCGGAACCAGTGCATAATCTGTCGGACTTCCGTATTTAATGATACATAATGTTGCGTTGTTTTTCAAAAATCAAAGGGATGGATGCTGATACGTATGATCGATACACACTGCCATATCCTGCCGGCTGTGGACGACGGGCCGAAAACGATCGATGGAGCACTTCGCTTGGCTGCGGCTGCAGTGGAAGAAGGGATTACGACGGTCATCGCCACCCCGCACCACCGAGAGAGACATTATTTAAACTCCGCCAAAAAAATCAACCGCCGCGTGAAGCTGTTTAACGCCAAGCTCAAGCGCGTCGGGATCCCCCTGAAGGTGCTCCCCGGACAGGAGTACCACCTTACCGAACGTTATCCCACCGAATTCCGGCGCGGCCGGATCCAGACGCTTGCCGGCAGCCGCTATTTACTCGTAGAGCTTCCCTCCCGCAAGGTACCCGGGTATTTTACAGATTTTCTTACCTTCATGAAGCGGGCCGATATTCGGGTCGTCATTGCCCATCCGGAACGGAACCTGGGGATTATCGATCAGCCCGACCAAGTGGCAGGATGGATTCGGGACTCCGGCGTCCTGCTGCAGGTAACAACCCAGTCTCTTGCCGGATTTTTTGGGGAATCGGTTCAGAGCACCGCTGCATATTTGTGCACACATAAGCTGGTCCATTTGATTGGAACGGATGCGCACAACACGGTCCGGCGGAAATTTTACGCACAGGAAGGGCTCGGCATCATCGACAAGCTGTGTGGAGCAGGCTTTCGGAAGAGCCTGGAGGACCATGCGGTGCAGCTCATCAGCGGAAAGGAGATCGGAACGTTTCATCAGCCCACCGTCTAGAGCGGAGGCAACCATTCGATGAAATTGGGGGGAAGGATTATGGAATTCAAGCTGCTGCTGCACATGTTAAGAAAGCGTCTTTGGCTGATCGTATTGGTGGTGGTCTTGTGCTCGGCTGGCACCGGTGCCTACAGCATCTATGTCATGAAGCCGGTTTATGAAGCAAGCAGCACGATGATCGTCAATAAGTCCAATTTGGACAGCGAGGGAAAACCGACGCTCGATATTAATGAAATCAATTCCAACATTATGCTGATCAACTCCTATAAGGTCATTATCAGCTCCGCTTCCATCATGGAAAAGGTCGTCGCCCAATACCCCGGTCTGCATGAGACCGCGCAGGACTTGATGGACCGGGTCGAAGTCGTGACGACCCAAAACTCGCAAATCATCGAATTGAAAATCCGCGATGCCTCCTACCAGCATGCCAAAGAGATCGTGAGCGCCGTATCGCTCGTGTTCAAGCATGAAATCCCCCAAATCATGAAAGTGGACAATATTTCGATTCTGGACAGCACCTTGTCGACGAGTGCTCCCGATCCGGTCAGTCCGAATGTTGTCCTTAACATCGCCATCGCCTTTGCCGCCTCGTTCATGATCATCGTTGGCGTAGTGCTGTTTATCGAGTACTTGGATGACACGATCAAGTCCGATGAGGACGTGGAGCAGTATCTTGAGCTCACAACCCTGGGCGCGATCCGGAAAATGAAAAAGCGGGACTTGCGAACGCGGGCGACCGCCCGATCCAAACAACAGGCAGGTGAAAAATATGCGTCAGTCAGCCAATAGAAACAAGCTGATCATGAACGTCAACCGCAGGTCGTCGATCTCGGAAGGGTACCGCAGCATCCGGACCAACATCCAATTTTCCGGCTGGAATCAAAAGCTGCAGGTACTTGCCGTGACCTCGACCCAGGCGGGGGAAGGGAAATCGACGACGATCAGCAATCTGGCGGTGGCCTATGCCCAGGAAGGAAAAAACGTGCTGCTGATCGACGCCGATCTCAGGCACCCGTCGCTGCAGAGCATTTTTAACGTGCCGAACCGGCTTGGGCTCTCGAACCTTCTCGCCGAACAATGCGCTTTCGGTGATGTCGTGCAGACGACCGTGGTGGAGAACCTGTCGCTGGTCACCGCCGGACCGGTTCCTCCGAATCCGACGGAGCTGTTATCTTCGGACCGGCTGCAGGAAGTGATCGACGGCTGGAAGCCCGTATACGACATCATCCTCATCGACACGTCACCGGTGATGGCTGTCGCCGACGGCTTGATCGTCTCCTCCGTGTGCGACGGGGTGATCCTCGTTGTTCTATCGGGCAAGGTCAAGCGGGAGTACATCCAGAAAACGAAAGAGAAGCTGGAGCTTGCGAAGGCAACGATTCTCGGCGTCGTTCTGAATCAGAAAAAATACAGTAAGTCCGAGGCGAACCAGTACCGTTATTACGGTCATCAATAGTTTTTCGGGTATCAAGGAAACCACGTGTTAATGAAGCATGTCTTTACAGGTCATGTCTACTGTACCTTTATCACGGGTAGGCACTCGATCATGCTGTGGGTATTCGGATACCTTAGACGTTTATCGTCGAGAGTGTGATGTGAGGTCGGGTTCAATGCCCGAGTAACGCTCATGCGTCGGATGGAAGCATGAGCTATGCTGCCTGCAGGCGGTATAGCTCATCCTTTCATCCTGATAAACAGAAGAAAACATAAAACCGAAGGATACAACATTATGAAGTTGGGGGTTTATTCAAGTGAAAAAAGTGAAAAAGGCCATTATCCCGGCTGCCGGACTCGGTACCCGTTTCCTGCCGGCAACCAAAGCGATGCCCAAAGAAATGCTGCCTATCGTCGACAAGCCGACCATTCAATACATCGTGGAGGAAGCGATCGAGGCGGGAATCGAGGACATCATTATAGTCACCGGCAAGGGAAAACGGTCGATTGAGGATCATTTCGATTACTCCTTCGAGCTGGAGCTCAGCCTGCTGGAAAAAGGGAAGCTGGACGTGCTTGAGATGGTTCGGCGTTCGTCGGCCGTAGAGATCCATTATATCCGGCAAAAGGAAGCCAAAGGCCTCGGCCATGCCATATGGTGCGCGCGGAATTTTATCGGCGATGAGCCCTTTGCCGTGCTTCTCGGAGATGACATCGTTCGCGCGGAAGCGCCCTGCATTGGGCAGCTCGTCCGCCAGTACGAAAAGCACGGCTGCTCCGTCGTCGGCGTCGGGCAGGTGCCGTCCGAGCACACATCGCGGTACGGCATCATCGACCCGAGTGCGATTCACGACACGGACAAACGGACCTTTGAGCTGCGGAAAGTGGTGGAAAAGCCCGCTCCGGGAGAGGCGCCGTCAAATTTGGCCATTATGGGCCGTTATGTGCTTACCCCGGAAATATTCAGCCTGCTGGAACACCAGGAAGCCGGGTATGGCGGAGAGATCCAGCTTACAGATGCCATCCAGCAGCTGATCGTCAAGCATCGCTGTCTGGCCTATGAATTCGAAGGGGAGCGCTTCGACGTCGGCGAGAAGCTCGGGTACATTCTGACCACCATTCAGTTTGCGCTTCGCCAGGGAGAACTTCGGACGCCCCTCTTAAGGGAACTGGACCGGATTCTGCAAATCGAGAACGTGGAACCGAAGATTTGACCGGGATCAGCGTGCCTGATCAGCCGTATGTGCGGTGAAAGAAAGGTCATTACCATTTGAAATGAAGGCAGGGGCGGACTTATGGTCAAGAAAATTTGCGTCGTGGGCCTGGGTTATATCGGACTGCCGACAGCCAGTCTGCTAGCGATTAAAGGCTTTGAAGTGCATGGCGTGGACACGAACCGGCATGCGGTCGAGCTGATTAACCAGGGCGAGGTTCATATCGTGGAACCGGATTTGGACATTATGGTCAAGGCGGCCGTCCAGAGCGGACAGCTGCATGTCTCGGAAGAACCGGAGGAGGCCGATGTATTTATTCTGGCCGTTCCAACCCCTTTCGAGGAGAACCAGAAGCCGGATTTGTCTTACGTCAGACAGGCGGCTGCTTCCGTGGCTCCTTACCTCCGGCCGGGCAACATCGTCATCCTGGAATCTACGAGTCCGGTAGGGACGACCGAGATGGTTGCGCGCTCGATTTTGGACGCCCGGACGGACCTGACCGTGTCCGGATCACCACAGCAGGCCGCCCGGCGGATCTACGTCGCCCATTGCCCCGAGAGGGTGATGCCCGGGCAAATCCTCCGCGAGCTCGTGGAAAACGACCGGATTATCGGGGGGATCGATATCGAGTCGACCCAGCGAACCGTGGCCTTTTACAAGCAGTTCGTCAGCGGGAAAATCCTTGAAACCAACGCCAAAACCGCGGAGATGGCCAAGCTGACTGAAAATTCCTTCCGCGATGTCAACATCGCTTTTGCGAACGAGCTGTCTCTCATCTGCGACCAGCTGGACATTAACGTGTGGGAATTGATCAGGCTGGCAAACCACCATCCCAGGGTGAACATTCTTCAGCCGGGACCGGGCGTGGGAGGACACTGCATTGCGGTCGATCCATGGTTTCTCGTCCACGCGGCGCCGGAACAAGCCAAGCTGATTCATACCGCCAGAATCGTTAACGACTATAAGCCCGGTTACGTGGTGAATAAGGTGACGGAGCGGGCCAAACGGTTGAAGTCGCCCGTCATTGCCTGCCTGGGACTTTCTTTTAAGGCGAACATCGATGACCTGAGGGAAAGCCCCGCGCTTGCCATCGTGGAGCATTTGGCGAAGGCTCGAATTGGGGACATTTATGCGGTAGAGCCGCACATCCAGCTGCTGCCGGCCTCGCTTTCGGAAGCCGGGGTTCAGCTGCTTGAAACGGTGGAGGCGGTCCGCAAGTCGGATATCGTGCTGCTGCTCGTGAATCACGACGCTTTCTCCCATATGGACCGCAACCTGCTTCAGGAAAAAATCGTGATCGATACAAGGGGCTTCTTCAGCGAATCGCCCCGGGAACGGGTCGGGGTGCACTGATGTCCACGCTGATGATGAAGGTGAAAAAGCTGCGCAGGATGCCGCTGCATGCGGCGGCGGCCAAGGTCGCAGAAAAAGCGCTTGATGAAACGCGCACCGCCTATCTCAGCATCCGGCACAGGCTGGCTCCGGCCGTGCTGAAGCCGAGCCTGTTCAGCGGATTCCGAAGCCGCGGCCGCTTCCTGTTCGATCCGCAGGATAAGGAGCGGTATACGGAGCTGCTGCGCGAAGGGCGGTCCGATACGGAGATTATCCGGCAGGCGGACCGGATCTGCGCCCATGAGTTCGATCTGCTGGGATCGGGTCCCATGACCCTTGGAGAGCGGCTTCCCTGGCATGAAGACTTCAAGACGGGATTCCGCTGGGAGCCCCGGTATTATAAACGAATCCGAACGGTCGATTTATCGAACCGGGCTGACGTGAAGGTTCCCTGGGAGCTTTCGCGTTTTCAGCATGTCTTTACGTTGGGGAAAGCTTATTGGCTGACAGGCAGAGAGGCGTATGCGCTTGAATTTCAAGCCCAGCTGGATGACTGGATCCGGGAGAATCCACCCGAAATGTCGGTAAACTGGACCTGCGCGATGGATGTGGCGATCCGTGCCGTCAACTGGATTGCGGGCATTTATTTTTTCCGGGACAGCCCTTCGCTGCCCGAAGCGTTCTGGGACCGGCTTCATGCGTCGCTGTACAGGCACGGTGGATTTATTATGGATAATTTGGAAAACACGGGCGAGCATACGGGGAACCACTATTTGTCCAACCTCGCCGGGCTGATCGGACTGGGCCTTTATTTTGGGGATATAGAGGTGCGCGGCAAAGGAATAAGCGGCTCAAGCTCCAAGGAATGGCTCGCTTACGGCATCCGGGAAACCGAGCGGGAAATGTTCGTGCAGGTGAACGCGGACGGATCGAACTACGAGGCTTCCACTTCCTATCACCGGCTCGTCGCCGAGCTGTTTGTCCTGGCTTCGGTCTGGTGCCGCAGCAACGGGATTGAATTCACGCCGGAATACATGAAGCGGCTCGAGAAGATGCACGAGTTCATGCTGGACCTCATGAAGCAGGATGGGCGAACGCCGGTCGTCGGCGACGCGGACGACGGACGCGTGATGATCGCGTCCGGTTACGGCCGGTGGGCGCCGGCGGATTGCCGCCATATGCTGGCCGTTGCCGGCGAGCTGTTCAACCGCGACGATTTCCGCAGGGCCGGACGCCTGCACCGTGAGGAAGCGCTGTGGATTGCCGGGCTGCCTACGCTCCGGCCTTATGCAGCGCCTGAACGAACGCCCTCGAGCCGGCCCTGCGCAGCGTATCCGGACGGCGGGTATTATGTGCTGCGCAGCAGCTCGGCGTACTGCCTGGTGCGCTGCGGAGAGCTGTCTTTTCACGGCCATGGGGCCCACAGCCATAACGACCAGCTGAGCTTTGAGCTTCAGGTGTCCGGCCAGGACATCTTTGTCGATCCGGGTGCCTATATTTACTCTGCCGATTACCGGCTGCGCAACCTGTTCCGCAGTACAGGCATGCACAACACCGTTCAAGTGGGGGGGCATGAGCAAAACGATTTTGATGAACACGATCTGTTTCTGATGCGGGAGCAGACATTCGCGCGTTGCGATGCGTTCAGGGAAGGCTTGTTTGCAGGCAGCCATTCAGGTTATGCCGGCAAGTGCGGCGTCATCCATCGGCGCGTGTTTGATTTTCATGAGGGGGAACTGACGCTGTCCGACCGTCTGGATCCGGTGTCACCAGGAGCGGAAGAGATCCGGGAATTTACGGCTTCATTCATGCTGGCACCGGGTGCCGCTGCAGCCCAAAGGGATGGCATCGTCCTCATACGCCAAGCTGGAGTAACGATACATATGAATTTTGAGGGGGCGTCCGCCATCCAGCTGGAAGATTCCTGGGTTTCGGAACGATATGGCGTGCGGCGCCCAAGCCGGCTGATCCGGGTGCGAAGCAGCCATCCGGAAGGGCTTAGCACCCGCATCCGTTGGAAATAAAATCGCAGCAGATGCACATGTTGACTTCGTAATCAAACGCAGCAGCTCAAGTGAACGAGGTGATCCTTCCATGAAAGTCGTATTCATCGGTCCGCTTCCGCCTCCGCGCGGCGGCGTATCCGTCCATCTCAGCCGTCTGTCCGCCGTCATGGAGCAGCAGGGCATCGATTATGAGATATATAACGAAGCCAAGGGCGAGGCCCGCAGTCCGCACGTCCATCCTTTGAACCGGTACCGGCGGTTTCTGTTCAAGATCCCTTTTCTGAAGGGGGACATTCTTCATTTCCATACGATCGACCCACGGCTTCGCAGTCTGCTTGGGCTGTATAAGCGGCTTGGCCAAAAAATCATCCTCACGGTTCACGGCGTCAACCTGGAGGATCAGATCCGGCATGCCGGTCCGCTGAGGCGGCGGATTCTTCTCCGCAGCCTGAAGAGCATCGACCTGATCATATGCGTCAATGAAGATACGACCCGGTTCTTGCGCGAACTGGGATTTCGTCATGACCGGGTCGTAACGATCCCGGCATATATTCACCCGCCGGAACGAGCAGAGGAGGCCAGGGCCATCCCGGCCGAAGTGTACACGTTTTTGGAAGAAGCGGATTTTGCGATTTGTGCCAACGGCTATGTGCGGTTTTACCGCGGGGAGGAATTGTACGGCTTCGATTTGTTAATCCAGCTGATGAAGGAACTGCGCGGACGAGGCAGGCGGATTCGGCTGCTGATTGCGGTCATGGGGGTTTCCGCGCAAACCGGGGAGGAACGAAGCCACTACATGAAGCTTCAACGGGAGCTCGACGCGTACGGCCTCAGCGGCGATGTCATGTTCTATGAAGTGGACGATACGGAGTTCTACCCGATTCTGAAGAAGAGCCACTTATTCATCCGGCCGACGAACACGGACGGCTACGGCATGTCCATTGCGGAGTCGCTGCACGAACGCATTCCTTGCGCGGCGAGCGACGTATGCAGACGGCCGGAGGGGACGGTTCTGTTCCGCTCCCGGGACTTGGCGGACCTTGCCGCCAAAGTGAGCGACATCATTGACCGCTATCCGCATTACAAGGATCAGCTGCAGAACCTTCAAGTCGGGGACTACGCGGCGGAGCTCATCCAGGTGTATTCCAGCATCGCAGGAAAGGAATCGCCGAGCGGCAAGCCGGCTGTGGAGGTCTA
>Ga0164243_10012591_pt1 | contig 11969 bp, 12 predicted proteins | sample OricompcompostOP_FD_108781 | JGI IMG/M metagenome (GOLD analysis project Ga0164243, IMG submission 108781) | Organic Plus compost microbial communities from Emeryville, California, USA - Original compost - Organic plus compost (OP) | ecosystem: Engineered > Solid waste > Mixed feedstock >...
CCGGGGGCGGTGAGTACGGCGCTGCCGATTCGCAGGTCACCCGGCCGCTGCGCCGGTCCGGTGGGCCTGCCCAGCCACCGTGCCAGTACCGCCGTGCCCTCGCCGCGCCGGCTGTACACGTCGAACACGTCGCAGGCGCGGCGGACCGCGCCGAGCCCACCGCCGAGCGTGCCCGCGGTGGAGTAGCCGTCGCGCATGCTCTCCTCGATCCGGCCGATCCCCGGACCGCGGTCGACGGCCAGCACGTCCAGCCTGCCCGGTTCCGGCGCCACCGTGAACACCCCGCGGCCGGCGTGCTTGAGCAGGTTGGAGGCCAGTTCGGTGGCGGCGAGGGACACCAGGTGAACCCGGTCGAGCGGCAACCCGGCGCGGGCGGCCGCGGACGCGGCGACCACGCGCGCGCGGCCCACGTGACTCGGCTCGGTCACGACGAGGTCGTCGCGCGTCACGGCCCAGCGTTCCGCCGTACGGACATGGTGATCTCCACGGTGGTGCCCCGTCCCGGCGCGGACTCGATCCGGAACTGGTCGGCCAGCCGCTTCGCGCCGCCGAGTCCGAGGCCGAGGCCGGAGCCGGTGGTGAAGCCGTCGGCCATCGCCGCCTCGATGTCCGTGATGCCCGGGCCCCGGTCGGTGAAGATCATCCGCACCGTCCGGTTGGCGCCGAGGTCCTCGACGGCGATCTCCGCCTTGCCGCCCCCGCCGTAGACGAGCGCGTTGCGGGCGAGCTCGCTGGCCGCGGTGACCAGCTTGGTCTGTTGCACGAGGGTGAACCCCGCGGTGGTGGCCGCCTGCCTGGCGGCGTGCCGCACGTGCACGATGTCGAATTCGTCGTGGATGGCGACCGAGGTGTTGGACGGCGCGCGTGTCACCGCAGCGCCGTCCGGGCGGGCCCCGGTGGCGGGGCGAGCAGCGCGAGACCCTCCTCGACGGACAGCGCCGTGAGCAGACCGGGCAGGGTCAGGCCGAGTTCGACGAGCGTGATCGCGACCGCGGGCCGCATGCCGACCACGACGGTGCGTGCGGCCATCAGCGAGGTGATGGCCGCGATGTCGTGCAGCGTGCGGGCCAGGAACGAGTCGATGATGTCGAGCACGGAGACGTCGATGAGCACACCCCGCGCGCGGGTGTCCACGACCTTCTCGGTGAGCTCGGACTCGAATTCCGACACCGACTGGTCGAGGAGCTCCTCCTGAATGGTGACCAGTAGGACACCGTTCAGGTTCACGATCGGGACCGACGGCATCAGACCGCGCCCGGTTGCGACTCGATCTGCAGCCCGAGCCGGTTCAGCGCGTAGGCCAGGGCGTCGGCGAGCCGGGCGCGCGTGGCGACCTCGCCGAGGTCGATGCCGAGCTGGACCATGGTGTTGGCGATCTGCGGCCGGATACCGCTGATGACGCACTCGGCACCCATCAGCCGCGCCGCCATCGCGGTCTTGAGCAGGTGCTGCGCCACCATCGTGTCGACCGTGGGCACGCCCGTGATGTCGAGGATCGCGACCTTCGCCTGGTGGGTCATGATCGACTGCAGCAGGCTCTCGGTGGCGACCTGGCTGCGCATGCTGTCCAGCGTGCCGATCAGGGGGATGGCCAGCACGCCGTCCCACAGCTTGATGACCGGGGTGGACAGCTCGGTGAGCTGGTCGCGTTGGATCGCGAGGGTCTCCTTGGCCGCGGCCAGGGCCGATTCGACGAGCACGAGCCGGAGGGTGTCGACCGCACCGGACAGCAGTAGGGCACCCGGGACGACCAGCTCGCCATCCTGCTCCGATTCCAGCCACAGGCGCAACAGCGGGTCCTTGAGCTCACTCACCTCGACCGCGGTGCGGGCGCTGACCCCTTCGTTGCCGTCGAGCTGCGCGGCGAGCGCGGTCAGCAGCGAACGCAGATCGGAGAACCCTTCGGCTGCGGGGCTGTCCGAGTCACCCGCCGCGACGGCCTTGCGCAGACCGCGCAGGATCTCGGTGCTGTCCCCGACGGCCTGATCGGGATCCTGCGCCACGGAGCGGAAGAACGGTGATTCCGCCCACTGCGCGACGATCGTTTCCCTTTGCGCGTCGAGGAAATCGCACACGACGGCGGCGGTTTTGCGGTCGGAGGTTGTTGTCATCGCTCCCAGGCTCCAGCATGGTGGAAGGTCGCGGGCACGCGATCACGATCCACGAGATCCATTGCTTTGCGGCAAACTTATTGCACCGGGCCACTGGGCGACAACCGGGGCCGAAGCCGGCCCCAGACTTTGGAGAGTTCGAACATGACGACGGACGAAGGCGCGACCAGCTCGGCCACGGCATCCGTGGTGCGCACGCGGGCCGACGGGGACACCGGGCGCGTGCTGCTGCTGGGTGAGATCGACCACGGCGCGGTCGACCAGCTGGACCAGGCGGTGGAGGACCTGCTCGGAGCCGGGGTGATCCACCTGGTTCTCGACTTCGACGGCCTGAACTTCTTCGACTCGGCCTGCATCAGCGCGCTGATCAGGGCGAAGACCAGTGTCGAGGACAAGGGCGGCACGATGAAGCTCGCCAACGTCGACCGATACGCACGGCGCATCCTCGACATCACCGGTCTGCTCGGTTCGTTCACGATCGAGGACGAGGAGTCACCCAGCCCGACGGTGTGACCACCCCGACAGTTCACCCTCGGTGAAATGACAGGTTTGCCATTCGCGCACCCGGGTAGTCATGCGGTGCAGCGGTTTCAACCAGTCCAGGGGCCGGTTTCCGGTGCCGGCGTCACGCAGGGACGCGGTGCCGGGCAGCGGTGGTGAAGTGCGAGGGTGGATGTACCCGGAATACGAGAACTCCCAGGCACGGGGACTACGGCGCTACGTCCGTTTGGTGTCCGACGCGTGGGGCTGGCAGGCAACGCCTACTTCGTGCAGACGGACCCGGCTCCGGCGAACGCGTACCTCGCGTTGGAGCGGCGCCTCCCCGCGTTTGCCGACCGGGATGCCGCGCTCATCTGGAGCGAGGATCTCGGCTGGTCGCTCGTCGTCGAATCGCACTGCGGCGAGGACCTCATCGTGTTGTCCTACCTCGGCACCGACCTCCTGCCCGCCCCGCGGGTGGTGGCGTGTTTCGCCGAGGACCTCTGCGACGGCGTCGCGGTCGGGGTGCTCGATCCGCCCGAGCGTGACGGCGCCGACGTCCGGGAGCGGCTCGCGGCCTACGCCGCACCCGCACTCGCGGGCTGAGGCCCATGTCCGAGGCACTCTTCGCGGTGCGGCACCGCGTCGCCGAGGAAGCGGTCGTGGTCACCGTGACCGGCGGCGTCGACCTGTGCGCCGCACCCGCGATGATCAGCGAGCTGGACCAGGCTCGGCGCGCCGCGCGCGCTCCGCGACCGGTGGTGGTCGATCTGTCCGGGGTGGACCTCCTCGGTTCGGCGGGGCTGTCGTTGCTGTTGGAGGCTGAGCAGGGGTGCGCGGAGGCGGGCACCCCGCTGCGTCTGGTCGCGTCGAGCCGCGTGGTGTTGCGTGCACTCGAAGCCGCCGATCTGCGGCAGGTGTTCGCGGTGTCCGACACGCTCGAATCCGCACTGGCCGATTCCGGAAGCTGAGCGGATCGATGCGCCCGGCACGTGCGTCCTATATGGACAGACTGGGTGGGATGGGCGCGATGATCGCCGCTCGGGATTGGTCCGGCACGGCCGCCGGCCCGATCGACGCGTGGCCGGACGAGCTGCACACTGCGTTGCGGCTGGCGTTGTCCTCCCGTTTCCCGATGCTCGTGCTGTGGGGGCCGGAGCTTCTCGCGTTCTACAACGACGCCTACCGGCCCGCGATGGGTCGCAAGCACCCCCGGTCCCTCGGCAGACCGGCCGCGGAGTGCTGGGCCGAGGCGTGGCACGAGCTCGGCCCGCTGACCCGGCACGTGATGGCGGGCCGCGGCGCCACGTTCGCCGAGAACCGGCTGTTGTTGCTCGATCGGCATGACTTCCTCGAAGAGACGTACTGGACCTTCTCCTGCAGCCCGATCGCGGACGATGCGGGCACGGTGCGCGGTGTCCTCGTCGCGGTGCAGGACACCACGGTGCCCGTGATCCGGCGGCGCAGGCTCGCGGTGCTGTGCGACCTCGGTGCGGTGTCCACCGCCGCGTCGGCGGCCGGGGCCGCCCGGGCCGCGGTGTCCGCGCTCGGCCGCCACGGCGCGGACCTGCCGTTCGCGCTGGCCTACCTGTTCGACGGCGGGCGAGCCGAGTTGGCCGGGGCCCACGGCGTCGGTCCGGGTGAACCGGCCGCACCCGCGGTCGTGGAGCGGGCAGACGCTCCGGTGTGGCCGCTGTGGGACGGCCGCACCCGCATCCGCACCGGGTTGCGGGACCGGTTCGGCGAGTTCGTGAACCCGGTGGTCGTCGGAGGAGTCGGGAGAAGCGCGCCGGACCGGGCCGCGGTGCTGCCGCTGACCGTGGCGGCACGTCCGGAACCGGTCGGTGCGCTCGTGCTCGGGGTGTCGCCCTACCAGGCGTTCGACTCCGGCTACCGGGCGTTCCTCGACCTGGTCGGCGGCCAGGTGTCGGGCGTGATCACCGACGCGCTCGCCTACGAAGACGAACGACGCCGGTCCGCCGCGCTGGCCGAACTGGACCGCGCGAAGAGCGAGTTCTTCGCCGACGTCAGCCACGAGATCCGTACCCCGCTGACGCTGATCGCGGGCCCGGTCGAGGACGCGCTCGGCGACACCGGTGAGCCGTTGCCGCCCGGGCAGCGCGAACGGCTGGAGCTGGTGCACCGCAACACCGGCCGGTTGCGGCGTCTCGTCGACGACCTGCTCGACTTCGCCCGGGTCGAGGCGGGCCGGTTGCGCCCGGAAGCCGTGGCGCACGACCTCGCCGCGCTCACCGTGGAGATCGCCGAAAGCTTCGCACCTGCCGTGCACCGCGCCGGGCTGCGGTTCGGGATCGACTGCCCGCCGATGTCCCGCGCGGTGGTCGTCGATCCGGACCTGTGGGACAAGATCGTGCTGAACCTGCTGTCCAACGGGGTGAAGTACACCCGCGAGGTCGGCCTCACCGTCCGGTTGCGGGAGCGCGGGCACGACGCGGAGCTGACGGTCACCGATACCGGTGTCGGTGCGCCGGCCGACGAACTGCCCCGCTTGTTCCGCCGGTTCCACCGCGCCCGCGGCCGCGACGGGCGGTCCCACGAGGGCGCTGGGATCGGGCTCGCGCTCGTGCACGAGCTGGTGCGCCTGCACGGCGGCACCGTCGCCGCGGAATCGGTCGACGGGGAGGGCAGCACCTTCACCGTGCGCCTGCCACTGGCCGCCGTGCCGCCGCCGGAACCCGCGCGCGCCGCGTTCACCGCGGCGCCCGCCCACCGCGACGAGGCGGGGCAGTGGCGGATCGGCGATGAGCCGGACCCGGACGGTGACGGGACCGGCCCGACTCTGCTGGTCGTGGAGAACAACGCCGACCTGACCCGCTTCATCGCCCGGCTGTTGCGTCCGGTCGGCCGCGTGCTCACCGCACGCGACGGCGTCGAGGGCCTGGAGCTGGCCCGGCGTCACCGCCCGGACCTGGTGCTGTCGGATGTGATGATGCCGCGGCTCGACGGGATCGGACTGGTGCGTGCGTTGCGAGCCGATCCGGCCACCAGGACCGTTGCGGTGCTGTTCCTGTCCGCGCGCGCCGGGGTCGAGGCCGCGGTGTCCGGTTTGGACGCCGGCGCCGACGACTACCTGCCCAAACCGTTCTCCGGTAGCGAGTTGCTGGCGCGAGTGCGAGCCAACCTGGCGTTGTCCGCGTTGCGCCGCCGCGAATCGGAGTTCCGCCGCGCGATGGTGGAATCGTTGCGGGAGGGCGTGTTCGTCGCCGACCAGGACGGCACCATCGTCGAGGCCAACGCGGCGTTCGCCGCGATCACCGGGTACGGCGTGGACGGGTTGCCGTTGTCCTGGCCGTACCCGTGGCTCGGTGCGGGCGCCCGCGCCGTGCCGGCCGGGGACATGCTGTCGTACCTCGGAGACGGTGGTGAGGTGTCGCTCGTCGCGCAGCGGCCCGACGGCGAGCGCGTGTGGGTGGCGGTGCGCGTGGTGCGTGTCGAGGACAACTGGCTGGTCGGTACCCTGCGCGACGTCACGGCCGAGCGGAAGACCGCGGACCGGGAGTCCGCCCTGGCCGCGTTCGCCGCCGACCTCGCCGCGGCCGCCGACGTGTCCGACGTGTTGCGGGCCGGGGTCACCGCGGTGCGGGCGGTCCTGGACGCCGAGCGGGTGGTGGCGGCGATCTGGCCGAGCGCGGATGCCGGTGGCCTGGTCGCGGGTGATCCCGTCACCGGTTCGTTCGACGAGTTGGATCCCGGTCTGTACGAGCGGCTCGACACGGCCCGGCGGACACCGCCCGGGCAGATCTGGCGGTCGGCCACCCGGGACGAGCTGGGTTCGGCGCTCGGGGGTGACGATTCCGTGCTCTGGGTGGCACGCCCGCACCGGTCGGCGACCGGTGCGGAACGCGCGTTGTTCGGCGTGCTCGTCACGCAGCTCGCGCAGGCGCTGAGCCGTGCACGCAGCTACGACCAGGCCCGCGCCGTGGCTCTCACGTTGCAGCACGCCATCCTCGGCCCGACGGACCTCCCCGGTGGTTTTGCGGTGCGGTACGAACCGGCGGTGCGGCCACTGGAGGTCGGCGGTGACTGGTACGACGTGGCGCGGTTGCCGGACGGCCGGATCGCGGTGGTCGTCGGGGATTGCGTCGGGCGTGGTCTCACCGCGGCCTCGGTGATGGGGCAGCTGCGCAGCGCGTGCGGCGCGCTGCTGATGAGTTACGGCGATCCCGCGCGGGCGCTCGACCAGCTCGACGGGTTCGCCCGGCAGATCCCCGGCGCCTTGTGCACCACGGTGTTCTGCGCGGTGGTCGATCCCGCTGCGGGTGTGGTCACCTACTCCAGTGCCGGGCACCCGCCCGCGGTGCTCAGCCACGCCGACGGCGGCGACGAGCTGCTCGACGGCGCGCTGTCCGTACCGCTGGCCGTCCGCCGGACCGCCGACCGTCCGCGGGCGACGGTGTCGTTGCGGACCGGTTCGGTGCTGCTGCTCTACACCGACGGCCTGGTCGAACGGCGCGGCCTGCCGATCGACCAGGCGATCGACGGTGCGCGAGCCCTGCTGCGGGAGGCGCCTCAGCGCCGCCCCGCGGCCGTCACCGAGCACGTGCTCGCGTCGTTGCTGCCGTCCGCTGGGCACGACGACGATGTCGCCGTCCTGGTCTACGTCCACCCGCCCGGCCCGCTGCGGCTGGACCTGCCCGCGGAGCCGGACAGCCTCGTCGAGATGCGCCGGGAGCTGCGGGGGTGGCTCGCGGCGTCGAACGTGGACGAGGAGGTGTCCGCGGACGTGGTCCTGGCGGTGGACGAGGCGTGCACGAACTCGATCGAGCACGGTTACCCCGGTCACGCCGAGGGCCGTCTGTCCGTGACGGTGACCGCGGGCGACGACGAGCTGGAGATCGTGGTCACCGACGGCGGCCGGTGGCGCACGCCGCCGTCCGACCCCGGCATCCGCGGGCGCGGTGTCGAGCTGATGCGCGCGTTGATGTCCGAAGTGGATATCGAGCCCGGCGAGCACGGGAGCCGGGTGCGGATGACCCGGTCCTGGAAGGACTAGCGCTGCGCGGTGGGCGGGCTAGGCTTGCCGGCGTGGTGGAGCCGGTCGAGCGGGACAGCCGCGGGATCCTGCGGCCGCGGGCGGGCCTGCGCCGGTTCGAGCTCAGCCGCTTCCCGCCCTCGCCCGGGGTGGGTCGGTTCGTCGACCGCTATTGGCTGGTGTCCTGGGACCTCGCGGAACCGTACGAACAGCACGTCCTCGTGCACCCCGTGGTCAACGTCGTCTTCGAGGCGAGTGGGGCGACGGTGCACGGGGTGCGGACCGAGCGGTTCACCCGGCGGTTGACCGAGCGTGGGCGGGCGCTGGGCGTGATGTTCCGGCCGGGCGGGTTCCGCCCGTTCTCCGGGTGCGCGATGTCGGAGATCACCGACACGGTCTCCTCGGTGGCCGACGGGTTTTCCGCCCTGCTGCCCGCCGAGCCCGCGATCGCCGCCGCCCTGCGGGAGGGCGTCGGGGGCGCGGAGGTGGCCGCGCTGGTCGACGAGGCGCTGGCGGCGCTGCTCCCGGCGCGGCGGCAGCCGTGCGAGGACACCATCGAGCTCGCCGAGCTCGCCGCGCGGAACCGCGCGCTGCGGCGGGTGGAGGAGCTGGCCGCCGCGGCGGGCACCGGGGTGCGCGCGGTGCAGCGCGCGTTCGCCGACCACGTCGGCGTCAGCCCGAAGTGGGTCCTGCGGCGCTACCGGCTCTACGACGCCGCGGAGCGCGCGGCCAGGGCGGAGGTGGTGGACTGGTCGGCGCTCGCGGCCGATCTCGGATACGCCGACCAGGCGCACCTGACGCGCGAGTTCACCGCGGTGGTGGGCGAGCCGCCGGGGCGCTACGCCCGTCATTCCTGATCCGACCGGGACGCGGCCCGGCGTGGACGTGCTACATTGCAAGAAGAACAACGTCATTGCAAAATGTGCAACAGGAGGCGGTGCCAGTGGAGGTGCTGACGGTCGGGGAGACCATGGTGATGGTCACGCCCGAGGCCGGCGGCAGGCTGGCCTCCGGAGGACGCTTCCTGTTGCGGCCGGGCGGCGCGGAGTCGAACGTCGCGGCGTTGCTCGCCCGGCTCGGCCACAAGGCCGCCTGGGCGTCCGCACTCGGCACCGATCCGCTGGGTGATCTCATCGTCGGCGAGCTCGACCGCCACGGCGTCGACGTGTCGCTGGTGCGGCGCGACGAGATCCGGCCCACCGCTGTCTACTTCAAGGACCCCACGCCCCAGGGCACGCGCGTCTACTACTACCGCGCGGGCTCGGCCGCCGCCGCCATCACACCCGCCGACGTCGAGCGCTGGACCGCGGCGCGCCCGCGCCTGGTGCACGTCTCCGGCATCACCGCGGCGCTGTCGGAGCAGGCCCGCGACGCCACGCGCGCGCTCATCGCCCGCCCCGGACTGGTCAGCTTCGACGTCAACCACCGCGCCCAGCTCTGGTCCGGCGACGCGCCCGAGGTGCTGCTCGGCCTCGCCCAGGACAGTGACATCGTCTTCGTCGGCCGCGACGAGGCGGAGACCCTGTGGGGCACGGCCACCGCGGAGAGCGTGCGCGAGCTCCTCGACCGCCCGCGCTACCTCGTCGTCAAGGACGCCGCCGTCGAAGCGGTCTCGTTCACCCCCACCGGGGTGCACCGGGTGCCGTCGGCGAAGGTCGCCGTGGTGGACGCGGTCGGTGCCGGGGACGCGTTCGCCGCGGGCTGGCTCAGCGGGTTCCTCGACGACCGCGACGAGCCGGCCCGGCTGCGCCTCGGCCACTACGCCGCCGCCCGCGTGCTCGAGTCCCCGACCGACTTCGCCGAACTGCCCCCGGCGGGCGAGATCGAGTTCGGCTGATGTCGCAGACCGTCGCCCGTGCGATCGACATCGTGGCGTTCGTGTCCCGGCGCCACCGCACGCTCGGGGAGATCGCCGATCATCTCGGTGTCCACAAGTCAACCGCGCTGCGCATCCTGCAGACCCTCGAGGAGGGTGGGTTCGTCCGGCGGGTGCCGGACAACCGCTACGCAATGGGGTTCCAGCTCATCGCCTACGGGCAGCTCGCGCTCGACCAGGTCGAGGCGCGCGCGCTCGCCCGCCCGGTCTTGCAGGAGCTGGGGGAGCGCTGCGGTCACACCGTGCACTTCGCCGAGCTGACCGGCGACCGGGTGGTGTACGTGGACAAGATCGACGGCAGGGGCAGCGTCGCGATGGGCTCGCGCATCGGCTTGCCGGCCATCCTGCACACCGCGGCCGTGGCGAAAGCGATCCTCGCCTACCAGCCCGACCGCTCCCGCTGGCTGTCCACGTGCGACTTCAAACGGTTCACACCCACCACGATCACCGGCCGGAGCGAGCTGGAAGCGCAGCTGGACATCGTCCGCGACCGCGGCTGGGCCGAGGACGACGGCGAACACGAAGACTTCATCAACTGCGTGGCGCTGCCGGTGTTCGACGCCCGCGGCCAGGTCACGCACAGCCTGTCGGTCACCGCGCTGAAGGCCGTCGCTCCGCTGGCGGAGCTGCGCACCCACCTCGACGAGTACCGGACCACCGCCCACCGGATCTCCCGGGCACTGGGCTGGGGAGGAGACGACAATGGACGCCGCTGACTTCTTCGCCACGCACCTCGCACGCAACCCGGTGCTGGGTATCTTCCGCGGGCTCGATCCACAGGCGACGGTGGACATGTGCGTGCGAGCCTGGGACTTCGGGGTCGAGCTGGTCGAGGTCCCGGTGCAGACCCCGGACGCGATGCCGTCCTTGCGCGCCGCCGTGGAGGCCGCCGCCGAGCGGGGTCGCAGCGTCGGTGCGGGCACCGTGACCACCGTGGATCAGCTGGCCGCCGTGCGCGAGATCGGTGCCGAGTTCACCGTCGCGCCGGGCCTGCATCCCGAGGTGGTCACCGAGTCCCAGCGCCTCGGCCTGCCGCACCTGCCGGGTGTCGCGACCGCCACCGAGATCGCCGCCGCGCTCGCACAGGGGTGCGCGTGGCTGAAGGCGTTTCCCGCCAAGCAGCTCGGGCCGGGCTGGATCACCGCGCAGCTGGCGCCGTTCCCGTCCGTGTCGTTCGTGGCGACGGGTGGGATCGACGCGCGCAACGCCGGGGAATTCCTCGCCGCGGGCTGCCGCGGTGTTGCGGTCGGGTCCGCGCTCGCGAACCCGGACGCGCTGGCCGAGCTGAAGCAGGCGGTCAGCGTGAGCTGAGCGGCTGCTTGCGCTCGCGATTTGCCAACCCCGCAAAATTTCTTGTCCCCCCACGTACGCTCGCGGATAGTCGCTGCCGGGACCGGTGGTCCCGGGAACGGAGGGGAGACGCAGAGTGAACGACAACTACGACGTCATCGTCATCGGCGGTGGCGCGGCCGGGCTCGCCGGAGCGCTCGCGCTGGCGCGGGCACGACGGTCCGTGCTGGTCGTCGACGCGGGCGAACCGCGCAACGCGCGCGCCGGACACGTGCACAACTACCTGGGCCGGGAGGGCACACCACCGCTGGAGCTGGTCACGATCGGCCGGGACGAGGTGCGCGGCTACGGCGGCGAGATCGTCGAGGCGACCGTGACCGCGCTCGCCCGGGACGGCGACGGTTTCACCGTGACGCTCGAAGACGGGCGGTCCGCCCGCGCGCGCAGGCTCCTCGTCACGACCGGGCTCGCCGATGAGCTGCCCGGCATCGAGGGGGTCGCCGAACGCTTCGGGCGCGACGTGCTGCACTGCCCGTACTGCCACGGGTGGGAGGTCCGCGACCAAGCCATCGGGGTCATCGGTGGCAACCCGATGGCAGTGCACGTCGCCCAGTTGTGGCGGCAGCTGAGCGCGGATGTGACGCTCTTCCGTCACGAGGCGCCCGAACTGACCGACACCGAACTCGAGGAACTCGAGGCCCGTGGCATCCGCGTGGTCGAGGGCGAGGTGGTGGCCGTCGAGGTGACCGGCGACCGGCTCACCGGCGTGCGGATGGCCGGCGGTGACGTCGTGCCGCGGCAGGCGGTCGCCGTCGCACCGCGGTTCTCCGCCCGGGCGGAGCTGCTCACCTCACTCGGGCTCGAGCTGAGCGACCAGGTCGTGCAGGGCCACGTGATCGGCAGTTTCGTGCCCGCCGACCCGACCGGCGCCACCGCCGAGCCGGGGGTGTGGGTGGCGGGCAACGTCGCCAATCCGACGGCCCAGGTGATCGTGTCCGCGGCAGGAGGGCTCACCGCGGGCGCGGCGATCAACGCCGACCTCGTCGCCGAGGAGACGCGGACGGCGGTCGGGGCGCGGCGGCAGCTGGTGGGAGGAGCGCGCGGTGGACATCGCTGACTACGGCGAGGAGTACTGGGAGGACCGGTACCGCTCGCAGATCTCCGTCTGGAGTGGACAGCCGAACACCCAGCTGGTCGCGGAGGTCGCCGATCTGGCACC
>Ga0164243_10012592_pt1 | contig 11968 bp, 10 predicted proteins | sample OricompcompostOP_FD_108781 | JGI IMG/M metagenome (GOLD analysis project Ga0164243, IMG submission 108781) | Organic Plus compost microbial communities from Emeryville, California, USA - Original compost - Organic plus compost (OP) | ecosystem: Engineered > Solid waste > Mixed feedstock >...
AGATGCGGGGTTCCGCGCAGCCCGGCAAGGTCATCCACAGCCGGCCGGCGCGGCGCCTGACCTGCCCGGTGTGCCGTTCCGCCGAGCAGTCGCCCTGACGGCGTCCGGACCCCGCCGGCTCAGTCATCGGGCGGGCGGTCGTCCGGCTCCCTGGAGGCGTGCAGGTCCTCCTCGACGCGCTCCCAGACGTGCCGGGGCGGGGCGGCCGGGACGTCGCGCGCCTCGATCTCGCGGGCGACGGTCACCACCCGGCGCAGCCGGGACAGTTGCTCCCGGCAGGCCGCGCAGGCCGTGAGGTGCCGTGCGGTCTCTCCGTCGTCGCCGGGCCGTTCGTGGTGCAGTGCCCACTCCACCAGGGTGGCGGGCGCCAGGTGCCCGGGCGTGGCCTCAGACACGGCGGCCGGTGGGCGGCGGGGTGGAGCGGGCCTTCATGGATCGTCCTCTCGCGCGTGAACTCGTCCCTGCGGGGGACTCGTCGCTGTTTCGGGCGCGGGGCGTGCGGCGGATGCGGGGCGGGGCGTGCGATGGACACGGCCCGCTCGGGGGCCAGGGTCTTTCCTTCGGAGCAGGCCGGATCAGGGAGCGGGGTCCGGTGCCGTGCATCGCAAGGCGGAGGAGGGCGCCGTGGCGGAGCCATGCCAACCGACGACAACGCGGCGAGGTGCGGCATCAGACCCCGCGAGCCCGGCATGACCCGAGCGAAAGACCCTAGGCGGCCCGCGTGTCGGCGCGGCCCTGTTCGAGGGCGGCGCGGAGCCGGTACAGGCCGCGGCGGGTGTGGCTCTTGACGGTGCCCAGGGGCAGGCCCGTGCGGTCGGCGATCTGGGCCTGCGTCAGGTCGTGGAAGAAGGCGAGGCAGAGCACCTGCCGCTGCCGTGCGGGCAGCCGGGACAGCTCGTCGACCAGCAGGACCCGGTCCAGCACGTCGTCGGGGCCGGTGCTCCCGGCGGCCGCCGGCGCGGACACGTGGCCCGCGGCCTCGGCCAGCGTCAGGCGCCTGGTGCGCGCCGCGAGCGCGTCGACGATCTTGCGGCGGGTGATGCCGACGAGCCAGGCGCCCAGCGGTCCGCGCTCGGGGCGGAAGCCGTGCCGTCCCCGCCAGGCGCCGATGAACACCTGCTGGGTGACGTCCTCGGCCTCGTGGCTGTCGCCGAGGGACCGGGTGGCCATGGTGTGGACCAGCGAGCCCCAGCGGCGGTAGATCGCCGCGAAGGCCCGCTCGTCGGCGGCGAGCAGACCGCGGGCCAGCTCCTCCTCGTACAGGGTCTCCTCGGCCGGTGCGGCGCCGGCGTGCGGGGGCACGGACGTGACGGTTCGCGGTTGCGTGCTCATGGCCCGGTTCCTCCTGCCGCTCGCCGTGTGCCGGGAAGGCCGCCGTACGAGCTGTGACGGTCGCCGCTCACCGGCGCGGCCCTCAGTGTCGGAACGGCGAAACGACGCAGGCAACACGCGTCGTTTGTGCGTCGTACACTGCCGGGATGGACACAGGCACGAACGACGACGTGGACGCCGGGCCGGGCGGCGGGCTGACGACGGGCGAGGTCGCCCGGCGGCTCGGCGTGGCCCCCACCACCGTCCGCACCTGGGACCGGCGTTACGGCCTGGGCCCGGACGCGCACACCGGCGGCAGGCACCGCCGCTGGACGCCCGCCGACATCGCCCGGCTGGAGCGCATGTGCGCGCTGACCGCGAGCGGGCTCCCCCCGGCCGAGGCGGCGCGCCTGGCCCGCGAGGAGCCGCCCGGCGACCCCGGCGGCACCCGTCCGCGCGTCGGTCCGCCGGCCCGGCGGACCGTGTCCGGGCGCAGCCGGGCCGGCAGCGGGCTGAGCCTCGGGGACGTGCGCCAGGAGTGCAAGGGGATCGCCCGCGCGGCGCTGCGGCTGGACGCGCCCGCCCTGGACACCCTGCTCGCGGACGCCGTCGACGAGCACGGACTGGTCACCGCCTGGACCGAGGTGATCATGCCGACGCTCCAGGCGGTCGGCCGGAAGTGGGAGAGCTCGGGCGACCGCTACGTCGAGGTGGAGCACTTCCTGTCCTGGCACGTCTCCGGTGCGCTGCGGCGCGGCGCGCGACCGGTGGCCGCCGGCCGTCCGGGTGCCGTCGCCGTGCTCGCCTGCGTGCCGGGCGAGAGTCACACGCTTCCGCTGGAGGTGCTGGCCGCCGCGCTGTCCGAACACGGCGTCCCCGTGCGGATGTTCGGCGGGGCGCTGCCGGCCGGGTCGCTGGTGGCGGCCGTACGGCGGACCGGGCCCGCGGTGGTGGGGCTGTGGGCCCAGGCCCGGTCGACGGCGAGCCGGCCGCTGGCCCAGCACGTGGCCGCGATGGAGTGGGGGGTGCGGGGGGCGCGCCGGAGACCGGTGGTGCTGCCCCTGGGTCCTGGCTGGGCGGGGGCCCCGATGCCCGGCATGCCCCGCCCGACGAGCCTGGCGGAGGCGGTCGCCGCCGTGGAGCAGAACATGCCGGGGTGACCGGAGCCGTCTCGACCGCCGCGCGGCGGGTACGCGCATCGCGCAGGGCGATTCGGGTGGGCCGCGCCGGGCGTGTGGGCGGGCCGCCCGCCCGCGGCCCGCCCGGCGCGGTAGCTGTGGTCGCGACGAGGCGAGGAGGACCATGACGGCCTGTCCGTACGGGAGCGCCGGGGGCCGGGCGCCGGGGCGCGTGCGCGGCGTCCCCCGGTCCGGCGTGGGTGCATCCGGGGCCGGGCGGCGGCCGGAAGAGGGGGCGTACCGAGACGGTGACCGACCCTCAGATCCGGAGCGAGGCGTGACCAGCGACGGCCCCCTTGTGCGCACCGCCGGCCGCCGGGGGCCCGTATGAACGGAACTCCCGTGCGGGAGACCGACGTGCTGGTGCTGGGCGGTGGTGCGGCCGGGCTCTCCCTCGCGCACCGGCTGGCCGGGACCGGCCGGGTGGGCGTGCTGGTGGTGGAGCCGCCCGACGGCCCGTCCCGCCCCCCGCCCCGCACCTGGTGCTTCTGGGACGACGGCGCCTGCGGCCTCGACGAGATCGTCAGCGCGTCCTGGCCGCGGCTGCGGGTGCACGGCGGCGACGGCGCCGCGCACACCGTCGACCCGTCCCCGCTGCGGTACCGGATGCTGCGTTCGACGCGGTTCGAGGAGTACGTGCACGCCCGGCTGGCGGAGCGGCCCGGCTGCGGCGTCCTGCGTGCCACGGCCGGCGCCGTACGCGACACGCCCGGTGGGGCGGAGGCCGACTGCACGGCGCCGGACGGAAGCCCGCTGACCGTGCGGGCCCGACTCGTCTTCGACTCCCGGCCGCCGGGCGCCCTGCCTCCGGCCCGCACCCGGCTGCTCCAGCACTTCCGGGGCTGGTTCGTTCGGACGGCACGGCCGCGGTTCGACCCCGCCGTCGCCGACCTGATGGACTTCCGGGTGCCGCAGCCCGCGCACGGGCTGGCCTTCGGGTACGTCCTTCCGCTGGCGCCCGACCACGCCCTGGTCGAGTACACCGAGTTCTCCCGGACGCCCCTGACCACCCCGGAGTACGAGAAGGCCCTCGGCCGGTACTGCCAGGACGTCCTGGGCCTGGGCGAGTTCACCGTGGAGACCGCCGAGCAGGGGGTCGTGCCGATGACCGACGCGCGCTTCCCGGTGCGGGTCGGACCGGCCGTGTACCGGATCGGCACGGCGGGCGGGGCGACCCGCCCCTCGACCGGCTACACCTTCGCCGCCGCCCAGCGCCAGAGCCGGGCGATCGCCGCCTCCGTGACCGCGGGCCGCCCGCGCGTGCCGGCGCCGCACGGGCGGCGGGCCCTCGCCATGGACGCGGTGATGCTGCGCGCCCTGGACACCGGGCGGATCGACGGACCCGCCTTCTTCACCGGCCTGTTCGCCCACACCCCGGCCGAGCGGCTGCTGCGGTTCCTTGACGGCGCCACCACGTTCCGCGAGGAGTGGTCCATCGGACTGCGCGGCCCCGTGGGCCCGATGCTGCGGACCGCCCTCGAACTGCCCTTCCTGTCCCGCCGATCCCACCCCGCCCCACGATCCGGAGAGCGCCTCCCATGACACTGCTGCGCGACCACGACCTGGCCCGCGCCTTCGACCACGCGTCGGGCACCTACGACCGCCTCACCGCGCTCAACCCCGGCTACCGCGCCGAACTCCTGCGCTCGGTACGACGGTTGCGGCTCCCCCGGAACGGCGAGGGGCTGCGCGTCCTCGACCTCGGCTGCGGCACCGGCGCCTCCACCCGCGCGCTGCTGCGGGCCGCGCCGCGCGCCCGTGTCACCGCCGTCGACGCGTCGGCCGGGATGCTGCGCCGGGCGCTGGCCAAGCCCTGGCCGGAGCGGGTGCGGTTCCTGCACCGTACGGCCGAGGAGACCGTGGCGGACGACGAGGGCCCGTACGACGCGGTGTTCGCCGCCTATCTGTTCCGCAACGTCACCGACCCCGACCGGGTGCTCGGCACCGTCCGGTCGTCCCTGCTGCGGCCGGGCGGGCGGCTCGCCGTCCACGAGTACAGCCTCAGCGGGTCGGCGGCGCACCGGGCGCTGTGGCGGGCGGTGTGCGACGGGGTGATCGTCCCGATGGGCACCCTCACGGGTGACCGTGCCCTGTACCGGCACCTGGGGCACAGCGTCCTCGGCTTCGACACCGCCCCGGAGTTCAGGGACCGGCTGGTCCGGGCCGGTTTCACGGACGTACGGGCGCTGCCCGTCGCCGGGTGGCAGACCGGCATCGTGCACACCTTCCTCGCCCGCAACGGCTCGCCCGCGCGGCCGGAGGAGGCCAGGTGACCGCCGGGAACCGCCCCACGGCCGCCCGGCGCGGCCGCGACCGCAAGGCGGAGGTGCTGATGCCCGCGCCGGGCCGGGACCGGTTCGCGCCCGGGGACGCGCCGTCCGTCGCCGTGATCGGCGGCGGGATCGCGGGCCTCGCCGCCGCCACCCTGCTGGCCGAGCGGGGCGCCCGCGTGACCCTGTACGAGCGCGAGCAGTCCCTGGGCGGCCGGCTCGCCGGTGCGCGCACTCGGCTGACGGACGGCTCCGAGGTCACGATGACGCGTGGCTTCCACGCCTTCTTCCGCCAGTACTACAACCTGCGTGGCCTGCTGCGGCGCACCGATCCGGGGCTGGACCGGCTCACTCCGCTGCCCGACTACCCGCTGCGGCACAGCGGCGGCCTGACCGACAGCTTCGCGAAGGTGCCGCGCACCCCGCCGTTCAGCGCGCTCGGCTTCGTCGTCCTCAGCCCCACGTTCGGCTGGCGCGACCTGGCCGCGATGAACCCGCGTGCCGCCCTGCCGCTGCTCGACGTCCGCGTGCCGGAGGTGTACGAACGCTTCGACGACGTCAGCGCGACGCGTTTCCTCGACGGGGTGCGCTTCCCGGAGACCGCGCACCATCTGGCGTTCGAGGTGTTCTCCCGCAGCTTCTTCGCCGACCCCGCCGAGCTGTCGGCGGCCGAGCTGCTGCTGATGTTCCACATCTACTTCCTCGGCTCGTCCGAGGGCCTGCTGTTCGACGTGCCCGACGAACCGTTTCCGCAGGCGCTGTGGGAGCCGCTGGGCGACTACCTCGAACGGCTGGGCGCGGCCGTGCGCACCGGCACGCCCGTGCACACCGTGCGGCCCCGCGCGGGCGGCGGCGCCGAGGTGGAGACCGGCTCCGGGGCCACGGCGCACGACGCGGTGGTGCTCGCCCTCGATCCCGGCGGGCTGCGGCAGCTGGTCGCCGCGTCGCCCGGACTGGGGACGGCGGACTGGCGGGACGACATCGACGCGCTGCGGACCGCCCCGCCGTTCCTCGTGTCCCGGCTCTGGCTGGACCGTCCGGTCCGCCCGGAGCGGCCCGGCTTCCTCGGCACCAGCGGCTACGACGGCCTGGACAACATCAGCGTCCTGGACCGCTACGAGGGCGAGGCCCGGCGCTGGGCCGCCCGGACGGGCGGCTCGGTGGTGGAACTCCACGCGTACGCGGTCACCGGCGGCCGGCACGAGAAGGTGGAACGCGGCCTCCTCGAACGGCTGCACGAGGTGTACCCGGAGACCCGGGAGGCACGGGTGGTGGACGCCCGGCACGAGTGGCGCGCCGACTGCCCCCTGTTCCCGGTGGGTTCCCACGACCGCCGGCCCCGCGTCCGCACCCCGCACCCCTGGCTGACCCTGGCCGGTGACGCCATCCGCTGCGACCTCCCGGTGGCCCTGATGGAACGGGCCGCCACCACGGGCTTCCTCGCGGCCAACGCCCTGCTGGCTCCGCGCGGGGTGCGCGGCCAGGTGCTGTGGACGGTGCCACGCGCGGGCCGGTCGGCGGTGCTGCGCGCGCTGGGGGCGCTGTCGGCACGCTGAGCGACCGCGGGCGGCGGGCGGCGCCGCACAGGGCTTGCGTCCTGCGCCGCCGCAGGCGGGGGTACGGCACGGGAGAGCGGCCGGTGTGGACACCGGCGGTCCGGGCACGTGCAGCCGAGGGGGGTGCGCGGACAGGTGCTGTGGTGGTGCGCCCCGGGAGGGCTGCGGTGCCGAGCCCGGCGGTCCCGGCGAGGTCGACGCGTGCAGCCACGCGGGGTGCGCGGCAGGTGCGGTGGATGGTGGCGCCCTGGGGGCCGGTCAGCCGTCCTCGGGCGCTGGGGGCGCGCTGGCGGCACGCTGAGGTCGCCGGGCGGCGCGGAGCGGGCTTCGGACGTGAGGGCGCGGTGCCGCGCAGGGCACGCGTCGTGCGCCGCCGGCCGCACGCGGGGGTGTGCGCCTGGGTGCGGTGGACGCTGCCCCGCGTGGGCCGGTCAGCGGCTACTGGTGCATGTGAGCTGCCAAGCGGGGCCCGGGCTGGAGACGGCCCCGACCACCGGGGCGCCCAGCACGCCGGACGGTGGATCGGGACGGGCGGCGCCTGACGGCGGACGGGCCCGGTGCACCAGGGGTGCGGGGTGCTGGCAGCCCCGCGCCCTCATCCGGGGAACCGGCCCGTGCTGCGCAGCGCCCAGCGGCGTTCCGCGTAGGCCAGGTCGTCGCGCCACAGGCGGGCGGCCGTGCGGCGCATCAGGGGGCGGAGGGCGGGGGCCGCCGCCCGGGCCAGGGCGAAGCCGCGGCGGTCGGACGCGGCGACGATCGCCTCGACGACCGCGGTGCGCGGCCTGCTCGCGCCCTCGGCGGTCAGCGGCGTGGCGTGCGTCTCCACCACGGACGTCGCCCCCTCGCCCTCGGTGATCCGCATCAGCACGGTACGGGGGTCGGGTGCCGTGAACTCGGCGCGCACCGGCACCACGAAGGAGCCCAGCGCCCGGAAGGAGACGTCGACCACGAACGCGTCGTCACCGTCGCCGTCCGGTGAGCCGACCACCTTGAGGTCGACGAACGAGTACGGGTGGAACCACGAGCCGTGCCAGGGGTCGAGCCGGTTGGCGACCACGTCCTGCGGTTCGCACTCCCCCACGGCCGTGTACACGGCGTCCAGCGCGCCCTCGGCCGGGCGGACCGGTACCACGGGCCGCTCCAGCGGCTCCTCGCCGCCGGCCTCGTCCAGCCGTACCCAGACCAGGACGCCGTCGTCGTGGACGGGGTAGGGCTCCCAGCCGGCGAACGGCGCCCCGTCCAGGGCGAGTCCGTGCCAGTGGCACACCAGCGTGCCGCACACCACGCGGCTGTCGCGCAGCGGCGCCCCGAGGTGCGGGCAGATCCCGGAGCCGGCGTGCGGTGTCCCGTCCTCCCCGCGCCACAGCACCACCTCGACGCCGCGGACCGTCCGGCCGTAGGGGCGTTCGCCGGCCCGGATGTCGCGGGAGGCGCCGACGACGTACCAGTTGCCGGAGGGGCGGGCCGAGGCGCGTTTGAGGGCGTCGGCGATGAGCGCGGGGCGGGCCTGCCGCCAGGAGGGCTGCTGCCGCGCCCAGTCCGGCGGGCGCCGGAAGCGCAGCGGTGAGGTCCAGCGGGCGTCGTCCGGTCGTCGGGTCACCTTGCCTGCCCCTTCGTCTGCGGCGCCGGCCGCCCGGTCATGGGTGCCGGGTGCGCGGCGCGGGTGGTGGTGTGGCGGCGGGCCGCGAGGATGCGGACCGCGCCGGCCGCGGCGGTGGCCGCGCGGCGGCCGCGGGAGACGACCGCGCGGCGGTGCAGGACGTCGTGGTCCTGCTCGGCGATGGCGTCGAGGATGCCGCCGTACAGGGTGAACGCGGTGCGGATGCAGGGCCGTACGCGGGGTTCGAGCATCGCGATCCCGGGTTCGGCGGCCCGGTAGACCTCGCGGGTCAGGGCCTCGGCGGCGACGAACGCGGCGCGGATGCGGGGGTCGCGCCGGCCGGTGCGGCGGCTCCACTCCAGCAGCGGCCGGTCCACGCCGTGGGCGGCGAGCAGGTCGGCCGGCAGGTAGACGCGGCCCCGGTCCAGGTCCTCGCCCACGTCCCGCAGGAAGTTGGTGAGCTGGAAGGCGACACCGAGGTCCGCGGCGTGGGGGGCCGCCTCCTCGCGGGGTACGACGGTGCCGAGCACCGGGAGCATCTGGAGGCCGATGACCGCGGCCGAGCCGTGCATGTAGGCGCGCAGGTCGGCGTAGGTCGGGTAGTCCGTGACGGTCAGGTCGGCCCGCATCGAGGCCATGAAGTCGGCGAACAGCGCGGTGTCGATGCCGTAGCGGGCGGCGGTGTCGGCGACGGCGCGGACGACCGGTTCGTCGCCTTCGCCGGTGCGCAGTCCGTGGGCGAGGTCGCTCTCCAGGCGGCGCAGCAGCACGTCCCGTTCGGCGGGGGTACGGCCGCGGTCGAGGTCGTCGACGATGTCGTCGGCCCAGCGCGCGAAGCCGTACAGGGCGTGCACGGCGCAGCGGCGTTCCACCGGCAGCAGCCGGGTGGCGAGGAAGTAGGTGCGCCCGTGGCGGGCGTTGAGGGTGCGGCAGCGCAGGTAGGCGGCGCGCAGCGCGGGGTCGGTGATCCGGGCGGCGTCGAGTTCACGACGGGACATCGGTACCTCGTACGGTCGGGGCGGGCGCGGCGCGCCCGGTCGGCGGGAGGGCACGGGCGCGGGGCGGGCGGCGGCGCGCGGTGGCGCCGGTGACGCGGGCGGCGGCGAGCTTGCCGCTGACGAGCACGGTGGGCACGCCCACCCCGGGGGTGGTCCCGCAGCCGGCCAGGACGGCGTTGTCGAGGCCGCGCAGGAGGTTGCGGGGGCGGAAGGGGCCGGTCTGCGCGAAGGTGTGGGAGACCGAGAAGGGGGTGCCCGCCGCGTGGCCCTGGGCGGTCCAGTCCAGCGGGGTGACCAGCATCTCCTCCTGGACGCTGGCGTCGAAGCCCGTCAGGCCCCGCTGTTCGAGCGTGGCGACGAGACTGTCCCGGTAGCGGGGGCCGAGGTCGCGCCAGGCGGGCGCGGACGGGCCGACGTCGGTGTTGGGGCAGGGGGCCAGGACGTAGTGCAGATGCCGTCCGGGCGGGGCGAGGCCGGGGTCGTGGGCGGTGGGGCGGGTGATGAGCAGGGAGGGGTCGCTCATCAGGGCGCCGGTGCGGGTGAGTTCGTCGAAGGTGGACTCCCAGGCCGCGCCGAAGGACAGCGTGTGGTGGGCGAGACCGGGCCAGGTGCGGTCGGTGCCGGCGTGCAGGACGACCGCGGACGGGGAGTGCCGCAGCGGGACCGGGCGGCGCGGGGTGCGGCCCAGGAGGCGGTAGGCGGTGGGCAGTTCGCAGGTCAGGACCACCGCGTCGCAGGCGATGCGCTCTCCGGAGGCGAGACGGACGGCGCGGACCCGGTTGCCGGACTGCTCCAGCGAGTCCACCTCGGCGGACCAGCGCAGGTCGGCGCCGGCCGCGGCGGCCGCGTCGGCCATGCCGCGGGGCAGCGCGTGCATGCCGCCGCGCGGGAACCAGACGCCGGCGACGGTGTCCATGTAGGCGATGACGGCGTAGGCGGCGAGGGCGCGGGCGGGGGCGACCCCGGCGTACAGGGCCTGGAAGGAGAAGACGCGCCGCAGCCGCTCGTCGCCGAGGAAGCGGCCGATGCGCCGGTCGAGGCGGCCGAAGCCGCCGAGGGCGGCGAGCCGGGTGAGGTCGGGGCCGAACAGCTGGAGCGGCGAGTCGAAGTTGGCGTCGATGAAGCGGCCCATCTGCGCCCGGTAGAGGCGTTCCAGCCAGGTGCGCAGCTCCCGGTAGCCGGCCGCCTCGGCCGGTCCGGCGAACCGCCGCACCTCCTCCTCCATGGCCGCGCCGTCGGTGTGCACGTCCAGCGCGCTGCCGTCGGCGAACCGCGCCCGGTAGGCGGGGTGCAGCGGGATCAGCTCGACGTGCCGGGCGAGGCTGTCGCCGACCGCGGCGAACGCCTCGTCGGCCAGGTCGGGCATGGTCAGGACGGTGGGCCCGGTGTCGACGGCGTACGGGCCGAGCCGGAGGCGGCCGGCCCGGCCGCCGGGGCCGGCGTCGCGTTCGACGACGGTGACCCGGCGTCCGGCGCCCAGCAGATGCAGGGCGCAGGCCAGGCCGGACAGGCCGGCGCCCACGACGACGACGTGTTCCGTCGGTCCCGGTACGGTCCTCACGCGGTGTCCTCCGTCCGCTGCGGGACACCGCCGGAGACCCGCGCGACCAGCGCGGCGAACTCCTCGCGTACGGCGGTGTCCGCGCCGGTCCCCTCGAAGTGCCGCAGGCTCGCGGCGGCCAGTTCGGCGATCTTCGTCTCGGTGAGCGCGCGGGCGCCGGTCCACTCCAGCGCCTTGCGCATCCGCTCGACGGCGGCGTCCGGCCGTGGTGAGGGATCGGCGGCGAGTGCGGCGACGACCTCCTCGTCACCGGAGGCTGCGGCGAGCCGGACGGCGACGGCGAGCAGATAGGTCAGCTTGCGGGCGCGCAGGTCGTCGTCGGCGGGCTTCCCGGTGAGCGCGGGGTCGCCGAACGCGCCGAGCAGGTCGTCCCGCAACTGGAAGGCGAGCCCGGCGTCCCGTCCGGCGCGGCGCAGCGCGTCCACGGTGCGGACGTCGGCCCCGGCGAGCGCGGCGCCGAGCGCGAGCGGCCGTTCGACCGTGTACAGGGCGCTCTTCAGGGTGGCGACGGTCAGGGCCTCCTCGACGCCGGACGCGCCGGTGGCCTGGGCGTGCAGGTCGCGGTACTGCCCGGCGACCATCTCGCCGCGCATGGCCCGCCACTCCTCGTACAGCCGCGGGCCGTGCGGGAGGCGCAGCGCCGTCTCGGTGAGCAGGTCGTCGGCCCAGGCGAGGGCCAGGTCGCCGGCGAGGACGGTGGCGGAGGCGCCGAACGCGTCCTTCGAGCCGGTCATCCGGGCGGCGGTATGCAGGCGGGCCAGTTCCACGTGCACCGTGGGGCCGCCCCGGCGCAGCGGTGAGCCGTCCATCAGGTCGTCGTGTATGAGCGCGCACGCCTGGAGGAGTTCGAGGGCGGCGCCGGTGCGCAGGACCGCGGTGGCGTCGCCGGTGCCGCCGGCCGCCCGCCAGCCGCACCAGACGAACGCGGTGCGCAGCCGTTTGCCGCCTCTGCGGATCAGTCCGGCGACCCGGCCGGCGACGTCCTGCGCGAAGACCGGGTCCACCTGGTGGGCCTGGCGCAGTCGCGCGTCCAGGACGTCGTCCAGCACGGCGTCGACGCCCCGTGCGGCGTCGAGGGCCGTCGCGGGCGCGCGGGCCGCCGTCGGCCTCAGTTCCGGCATGCGCGGCCCTTTCTCACTCTCCGTCACCTGCACACCTGCACTTCTGCCGACGCCTCGGGTGTGGATGCGCCCATGTGTTCCCCGCCTGCTCGGTCTGCCGGTCGAATGCACTCCATGGGCCGAACGCGGCCGCGAAGATGAGCCCCGCGTACCCCCGAGGGCCCGCGGCTCACCCGGCGTTCCCGGTTCCCTCGCGGGCGTGAACCGGGACGGAAAGGAGTGGAACGGACTCCCAGTGGACCACCGCCGGGGCGCGTTCCCGCGCTACGGCACGGGGTTTCGCCCGCTCGAACCGTGCGGGCGGGCGAGCGCGCCGGGCAGCCGGGCCTCGATCCGGCCGAGCTGGGCGGCCAGGCCGCGCAGCCAGGTGTCG
>Ga0164243_10012593_pt1 | contig 11968 bp, 12 predicted proteins | sample OricompcompostOP_FD_108781 | JGI IMG/M metagenome (GOLD analysis project Ga0164243, IMG submission 108781) | Organic Plus compost microbial communities from Emeryville, California, USA - Original compost - Organic plus compost (OP) | ecosystem: Engineered > Solid waste > Mixed feedstock >...
AATATCAGGCGGCGTTCCTTTTCCTCCAACGGGCAAAGGCCAGGCCGATCACGGTCGCGAAACCGGCCCCGAACAGCGTCGACGGCTCGGGCACGGCCGCCACCTGGGGGTCGAACCCCTGGTAGAGCGGCATGTGGATCTCGCCCGTCTGCCCCGGGCTGGTCATGGACTTCACGAAGACGGCCCCCTGGACCGGGGCCGAGCCGGTCAGAAGGTTCGCCTTCGGCGCCAGGATCGCGCCGTCGAACTCGTGATTCCGGAAGTCGAGGAAGGTGGCGTCGACGAAGTTCCAGATGGTGTGGGCTCGGGCGAAGAGGGACGTGAACCCGCCGACGAAATTGCCCGCGTTAAAGCCGATGTTCGTGCCGGTCACGTCGATGATGATCGACTTGGCGGCGCCCGCGACGAGGTCGATCTGCTGGACGTTCGAGTTGCCGAACAGTTTGTTGCCGTCGATGCTGAAGACCGCGTTGCCCTGGGCGTCGAGGTTCGTGGCCTTGAAGGTCACGCCCGCCGGCGACCCGGTGGGGAGGGTCACGGTGTTGTTCGCGGCCATCGCCTTGAAGGCGTTCGAATCGCCGAGGAGTACGGCGGAATCCGCCGCGCCAATGCCTTGAGCGGCCGAACTGTTCTGGACGACCGTCCCGCCGGAACCGGTCGCCGTGACGTTCGGGCCTGCCCCGCCGATTTCGGCGTTCCCCTGGTGCACCGTCACGTTCCCGACGACGCCCCCGCCCACGACCAGCGTGTTCTGCCCCGCGTACGACGAGGGCAAATGGTTCCCCACCTGGTATTGGTTGACGTTCATCGACCCGCCGATCCGAACGTTGCCGTCGATCTCGGTGCTCGAATGGGAGTAATAATCCCCGGTGACCACCAGGTTCCAATCGGTGAGCAGACCGGCGCAGGCCGGGGTCTGGCCCACCACGGCCAAGGCGATCACGGGGGCCAACGCACGAACGGCGCGGATAAGCATGACGAACCCGGTACTCCGTGGAAACGCAAAGGCGCGGCGGGACCCGACGACGTACCGGTCCCCGGCCCTCAAGCCTGGGGGAGTCGGTCAACGGCAAATCGGTAAAACGCGCCTGTGTCACGTCGACGTCGACGGCACACCTGAATCCTATGGAGACCCGGCCACCCGGTCAACGATATCACGCATTCACGCCGTCGTTTTTCGTCAACACGACAGACCCGGAGACACGTTAAAACAAATAGTAAAAACCTATTCACGAAAAACAGCGCACACGGCCGCCACTAGGAGCGAAGGCCGCGCGGGAAGAAACGCGGGCCGTGGCCGAACGGCCGGCGGCGATCTCTAACGCAGGCGGAGCGCGGCGAGGACGTCGTCGGTCGCGCGCAGGTCGGGCAGGTAGGGGGACGGGCCGACCCAGTCGCCCTGCCCACGGCGGTGGCCGACGGCCACCGCGACGACGCCGGCGCCGCGGGCGGCGGCGAGCCCCGAGGGGGAGTCTTCCAGGGCGACGGCGTCGGCCGGGGCGACGCCGAGGCGTTCGACCGCGACGCGGTAGCATTCCGGGTCCGGCTTGGTCGCGGCCACGTCTTCCTTGCCGACCACCAGGTCGAACGACTTCTCTAGGCCCGCGGCCCCGAGGACGGCCTCGACGTTGGCCCGCCAGGTGGTCGTGACGACCGCGAGGGGGATGAGGCCGTGGAGACGTTCGACGAGGGCCGCGACGCCCGGATAGACGCGCGGCGTGTCGCGTAGGAGGGAGAGGGTGAGTTCCTGCTTGCGGTTGACCCAGCCGTCGACGTCGCCGTCCTTGATTTTGCGGCGGGCGAAGACTTCGGCGAGGAAGGAGCGGTCGTCGAGTTCCATCGACCGGGAGCAGGCCGCGTCGTCGATGGTCCAGCCCATCAGCGCAAAAGTGCGCTGCCAGGCGGCGACGTGGTGGTTCTCGGTGTCGGCGATCACGCCGTCGAAGTCGAACAGCAGGGCGTTGGGCGACGGGCTCCGTCGCCGGGGTCGTCGCGGTCCTTCGGTGGGGGTCATCCGGGGATTATCGCCCGGGCGGGGCGGGGCGTCAAATCGTTGACTTCGGCCCGTCGGCTCCTATATGGTTGCATCTTCCACCCACCAGACCACATTGCACACGACGAGACGAACCCGGGAGAGATCGATGGCGCGACCCGTCACGCTGTTCACCGGCCAGTGGGCCGACATGACCCTTGAGGTCATCTGCCAGAAGGCCAGCCAGTGGGGCTATGACGGCATCGAGCTGCCGTGCTGGGGCGACCACTTCAACGTGCAGAAGGCCCTCAAGGACGACAACTACTGCAAGGAGCGCCACGACCTGCTCGGCCGCTACGGCCTGAAGTGCTGGGCGATCTCGAACCACCTCGTCGGCCAGCTCGTGCTCGACGTCCTCGACGAGCGGACCGACGACTGGGTCCCGGCCGAACTCCGCGGCAACTCCGAGAAGAAGCGGGCCTGGGCGATCCAGGAGATGAAGGACACGGCCCGCGCCGCGCAGAAGATGGGCGTGAAGGTCGTCAACGGGTTCACCGGCTCGTCGATCTGGCACCTGCTCTATTCGTTCCCCCCCGTGCCCGACCAGACGATCGCCGACGGGTTCAAGCTGCTCGCCGAGCGCTGGAACCCGATCCTCGACGTCTTTAAGGAATGCGGCGTGAAGTTCGGGCTGGAGGTCCACCCGACCGAGATCGCCTTCGACCTCTACTCGGCCGAGACGGCGCTGAAGGCGATGGACTACCGGCCGGAATTCGGGTTCAACTACGACCCGAGCCACCTGCTCTGGCAGTTCGTCGACCCGGTCGCGTTCCTCCGCGCCTTCCCGGACCGGATCTACCACGTCCACGTCAAGGACGCCGCGCGGACCCTCGACGGCAAGACGGGCATCCTCGGCTCCCACCTCAACTTCGGCGACCCGCGCCGGGGTTGGGACTTCCGCTCGCCGGGCCGCGGCCAGGTCGATTTCGACGCGATCGCCCGCGCCCTGAACGAGATCGGCTACGCCGGCCCCCTCTCCGTCGAGTGGGAAGACCCGGGGATGGACCGCGAGTGCGGCGCCGCCGAGGCCGCCCGCTTCGTCAAGGACAAGATGGGCTTCGTCGCCCCCGCCCGCCTCTTCGACTCCGCCTTCGCCGAGGCCCGCGGGAAGAAGTAACCCGCCAGGCCGGCGGCTAAAAACGCCCCGGGTGCACCCCTGCGGGCGTCAACCGCCCAAGGCGCTTGACGGGCGCGATCGCCCGTTCAAAATGGACAATGATCCGGCGGCCCGCCCCGTACCGACGGGACCGGGCCGCCGGTTTGCTAAACACTCCCAGAGGAAGGTCGTCCTATGAGTGGCCCGATCGTTCGCAAGTACGGGTTCCCGAACTTCGACCAGATCTTCGGGAAGAAAGAGATTCAGCACGGCGTCGACGAGACCGAAACCGAAACGCCCGCGGAACCGCCGAAAGGCGACGCCCCCGCGGCGGAGAAGTCGGCGAAACCGGAGGCCGGCAAGCAGGCCAACGCCTGACCTTCGCACGACACGCGGGGGTCGAACATGAAGCGGGCGGACCACCCAGGGGCGGCGAGACGACGACGGCCACCCCGGTTTGTGGCCGCTCTCGCGCTGGCGGTCGGCGTCCCGTTAGCCGTCCTTCTGGTTAAGGGACGCCAGACCACTGTTGAAGTGCTCAATCAAACGTCCGCCCCCATCGAAAACGTCCGTCTCACGTTTCTGAGGTCGGGCAAGACGATCTCGTTCCCCACGATTGCGGCAGGCCGTTCGGCCGGTGGGCCTAAGCCGAAGGGGGAGACGAACCTGATCACCTTGACATACGACCAAGGCGGCGAACGCCACGAGATCGCAAGGGTCGGCTATCCCGACGAGCCGATGCTGGAGCCGAAGGTCCAAATCTTGATCATCCCCGACCTTCTACGCCCCGGCTCCAACGGCTTTGCGATCCGAAGGCGCAAGGTCTACGACCCGTCTCGGTTCTTCGGCCCGTAGGCGGCGGGGCGGGACGTCAGTCGCTCAGGTCGGCGACGAGGGCGTCGCGGAGCTTCTGAATGACGCGGGTCTTCTCATTGCTGACCGTCTTGGGGGCGACGCCCCATTGCAGGGCGATCTCGGCGGGGGTTTTGCCCATCAGCGTGTCGTAGACGAGCGAGGCCTCGCGCGGGGTGAGCGACTGGTCGATGGCTTCTTGCAGCGCGCCGCGCCAGAGGGCGCGGGCGTCGTCGCCGGAGGGGTTGGCGGACACGTCGACGGTGTCCAGCGGTTGGAACGTCTTCTCGCGCTGGGCCCGCTTCTTCACCGTGTCGACGGCCCGGAAGAAGTCCGGACCCTCGGGCGTCTCGCGGCTCAGGACGTCTTTGATCCCCGTCCGGCCGACGTCGGCGAGGAGACCGTCGAACTTGTCGCGGCCGAGGTTCTGGAGGAGGGTCACGTAGACCGCCTGCGAACAGTCGTCGTGCATCTGGACCGGGACCCCGGCGCGGAACCAGGCCCGGCTCAGGTAGCGGTTCAACTGGGTCAGGCCCGCGTCGACGTCCTTGGACGCGGACTGTCCCGGCACGAGGACGACCGTCGAGCCGACGCCGGTCGACGACGGGCCGAGGATGTCGGCCAGGTCGGTCTGCGTCAGCGCCTCGTCCCAGGCGGACCCGGCCACCCCGGGATCGGTTAGACCGGCCAACGGCCCGGGGTGGGCCTGGTGGACGTCGTGGGCGACGGTCAGGTCGGGGATCGACTGCGTAGCGCCGCTCAGCAGCCGGAGCGCTTCCAGCGCCTCGACCGTGGGACGATACGACCGCCGTGACTTCCCGCCTCCGTTACCGTTCACGTCGCCCCACCTCCCCGATTCACCCCCACTCAGCCCAGCTTATTTCAACCGTCAACGTCGACGCCGCCGGGCCCGCTCTCGACCGCGATCCTTCGCCGTCCGGGCCGGTGAGCCCGTCACGACATCTGATCCTGAAATGAGCATAGAACGCGCCGAACGGCCTGTGGAACTTTCGCCAACCTAAACCAAAACGCGGATCGCATCGAGGTCAAATCGTCACGGAACCCGAACCAATGATATGATGCACTCATTCAAAAGTCGACCCGCCCCGTAAAAAAGTTTCGACCAGCGTAACCCTTCAAGTTTACTGCAATTTGCCGCGACCCGAGAGTTCCCAGACGGACTCCACCAGGCCCCCGCGGTGCGCAACGACCCGGTCGTGCAGTACGAACGTCAAATCACTGTAACCCGGGATGACGGACACCTTTTGTCCGATTTTGAGTTGCGAATCTGGGTCAACGGCCACGGTTGCGTGTTCGGCGGAAAGACCGAGGACGCGAGCGTCTGGGTAATCGACGAGAACAGGGGGAGTACGATGCTCGCTGATGGATTTGAGGCCGATATCAAGGATGGCACGATCCGGGTAAGGTCGGCCGACGACGGTGGCCAGGACCGATAGGGCAGGCCGGTGGCCGGTGACCTGGCACATTTCGGTGTAATAGCGGCAGGCGAAGACGCCGCCGCCGGCTTGGAGTTCGGTCGGGCCGGGAAGGTCGGCCGTGATCTGGTAGGAGCCGGTGCCGCCGGCGGAAACGATCCGACAGGGTCGTCCGGCCGCCTCAACGGCTTCGCGCGCCGCGTTCAAACGCGCGATCGATTCCGCGACCGCGGCGCGTTTGGCGTCCAGGTCGGGGATGAGGAGGGTATGCCCCTCATAGCCCATTACGCCGTCGAACCGGAGCCCGGGGGTATCGGCGACCCGGGCCGCCAGAACGGCGGCGGCGTCTGGCGAAGCGACCCCGCAGCGGCGCATCCCGAGATCGACGTCGACCAGTACGCCGATCTCAACCCCCGCCTCGCGCGCGGCCCGTCCGAGGGGGGCGAGATGGTCAACGTGGTCGACGGTGACTTTGACGTCGGCGCGTCGTTGTAAGGCGGCGAGGCGGGCGGCCTTCGACCGGCCGACGACCAGGTGGGCGATGAGGATGTCGTCGACCCCGCCGGCGGCCATGACCTCGGCTTCCGAGACCTTGGCCACGGTCACGCCGATCGCCCCGGCCTTTTTGAGGACGTGCGCGACCGCGGGGCTTTTGAACGCCTTGGCGTGCGGCCTCCAGGCGACGCCACGTTCGCGGAGGTGGCCGGCCATCTTGGCCACGTTGAACTCAAAGGCATCGAGGTCGAGCACCAGGGCCGGCGTGTCGATCCGGCCCAGCGGCCGGCCGATCGGGCTGAGTTGCATCGGGCTGTCCTTCCCCGCGAGGCACAGCCGGACGCGCGCCGCCCGGTGCGGCCGCGGCCCTGCCCGCACATCGCCGCGCCGATTCTAGTCGGGACGCGGGGGCGGTGCCATAAACCAACCGCCCCCGCCAAAACCGAGGGAAAGGCCCGAGGCGGGTCAGACCTGGGACGGCATCTCGAACCTGTTGCCGTACTCGCGAGAAAGCAGCTTGTCGGCGTCGGGGGCGTCCTTAAACGCCTCGCGGGCGGGGTCGAAGGTCAGTTTGCGCCCGACCCGGTGGGCGATGTTGCCGAGGTGGCAGAGCCGGGTGCTGAGGTGGCCGACCTCGATCTCGGCGTTCGGCGCCTCGCGCGAACGGACGCAGTCGAGGAAGTTCTGGACGTGGGCCGCGACCCCGTCGGTCGCCTTCCCCCCGACCGGCTTCGACGGCGGGCCGCCGTCCGGGTCTTCGACGTGCCAGCCCTTTTCGTCGACGACCAGCGTCCCCTTGTCGCCGTAAAAGGCGATCCCGAAGCCGCTCCCTTCCGTGCCGTGCTTCGACCACATCCGGTGTTCCCAGACGATGCAGGCCTGGGGGAATTCCCAGGTCACGACCTGGGTGTCGGGCACCTCCTGGTCGTCGTCGAAGACGTACTTGCCCCCGGCCGAGGTGACCGTGAGCGGGGCGTCGACGCCGAGGCCCCAGCGGGCGACGTCGAGGCCGTGGATGCCGTTGTTGCCCAGCTCGCCGGTCCCCCAGTTCCAAAACCAGTGCCAGTTGTAATGGAACCGGTTCGCCATGAACGGGCGGTCGGGGGCCGGCCCCTGCCACATGGCGTAGTCGACCCCCGCGGGGACCGGCCCCGGCTCGCCGTGGCCGATCGGCTTACGCTGCTGGTGGATCCAGGCGCGGGCCATGCCCACTTTGCCGAGCCCCCCCGAGCGGACGTGTTCGACGGCGTCCTTAACGTGCGCCATGCTCCGCCGCTGGGTGCCGAGTTGGACGACCCGCTTGTACTTCCGGGCCGCCTCGACCATCCGCCGGCCTTCGACGACGTTGTGGCTGGCGGGTTTCTCCGTGTAAACGGCCCTGCGCGCCGGGCAAGCGAGGACGGTCAACAGGGCGTGCCAATGGTCCGGGGTGGCGACGATGACCGCATCGATTGCCTTGTCTTCGAGCAGCCGCCGGAAATCCTTCTCAGCCCTCGGCGCCTTTTTGGTGAGTTCCTCAACGGCTTTGACCGGCTTTGCGAACATGGAGTCGTCAATATCGCAGAGAGCGACGATTTCGGCACCCTTGTTGCGAGCGAACTCTTTCGCGACGTCGGTTCCGCGCGAGCGGAGGCCGATCACGGCCAGCCGCACGCGGTCGTTGGCCGACCGCCCTGCCAGCGCGGCCGTGCCCGAAGCCGCCAAGATCCCTGCCGTCCCCATGACGAACGTCCGCCGGTCGATCCGCGTCATCGGAGCCCCCCGTTTGATCCCCCCGCGGCCCGCCCCGGTCCGTACATGTGCGGCCGCGCTCGTGCCGTTGCACGGCTCGGTCCGTCGAAATTAACCGGGCCCCCGGCGGGCGGCAAGGGAGGGCCAAAGACCGGCCGCGATTCATGATAGCTCCTACGCGTTTCTGCTTTGATAAATCCATCGCGGCTTCTATAATGGCGGCGTCCGGTCGAGCGCGAGCCGCAGCCCACATCCCAAACCGAATCTAACATTAACATGATGTAAGGTTTGGTGGAGGACCGCCCGGCTGCCGACGTCCGGCCCCCCCCATCGGCGGATCGAATACACCCCGTCCAAAGGGGAAACCGTGACGACGGCGTTCCGGTCTCCCCTGGGCCCGCTGCTGTTGTTCATCAAAAGCGTTCGCGGCATTCCCTTCGGGGGTGTCTTCGGTATGTTTCTATTTCGCCACAGCCCCGTCCCGCACCCGCCACCCTCACCGTCTGGAGGCGATTCGTAATGAACAGTTGTCGTCGCCGTGGTTTCACCCTGATCGAGTTGCTGGTGGTGATCGCGATCATCGCCGTGCTGATCGCGCTCCTACTCCCCGCCGTCCAGTCGGCCCGCGAGGCGGCCCGGCGGGCGCAGTGCGTCAACAACCTGAAGCAGCTCGGCCTGGCTTCGGCCAACTTCGAGTCGACGTTCGGCAAATTCCCCCCGGGCTTCGGGCCGACGCCGACCGACTCGTCGTTCGCGACGGGCACCGGCGTCCCCGCGAACACCCTGGCCGTCGTGCTCCCGTTCCTGGAGCAGTCGGCGATGTACAACGCGTTCAACTTCTACTTCACCATCAACCTGTACGGCCCCAACACCCCGAACCAGACGGCGCAGGAGCAGATCGTTAACGCGTTCGTCTGCCCGTCCGACGCGTCCAACACGCGGTTCGTCAACCTCGGGTATGCGAACTACTGCGCGAGCCTCGGCGGCTCCGCCGACCAGTTCGAGACGAACACGCAGTTCATGGGGATCTTCAACGTCCGCCGGGACAAGAGCCCGCCCCAGTACCTCGACCCCCCGACGAACAAGCAGCCCAACGCCAACTACAACGCCCCCGCGCCCGTGACGGTCGCCTCGGCGACCGACGGCACCAGCAACACCGGCCTGTTTTCCGAGTGCAAGCGGTCGTACGCGGCGTTCAGCGGCGGGACCGTCCTCGGGGGCGTGCCCGGGACGGACATCGTGAACGTGTACATCCTTTCGAACGCGGTCGACAACCAGGTCGCCCCGAAGTGCACCTTCCTCGGCCCGGGCTACAGCACCCGCATCTACTACCGCGGCCAGCAGTACTACCGCAGCCTCCCGATGACCGGCTACTACACCCACACGCTGCCCCCGAACAGCAAGCTCTACGACTGCGGCGACACCAGCTACGCCCGGGCCCACATGGCGCCCCGGAGCTACCACTCGGGCGGGGCCAACGTCGGGTTCGCCGACGGCTCGGTCAAGTTCATCAAGGACACGGTTAGCCCCACCACGTTCTTCGCCCTCGGCACCCGCGCCGGCGGCGAAGTGGTCAGTTCCGACGCGTACTGAGCCGGCCGCCGCCCCGACAAAGCCCGCCGGCAAGGGCGTACACGCCCTTCGCGGGCGGGCCGTCGGGCCCGATCGAGGAGTTCCCGTTGATGAGACGAAACGTGTGGTGGGCCTGCGCCCTCGTCCTGCTCGCCGCGGCCGGTTGCGGGGGTTCGGACGCCAAGCCGGTGACCCAGGCCGACATGGAGCAGACGTCCCTGAACGACGTCGCCGAACTCTACCGGGTCTACCAGATTTCCAAGAACAAGCCCCCGGAGAAGGTCGCGGACCTCGCGTCGTCGGAGCAGATCGCCCCGATCGGCATGAACGCGATCCGGACCGGCGACGTGATCGTCCGCCTCGGCGCCACCCTCCCCGACACCGGCGAAGCGCCGGGGAAGGGGCCCGACGAGGTCCTCGCCTACCAGAAGCAGGTCCCTGAATCGGGCGGCAAGGTCCTCATGCTCGACCGGACGATTAAGACCATGACGGCCGACGAGTTCAAGGCGGCGAAACTCGCCGGCACGTCTTCGTCCGAAAAGGCCCCGGCCAAGAAGAAGTAACCGCCCGCGCTCCGGAGCGGTCTCAAAAACCTGACACGGGCCGGCTACACCGGCAAACGCGATCCCCTCGCGGCCGTCCGTCCCGACGGCCGCGAAGGGATTTTTCGCATTCGAAATAGAATGGCTACGAGTCGACCCCGAGGAACCGACCGCCGTCGACGCGGTAGCACCCGCCGGTGGCGAAGTCGGTCCCTTCGAGAAGATAGAGGATGAGTCGGTTGAGGTCGCCGGGCGTACCGACACGCCGGAGGGGGGTCTGGGCGACGACGGCCTCGCGCTCGGCCTCGGTGAACTCGGGGGGCGGGTCGATCATCGCGGGCTGAACGAGGTTCACGGTGACGTGCGGGGCCAGTTCCTTGGCCAGCGCGAGCGTCAACGTCCGGAGGGCGCCCTTGCCGACGAGATAGGGGAGATAGCCTTTGTACGGCCGTTCGGTCGCCCAATCGCCGACGAAAACGATCTTACCCTTCACCCCGTCGTCGGCCGGCTGGGTCGCCATCTGCCGGACGGCGGCGAGGGCGGTGTGGTACGGGGCGGCAAGGTTCGAGGCGATCATCGCGTCGAAATCGCCGGGGACGAGCCGGTCCAGCGGGGTTCGCCGGTAAACGCTGGCCATGTTCACCACGACGTCCAGCCGCCCGAACGCCGCCACCGTCTCCGCGACGGCCCGCTCGGCCTGATCCGCTTGGGAAAGGTCGGCGCCGACCGCAAGGGTCTCGCCCCCCCGGGCGCGGACGTCGGCGAGGGTCGCCTCGATCACGTCGGGGCGGGTGTGGTACGTCATTGCGACGGCGGCCCCGCGGTCGGCGAGGCGGCGTGCGAGGTCGCCGCCGACGCGACGCCCCCCGGTAATGAGGACGGCCTTAGCCCGCAGGTTCATAGCCCACTCCAAGGGACGTCGGCCACCCCGACGCGTCGGTTGATCGACCGCGCGACGACGAATAGGGCGTCGCTGAGCCGGTTCAGATACACCAAAAGCGGTTCGGCCACGTGCCCGTCCGGCGTGGCGGCGAGGCGGACCACCGCCCGCTCGGCCCGACGGCAAACCGTGCGGGCCAGATGAACCTGCGCGGCGGCGGGCGAACCCCCGGGGAGAATGAACTGCGTTAAGGCGGGGAGTTCCGACTCCAGGGCGTCGATCGTCCGTTCGAGCCGCTCGACGTGTTCGGCGGTGACGGCGTTGTGAAAGGGGCCGGCGGGGTTGGGGTCGGCCAGGGCGGAGCCGACGACGAAGAGTTCGTTTTGAACCCGGGCGAGCAGGGCGTCCGTCTCGGGGTCGACGCCGTGCGCCCGGGCGGTCCCGAGCAGGGCGTTCAGTTCGTCGACCGTCCCGTAGGCTTCGATCCGCGGGTCGTCCTTGCGTAGGCGGCCCGCGCCGAGCAGGCCGGTCGTTCCGTCGTCGCCCGTCTTCGTATAGATCTTCACCGTCGGCGTTCCTCCGAGGGGGGGGAGTGCCGGCCCGGTCGTGCGGGCCGTGCCATTGGCGGTCGCCGCCCCCGGTCTTATACTAGGCAGGTCGCCGGGTGGCGGGGAAGGCGGAGCGGGGGATGGTCCCGCGATCATGCCCGACCTGAGACCCGAGACGCCCAAGGGGGCCCGACCGATGTTCCGTCTCTTGACCCTCGCGACCGTCTTGGCCGCCGGCCCCGGCGCCGAGCCGGCGAAGCCCTCGCCGGCCGAAACCGCCGCGAACGAAGCCCGGCACCTCAAAAACATCCGCCAGGTGACGTCCGGCTTCGGCCGGGCCGGCGAAGGTTATTTCCGGCCCGACGGCCAAGCCGTCATCTTCCAGGCGTCGGTCCGGCCCGAGGACGACTACCAGATCTACACCCTCGACCTGGCCCCCGGCGCCAAGCCGAAGATGGTCAGCACCGGCCGGGGCAAGTGCACCTGCAGCTATTACCATCCGGACGGCAAAAGCATCCTGTTCGCCTCGACCCACCTCGACGCCAAGGACGACGCGCCGAAGGGGAAGAAGGGCCCCGCGTATAGCCGTTCGGAGAAGTACCGCTGGGACTTCGACCCGGCCATGGACATCTTCCGCGCCGAGCCGGACGGCTCGCACCTCGTCCGGCTCACCGACACCCCGGGGTACGACGCCGAGGGGAGCTACTCGCCCGACGGCAAACAGATCGTCTTCACGTCGTTCCGCGACGGCGACGCCGAGATCTACGTGATGGACGCCGACGGC
>Ga0164243_10012596_pt1 | contig 11965 bp, 18 predicted proteins | sample OricompcompostOP_FD_108781 | JGI IMG/M metagenome (GOLD analysis project Ga0164243, IMG submission 108781) | Organic Plus compost microbial communities from Emeryville, California, USA - Original compost - Organic plus compost (OP) | ecosystem: Engineered > Solid waste > Mixed feedstock >...
GCGCCTGACCCGCCGTCGCGGTCACGAGCGCCTCGCCGACACGGTAATGTAGGGAGCCGTGCCGGATGACGGCACAAGCCACGGGCTGTGGCGCAGCTTGGTAGCGCACTTGACTGGGGGTCAGGGCGTGACTCGGATTGTGTCGCAGAACGAGGCGAGAAATCCCTGGTAACACTGGGAAGTCTCACAAGGAGTGGAGAAGGCCGCGAGGCGTGACACTCCGAAAACACTCCGGCTCAGGAGTGACACAACTACATAACGGGCTGTGGCGCAGCTTGGTAGCGCACGTGACTGGGGGTCACGGGGTCGCAGGTTCAAATCCTGTCAGCCCGACAATTGGAGAGTCGGAACGGTGGTGCGGGATAATCTCCCGGTGCCCGCGCTTACGGTTTCTCAGGTCATAGCGCTTGCTGAGAAGCAAGCCGACCTTCTCACGACGGTTGCAACAGGCGGGCCGCGTATCGATAGCGTCAACAGGCAGTATGTGGCCGACGCTAAGGTGCTCCGTGAGAATCTGCGGCGACTTGGAGTTGACGACCCGTTCCCGTGGAACACACTCTGGGATTGGCACGGTCGTTGGTCGCGAGACTTGGGTACGTACGCTGAGCGCCGCGCCTTTATCGGGAACGCTCTTCGACCGGCTCTAGACGCCCTCGAAGCGATAGATAACGCCAGTGCAGTAGTCGACGTCGGTACTACAGGTTCACCCACCTGGGGCGCAGTCGACGCTCGTCTTGCAGAGCTGGTGGCAGAACTCGGTCAGTCCGCATCGCTGGACGGTTGGCAGGACGTCGCTCGTCGCAGCCGGGAGGTGCTTATCGACATTGCCAAGTTGATCGCCGACCCCAGCCTCGTTCCACAAGGCCAATCGCAGCCGAAGGGGGCGGACGGAAAGGCGTGGCTCGGGCTGTTCTTCGACAGACACTTGCCTGCCAACTCGGTGTCGGCGGAACTGCGTAACGTCGTGAACGCCGCCTGGGATCTGGCGCAGCGCGGAACGCACGGCAGCGCCGCCGAGGTGCATGCGTTCGCCGTCACGCAGGCTGTTGTACTGATCGCGCGGGTCGTACAGAAGTTGCGGGCTGCTCAGGACGCGACACCGCCTACTGGCACCTTGGGGGCATACGACCCGTGGGCCAACGTTGCTCCGACACCCGCCCCGCCCGCGCCTGATCCCTGGGACAGTTTCTAGAAACACGGCAGCCCTCCGCGCCCGAGAAGGCGGGAGGGCTGCTGCGTGGTGCCTGGGGATTAGAAGGGTGTCTCACCTTCGCACTCCCGCCACCAGCGGCTAGCGTCCTCGAACTTGTTCTTGAACTCGGCGGTGAGTGCGTCGAACTCGTTCCAGTCCGTCGCCAGTACATCCACAGCGCCGACGACCACGTGTGCCAGGTCGCGCATCGCTCGCGTCTGCCTCTCGGTGAGTGTGGCTTCCTTCTCGACAGTGTCCATGTTGTTCTCCTTGATGGGTGTGTTGATGCTCGGTGACCGCCGAGCACGGCTCTGGCGGTCTGCCAGGAGTCGGTGTCAGCCGTCCTCGCCCTCGGGCTCTGCCAGCGGCGGGGTACCGTGCTCGACCAAGGCCTCTAGCGCCAGCGCCTCCACCGCGCGATCCCACGCCCGGCGAACGGCGGGGAGCACGGCGCTCTCGAACATGCCCTCGGCGGTGACGTCGCGGAGCGACAGCCGTTCGCCCTCGGGCTGGTGGGTCATGGCGTGGACGAGTACGCCCCAGAGAGCGTCCTCGAACTCGCTTTGCCCGGCGTCCGCTCCGGCGCGCAACTTGTCGGCGGTGCTCATGGCTCAGCCCTCCACTGCGCGTAGGCGAACGGGTTGCGTCGGTTCGACTGCGCGGGCGACGTGGGCCGAGAACCGGGCGCGCTGTGCGGAGTAGTCCTTGCGGCGCAGGTGTGCATACACGCGATCGGTGACTGCGTAAGAGGCGTGCCCCATCGCCCGGCTCAACTCGTGCATGTCGAGCGCGCCGGACTCCAACGCGAGCGTGGCGAAGGTGTGCCGCAACTCGTGCAGTTTCAGCGCCGGGAATCCCGCTGCGCGGGCCGCAGGCGTGAAGGTGTAGCGGTAGAAGCCCTTGGGGTCGAACGGGTGGTCGTAACTGACGATGGAGTGCCCCGGCACCTTCCCCGGCCAGAGTCCCGCGTCGGGATCATCGCCGCGCGGGTGCGCCTCGATGTGCGCGCGGAGGTCTGCCAGCAGCCCGTCATCGAGGATCGGCACATCCCGCACACTGCGAGCCGACTTCGGGGCATCGGTGACCCAGCCCTTCGAGGTTGCCGTCTTGGACAGCCGAACGCGAACCTCGGCGTGCAGCAGATCGATATCCCGTATCCGCAGCGCCGCGCACTCTCCAGCACGCAACCCCACGAAGGCCAGGAACCGCACCAGCAGGTCGTAGGGCGGCTGCTCCGACAGCCGTGCGGCGACGGCGTCGACTTCCTCCACGGACAGGAAGCGCGCTTCCTCGGTGTCGGCGCGCGGGCGCTCGACCGCCGCGCAAGGGTCGTGCACGATCATCCGCCGCGCGTGCGCCCATCGGAAGGTGCGCGTGATCGCCTTCCACACTCCGAGCACGGACGTCTCGCTGCGCGGCTGCCCGTTGGTCTTCGGCTTGGCGCGGAGGTCGCGCAGGAACGCCTCCAGGTCGGCGGTCGTGATCGTCGTCATGCGCCGCGCCCCGAGCACCGGATAGATGTGGACGCGGAAGGCCACGTCGTAAGAGTCGAGGGTCTTCTGCTTGAGCCGCGTCTGCGCCGCCAGCATGGCCTCTGCCGTCTCGCGGAATGTCTTGCTGCGGGCAGACAGCGGCGCGGTGCTCGTGCCCTCCGCAAGGTCGTTCTCCACCTTGTCTCGGAACCGCTCGGCCTCCCGCTTGACGGTGAAGGTGCGCTGCTTGAATCGCCCGCCGTCGCGCCACCGCACGGTGTAGCGGACGCCCGCGTCGCGCTCCGTCTCCATGATGTGCGCCATGTCATGCCTCCTTGTCTGTGGTGCTCGTGCGACCTATGAGGCTGTCGAGCGCATCGGCAGTGAGTGAGCCGCCGATTCGTCGCAGGTGATCGCCGCCTCTGCGGGTGTAGAGGGCGATCAAGTCGGCGGCGAGCCTGTCCATGACCTCGGACGCCTGGCGCTGAGCCACGCGGTGCGGATTGTCGATAGTGCGACGGATCAACGCCACGTCAGGCCTCCTGCGGGGTGCGGGCCGCGCTGGTGTAGGCGCGGCGGACGGTGGACTCGTGCCAGGTGTCGAGGCCGGTCGGCGTCAGCACGCCGTCGGCGGTGAGTGCGCGGGCGATTGCGTCGAAGGACTGCCCCGCCTGACGGTCGAGCACGATGCGCCGCAGCACGCCCGCGGGGATTGCTGACCTGCGCCCGTTGTGGAGTCCGCGAGCCCTCCGTGCCGCCAGCGCCTCGCGGGTGCGGGAAGAGATCATCTCCCGCTCGTACTCTGCAAACGTGGCGAGCATCTGCGCCATCGCCCTGCCGCCCGGCGTGGTGAGGTCGAGCGCGTTGTCGAGCACGACGAGCGCCCAGCCGGTGCGGGTTGCGTCGTCGATGATCGCGGCGGCATGGCGCACGCTGCGGGCGAGCCGGTCCAACTTCGACACCATGAGCGCGTCGGCTTGCCCGGTGTCGAGCATGTCGAGAGCGCGCCGCAGATTCGGGTTGACGTGCTTGCCGGACGCTCCGAGGTCGGCCAACACCTCGTATGTCCAGCCTCGCCGCTCGCACTCGGCCACAGCCTGCGCGGTCTGCGCCTCGACGCCCAGCCCGGACGCTGCCTGTTCCTCGGTGCTGACCCGGACGTAGATCAGGCAGTGCTTCGCGTTCATCGCGCGGCCTTTCTCGCACCGATACCGGACGGCGAGGCTCCGGGAGTGCGGGGGAGTGCCAGGGTCGGTGCTACGGGCCAGTTCTTGGCAGCGGGAGAGGCACCGTTGACGGAGCGCCACCCATTCACCCGCTCCCGTGGCAGGCTCGCGACCAGCGGCGCGCAGTCCGGGCACGGCTGCTGTACTGTCGAGAACCCGCCTTGCACGCCCCAGGCGTACTGCGAGGCGCAACGGATGCAGAACCCGTACTCGAGAGCGCGCTTCTTGGTCGCCTCCCAGTCCGCGGCCTGCCCGTGCGACTCGGGCTTGGACTTCCCGGCGCTCACTGGGCACCGTCCTCGCGAGGGCGGCTGTGGCAATCACACGCGCAGAACGAGGGCGCAGCGGGACCGTCGCCCGCGGGCCAGATGTACCACGCGCAGTCAGCGTGGCGGGTGTGATGGCACTCGGCGGTGTTCACTTGGCACCGTCCGTGAGGTCGATGTGCCGCTGCTGCGCGATGACGACGCCCTCAGTCGTGGCGATAGTCGAGCCCTTCAGCGGGCGGCGACGGCTCGGCGCGGGTGCGGGCTTGGTCGCCTTGCCCTTGGTCGGCACCTTGATGCTGTTCAGCGCCGCCTGCTTCTCGACACGATTCGCGGCCTGGAACGCCGTGCGCAGAGCCGAACCGAGGTAGACCGCACGGCGGGCGTCGGCGTCGAGCCTGATCCCGACCTCGCGCTCGATCCAGTCGCAGTAGGCGTTGATGAGCGGCGTGACGGGCTTCTCGGCGTAGGCGGCGCGGGGAGCGGTCGTGGACTTCTTGGTGGTCATGGTGTTCCTCTCTCGTCGGTTGATCCGGCGGAAGTCCGAACCGGACGGTTCCGCCTGAGGAGGAACTCTCCTCGAACAAATGTTCGAATGGCAACACGGCCCCTGCGTGGTCGGGAATGGCGGGGAGCACCCGGACTACTCGCGTGGGCCGTTCGCCCAGGAGCGGCCAATGCTGTGTGGCGCATGGTCATGCCCGCCGCTGGTGACGCTTCTTCGGGGCCAGTCCCTCACGCTGAATGAGGAACCGCTCGCGCCCCTTGGCCAGCGCCTCGTCCCGGCTCCGCACCGGCTGCCGGTAGCGCGGGTCGTCCTCGATGCTCGGCTCGGGCGCGCTTGGGGTGCTGCGCTGCGCGGGTGCTGGGCGGGGTCGGACTCGCTGCTCGACCGCGGGCGGCAACTCCGGGTCAACTCCGCGGCGGCGGCGCTTGTCACGCTCGCGCTCCACGGCCTCCATCCGCTCGTCGTGCGCCCGTTCGCGCTCATCCTCCACGACCTCGGCGTCGATGACGTTCGGGTCAGGGAGAGCGGCCTGACTGGAGAAGTACTCCCACGAGCCGTCCAGGGAGTCATCCCAGTCGGCGGGCTTGGGGCCGTTCAGCGCGACGGTGGAGGCGAGCACGACGTTCGCGTAGATGTCCTCGGGCGACTGCTTGATGCCTACTGCAACGTCCACATCCACGGCCTGCCGGGCGGCGAGGCCAGCGCGGTCGAGGATGCCGAAGATCGCCTTGATCTTGTCGGAGTCACTGGTCTTCCGAGAAAGCGCGATGCGCACGAGTTCGGCCGCCACAGGGTCGCTCGCCATGAGCAGACGGAGGGCAGCCGCGCGCTTCACCTGAGGCGCGGCCCCGCCGTGTGTGCGGCAGACGTTGCTCCCGTTGATGGCGTGCTTCCGACAGCGCGCGCCGTTCTTCCTGTGCGCTGTGCACTGCCCTTGGAAGGGTGCGGGCGTTGAAAGGTCAGTCATGTCAGTTCTCCACTTCTCGAGATCGGTTGTGAGCGAGCGGGCAAGTCAACTCCGCTCCTATAGGGACCGAACGGAGTTGGGATAGTTGCCCAACCTCCGGTCCCCGCACATCCCGCGCTGGGCAACTCCGACTGGCGGAACGGGGTTCGAGCGGAGTTGCTATTCCCCGCTATCAATGGGTTTTCGTGGGCAACTCCGCTCGAACTCCGCTCGGAGCCGAACGCGGTTGGGCAACTCCGCCGCAACTCCGACTGGGGGCTACGCATCTTCGGCCCCGTTCGCGTGGGGAAGGGTGAGCTTCAACTCGGCTGCGGGCACGGTGCGCCAGCGTTCGCGGGTGACCTCGCGAGAGCCTTCCTGCGCGCGGGTCGGCTGCGAGACGATGCGTCCCTCCGCGCGCAGCGCCTCCCACGCCCGGCGCACGATGTCCGAGCCCTTGCTGGCGCGCTCGGCGACGATCTTCTGCGCGGTCGTGACGGTGTGCGACAGGGGTTCGGACTCCAGCAAGGCGATGATGTGGGCGCGGACCGCGTCACCACCGCCGGATGCCTTCGCGCCCCACTCGCTCCGCTGCACCGCGACCCGCAGCGCGCCGTCGTGCTCGCCGGATTCTGAGTTGAAGCGACCGAGCGACCAGTCCACGGTGTACTGCGCGCCGCCCCACTGTCGGGAGCCGAACTGTACCGCCAACGAAAACTCGCCCTCGTCCACCCGAGCGGGCGAGGCGTGGGCCTGCAGAATCCAGGAGTCTGCCCACTGCGCGATGCCCGCCTGAGCGACGGAGTCCAGGTCGAGCTCCTTGCCGCCCGTTTTCCGGAAATGGTCGGCCAGCAGGAACGACGCACCCTCGGGGATCATCTGCACGATGCCCGCGAGCATTGCGCCGCGGTCGTAGAGGTTCTGCGCCTCGACCCCGGCAGGATGGAAGGCGTAGAACGGGTCGACGATCACTAGCCCCGGTGCCTCGTCAGCGACCGCGCGCTCGAACGCGCCCATGAACTCGTCGCCCGTGATGTCCCCGGCGTCGAACACCATCCGCAGCGGCAGCGACGCGAGGTCAACGCCCATCCACTCCGCGAGGCGTTGCAGCCGTCGACGGGTCGGGCGCTCGCCGCCCTCGCCCAGGTACATGAGCACCGGTTGCGCCACGGGCACGGTGAACTCACCGAGGAACGGCTCGCCGCTCGCGACCGCCAACGCGAGGGCGAGGTCGGTGTAGGTCTTGAGGGTCTTCTTCTCGCCAGCGAGCACGCCGTAGGTGTCCAGCGGGAACACCCCGCGCACGAGCCACTGCATCGGCGGCACCGGCGCGGCGAGGTCGGCAGCCGACACAACCTTGAACCGCTCGCGGGGAGCCTCCGGGTCGCTGCGCAACCGCTCCATCTCCGCGAGCAGCGCCTCGACCGTGCCGCCCCGCAGCAGGTAGTCCGACACGTCTGCACCGTCGCCGCTCAGCCCGAGCCGGGCGAGATCGAGCACGCGAGCATGAGCGCCCGCGGCCTTCGCGCGGGCGGCGAACTTCTCCGCACCCTTCCGGCCCGCCTCGTCCAGGTCGTAGGCGACCCAGACCTCCCGCCCACGGAGCGCCGACAGGTCGGGCGGGGGAGTGCCCGCGCCGCCCGTGCCGGTGACGACGGCGAGACGACCCCCGGCCTCCTGCCACAGCAACAGCGCATCGAGTTCCCCCTCGGTGACGACCACCGGGAGCGAGTTGCCGGCCAGCGTCTCGGTGAACGCGAGCACTGCCGGCGATCCGTGACCGGGCAGATTGAGCATCTTGTGCTTCCCGCCCGGTGCGTGCGGCAGGTAGCGGCGGACGTTGATACACTGCCCGCGTACATAGACCGGGATCGTGACGCGCTCGCCGTCAGCGCCGATATGGAAGTACGCGAGGGTGTCCGGGTGCAGGCCGCGCTCCTGCGTCAGGAACTCCAGGAAGTCGGCGCACTCGCCGCGCATGAACTTGTCGTGCCAGTAGAGCGGCTTGGTCTGGTCGTCCAGCGGCTCGGGCAGAGCGGGCTTCTTCTTCGCGGTCGACGCCCGGCTCGCGGAGCCGCGAATCTTGATGCCCAACTGCTGCGTGAGCGCGAGAATCGAGCCGCCGTCGCTGCACTTGCCGAGGCAGTGCCACTTGCCGAGGGTCGGGTTGATCGACGCGGACGGCGTGCGGCTGACTCCGCGTTCCTCACACAGAGGGCAGAACATCCGCATCTCGCCGTCGCCGGTCGGCTCGGGCTGCGTGATGTAGTCCCCGAGTCGGCTCGCGAGCAAGTCGGCGGGCGTGTAGGTCGTGACGACGGCTGGCCGTCCTCGGTGGATCTTCGGCACTGTCGCCTACTTGTCAGCGTCGCTGCGGCTGCCGAGAATCCATGCGCGGATGTCGGCGTCCGTGAACAGCACCGTGAGGCCGGGCTTCACGCCGCGGAGCCGCCCCGCTTGGTGTGCTCGCCGTGCCATGCGCTCCGTGACGCGGTAGGTCTGCGCGACCGGGTGCTCGGGGAGTTCGCGGAACGTCCAGGTGCGCTCCGGCTTCTCCTTCTGCGTCTTCATGTTGTCTCCTTCTCTTGGTGGGTTGGACCCGACCGCGGAGACGACAAAGACCCCGGATCGGGCCACATCTTGTGGCCGTCACTTCGGGGTCCTTTCCCTGTTGACGCAATATGGAGTTGTTGACCTGAGAGGCGTTACCGGACTGCGCCGGATCCATCCGGCTAGGGTCACGCCCGCTCAAAGCGGCTGAGAGAAGTCTACCGTGGGGCAAGGTGGCGCCGCTCGGACCAGCCTCTCGTCGCACGGTTTAGCGATTGTGGACATTTGCGTTTCCGGATTCCCAGAAGCGCAACTCGTCCAGTCGGTCGCAAAGTCGAACCCGGAGCCACTGCCGAGTCGTACCCGAGCAGGGCGTGTCCAGCCAGACTTCGATGAGATCGCGGCGGTCGAGCAGTTCGAGCAGATACCATCCGCGGGCGGCGTGGATGAGCCCGAACGGGTGGCCGGTGAAGAACACGGCGTGCAGGTTGCGGGCGACCGTATGCACGCTCATGCGGTCGAGCACCCCGCGCGCCTCGTATACGCGCAGCCGGGCGACAGCCTCGTGCAGTAGGCCAGCGCCCTCGACAGATGGGCGGAGCGTGAGGCGGGCGGTGGCGCGCTCGGTCGTCGTCAGGAGTCGGGTGGCCTTCGCCGCCTCGCTGCTGATCGTGATCGGCTCGTGTCGCGTGCCGGGTTGTAGAGCGCGCTCGTGGTAGTCGTACAGAGCCGCGCTCGGCGGCGCGCTGGGCGAGGCGAGTAGCCTTCCCTCGTCAACGTGAGTCATTGCGTTGCCTCTCTTTCAGTGGGTTGTTCGGTTGAAGACCCGCCGCCGACGACATGGCTCGAACGGCGGCGGCGGGTCAGCCTTACTGGACCCGGATGCCCGGCTTGAGGGTCGGGTACTTCTGCACGAGCGCGAGCCACGTTCCGTAGACATCGCTCAGTCGCCCGGCGTGCCACTGCGCGGTGCGCTCGGCCACGTTCAGAGAGTCCGCCAGTGCCTCGGCCTGAGCGCGCACGCGGTTGAACTCGCGCAGCAGGTCGCGGGTCACGTCGCCGTCGGCGGCGGCGGCGCGGAACCGCGCGTTCAAATCGGCCACCGCAGTCACGGCCTGGCTCGCGAGCCGGTCGCCCTTGTCGGCGTCCGCCCGCGCTGAGGCGACGACGCCGCGCTCGTACTCTGCGACCCGGTCGAAGACCTCGCGGTCGACGCGCTGGACGTTCTCGCGCTCTTCGGCGGTGTTGTCGTACTTGAGGTGTCGCGCCGCGATCCGGGCTTCGTGCGGGTTGAGGATCGTCATCGCAGACCTCGATCCGTGTTCGCGTTGAGCGCTTCGCGCAGTCGGGTGCGGTTCGCCTCGCGGCGGTCCTGCGCGTCGAGCGCTGCCACGAGGGCTTCCTCGGTCGCGGCGATCTCGTCGCGCAGCCCTCGCGCCGTCGCGCCCCAGTGCGCGGCTCGGGTCGCCATCTGCTGGCCGATCGAGGATGCCGCGTGGTGCTCGGGGTAGGGCGGCAGGTCGACGCTCGGCGGTGGTGCCGCTCTCCGCTGCATGCTGCTCATGGTCATGGGGTGTCCTTTCTCTGGGATGCGAGGCCGGGGCCACGCGTCGGTGTCGGTTCGATCAGGTCGGAGTGGTCAGGCGGGAGCACGCCCTGCGCTGCGAGGTAGTGCGCCAGTGCCGCGCGCACGACGCTCGCCTTGGAGACGCCCGTGCTGAGCACCAGTTCATTCATGGCGCGGTCGAGCGCAGGCGTGATGCTCGTTTCCAACGGCACCCACGAGCCCGGCTTCGGCCCTCGCTTAGCCTGAGTATTGCTCATGAAAGAACTTTACCGGGGTATCTGATTTGCCCGCTTGAAGTGTGCCCATTCGCAATCTCCATGCCTTCATGGAGAGATGAAATGAGCGATATGGAATTGCCCGCGGCGCGCGGCGGAATGGTGCGGCGCGGGACGATAGAGCGCATGAGCCGCGACTACGACAACACACCCACCGAGTACGGCGGCGTCCGCGACAACCGCCGCAACCCGATCACCGGACGCCTCACCCCGCCGACAACCGCGCAGCGGGCGCAAGACATGCGCCGCGAGGCGATCCGAGGCCAGGGCGCGCTGCCGAAGCAGGATCGGCGCGCACCGAACCGAGGTCTCTAGCGCCGCGTTACATCACCGCGCTAGAGATGGGTCGCAGGCCGCCGGGCGTGTCGCAATCGCGTTGAATCGCGCCACCGCTACCTTTCGGATGTGGAAAGGTGACGAAATGGCTGCCTCTATCTCTCTCCCGAAAATCGGCGTCAAGCCGTGGTTTTCGTTGCGCTCCAAGGTTGCCTCGACGCCATCGACGAAGCTAACGCCGTCATTCGTGGCAGCCCACTTCCAGATGGCGGGCGAGAAAAGCGCACTCGACAACATCGTCCGGCCCCTGCGGGCTCTTGGGTTGGTCGAGGAAGACGGGTCTCTTACTGAGCGCGGCAACAAGTGGCGTGTCGATGCGTCATACGCGGAGGCATGCGAGGAGATCCTCAAGGACGTCTATCCCTCCGAACTTGCGGCGCTCACTGATGAGTCTGGCGGGGTGGACACGGGCACTGTGGCGACATGGCTCATGCAACGTGGCCAAGGTGATGCGAATGCGAAGGCGATGGCTGCCACCTACGCGATGATCGCGGCAAAATCCCTCGAACCCGCACGGGCTGCGTCGAGTGCGAATGGCCAGCCCAAGAAGGCAAGCCGCAGTAGCCGCGGCACGAAGGAAGCGAAGTCGGCGTCTGCCGCCGCAACCCACCAACAGCCCGCGCCCGCTGCGCATACGGAAACGGGAGCAGGCCGGACGCCGACCATCCACCTAGACATTCAGGTTCACATCCCGCCCGCCGCGTCAGCCGAGCAGATCGACCAGATTTTCGCGAGCATGGCGAAGCACCTCTACCGACAGTGAACTGGATCGCCCTGGCCAAGGATGCCGCCGAGCGCGCGGCCACGATCCGCCAGGAGTTGACGCCCCTCCTGGACTACCCGACGAGCACGCCGGTCGAGAGTCAGGTTGTGCCCGATTCGATTCCCGAAGGTGGTCTAGAAGCCACCTACGACGCGACGATTCTCGACCCCGATCTGCGGGAGGCGACGAGAAGTCGTTTCGTGACTGAGCACTACGCGGATGCGGTGGAGTCTGGGGTCAAGGCGCTCAATGAGCTCGTGCGCGCACGGACGGGGCGTACCGAGGACGGCGACGAATTGATGACCGTAGTGTTCTCTGCGAACAACCCGCTTCTTCGCGTAGTCGCGGGCAACTCCAAGTCGGCGCAGAGCGTGCAACGTGGACACATGCAGCTCTGCCAAGGCGTCGTCGCCGCCTGGCGCAACCCGCGCGCCCACGAGAATCTCAGCGACGACCCCGCCCGCGTTCTCGTGATGCTCGCCACGGTGCAGGAGCTAATGGCAGTCACGCGACAGGCGACCCGTACTCGGAAGCGGCGCACCAAGTAGAGGGCGCTCGTGCGCCTGAAGCACTCCGAAAACACTCCGACCGCGCCTTGCCGAGGCGATCCGACTTGCTCCGAGGGGAGCCGTGGCGGACCCGCCGAGGTCATCGGAAACCCATCAAACATGGGGCTGAGGCGGCTCAAGGCGGTTAGGTTCGGAGCACCACGGCACACCGAGGGAACCCTTCCGGGGCTGCCTGGGGGTCAAGGGGTCGCAGGTTCAAATCCTGTCAGCCCGACAGAAAAGCCCCGGCGGAATCCGGTTCCGCCGGGGCTTCGTCGTCGGTGCGGTTATGCGGGCGCTGGAGCGCCCTCCGCGC
>Ga0164243_10012597_pt1 | contig 11965 bp, 11 predicted proteins | sample OricompcompostOP_FD_108781 | JGI IMG/M metagenome (GOLD analysis project Ga0164243, IMG submission 108781) | Organic Plus compost microbial communities from Emeryville, California, USA - Original compost - Organic plus compost (OP) | ecosystem: Engineered > Solid waste > Mixed feedstock >...
AGGGTGACGGATTTAAATCCTCAAATCCCAAGTGCGGGTTGAGTCTTCTCGCTCGAGAGGGCTTGACATGCCGGTTATAGGAGTCTGGGGCGAGGCGAACTGTTGATCGCTGGAAGCCTCGGCAAGGCTTTCGATGCCGTTGTTGCCTAGTAAAAAGTCCGCGAGGTATCGAAAAGCGCTAAATATCTCTTCACCGGTGGGGATGATGTATTCTCGCGGTAACAAGAAGCCGTAACTCCCCGTATCTCTCAGTCGGATCTGGTAGCTGTATCGCGCAAGTAACTCGTGGCTAAACCAGTCTATCGCAGAGCCGCCTCCCGTTTCGACACGGGCCGATTTGGCATCTCGCATAGATGTCCTAGACAGTGTCGAGCCTTCGCAGGCCGGCCTGACAGAATAAGTTTCCCCACTTGTGAGCCGAATGGCCTTTGCTAGCCCAGCGGCCAACTCCTCCATATTCTCCAAATTTGGCGGTTCCTCGGTGCAAGAGAATGAGTATGGAAAAAGAACTTGCTGAGAATAGGAATGGAGGTCGATCAATCCTATTACATCGGCGCCGTTGTCTATGTAACGCCGCACCCATGTAGTCAGTTGTTGGGCTTCGGTCGCCTCTAATGCTTCATTCCCGCTGTAAAATTCCGAGCATGGATCTCCTGAATATTCCCATTTATACCCAAAAGCACGATCAAGGTCGATACCTCGACAGAACCGAAAAGTAGTGTGCTGCCTCGTTTTGCGCCACAGACGATCGACTTGCCATGTGTATTCAAACCCGTCTGGGTTTAGGGTCGGGATAACGACGAGATCGTATTGCTCCAAGAACTTCGTCACAATAGGGTCTTTGTGGTAGTGGGTGATAAACGACCAGGCAACGTAGTTCGCTGTTGTTGTCGAGATCCATTCCCTCGCGTGTAATCCTCCTGTAATTACTATGGTTTTTCGTGGTGAATCGACGTCAATAGCAGATCGAGCACCGATCCGCAGTGCAAGAATGTCCCGACCCTCATAAGAAGAGCCAATGCTTATTATATCTACAAGTGATGGGAAGAGCGCTTCCACGAGCCGTGCCCACCGGCGTATGACCTGCTTTACGTTAGTAGGTCCGAGGTAAAGACGAGGCCGGGACAGCCTGGAAGTGGGGGCTGGGGGATCTGACTGGCAAAGGCTGGTAGTTCTCGAAAAACACATTGTCTCCGTGAGTCGGCAACTGAGGGCCAAGGGTAGAGGATGTCTCTGGGAACATGTCTACGTATCCATCACTGAGATACTTAGGAGGGTATGTGCTCCGGACAAGAGACGCGAGGTCCGGGATAAGGGTGTAGTAAGACGTGTGTAGCGACTTTGGAATAAGACTAAGAAATGGCGCGACATCATCGCGGTGCATCCGTATGTCGACGTAGTTTGGGCCATATGACCATACGTCTTTGAACAATCTCTCCACGGCATCCGAAATGGCAGCTTCTTCGAGAGGATCGGTTATGTTGAAGCGCACGACCACCTCGCCACCATAAGCGGCCCAAATATTCCGTTCGACAGGCTTGGTGTCAACTCTCGCAGCAGGATTCCCAAATATGAACTCGACGAAGTAGTCGCGAAGCCGTCTCAGGGACGGGTTGGCATGGCTGCGGCCATCACGGGCAGCAGAAGCGAACTGCTTTGATGTTAATGTCGTTCTGAGCCTTCCCTCTTGGCCTCCGTTCGGCCGTTGCTCTGCGGCTAGAGCGCAAGCGAGGAGCGAGAGGAATCCTAATCGTGAGAACTTCATTTCGATGACGATGACAATGAGAAAATCACGCGCATTCCTGGCGTAGCATTTAGCGCATTCGAAAAAACCAGCAATTATGAGACTTGGATCGATGCGGTGGGCCATGGAAGACGACGCATTTCGTACGCATTTCGTAAGCCCAGCCAGCCCATCGACCGTTGGCAGGTACCTCTGTTGCCATCTTTTGTGGGCCCAGAATCGATCCCATCATTATGGCACGGGCTACTTCGTGCCTGTGCATTTGTTGCAGAATTTAATTGGAGTGAAGGACCAACACATGAAATAAGAATACACAGGTACACAGGTATTAGTTGCAGGTAATTTTACCTTTGGAATAATGTGGCGGTTGCTGACGGCTGAACGGAGTGACCCAATTATTTCTGGAGGCCTTACATAAGCTCATCATAACATCATCAATTCCAAGTTGGCAGCGGCGCCCCTTTAATATGACATCGAATTTGAAGTTGTCGAGGTTCATCATGTACTTGTTGTACGGACTAGAATTGCGATCGAACCTACACCAAGCTTCAACACAAACCGAACGGCTCGGACGAAGACAGTACTTTCAGCTAACCGTCAATGTCAATACTCATGCCTAGATTCAATTGAGCGCTCCAAATGACACTTCATTGAAGGCTGCGAAGCCTTCAGACTCGAGGAGCGCGCTCAAACGCCCTCCCTTTGCGCCTTTCGTCTATTCCGACCGCTCTTATCCTTCCCGAGTTGTTCGCTGCAAAAGATCATGACCTACAACCACAATGCCTTTTCTTCGCCGACATGCCCCCCTGGCCAGTGAGACTGACATTAGAAATGCCGCCGTGGGGATGTCGAGTCCCGCACAGTCCTCAATGGACGCACTGGCGGATGCGGATTCCGGGATAGAGCCGGATCCTGTGACTAACCGTCGCAAGGAGAGCTATGCCTCTGGTTCTCTTTCGATCCCGGCGCGTGCCGTTGATAACAGCTCACAAGGCTCCTCCACCTCTCAGCCTCGAGACCACACCAGCAGCCGTCCAAGTTCCCCGCCCCAGGAACAAACCCATCGGCACCGCCGCTTCTCTGTCCTCAGATTCCGGAACGCGTCTGATTCCCAGTTATCGATGAGAGCCAAACATGAAGCAGAGAACCCTCCCCCTCTGCCCACACCGCGTATGTCAGATTATCTCCCCCACAATAAGAGAATATGTAGCGCACTCGGGCTAACTAGCACATATTACAGCTCCGGAAATCATCACGACTGCTCCAACCGTGGATTTCGAGGCTTTACAAAAAAGACCTTCCCGGATGAATTTAGCAAATCGCTTTCGCCGTTCCGCAGCCCCTACCAAGTCAAGAGATAAGGACATCGCCAAATCACAGCAGGGAAAGCGCTCGAGAAAGTCCACATCTGACGATCCACGGCGCCTAGACGATCCCCACTTCATACCCCCTGATGAATCCGGAGATCATGGGGCCGCTGCGGAACCTCCGGCGTATGACCATGATGACGGGACTATCGCCGCCCTACCAATTACCCGGATATCTGAATCCTCTCGGTCTGACGCTGGTTCTGGCGATCCGGCCGTATATGCTAGCACCACCACAACTACAACGCACACTGTTCATACGATTACCACGACGCTTTTTCGATTGCCGCGCCGAAGGAACAAAGCCGGGGAGTCCTTGTTTCCTCTAGGCCATTTGCCTCAAAAGGGCAATGCGCCAGCGGGCCATATGTCCCAGAGTACGATTTCAGCATCATCCCTAGCCATTCCGAGGCCCTCGTTCGGCACTTCCGAGTCCGGTGCTCCCTTCTCCGAACCCGGGACGCCGAGGGCATCTACATCTCACAGCGGCACGACGCCAAACGTATCCTCTCCCGAGGCGCGGACGAAGCACGCCACATCCCCCGCAACTGCTCTCTGGCGACCTGAGCCCGCGCACTCCGGACGTTCATCCCCTACAAGAGGGCCGATTAGCCTCCGTGGTCGCTCTTCTACGATGAGCTCTATCGGCGGCCATTCGAATGACGAATGCCTTGCCCCTCCAACTATTCGGACGTCTTCCTCCACCGGCCGTAAGAGCTTCAGTGATCTCTTTGGTCTTAGCCGATTACGTCAAAACTCCGACCTTGCTCTCAATCGGCATGGATCCATGACACCCGTGACGCCGGGATCCGCAACTTCCAAGAACAATTCTCTTCAGCTAGTTAGAGAAGAGCAGGTCGTTTTACCTGAGCGTCGAGACGACGATACGCCTGCAAAATACCTCGCTCGCTTAGAAGAGGTAGTCAGTCGTAGTGTAATCCCTAGTGCGCTCTCGCGCGGTTCGGATCAGTTTTCGACTGCAGTGATGCGCAGCTACATGAGGAGCTTTCGTTTTTTCGGGGATCCTATCGACATGGCCCTCCGAAAGCTTCTAATGGAGGCAGAACTACCTCGGGAGACTCAGCAAATCGACCGTTGCCTGCAGGCCTTTGCCAACCGTTACGATGAATGCAATCCCGGCGTGTATTCAAACCCGGATCAGGCATATTTCATAGCATTCTCACTCCTCATCCTTCATACAGATGCTTTCAACAAGAACAACAAGCGCAAGATGCAAAAGCATGACTACTTGAAGAATGCAGGAGGTGAGGGCATCTTTGACGAGATTCTCGAATGCTTCTATGACAATATTACATACACGCCTTTTATTCATGTGGAGGACGACCTTGATATCAATGGTGAACGTATAGTCGCTCACAAAGCGAGAAGGAAGCCGATCTTCGCCGGTGGGGCGACCGAAGTCGTTAAGACTTCGACAAAGGAGCCCCTCGATCCCTATACCCTAATCATCGACGGTAAACTTGATGTGTTACGTCCGAGTCTCAAGGATGTTATGCACCTAGAAGATCAATATTCTTATCTCGGGACAGCCAAGTCTTTGGATCTGAAAGAACTCCAAAAGACGTTCTTTAGAACTGGAGTTTTGCAGATAGTCTCGGCCCGATCCCGCCCGGATGCATTTATGACAGAAAAGACCGCGACGAACCCCGAAGAAGCGCATCCCGGAATCGTCGATATAAAGATTACGAAAGTTGGACTCCTTTGGCGCAAAGACGCTAAGAAGAAGAGGACCAGATCCAAATGGCAAGAATGGGGTGCGATCTTGACAGGAGCTCAGCTGTACTTCTTCCGCAATACGACCTGGGTAAAGAGTCTTATGCATCAATACGAATCCCACGTCAAGCAGGGAAATGACGGAGTCCCTGTTATTTTCCAGCCACCGCTGGAGCAGTTCAAGCCCGATGTACTATTCTCAACTGATGGTGCTGTCGCTCTGGTCGATTCTACATACAAGAGGCACAAAAATGCATTCGTCTACGTCCGGCATGGAGGAATTGAGGAAGTCTTGCTTGCCGACGACGAAAACGAGATGAACGATTGGCTAGCAAAGCTCAACTATGCTGCAGCCTTCAGGACCTCTGGGGTACGGATGAGGGGCGTTGTAGGTGGGCATTATGATGGTCAAAGCCGTCGTGGCATTAGGAGACTCGATAGCTCTGATGCTACACAACTTATTCAGACCCCGACGGGTGATGTCAGCATAGCCCGTGGCCGTATTGACCAGAAGATGGCAGAAGACATTCTCGCAGCACGCCGAGACATCATGGTGCAGAAGGTTGCAGATGCCGCAGACAAACTAGCTTCTGTTGAAAAGCAGCTAGAGGCACAGCTAAGAAACGCAAGACACTTGCAGATTCTGGCACCGATTCAGACAAAAACACGTGAACAGGTTCTATTAGCAGCTGCGCGCATGTCGGCACAACTTAAATGGACTCGAATGGAGATTTGGAAATTGCGGTGCCACCGGGACATCCTTCTCCAGGACCTGGAGGAGGAGCGGAACGGAATGGAATACATGGCCAGCACGGCCGTGAACACACCGCCCATGGAAGCACCGCCACAGCCCGTCAGTGCATCACCAGGCTTGTCTACAGATTCCACGGTCCGTCTCGGTAATGAAGCTTCCCGACCTAGCGGCTCAGTAGTTCATGACGACTCGGAATGTCCAGAACGACCCAATAACCCAACAACTGATGCTCCTCTCCAAACTCCGCCTAAAACTAGCTCTCGGCCTCGCAGAAGGTCGGACACGGCAAGTCTCAGAGCAGGTTCGATCTCTAGCAGCATAGCTTTCCCCAGTCCCCAACCCCCAGTCATTCCATCCGGCAAGCCCCCGAATGGTAACGGAGAACTGCCGAGCGGTCAGCCACGTGGTGGCTCGATACATGACGATATTGATGATGGCGAACGCGACCTTTTGGAACAGGCTGGTCTTATCAAAACCAGATCGAGAAGAGTTTCTGACAGCTACGGATCACCGTTTACCGCTGGTCCCATGGGTGAAGCTGAAGAATGGCGTGATAATTCGTCTCCGGCTGAAAAAGTGGAGAGGAATAAACTCCGGAGAAGCCTCCAGCGTACCCTTAGAGATAGCGCCGGACACCTTTCCCACCAACGTATCAAAAAGGGGAAGGAGATTCTGGCCAGCGGGTCGTTGGAGGATGACAATGTCGACAGTAAGCTCACCCGGTCAACGGGAAGCTTTGTCGTCCATGGAAAGAAAGCATCCGTGATCAATTTCGGTACGGAGCTGCGGGCGATATCACCAGACGCGAAGATACGGGCTAAACAGCAGGTATGGCGCGATGATCAATCGCAGCAACAGCAACAGGGACAGCGCTCACTGCCCCGCACGAGTGGAGAGCATGACTTTTATTCTGTTACCGAAGATGGTCGAGAATGGAGTGAGCGGAGGGGCTCTGCTGCAAGCGCAAGCACGGCGACAGCAAGAAGTTTCCGTGAACTTCATCGAAAATACTCAAGATCAGCATCCGCTGGCCGTCTCACTGCGCCCTCCGATGAAGACAGTGAAGTAGCTCTAAGTTTCTCTGAGGGCAGGCGCACTCCTCTCCCACCAATCGAGCGAGATGTCAGCGAATGTGAGGATGATCCGGTCACGAATGCGGCGCAGCACCAGTCCCAGCACGAGACACCAAGTTTAGGCCCAACCACCCCCACCTCGGAGAACAGTGGCGTGGATCACTGATGAGCCTGCTTTCTCTAAAGTTTTGGTTTTGTGGCTTCAATGATATACAATATACCCAGTAGTCATGTTGCTCGCCAGTGGTGGGGTGGTGTCGGGCCTTCTGGTTCTTCTAGATATCTGATAGATTGTGGGGGCCGCTGGCTGGACCGGGTCACTGGATTTGCAAATGTAATTTCAACAATACAGGCCATGATGAAGACAATTGCAGTCACATCAATCTGTACACTAGGGATAGTTGTTACGTTAACCGTGTATTTCTGGGATTGTTCTATGATTAAAGTGCCATCCACCCTCTCTAGCAGTAATACTTGGTCGCTCGAAATTTCTATTTTCTCCCCTTCCTCTTTTTCTTCTGCGAAACAGGGGCAGCTTTTTCTACCTTAACAGCCCCTGCTCCGCCAACAAGCTCGATCGTTTCTTCCTTAACAATCCCACCTTGCGTAGTCTCAGCTGCCCGCTTTTTACCCTTTTTCCCTCTTGGCCGATAGGAGGCGCGATCCCGAAGAGGAAGCCATCGTTCGGGGTCCAACTGCTTCCCCGATTCCACATCGCCCACCACTTTACGTCTCCTCTTCTTGGCTGGCTTTTCCAGATCACTTAAGGGTTTGCGTTTCGTTTGTATAGTGGTAGATGAAGGCAAAACCACCCCCCCGCTTAGGAGTGACTGGACCTGAATCCCATCCACCAAAGGACCTACGGGGGAAAGCCGCGTAAGAAGAGATTTTCGGTTATTATCCCCGGAGAGCCCACGGGAGGCCACAACCCCTGCGACAGCAACATCGTCGGATGGCTCTTTCTCCAGTAGGGCTTGGAACGCGACTGCTGCAGCCTGAAGCTCCTCCAAGTCATGCTGCGACATGATTAGACTCAGCCCGAGCTCTCGTAAAAGAGATGCATGGAGTTCTTTTGCTGGTGTTTCGCCAGAGGCAAGCAGTTTCGACAACGCAACCGGGATAGACCTTTGTCTGCCCTGCGCCTTATATAGGGATACCAAAAGAGCGACCAACCCAGGCGTAAAACGAAGTTGTCTACGTTCGCGGGAGTCCGCTTGAGCAAGCAGGGATATGAAGTTCTCCACAAGGGCGCAGGCGGCACTCAGCTTATGTTCCTGGACGCAGAATCTCACCGTCGTCAACAGAAGGCCAATATCCCAGGGCCGCTGTTTGAGCAGTTCTCGACAGGTGCCAACGGTAGAAACGCCAGCGTGTAGCTGCAAAGACGCAGCTGCATTCAGAACGGAAAGCCTATTTACTGAGCTCGTGATACTTGGCCCCGACTTCGAAATGATGTCTGCGGTCCTTTTCTGGACTCCTTTGAAACTTTGACAGTTTAGGCTCAAGCTGAACCTCAACTGATCCAGGAGATCCCTTTGGTAATTGAAGAGTCCAGAATTTTCGTTCGGATGTACTGAGTCCCGGATTATCCGTTCAAGGAAGAACGGACTCGCTGTATCGGAAGTAACAATCGTGGAGTTGAGCTTCCGCAGAAAAGCAGAATCCGCATCGCAGTTCCTAAGTTGCAAGTATCAGTGACTGTGCGGCCGTCTGAGGCAACAGTGAGAAGCGCGTACAAGAATAAGTCAATGGATGAGTACACATCAGCCGCGGCTTTTTTGAGACCCATTCGAAAGTAGGTATACCCTAGTTGAATGAGGATGGGCAGAATTTCTTCCTGCTTCTCCTCATCTGACAAGTCTTCAGAGGAGTCGCAAAGCTGTTTTGCGAGGGAGAGGACTGCACAGCCTCTTCGAAAAACCCGTAGGAAAGGTATATACAGGCCGCATTATAGGCCACCTCGAACGTATCCGGTTTGTCAAGGTCCCGCTGAAGGCACCCGAGGATTTCGCGGCTCTGCCAGCCGAGTTGCGCCAAAGCCGCTAGTTCGTTGATCTTCAAATCATGGCTTTCCTCGTGATCTGGATATTTGGAGGAAAGAATGCGGTATGTCTTGCTCGCCTCGGCGAATTTTTCGGCTCGGTAGGCGACCTGGGCGTCGAGATGAAGCACCCCGCGGTGGCCTGTAGAGAGGGCAGGCTGTAAACATTCCCTAGCCTTCGAGAGCTGTCCCGTTTTATAGTATGCGTATGCACTTTCAAGCAAGCATCCATGTCGAAACCCAGCGTCGCCCTCGTCTATCACACGTAGAGCATCACCAAAGCGGTCTAACTTTAGTAGTGCAACGACCTGAGTTTGTCGTATGTTATGGTCTTGGGGAAAAGAATTGAGAGCCGTTACTGTAGTCTTGAGAATCTCCTCATGGTCATCGATAGATACGGCTTTCAACAAAGTATTTAGCGTCGCCGCAGAGGCTCGCGCCGTCATGATTGCGACTTAACGGGAAGTACAAATTAAGAAACTGATGCTATCGCGGGGTGCCTTACCCCACACACAACTTCTGAATTCTGACCATGTTGCAACGATATCAAGACGTCCCAAAAATGGTGGATGATTAGTCATCTGCAGGCTTACATCAAGACAGGAAGACAGAGTCACCTTTGGCCTCGTTCGACGATAAGTCTTCGATTCATGCATTAATCGTCATCTGTCCTTGTTTGGGAGGTGCTATCTCGATTCTAAGATGCCGACTTCCCATTGAGGTTTCATCCCCCCCTGTTAGAGACTTTTTTTTCCCCTTTTCTTCCACAAAAATGTCAAGCGTCGTGGGCTTGATGGTGGCAGTATACCGGCAAAACATCGGCGGTGCCACCCATTAAACAGGCTCGCATGAACAATCCAGACAACGGGAAGCTGCTTCCATCTGCATATCTTTCACTCTCAGCACGCAAGAGCCAAGAGCCAAGAGTTCAACATGGATTGGGACGTGGAGATGGAAGACACGCCTCAGATGGGCAGGGACCATTCTAACTACCACGACGAGGTTTGTAACCTACATAGCTAGCCGCGCTTCGATATTTAACTAATTAACATGGGCGCGGTGCTCTTAGATTCGTCCGACCTCCGCCCCTACCCAGGAACAAGTGGCGTCAACTGGCTTACAGCAGCAAGAACACGCCGAGATCGATGACAACGTCTTAGTCCCAACTAAGGTTCATATTCGCGGCCTCGATGTCTTGACCACCGAGGACATCAAGTCATATCTTTCGGAGCATTTTGGCCCCGCCGATAGGATCGAATGGATCAATGACACATCTGCGAATCTCGTATTCAATTCTACGTCTACAGCCCAGGATGCTCTGGCTTCCTTAAGCGCCATCGAGATAGCAGATCCCACTCAACTCCCCATTCTTGAATGCGTCCCGGCCAAGTCCTACACTGCAAAGCCGGAGGTCGAACTGCAAGTTCGCTTTGCCCTCTCATCCGACAAAAAGAAAGCCGGGGCATCATCTAGGAGCCGATTCTATCTGCTCCATCCTGAATATGATCCCGAGGAACGCTTCCGACGTGAGCACACCAACCGAGCAAAATATCGCGACCGTGACGGCGCAAGCGGTAGGCGCCGCCGGGACATGGAGAGGCGGAGATTATCCCAAGAAGATATCATCTTCGACGAAAGCTTTTACGATGACAAAGAACCCGAAGAGACCACTCGTCCCTCTCATGGACGTAGCCAAACCAAGGAACTTTTCCCCGGGCGGCGCCGCGGGGATCGCCTCCGTTCCAGGTCAGCGTCACCGTCCATTGCGGATGATCGGTCAAATCGCAACAGGGCGAGGGCGCTGCAAGTCAAGCAGCAGCTCATCACAAGGGAGGATCGCAGAGAACTCTTCCCTTCGAAGATTTCGACGTCGAGTACCAAACTAGCCCAGTTAGACCAACTCGAGGCCGCTACAAAGGCTACATCACTCGACAATACAGCCGCGGACCATTCGTTGCACATCCGAGGGATCGCCTCTCAGGGAGGCCCTTCCGCTGGCTTCACCATTAAGGGAACTTCAACAGTCAAGGTCAAGGAACTCTTTCCGAACAAATTCGATGGCGGTGTTGGCAACGATCTCTTTGCGGATAAACTCGAAGGTAGAAATCGACGGCGGCAAAAGGCTGAGGACTTGTTTCACTGATCTATTCCGACAATCTTATTCTCGACCACTGTGGTCTACGAGGTCTATCCACCCCCAACCCTACGACATGCGTGGCCCGCACATGAAACAATGATGATCGGAATTCGTCCTATAGTGTGGTGGGGTTCGCTCGAGGCTAGGTGGATGTACAACACCAAAAGGCAGCAGAAGAAGTGTGCCTTTATTCAGCTCAACATGCCGTTCCATGAGGCCCTGGACGGATGGTAAAAACATGGGGGATGTTGTTGACGGCCAACCACAAACAGCTTTTCTTAGACCCATGATTTTCCAGGGAGATAGACTTGCCTCGTCCTACCTGCTATCCTATGGCTCGGTTAGCTTGCCGTGCTCGTCGACTCACTTCTCAGAGTATGGCTCATGTCCCCGCTTTGTTGAAATTCCTAGAGTCAACGAAGACCAGGAAGCGGTCCATTGCTCTCACCCAAATGCGCCGCTAAATACATACCATTGGTCTCGTACTGTGAGACACACATTCCTGTCAGGCATTCTTGCATCCTCGCTGGCGTCGATTCCGGCGTGATTGCTGTCTGGAGTCTGCCGCTCCAATGCCGGGCGTTTCCAGTGGACCTCTGAGGCTCTGTTTGTGGGGAGTGGGGCGGATGCGGAACTGCGAGATGTGCTGGCGACCAAAACGAAAAAAAAAAACCTCTACTTGGATTTTTTTTCTTCAACTCTTAGGCATGCTTGCGTCTTTCTATCCAATTTGCCTCATCCATTTGCCGGCTCTGAGTTCCTTCGAAGAAAAGGAGAAAAGAAGATGGGTGTTTCATCAGGTACCGAATGCCAACCGTAGCTGTGACCCCTGTCCTCGATGCGTTGGACTAATATAAGTGAGCTGGCGTGGGTATCGGAACGATGGGGGCTGGAGCTGAGCTGATCGCTGCGCAGCAGTTCTCTGGCATCAGCAAGTTTCAGGGAAATTTCTAGGAAAAAGATAAAATAAAACATAAACCGAAAAAAATAATTTCTCGGCATCCTTGAAAGTTGATGGTCGCTATTGCGCAGTGCGTGAGTCTGTTCCAACATTGAACCCAAACTCCACCCTGTTCCGCACAGTGCCAGCAATTCGAGCTGATGCCTGCGAAGTA
>Ga0164243_10012598_pt1 | contig 11965 bp, 11 predicted proteins | sample OricompcompostOP_FD_108781 | JGI IMG/M metagenome (GOLD analysis project Ga0164243, IMG submission 108781) | Organic Plus compost microbial communities from Emeryville, California, USA - Original compost - Organic plus compost (OP) | ecosystem: Engineered > Solid waste > Mixed feedstock >...
CGGCAGCGGACGGTCCGCGTACACCAGCATGAGCGTGCCGTCGGAGTAGCGCCGCCGGCCCTGGTACGACAGGCCGATCCGCTCGGCGACCCGGATCGAGGCCGGGTTCGTCTCGTCGATCCAGGCGACCACCGGCCGGTCCGGCGCCACCGTCGCCGCCGCGGCGAGACCGGCCCGGGCGACCTCCTGCGCGTACCCGTTGCCGCGCGCGGCGGTGGCGAACCGGTACGCGAGGTTCCAGGTGTCGTCGGGCAGCCGGCGCACCCCGCCGAGGCCGATCACGGCGTCGCCGCCGGCCGGTCGGACCGTCCAGTAGCTGAGCCCGTCGTCCCAGCCCGCCAGTACCTTCTGCACGAACGCGCGGGTGGTCGCGACGTCGGTGTGCCGCCCGGCCGGGAAGTGGTGCCAGCCGTCCGGGTCGGCGTGCAGCTCGTACCACGCGTCCAGGTCGCTCCAGGTCACCGCACGCAGGTCGAGCCGCTCGGTCCGCACGTGCCGCCAGTCCTTCCGCACGACCCGACCGTACCCATAGTCATGGTCGAATAGTTGATCCTGACTATTTGGCCGGGTACGGTTCCGGCGTGGCGCGGAAGCGGAAGGTCGGCAACCTGCTGGCGCTCGCGGTGCTCTCCTATCTCACCCAGCACCCGATGCACCCGTACGAGCTGAGCCGCACCCTGCGCGCCAACGGTGACGACCGCAGCATCCGGTTCACCCACGGCTCGCTGTACATGGTGGTCGGCCAGCTGGAACGGGCCGGCTTCGTCACCGCGCGGGAGACCACCCGCGCCGGCGCCCGCCCGGAACGCACCGTGTACGCGCTGACCGACGCCGGCCGCGCCGAGCTGCGGGACTGGCTGCGCGAGCTGGTCGGCGAGGTGACCCACGAGTACCCCCGGTTCGTCACCGCGCTGTCGCTGATCGGCGTGCTGCCGCCGAGCGAGGTACTGGCGCTGCTGCGGGAGCGTCTCGACCGGCTGGCGCGGCAGCGCGCCGAGACCCGCCGGATCCTGGCGGCGGCGCGCGCCGACGGGGTGCCCGACCTGTTCCTGGTCGAGGAGGAGTACCGGCTGGCCCTGCTGGACGCCGAGCTGGCGTTCGTGCGGTCGTTCCGGGCCCGGATCGCCGACCCGGACTGGTCCCGCCCGTGGGCGGAGTTCCACGGCGAGTCCGTGCCCGTACCGCCCGAGGAGGAGTCGTGACCGACACCGCGATCGTGGTCGGTGGCGGGATCGCCGGCCCGGTGACGGCGCGGACGGGATCCGGTCCACCACCCGCGGCCTGACTACGGCCGCGCCGGCGTTGCTCGCCCGTACCGACCCGGCCGACCTGCTCGTGGTGGGACCGGTCGAGGACCTGCCCCGGGTACCGGTCTGGCACCGCGGCCGGGTCGCCCTCGTCGGCGATGCCGCGCACGCCACCTCACCCAGTTCCGGCCAGGGCGCGTCGCTCGCGATGGAGTCGGCCGTACAGCTCGCGCGATGCCTGCGTGATCTGCCGCCGGAGTGGGCGTTCCCCGCGTACGAGCGGCTGCGCCGGGCGCGGGTGGAGCGGATCATCGCCGCCGGTGCCCGGACCAACCGGGACAAGGCCGCCGGGCCGGTCGCCCGGGTGCTGCGTGACCTGTTCCTGCCGATCGCGCTGAAGGCGTTCGCCAGCCCGGAGCGGATGTCCTGGCAGTACGGCTACCGCATCGACTGGGACGCCCCGGTCCGGGGCGCCTAGCTCGATCGCGGCAGCCGGGGCGGGCGGCCCGGCAGCCGTCCGGTCGGTACCGCCCGCAGCCCGTCCAGGATGACCGCGAGGTTGCGTTCCCACTGCCGGTCGCCCGCCCGCAGCCCGAGGGTGCCGGCCGCGGTGGCGGCCGCCGCCAGCAGGAAGGCGACATCCTGCCAGCCCAGGTCGGTACGCATCGAGCCGGCGCGCTGTGCCCGGGCGACCAGGTCACGCAGCCGGCGGCGGATGCCCGCCAGCCGTACGTCGAGGTCCGGTCCGGCCCCACCGAGCGCCTCGTTGATCCCGCAGCTCTCCGCCCGGAGCCGTACGTACCCGGTGGCGAACGTGTGGAACCCGGCCCAGGCGTCCGGCTCGGCGAGGGCGCGGTCGGCCAGTGCGGTGATCTCGTCGAGTACCTCGTCCAGTACCGCGGTGAGCAGCGCGGCCAGCGACGGCACCCGCCGGTAGAAGGTACCGACGCCGACCCCGGCGCGCCGGGCGATGTCGTGCGCGGACACCCCGACGCCGTCCTCGGCGACCGCGGCCCGCGCCGCGGCGACCAGGCGTTCGACGTTGCGGCGGGCGTCGGCGCGGCAGTCCGGTCGGGCGTCGAGCATGCGGCGCAGTGCGGGGCTGTCCATGCGGTGAGGCTAACAACAAGTGGACAGGCCCGGTCCGGTTGGCCTACGGTCAACCGGACAGACTTGGTCCACTTCGTAGAGGCGCGGGATGGCGGGGACGATCCGGGTCGGCATCGTCGGGGCGAACCCGGACCGCGGTTGGGCGGTACGGGCACACGTGCCGGCGCTGCGCGCGCTGCCGGGCTACCAGATCACGGCCGTCGGTACCACCCGGACCGAGAGCGCCGAGGCGGCGGCGCGGCGGTTCGGTGCCCGGCACGCGTTCACCGACGCCCGCCGGCTCGCCGAGCACCCGGACGTCGACCTCGTGCTGGTCGCGGTCAAGGTGCCGGCGCACGCCGAGCTGGTCGGCGCCGCGCTCGCCGCCGGCAAGCACGTGTACTGCGAGTGGCCGCTCGCGCTCGACACCGCCGAGGCGACCGAGCTCGCGGCCGCGGCCGAGGCGACCGGGCTGGCGGACTCGGCCCGGGCGACCGTACCGGCGGACGGTGCGGTGCGTGCCGTGGTCGGCCTGCAGGCCCGGTACGCCCCGGCCCTCCGGTACGCCCGGGACCTGCTCGCCGCCGGCCACATCGGCACCCCGACGAGCGCCACCGTGTACTCGGCGCGCCCGCTGCGGGCGGGCGGCCAGGTGCCGGGCTGGGCCGCGTACACGATGGATCGGCGGACCGGTGCGGGGCTGCTGGAGGTCGCCGGCGGGCACACCCTGGACGCCGTGGAACGGCTGCTCGGGCCGATCACCGAGGTGTCCGCCCGGCTCGCCCTGCGGCTGCGCGAGGTGACGGTCGCCGAGACCGGCGAACCGGTCACCGCCACCAGCCCGGACCAGCTGCTGCTGACCGCCGTCGCGGGCGAGGGCGTACCGGTCGCGGTGCACATCCACGACGGCAAGATCACCGACGGCCGTACCCGGATCGAGGTGGCCGGCACGACCGGTGACCTCGCGCTCGTCTCCACCGGCGCGCACCGGGGGGACGGCGTGCAGATCTCGCCGCTCCGGCTGTACGGCACCGACGGCTCGGGTGGCTGGACCGAGCTGCCCGTCCCGGACCGGTACCGGCGTGCCCCCGCAGCGCTCGCCGACACCGAGGCCGAGGCGCTGACCGAGCTGTACGCGGCGCTCGCCGAGGACGTCCGTACCGGTGCGCGCACGGTACCGGACTTCGCCGCCGGCGTACGGGTGCACCGGCTGCTCGACGCGGTCCGGGAGTCCGCCGACACCGGCACCGCCGGTACGCCCTGACCCGGCGCACCCACCGCACGTCGCGTCCGGCACCCGCTGGGACGGGTGGCCCGGGGCGGTCGCGGCATATCGCCCGGGTGGCCGCTGCCGGGTGTCCGGGCGCCGTCGCCCCGGCCCTGGCCGGAACCGGGTGCCGGGGAGCGGTCAGCGGACCAGGACCCGGCCGAGCGCCTGGATCGCGATGGTACGGCCGATCCGCCGCACCGCGGGCAGCCGGCGGCGGCGCGGCGCGGACTCCCCGTCGTACCGGGCGGTGACCTCCCGGGCGGCGAGCTCGGCGGCGGCGCACGCCGGCAACCGGCCGGCCGCGGCCAGGTGGCGGGCCAGGTCCCAGCCGTCCCGCAGCGCGCCGACGGGGGTACGACCGTCCGCCCACTCGCCGAACACCGCGAGCCACCGGTCGCCCAGCGCGGCGGCGAGCCGTGGCCAGTGGTACCGCACCAGCCCGGCCCGCTTGCGCAGCAGCGCCCGGCGGGCCACGGCGACGTCGTCGGCGTCGAAGCCGGGCGGCAGCGGACCGCCGGCCACCAGCGCGGCGACCAGCGCGGCCTGCCGGGCCGCGAGCCCGTCCGGCCCGGTCACGTGATCCTCGGGTACCCGGCCGCGTCGGCGAGCCGGTCGAGCTCGCCGCGCAGCTCCGGCCCCGGCGGGTACGCGCCATCGCGTTCCAGCATCAGTGCCGGCGGCCGGCGACGCGCGCACAGCCACGAGACCAGGTCGAACACCGGCTGCGGGGTCGGGTCGGTGTGCGTGTCGTGGTACCTGCCGTCGGCCTCCGCGCCGCCGGCGACATGCACGTACGCGATCCGGTCCAGCGGCAGCGCGGACAGCAGTGCGAGCGGGTCCTGCCCGCGGTTGCGCGCGTTGGCGTACACGTTGGCGACGTCGAGCAGCAGCAGCGCGTCGGTACGCTCCAGGATCTCGGTGAGGAACTGCGCCTCGGTCAGCTCGTCGTCCGGCCAGTCGAACAGGGCCGCGATCGGCTCCAGCGCCAGCGGGACGGGCAGCTCGGCCTGCACCGCCCGTACGTTGCGGGTCAGCGCGGCGATCGCCTCCCGGCTGCGCGGCACCGGCAGCAGGTGGCCGGCCTCGATCCCGCCACCCCGGACGTACGCGATGTGCTCGCTGGCCAGCGGTGCCGACAGTCGCCGCGCGGCGTCGACGAACCGGTCCAGCCGCGCCTTCTCGACCGGCTCCGCACCGCCCAACGACAGCCGTGTACCGTGCGGCACCACGGTCACGCCGCGCTCCCGGAGCGCGGTGAGCATGGCCGGCGGCGTACCGGTGGGCAGCGCCTCGGCGACCACCTCGGTGAACCGCAACCCGGGCAGGTCGGCGACCAGCCCGGCGATCTCGGGCCGCCAGCCGATGCCGATCCCGTGGTCCGGCAGTACCGTCATCCGCCGCCACACCCCCCACCGCCGCAGCCGCCACCGCCACCGCCGCAGCCGCCACCGCCACAGCCACCGCCCCCGCAGCCGCCGCCACAACCGCTGTCCCCGCCGCCGCAGCCGTTGGCCAGGCCGGTGGTGAACAGCGCGCCGCCGGCGGCCGCTGCCGAACCGCCCGCGACCCGGCCGCTGCTGAAGTGGCTCCGGAACGTACGCGTCGGCAACGCGTCGATGAGGTCCGGGTCGGCCTGGGTCACCGCGTTGGGGCCGAACAGGGCCACGCTCAACGCCACCGCGGTCGGCCCGTACGTGCGCCAGCTGGGACGCAGCTCCGGGGCCAGCTCTGGATGCCGCTTGGCGAGCAGCCGGAGCACGGCGGGCTGGGTGACCCGGCCGCGGCGTGGCGAACACAGCAGCGCCACGGCCACCGTCGCGACCACCGCCAGCAGCATCGCCAGCTCCAGGAACGTGCGGTGGCTGGCGCTGCCGGTACCGGCGACGAGCCGGACCACGCCGAGTGCGAGCAGCGGCAGCACGGCAAGCCACGCGTACCGCCGCCACCTGGGCGGTTGTCCGGACACCGGGGCGATCCGCCGCGCCCGGACGGTGATCCGGTCGAGCTCGTCGACGACCCGGGCGTACGTCCGGAGCCGTCTCGTCTCGATGCCGCGCCCGGCCGCGGCGTGTACCCGTCGGGCCAGTCGCGGCAGATCCGCCGGCGGCGCGGTGTCGGTCGCGGTGAGCCGGCGGCCGGCGATGTCCAGCGCGCCGGCCGCGCGCAGCGCCGCGCACGCCGCGAGCAGGGCGAGATCCCGGCCGCCGTTCAGGTACGCGATCTCCATCGGCTGGTTGTCCAGCCGGTCGGCGAGCTGGCCCGGCGCCGGCCCGGACGCCGGTACGGTCCGCAGCAGCGCGACGCCGACCACCACCACCGCGACGAGCGCCAGGTATCCGCCGAGGAACACACCGTCCGCGAGGTGCCACGCGCCGCCGGCAAGCATCTGCATCGCACACCTCCACCGGTTGGTCCCTCCACAGTGACCGACGCGGTCCAGTGCGGTGCCTCAGCCGGTACGCCGCAGCGCACCGATGACGGCGTCCAGCGCGTACGGCCCCGGTCCGGTCACCGCGATCACCAGGAACGCCCAGCAGAACAGCGCCGCCGGTTCGCCGCCGTTCTGGATCGGCAGCAGCGCGTGCGGCTGGTGCACGGTGAAGTACGCGAACGCCATGCTGCCGGAGCACAGCAACGCGCAGACCCGGGTACCCAGGCCGACGAGCACCAGGGTGCCGCCGACCAGTTCGATGACCGCCGCGTACCAGCTGGGCCAGGTACCGGCGGGACCGGCGGCGTGCTCGCCCGCGGTCGGCCAGCCGAGCAGGGCGGTGGTGCCGTGGCAGGCGAACAGCAACCCGACGACCACCCGGAACGCGCTCAGCGGTACCTGCCGGAGGCGGCGAGACTCGGCGGCGGGTGAGGTCTTGAGGTGCGACATGGGATCGACCCTCCGTACGGACAACGGCCGGCCGCGCTGCCGGTGGTTCCCGACATGTCGCCCAATAATAAAGGTTATTAACCGTTTCTGTCTCGGCGTGTTCCCGCCAGTTGACCCGCCGGAACACGGCCGCGGCGGCCGTCCACAGTGGACGGCCGCCGCGGGTGTCGCCGGTGGGTCAGTGGGTGAGCATCTTGCGCAGCACGTACTGCAGGATGCCGCCGTGCCGGTAGTAGTCGGCCTCGCCGGGGGTGTCGATCCGGACGACCGCGTCGAAGGAGACGTCGCCGGCGGTGACGTGCACGGTGCGCGGGGTCGTACCGTCGTTGAGCGCGGTGATGCCGCTGATCGCGAACGTCTCCTCGCCGGTCAGCCCGAGCGACTCGGCGTTCTGCCCTTCCGGGAACTGCAGCGGCAGCACACCCATGCCGATCAGGTTGGAGCGGTGGATCCGCTCGAACGACTCGGCGATCACCGCACGAACACCCAGCAGTACGGTGCCCTTCGCCGCCCAGTCCCGGGACGAGCCGGAGCCGTACTCCTTGCCGGCCAGGATGACCAGCGGGGTGCCGGCGGCGGCGTAGTTCTGCGCGGCGTCGTAGATGGTGGCCTGCTCGCCGGTGGTGAAGTCGATCGTGTAGCCGCCCTCGACGCCCGGCACCAGCTGGTTGCGCAGCCGGATGTTCGCGAACGTGCCGCGGATCATCACCTCGTGGTTGCCGCGCCGCGACCCGTACGAGTTGAAGTCGCGCCGCTCGACCCCGTGCTCGGTCAGGTACTTGCCGGCGGGGGAGTCCGGCTTGATCGCGCCGGCCGGGGAGATGTGGTCGGTGGTCACCGAGTCGCCGAGCTTCGCGAGCACCCGCGCGCCGGCGATATCCGCGACCGGCTGCGGCTCGCGTGCCATGCCCTCGAAGTACGGGGGCTTGCGCACGTACGTCGAGTCCTGGTCCCAGGCGAACGTGTCGCCGGTCGGCGTCGGCAGCGACTGCCAGCGCTGGTCGCCGGCGAACACGTCGGAGTAGTCGGACGAGAACATCTCGCTGGCCAGCGCGGACCCGATCACGTTCTCGATGTCCACCCCGGACGGCCACAGTTCCCGCAGGTACACCGGCTTGCCCTCGGCGTCGGTACCGACCGGCTCGGTCTCGAAGTCGATGTCCATCGTGCCGGCCAGCGCGTACGCGACCACCAGCGGCGGCGAGGCCAGGTAGTTCATCTTGACGTCCGGGTTGATCCGGCCCTCGAAGTTGCGGTTGCCGGACAGTACGGACACCGCGGTCAGGTCGTTGTCGTTGACGGCGGCGCTGATCGCCTCCGGCAGCGGGCCGGAGTTGCCGATGCAGGTGGTGCAGCCGTACCCGACGAGGTTGAAGCCCAGCTTGTCCAGGTACGGCGTCAGCCCGGCCCGCTCGTAGTAGTCCATGACGACCTTCGAGCCGGGCGCGAGCGTGGTCTTCACCCACGGCTTGCGGGTCAGGCCGCGCTCCACCGCGTTCTTCGCCAGCAGCGCGGCGCCGACCATCACCTGCGGGTTGGACGTGTTGGTGCAGGAGGTGATCGCGGCGATCACGACGGCGCCGTGGTCCAGCTCGAACTCGGTACCGTTCTCGTCGGTCACCCGCACCGGCTTGCTGGGCCGGCCGTCCTTCGCCGCGGACGGTACCCGCGGGGCGCCGTCCGCGTCGTCACCGGAGAACGCGGGGGAGTCGCTGGCCGGGAACGACTCGGCGTCCGCCTCGTCCTGCCCGCCGAGCTGCTCGTCGGACACGTACTCCTTGAGCGTGTTGCGGAACATCGACTTGGCGCTCGCCAGCGGCACCCGGTCCTGCGGGCGCTTCGGCCCGGCCAGCGACGGCTCCACAGTGGACAGATCCAGTTCCAGCCGCTCGGAGTAGTCCGGCTCGGCCGCCGGGTCGTGCCACAGCCCCTGCTGTTTGGCGTACGCCTCGACCAGGGCGATCTGCTTGGCGTCCCGCCCGGTGAGCCGCAGGTAGCGCACGGTCTCCGCGTCGATCGGGAAGATCGCGCAGGTCGAGCCGTACTCCGGGCTCATGTTGCCGATGGTCGCCCGGTTGGCGAGCGGAACGGCGCCGACGCCCGGCCCGTAGAACTCGACGAACTTGCCGACCACGCCGTGCTTGCGCAGCATCTCGGTGATCGTCAGGACCAGGTCGGTGGCGGTCGCGCCGTCCGGCAGCTCGCCGGACAGCTTGAACCCGACCACCCGCGGGATGAGCATCGACACCGGCTGGCCGAGCATCGCGGCCTCCGCCTCGATGCCGCCGACGCCCCAGCCGAGCACGCCGAGGCCGTTGACCATCGTGGTGTGCGAGTCGGTACCGACGAGCGTGTCCGGGTAGGCCACACCGTCCCGGGAGAACACCGTACGGGCGAGGTACTCGATGTTGACCTGGTGCACGATGCCGGTGCCCGGCGGGACGACCTTGAAGTCGTCGAACGCGGTCTGGCCCCAGCGCAGGAACTGGTAGCGCTCCTTGTTCCGCCCGTACTCCAGCTCCACGTTGCGCTCGAACGCGTCCTCGCGGCCGAAGATGTCGGCGATCACCGAGTGGTCGATGACCAGCTCGGACGGGGCGAGCGGGTTGACCTTGCCGGTGTCGCCGCCGAGCTCGCGGACCGCCTCGCGCATGGTGGCGAGGTCGACGATGCAGGGCACGCCGGTGAAGTCCTGCATCAGCACCCGCGCCGGGGTGTACTGGATCTCCACGCTCGGGTCGGCGTCGGCGTCCCAGCCGGCGAGGGCGCGGATGTGGTCGGCGGTGATGTTCGCGCCGTCCTCGGTGCGGAGCAGGTTCTCCAGCAGGATCTTCAGGCTGTACGGCAGGCGGGCCTGGCCGTCGACCGCGTCCAACCGGTAGATCTCGTAGGCGTCGTCACCCACCCGCAGGGTGCTCTTCGCGCCGAAGGTGTCGAGGCTCGCCACGTCGTACTCCTTCGCTCAGGTATGTCTTGCAGTCTCGCGTACTGGCCGGTCACGGCCCTACTCAGGCAAACCTCACCGGCCGCGGCGTCTCCTTGCAGTAAACCGTACGTCCGTCTTGCTATTTCGCGCAACCCGGGGCATGCTGCTGTGCCAGTACCCGAGGAGGCCGCGATGATTCATCACGTCCAGCTGTCCTGCCCGGCCGGTTCCGAAGACGCGCTGCGCGCCTTCTACGCCGGCGTACTGGGGCTCACCGAGATCGCCAAGCCGCCGGTACTGGCCGCCCGCGGCGGCTGCTGGTTCCGCGGCAACGGCATCGAACTGCACCTCGGGGTCGAGGAGGGCGCCGAGGCCGGGTTCCGGCCGGCGCGCAAGGCGCATCCCGGGCTGCTCTGGCCCGACCTGGACGGGCTCGCCGCGCGGCTCACCGCCGCCGGGTACCCGGTCGAGTGGGACGACAACTTCCCCGGCATGCGCCGCTTCCACACCGCCGACTGCCACGGCAACCGGCTGGAGTTCCTGTACCCGACGAGCTAGCGGCGCTGCTGCTCCCGGAAGGCCGGTGCCGGCGACTACCAGCGGCGGGTACGGGTGCCGTTCGGGGCCGCGGTGCAGCCGCCGGAGCCGGTCGGGGCGACCATCGAGACGGCGGAGTTCCCGCCCGGGCAGTGACGCGCCCGGGCGGGCTCGCGAGCTACCGCGGCAGCCGGGGGCCGGCGTTGCGCTGCGCCGCCACCCAGGCCTCGACCTCCTCGGCCTTGCGGGGCAGGCCGGCGGACAGGTTCTTCGCGCCGTCCGCGGTGACCAGGATGTCGTCCTCGATCCGGATGCCGACGCCGCGCAGCTCCGCCGGTACCTTCTCGTCGTCCGGCTGGAAGTAGAGCCCCGGCTCGACGGTCAGCACGAAGCCCTCCTTCAGCTCGCCGTCCCGGTAGTGCTCCTTGCGGGCGGACGCACAGTCGTGCACGTCCAGGCCGAGCATGTGGCTCAGGCCGTGCAGGGTCCAGCGCCGGTAGTACATGTTCTGCTTGTCCAGCGCCTCCTCGGCCGAGGACAGCACGCCCAGCGACTCCAGCCCCTCGGCCAGCACCCGCATCGCGGTCAGGTGTACGTCGGAGAACTTCACCCCGGGCCGGATGTAGTCCATGCCGGCCTGCTGCGCCGCGTAGACGATCGAGTACACCTCCCGCTGCAGCGGGGTGAACTGGCCGCTGACCGGCACCGTACGGGTGACGTCGGCGGTGTAGAGCTGGTTGTTCTCGATGCCCATGTCCATCAGCAGCAGCTCGCCCGGTGCGGTACGGCCGTCGTTGCGGACCCAGTGCAGCGTGGTGGCGTGCGGGCCGGCGGCGACGATCGAGTCGTACCCGACGGCGTTGCCGGCCACCCGGGCCCGCAGCCCGAAGACGCCCTCCAGCAGCCGTTCCGGTACCGGCCGGTCGGCCGGCAGCGCCCGCACCACGTCCTCGAAGCCGAGCACGGTCGCGTCGATCGCGTCCTGCAGCTGGGCGATCTCCCACTCGTCCTTGACCAGCCGCAGCTCGGACAGGATGTGCGCGAGGTCGGCGTCGCGGGCGCCGGCCTCGTCGCCGTCCCCGGTCACCGCGATCTTCCCGTCGACGGCCGGGTCGAACCCGCGCAGCACCCGGGTACGCGCCGGGTCGAGCTCGCCGAGCACCTTGTCCAGGTCCTTCAGGTCGGCGGTCTCCACACCGAGCAGCGTCGACTTCTCCGCCAGGCTGTGCCGGCGGCCGACCCACAGCTCCCCGTATTGGGCGTCGCGGAAGAACTCGTCGGTGTCCCGCGGCGAGCGCGGGTGCCCGTACAGCACGGCGTCGTGCCCGGTCGCGGTGGGTCGCAGCACCAGCACCGAATCGGGGTCGAACTCGCCGGTCAGGTACGCGAAGTCGGTGCCCGGCCGGAACGGGTAGAAGCAGTCGTTGTTGCGGACCTTCTCCCGGCCGGTGGGGATGACCAGCGTCTCGCCCGGGAACGCGGCCGAGAGCTGCTCCCGGCGGCGGGCGTGGCAGGGGGCCTGATCGAGCGGTACCAGATCGGTCAGCTCGGTGTCGGCCCAGCCTTCCCGCATGAAAGTCAGGTAGTTCTCCGGGAATGCCGGGTCGTGGCTGCGTGACTTGCTCTGGTCCTCGGTCATGCCTTGCGTCTCCTCCTCGTACGCCCGATCACCCGACGGTATCCCCCGTGGCTGCCGGACCACCCGACGGTATATCGACCCGGGTCGAAGCGGGGCGCAGCCGACTCGCCACGATCGCGGACAACCCGGCCAGTACGTCGTCGATGTCGCGTTCCGGTTGGAACACCAGCCAGTCGACACCGACCACCAGCGCCGTACCGAACAGCGCGGACGCGGCGAGCCCGACGTCCAGGTCGGGGTCGAACTCGCCGGCCGCGACCCCGGCCGCGATGACCTCGGCGATCGTGCCGATGACCTGGGCGCGTACCAGACCGACCGTCTGGTGCCACTGGTTGTTGGTCCGCCACATCTCGCTCAGCAGCAGCTGCGCGAACGC
>Ga0164243_10012599_pt1 | contig 11965 bp, 12 predicted proteins | sample OricompcompostOP_FD_108781 | JGI IMG/M metagenome (GOLD analysis project Ga0164243, IMG submission 108781) | Organic Plus compost microbial communities from Emeryville, California, USA - Original compost - Organic plus compost (OP) | ecosystem: Engineered > Solid waste > Mixed feedstock >...
ACGCGCGGATCGGTGTAGGCCGCTTCCAGCGCCTTGTAGTCGAGGCCGGGGATACGCTTGATATACGGCAGCGGCGGCATGTTCATGATCGACATGCAGGGCACGCGCGATTTGCCGACGGCGTCGAGCAACTGGCGCACGCCTTCGGAGCGATATTGCGGCTCCTGCATGCACAGACCGACGAGATCGTAGTCGGCCGGATTGACGCCCGTCGCCGGACCGGCGGTCACTTCACCCGGCAACTTGCGCGATTCGAGCAGCACCGGCTCTTTGCGGCCGCGCACCGGCAGAGTCACCTTGAAGCCTTCGGCGTTGATGAGGTCCGCTTCCGCGGGCAAGCAGACCAGATGAATCTTGTGTCCACCGAATAAAAGTTTGGATGCAAGCAGCGAACCGTAAGATGCTCCCATCAGAAGAATTTTTTTCGGTGCCGGCATGGCTGTGTCGCTCCGTGTCACTGCTTTGAAAAATAAGGCGAGCGCGTTGCTTAAAACGGCCTCCCGCGCGAGGCAATGCTAGGCGGACCGGGGCACCGATGCAATTGCGCGCAGCAAGCAACATGCTGTTATCGCAACGCAAAAGCGACATGAACCCATAGAAGGGATTGATCGAAGCGCGCGGCAAACCGCCTCGGTCGCGCCGGCAAACGCCATGCCGCTCGACGGACGTCTATGCCGCTCCCCCTATCCCGCGCCTTGCCGGTCGCCCGGGCGCGGCCGGTTGAGATCGGCATGGCGCCCGGCGAATTGGAGCTTATGCGTTTCGCCGCAAGGACAAGAGAAGAGTATCGGCTGCTGCCGCGGTGCGGCGACGTCATCGAACGACAGGCTGGTAATCACCGCGATGTTGGTGATCGGACAGGTGACGATGATCCGCTGCTTCTTCATGAACAAAGAATGCAACGGCAGGCGCAAAGGTTCCGCGCCTCAGGGAGCGTCATCTTCCGCAAACTGGCGCAGTTTCGACGAAAAACGATGGCTTGAAAGCAGCGCGTGGTGCGCGCGGCATTCGTTGCACCGCGCAACCAATGCCTAAAGCCACTTACGCCATTTAAAATACAGATACGGCAGGATCGCCGCTAAGATCATCATACCAATCGCGATCGGATAGCCGAAGTGCCATTGAAGCTCGGGCATGGACTTGAAGTTCATGCCGTAGATCGACGCGACCAGCGTCGGCGGCATGAACACCACCGCGGCGACCGAGAAGATCTTGATGATGTTGTTCTGCTGCAGATTGACGACGCCGAGCATGGCATCGAGCAGGAACGTCACCTTGGCGCTGAGATAAGTGGCATGGTCGGAGAGCGAGACCACGTCACGCTGCATCGACTGCAACTGCGTGCGCGCATCCTTCGGCCACTTCATTCCCTCAGCTTCGTTGGCGAGAAACGACAAGACGCGACCAACGGACACCAGGCTTTCGCGCACCTTCGAGGTGAGATCGCCCTTGCGGCCGAGCGCCTTGAGGATGTCGTTGTAAGTGCCGCGCCCGCCCTGTTCCTCCGGTTCGAAGATCGCGTGCGAGATTTGGTCGACGTCCGCGCCGATGCGCTCCAGAATATCGGCGGAGCGGTCGACCACCGCATCCAGCAGATCGGACAATACCGTGTCACCGGAAACCTTTGGCGGGCAAGCGCGCGCCAGCCGGTGTTCGACCAGCGCAAAAGGACGCGGGTCGTCGTAGCGCACCGTCGCCAGCCTGTGCCCCGCCAGAATGAAGGTGACTGCCGTGGTCTTCGGCGACGCGGTCTCCGACTGGCACATCAGCGTGGCCGTCATATAACGCGCGCCGTTCTCGACATAGAGGCGGCTCGAAACCTCGATTTCCTGCATCTCTTCGCGCGTCGGTACCGCGATGCCGAGCAATTGCTCGACCAGCTTGTCCTCTTGGACGGTCGGGGAGATCAGATCAATCCACACGGCCGCCTCCGGCGGCGGCGTACCGGGTTCGAGCGAGACACGTTCGAGCGTCGGGCCGCGCGGGACATAGACCGAGAGCATCATTCACCCGATGATGCGGCGACGCGCATAGGCATCGCCGGAGAGCTTTTGCTCTCTTGGCCCGATCCCGCGCCAGCGTGCAAGCGAAATGACGCGCGCACGGCGACAATGACCGCGCATCAGGCGGCACGTCATCGTTTAGACGCTATGGGGTGTGCTGGCGACCGGCCTGCGCCGGCCCGCTGCGCTATTCGCTGTCGGACGCGAAGCGCTTGCTGCTTACCGGCCGGCGTTGGTCCGGCTGGCAGCGCACCGCGGCGGCGACCGCCGAGATGCCGATCTTGCCGTAGCGAGAATCAAGCTCGTTGGGCGATCTAGGCGATCCGGGAGCGGAGCTCTGCTCCTTATTGTCTTCGTCCATTGCTTCCTCCGTCTGGCTTTTTTCGGCCATGTCAGCCGTTGGTCTAATATGGCCAGCAAGTGGGGCAGAAATGCATGGCAATTTTAGTCTTATCGTGACCGATGCGGCGCGCGAGCGGGGGCCCGCGACACCCCCGTAATACAGCGCCCGTTATGGTAAACTCTCCGTTAACGTCTTGTGGGCACTATTGATTTCCGGGGTTCGAAGGCCTTGTGGCGCGCGTTCGGTCGAATTGCGTCTTTCCTGCAACAGAAAGCGGGAAGCTGTTGTGGGAAGCACTAGAAAACATGGCTTTCCCGCGTTCGATTCGGTTAATTCCAGCAGTTACAAATTCTGTTCGGGCGCTATTGGGGCGACCGGGGAAAAGGATCAGAAATAATGGCAACACGGGGGTTGTCGGTCGTTCTCTTGGGAATCGGCCTGGTTCTGGGCGGCTGCATGCAGTCCACCGTCGAACCGGCTTCGGAAGCTAATCTGACGGTTCGGGACAAGAAGCTCTTGGCGGCGGCGCCGTACGAGAAGGTCAACATTCCGGAGCCGTATAAGCGGCACATCGTCACGTATCACCGCAAGGAAACGCCCGGGACGATCGTGGTCGATTCCGACGCGCGGTACCTTTATTACGTGCTCGATGGCGGCAAGGCGATCCGCTACGGCGTGACCGTCGGCGAAGAAGCGCTGGCCTGGTCCGGCGTTGCCAAGATCGGACGCAAGGCGGAATGGCCGACCTGGACGCCGACTGCGGACATCAAGAAGCGTATGGATGTGCCGAACTTCGTGTCCGGCGGCCCGCAGAACCCCATGGGCGCCCGCGCGCTGTATCTCTACGCCAACGGCAAGGACACCCTGTACCGTATTCATGGCACCAACCAGCCTGAATACATCGGTCAGGCGATCTCCTCGGGCTGCATCCGCATGACCAACGAGGACGTCATCGACCTCTACAACCGCGCCAAGGACGGCTCGGTGGTGGTGGTGCTGGCGCCCGGCCAGGGCGATGCGCCGTTCAATCCGCGCGTCGCTTCGACCAGCTCGTTGTTCCGCTAATCAGCCCGCGCGAACGGGATGACGAAAACGGCGCCTTCGGGCGCCGTTTTTTTTGTTCGCGGGCCGGTCACCGGACGGGCGCCCCAACCTCTTTTGCCTCAAAGACGGCTCGCGGTGTCGGCAATCGTGCGCCGCAGCCACTGGTGGCCGGCATCGGTGTGGCTACGGTCGTGCCAGAACGCGGCATAACGCATGCGCGGCAGCCGCAGCGGCGGCTCCATCACCTTTATCGGCAACTGCGGAGTTAAGGCCGCCACGAGCCGACGCGGCAAGGTGGCGATGAAATCCGAGCTCGCGACGATGTGCGGGATGATCAGATAATTCTGCACCGATAGGCCGACCCGTAACTTACCGCCGCGCGCGGCGACGGCCTCGTCGATGGCCTGAGCCGTGGTCGTGCGGCCGATCACCTGAGGACGCGCGTGGGGCAGCGTGAAGAATTGCGCGAGCGACAATGCGCTGCCGATGACCGGATGATCGCTGCGGACAATGCACACCAGACTGTCCTGAAACAGCGCCCGCGATCGCAACGACCCCACGGCATTGCGCACCCAGGCAATGCGCATGTCGATCTCGCCCGCCTCAAGCCAGTCCAACATGCGGTTCTGGTTCGGCGCACGAATCTCAATCCGAATGCCCGGCGCCTCCGTGCCGATGCGGGACATGAGCGCCGGCAACAGAACGAATTCGGCATATTCGGTCGCGGTGAGGACAAACGTCCGGGTCGACGTGCGCGGATCGAATTTCTCCGGCGGCGCCACGACCGCGTCGAGCTCGTGCAGGATCGCGCGGATGCGCGGCTCGACGGCGACGGCGCGCTCGGTCGGCGCCATACCGCCGCGTGAGCGCAGCAGCAGCGGATCCTGGAACAGATTGCGCAAGCGGCCGAGTGCATGGCTCATCGCCGGCTGGCTGAGATTCAGCCGCGCCGCGGCACGCGAGACACTGCGCTCGCTCATCAGCGCGCAAAACGCCCGCAGCAGCTCGATATCTATATTATTCATCACATCAATTCTGAATATATATCCGTGTTTATAGAGTAAAACGCCACACAAGCGTAAGCAAGATTGCAGATCGCGAAGCCTGCGCGGCGGCGACATCGTCGCTGCGGAGCACCGTCGGTGTCGCTCGGCATGACCGCTTCTGTGCCCCGACCTTCTTCGCGGAAAAAGGAAACGGGAGGACATCCATGGGCTACATCGGCACGCATAGCGGCGGCGAGGAAATCGCACTTCCGGCGGATTTTCGCTGGCCCGGCGGACGCCGTCTCGCGGTGTTCTTCCGCTGCGCTTTCGAGGGCTGGTCGGACGGCCATTGGCCGGGCATCGGACCGATGGGCAATCCGCTCAAGCCGGGCTTCCTCGATCTGAACGCGCTCGGGTTCGCCGAGTACGGCCATCGCCGCGGCATCTTCCGCGCGATGGAGACCTTGGCAGCCTTCAATGTGAAGGCGACCATCATGCTGTCGGGCGTAATGGCCGAGCGTCATCCGGAGATCGTCAGGCAGTTGTCAGATCAGGGTCATGACCTTGTCGCGCATTCGTATGCGATGGACGTCATCCCAGTCTATCTCAGCGAGGAGGACGAACGCGCCAATATCCGCCGCACCGTCGACCTGATCGTGAAGGCGACCGGCGGCAAGCGTCCGACCGGGTGGATCAGCCCGCGAGGTACGCCCAGCCAGCGCACCGCGAAGATGCTGACCGAGGAAGGCTTCGAATGGCACGGGGACTCGCTGAATGACGACCTTCCCTATCTCGTCAAATACGATCCGGGCACCATCGTCGCCTTCTCCAGCAACATGGAGTGCAACGACCTGCCGCTCTACATGCGCTATGGCAATCCGCCGAAGGTGATGCTGGAGATATTCCAGGATTGGCTCGCCTATGTGCGCAAGCACGAGCAAGGCCCGGCGCGGCTCGATCCGACCATTCATTCGCATGTGTTTGGACGCCCGCTCGGCATGTCCGTCTTCCGCGAGATGCTGGAGATCGCCACTGCTGCCGACGATATCTGGGTCGGTACACGCTCTGAGGCGGTCAAATACATTCTCGGACAGGTCCGCTAAGCGCGGGCACAGCCAGCTTATCGAAAATAACAAATTCAGGGAGGTACACGCATGCGAAATGGTCGAACGATGACGGCTGCCTGCAACGCCACGCGCAGCACGGCACCGCGAATGGCGCTCGCCGTGGCGCTCGGACTTATCGCCTGCACGACAACGGTCGCGGCGGGACGCGCCGAAACCTATCCTTCGCGGCCGATAACGCTGGTCATCCCCTATCCGCCCGGCGGCAATGTCGACGTCAGCGCGCGCATCCTGCAGCGTTCGATCGGCGATACGCTCGGTCAACCGCTCATCGTCGAGAATAGGCCGGGCGGCGCTGGACTCATCGCCGGCAACTTCGTGCTGCGCGCGAAGCCGGATGGATACACGTTATTCGTCGCATCCAACGGCCCCATCCTGCTCGGCCCGCTGATCACCAAGGACGCGCCGTATCGCTGGCAAGATTCGTTCATTCCGATTAGCTCGATTTCGCAGGCTCCCACACTGCTGCTGGTGCGCAAGGATTTTCCCGCGAAAACGGTTTCCGACTTCGTCGAATACGCGCGGAAAAATCCGGAAGCGATCAAGGTCGGCTACGGCGGCGTCGGTAGCATCAACAACATGGTCAGCGAGTTGATGCAGCAGGTGACCGGCGTCAAATGGCTCGGCGTCAACTACCGCGGCAATGCGCCGCTGATGACCGATCTGATCGGCGATCACGTCGACGCCGCCTTCATTCAGCCCGTCGACGCGCTGCCGCACGTCGAAAGCGGCGCTGTGCGCGTGCTCGCCGTCATCGCCGGCAAGCGCATGGAAAAGTTGCCATCCGTTCCGACAATGGCCGAAGCCGGCTATCCCAACGTAACCGGTCTTACCTTCAACGGATTGTATGCCCCGAAAGGAACGCCGCAGCAGGTCATCGACAAACTCAGCGCCGTCATGCGCCAGGCGCTGCGCAAGCCCGAAGCGGTGGCGGCCTTCGAGAAGCTCGGCTCCGAAGCCTATCCCAGCACACCGACCGAGTTCACGAAGTTCATGACGGAGCAGACGGCCGTCTGGAGCGAGGTGGTGAAGAAGAGCCACATCCAGGTCGACAACTAAGCGCCACGACGTCACTGCGGAATCAATTCAAAAGGACCAAGGACCGATGGATCTGGATATCGCCGGCCGAACCGCCATCATCTGCGGATCGAGCCAAGGGCTCGGCTTGGCTTGCGCCAGAGCACTGGCAGCCGAAGGCGTGAACGTCGTCCTCAACGGACGCGACAAGGCGAAGCTCGACAAGGCCGCTGAGACACTCGTCGCCCAGTCGCGCGGCACCGTCACCGCGGTCGTTGCCGACCTCGCCACCGGTGATGGCCGCCAACGCCTGCTGGCGGCGGCGCCGGTCTGCGACATCCTGATCAACAACAATGGCGGCCCGAAGCCGGCCTATTTCGGCGAGATCGATCACGACGCCTGGATACAGGTGATCGAGGCCAATATGATCGCGCCTATGATGCTGACGCGAAGCGTTCTTCCCGGCATGAAGGAGCGACGCTTCGGCCGCATCATCAACGTGACGTCGGCGATGGTGACCACCCCGCGGCCGCATATGGCGCCATCGGCCGGTGCGCGCTCGGGGCTCACAGGTGCGATGAAGGCGCTGGCGCTCGAAGTCGCCCGCTTCAACATCACCATCAACAACCTTCTGCCTGAGCGATTCGATACCGACCGGCAGCATCAGATGGCAAAGGCCGCGATGACTCGCGAGAGCATTTCCTACGAGGAGGCGCGCGCTCGCCAGGTGCAATCCATCGCCGCCAAACGTTTGGGCGATCCGCGCGAGTTCGGCGCGACCTGCGCGTTTCTGTGCAGCGCATTGGCGGGCTTCATGTCCGGACAGAACATCCATCTCGACGGCGGTTCATACCCCGCGCTCGTGTGAGCGCGGACGCCAGGCCGAGCAGCCTTCGGCGCGTATACGGGATAAGATCACCCCAGCGTAATATGCAGGATCTCCGGCGGCACGCCGAGACGCAGCGGCACTTGGCTGCAGCCGAGCCCGCCCGAGACGATAAGATGGCGATTGCGCTCGACGATATGGCCGTAGGCGAAGCGCGCGCCATAGGCCGACGGCGTCCATAGCGGCGGCACGAGGGGCAGCCGGATCTGGCCGCCATGGGTGTGCCCGGCAATCGTCAGGGACACACGCTCCGGCACCTGCACGAAGATGTCCGGTTCGTGCACGAGCAGGAGCACCGGATCGTCGGTGGTGACCTTCTTGAGCGTGCCGGGCAAATCGTCGACACCGCGAAAGCGGCTCGGCCCCAGCCAGTGCGCGAGTTGATCGCCAAGTCCGGCGAGCCAGAAGCGGCGGCCGGGATCACCCAGCAGGACGGCATCGTTCTCCATCAACGGCACGTGCACGCGGTTGAGTGCCTCGCGCACCCCTTTGACGCCGTGCCACCAGTCGTGATTGCCGAGGATGGAATAGACGCCGAACGGCGCGCGCAGGCGGCCAAGCTCCTCCGACCAGGCCTCGTTCGGCACCACTTCGGTGACGAACCGGTGCGTGGCGAAGTAATCGCCCATCAGCACGATGAGATCGCTCTGAAGCGCGTTGGCGGCGTCGACCACCTGCCGCACGCGCTGAAGACCCATATTGGGGCCGCCCGCGTGCAGGTCGGCGATGACGCTGATGGTAAGTCGCTGACCGGCGCGCCAGCCCGGCGGCGTGAGGCGATACGGCGTGATCACCAGATCGTTGGCGGCCTCCAGCGCGGCATAGGCGCCGGTGCCTGGAAAGACCAGCGCTCCAACGCCGGCGACGCCCAGCCCGGCCTTGAGCAGGCCGCGCCGACTCACACCCGGAGCGGCATGCGGGGCGAAAGCTGCGGGATCACCGATGCTCATGCGGGATTTAGTACCGGGAATGGGTGAAGGGAGCGTGGACAGGACATTCACAAACCACGCGTTCGGTGCGGCCGATTGTCCAGGTTGGACGGCCGCGGCGGCGGTAGAGGAACAGCTTCGGCACTCACACTGACCACCGTCGGCTTTGGCGGCGCCGGCTCGTTCACGGCCCACTGGCAAATTCGATAGCCGTTGCGGCGCTCGAGCAGATCGAGGTGGATGTGCTCCTCGTGATAGCTGTCCGAGCCCGGGCCGAGCACCGTGGTGAAACGCGCGCAGGCGCTGTCGCGCAGCGACGTGCGCAGCTCCTTCGACGCGTGCACATCAGTCAGCGCGATGAAGCGACCATCGGCCAAAGTGAGTCCGCGAACATCGACGGCATTCGCCTTGCCGTGCTCGCTGAGCTTGCCGCCGGTCTGCCGGTTGCGGCCGCGGCAGGAGAAATCGTCGTAGGTCTCGACCGCCGACAGCGCGGCCCCGAGTGTCGCCGCCCGGGGCGCCGCGTCGTCGCGCACCCAGAGCGCAAGCTGCTCGGCCATCGGACAGCGCAAATAAGGCGCAGGTTTGAGCGTGACGCGCTTGTCCTCGCCGAGCAGGATAGCGTCGAGACGCACGACGTCCCCGCCGCCGCAGGCGCCGGGGCCAATGAGGCGCGGCATCGGAACTGCCGTCGCGATCTTGGCGAGACGCTCGTCGCAGGCCGAGGGGCCCGCAGTGACATCGGAAGTGTTGAAATCGGATCCGGCGGCCTCGCGGAACGAATGCGGCGCGCCCAGTACGGCCGGGGTTACAGCCGGCCGCTCGCGCGGCAACGGCACGTCCTGCGCCCCCGCCACGCCACAGCCGAACCCCATCAGCAGAGAGATTGCCCGTAAAACTCGCATTGCCGCGCCACTCGGCGCAACAATTACGGCATTTATACGGGTCCTCGGACGCTAGAGCAGGCTAAGCTGCGCGGTGTGCTGCTCGATCTTGCCACGGATCATAATGTTGAAGGCGACGACGATCCGCTCGTCCGCCTCTTCCGCGGCGCCCTGCTCGACCCCATGCGGCAGATGCGCCGGCCACATCACCATGCGCCCCTTCTCCGCCGGGAACGAGAAGACGTCGGCGTTGAGCTCGTTCTTCTGCGTATAGGTCGGCTCGAGCCCCTTCGAGAGCAGCCGGGGCGAGACGAACAGCGTCTGGCCGCAGCGCTTGGGGGTGGCGATGTAGATAATGCCGCTGAGCAGACAGTTGGGGTGGATGTGCAGGTGGTGCCGCCGGTTCGGATTGGCGATATTGGCCCACATGTTGCTGATGTAGTGGGAGTCTCGCTTGACCGCCAAGGCGTCGAGGATCTGCCCCGACTCCCGCATGATGACGTCGACCAGTTCCTTCATCTCCGGCAAGGTCTGGATATCGTCAGGCGACATATAGGCGAGCACCGCGCCTTCCGGCGAAGAATGACCGACGCCCGAGTTCTTGAGATCACGCAATTTCGTCTCGACGCGATCGCACAAGCTGATATCCGACACCTTGCCCATGAACAGAGGCGTCGGAAACAGCATGAACATCTGCTTATCGGTCAGCGCGACGGGCGCCGCGGCTGTCGGGTTAACGCGATACGGCCTATCGAGCATGGGGCATTCCACCGGCGGGTTTCGGCCGCAACGTGGACCATGCGATGCTATTGACCAACCCCCGGAAATGGTTACGTGAGCGGAGGGGACGGTCCCTCATCCCCAGAATTGGTGATTCCCTCGCGGTTAGGCGAGCAACTTAGGTTGCGGGGACACGACTGCCGGCTTCCAAAGAACGATGACCCCACGCAAAGCGCGCATTTTGTCCGGCCGCCTGTCGAACGCCTCGAGCGCGATCATTTGCGGCACGTTCTCGCTTTTCGTTCTGCTGCTGTGCGTCGCGGCGGGCCTCCATTTCAAGTCGCTCATCCAGCAAGAATTCTATCGTCAGACGGAAACCGTCGCGCAGGTTCTCCTCGCTGACTTCGAAGACGACGTGGCCGCCGCAGACGCGATCCTGTCGCGCGTTGCGGCCGACATCCCGAAAGACGCCGTGTCGCCCGAGCACGAACAGCAACTCCATCGGCTGCTCTCCGGCTACACGCCACAACCCTCAATGATCGGGCCGGCAATTCTCGACCGCAACGGCACGCTGATTGCCAGCGCCACCACCGACGCGGTGCCGGCGATGTCGCTGAAGGATCGGAACGCGTTCCGCATCCACGCGGACTCACCGAACGAGGACATCCTCTATATCGGCACGCCGATGCGCAGCGCGATGGTCGATGAATGGATCATCCAATTCTCACGACCGCTGCGGGACGAGACCGGAGCATTCTACGGAGTCGTGATCCTCTCCTATCGCTTGTCCCACTTCGTGCGGCTCTACGAAAAGCTCAAGCTCAGCGACCGGGGCTTCGCGGCGCTCGCGGGCAAAGACGGGGTCGTGCGCGTCCGCACGTTCAACGGCACCATCGGCCTTGGCGACGAGGTCCCGCGCGTTGCCGTCGCCTATCGCCGTGTCCTCGCCGGCGAGAACGTTGGCACCTTCTATGCGCGCACCGGGCCGGACGATGTCCTGCGCATCGGCACCTTCGTCGCCTCGCAGATGACGCCGTTCTACGTCACCGTCGCCTATGACAATGACTATCTGCGCGCCCGATATATAGGATTCCTATACGCCCTTGGCCTTTGCTGGCTCGTGCTCACCGCCGGCATCGTAGCGGCCACATACTTCATTCGGCGGCTGGAGACGGTGAAGCGGCAGGCGCAGCTCGAAATCGTCAACTCCGCCGTGGCCGAGCGGCAGAACATCTCGGCCGACATGCACGACAGCATCGGCGCCAGCCTCGCCGCGCTGCTGGCTTCGCTCTCGACCGGCCACATCCAAGCCGCCGATATCAGGCGCAAAGTCGGCGAGGTTCTGATGGAGCTGCGCTTCCTCGTCGACAGCTCCGAGCCCGTCGACGGCGACGTCGGCCTGCTCCTCGGCAACGTACGGCACCGCATGGGCAGCGGCATCGAGCTGGCGGGGATCGCGTTCGACTGGCAGATCGGCGACTTGCCGCCGATCGAAGGACTGACCCCACGCGACACGCTGGCGGTCAAGCTCGTCCTGATGGAAGCCTTCAGCAACGTACTGCATCACTCCAAAGCCACGGTCGCCAAGCTGGCCGCACACTACAACGCCAGCACGTCAGCGATCGTCATTTGCGTCAGCGACAATGGCCGTGGCTTCGACGAGACGACCACGGCGGCGGGCCGCGGCCTGTCGAACATGCGCAAACGCGTTGCTACGATCTCGACGGGGGCCACCATTGAAATCGACTCAAGCCCCGGGCGAGGTACGACGATCCGTCTAACTCTCGACGCGCCCCGATCGGCTAGTTGATGAGGCTGCGGCGACGCGCCTCGTAGACCGCTTCCGTCTTCGAATGCACCTCGAGCTTGCGATAGATGCTCTTGAGGTGGCTGTGGACCGTCGCGGTGCCGATGCCGCAGATCTTCGACGTTTCGGCGTAGGAGAACCCCTTAGCGATGAGCTGCAGTATTTCCTGCTCGCGCGGCGTCAAGGCGGTGTCGGACGCCATCTCCGGTCGTGCGCCCGGAC
>Ga0164243_10012600_pt1 | contig 11964 bp, 8 predicted proteins | sample OricompcompostOP_FD_108781 | JGI IMG/M metagenome (GOLD analysis project Ga0164243, IMG submission 108781) | Organic Plus compost microbial communities from Emeryville, California, USA - Original compost - Organic plus compost (OP) | ecosystem: Engineered > Solid waste > Mixed feedstock >...
ATGGGGAAGTGGTCAACATTGACGGTGGAGAATGGCTGCAGGGGGCGGGCGAATTCAATGACCTCCGCTCCGTCACTGAGGATCAATGGGATGCTCTTGCTAAATTAACGCGTAAAGGGAAATAAGAAAAAACGCCTATCGGCGCACCAAGCCAGACCGCATTTAGCGGAAGTTTTTCTTGCGATATAAATAAGCCCAATCTCCGAAGCTTATCCTTTCTTATATCTAAAATAACAGCACAAATAGGCTGCTCTGCTTAAGGCAGCCTATATTATTGCGCTAATCGTTGTTGTAACCCAGGTATTCAAACCTGATAATGCTTCAGGATTTCCTGAAGCTTCAGAGCCAGGCCAAGACGGCCGTCGATCCGGAGCGATCCGGTCATGTACGCCATCGTCGTGTTCAAGTCGTTCCTGAGCAGTTTCCGAAGGTGGCTCTCAGACATCGTCAGCGTGCAGTCGGCGTCACCCGAAGCGTCCTCCACAACCCGCACGGTTCCGTCATGGAAATATACCTGCAGATGTTTCCCTGTATCCTTAATATGAAAATGGTAGGAGGCGTGCAGCCCATCCAGCGCCCCCGGCTGTTCGTTCATTTTTCCGGCCATCGCTTCAAGTTCTTGTACCACGCTCATCCATCGTCCCCCTCTTATCGCTCTCTGTTTGCGCTTCAGGGACATGCCTTTCCAGCACCCTAAAGGTGCCAGTGCCGAAGGCAAGCAGATCCCCGTTCTCTTTGCGCGCATAGGCCTGGGCTGTTATCAGCTTGCGCGAGCTGTGGATGATCTCGGCCGTCACGATGACACGCCCTTCACCCGTGGAAGCCACGTAGTTCATGTTCAAATTCACAGTAACCACATTGGCTTCCGGCCTGGCCAGCATAATGAGTATGCCCATGGCGGAGTCGATGGCTGAAGCATGCATGCCGCCGTGCACGATCCCGATGAGATTGAGATGATGGGGCAAAATATCAAAGGCTACCACGACCTGATCGCCTTTAAGTTCAACCAGTTCGCATCCGATAAAATCCCAGAAGGTATGCTTCGCGGCGTTCTCCAGCTGCTTCAGCTTCAGGTTCATATTCAGGCTGTCCGTCGTTTCCGGATTCATGTCTTTGCCCTCCTTCTCATTTGGCGTCGCCGTGTGTCATCCCCTATATGTCGACCTTCGACTGATTGACCAGCTTCTCATTCTCTTCTTCGATCAGTTTGCGGCGAAGCACCTTGCCCACCAGCGTCTTAGGCAGCGACTCGCGAAACTCGTAGATCTTGGGCACTTTATACACAGCCAGCCGTTCCTTGCACCATTGCTTCAACTCCTGCTCGGTAACGGACGAGCCTTTCCGGAGCACGATGTAAGCCTTTACATTTTCGCCGCGGTAAGGGTCGTTCACGCCAGCCACGACGGCTTCCTCCACATCCGGATGCTCGAACAGCACCTCCTCGATTTCCCTCGGGTAGATGTTGTAACCGCCGGCGATAATCAGGTCTTTGCGCCGGTCCAAAATGTAAAAAAAGCCCTCATCGTCCATCCTCGCCAAATCCCCGGTGTACAGCCAGCCATCCCGGAGCGTGCGCTCCGTATCTCCCGGCCGGTTCCAATACCCCTTCATGACCTGGGGGCCGCGGACGACCAGCTCGCCGATTTCGCCAAGCGGCAGCTCTTCACCCGTTTCGGGATGCACAACACGGGCTTCGGTATCCGGTAAAGGAATACCGATCGAGCCGTTTTTGCGTTTCTCCCATATGTTGTTGGCATGCGTAACCGGGGACGCTTCGGTCAGTCCGTAACCTTCGATCAGCTTGCCGCGCGTGACCTCCTCGAACCGCTCCTGTACCTCCAGGGGCAGCGGAGCCGCTCCGCTGATACATATATTTATGGAAGATAGGTCGTACTTGTGCACTTCAGGATGGTGAATCACCGCAATATACATGGTCGGCGCCCCGGGAAACACCGTCGGCTTCCGCCGGTCAATGATCTTCAGCACCTGATTGATTTCAAAACGTGGAACCAAGATGAGCGTTCCGGCATTATAAACTGCCTGATTAAGCAGCACCGTAAGCCCGAATACATGGAAAAAAGGCAGCGCAGCCAAGTATTTTTCCTGGCCGATCCGTGCCCGGTAAAACCACAGCTGCGATTGAATCGTATTGGCTACCAGGTTCATATGCGTCAGCATGACGCCTTTGGCGAACCCGGTCGTTCCTCCGGTATACTGGATGAGCGCCAGGTCCTGTTCAGCATCGATGTCTACCTTGACCGGGTCGCTGCTTGATTGTTTCATGAGGCGGGTAAAGGATACGATCCGATCGTCATAGGTGACGGAGACATGAGTTCCGTCTTTTTTGGCGGCAATAGGGTATAGGATGTTTTTCGGAAAAGGCAAATAGTCTTTGACCGACGTGACGATCAGCTTACTGAGCGGCCTGTGGGTCATCGCCTGTTCCACGCGCTGCACCAGCGCATCCAACGTCACGATGATGCGGACGTCAGCGTCGGATAACTGATGCTGAATTTCCCGCGGCACGTACAGCGGGTTCGTCATGACTACCACGCCGCCCGCAAGGAGCGCACCGTAATACGCGATGACCTCCTGCGGGCAGTTAGGCAGCATGATGGCGATCCGGTCCCCTTTGCGGACACCCAGCCGGAGCAGGGCGTTCGCAAACCGGTTTACCGAAACCAGCAGGGATCGGAATGTCATTTTCTTCCCCATGAAATCCAGAGCAATATGCTCTGGATATCGGGAAGCGGAATCCACTAGAAATTGCGCAACGTTCTGCTTGGGATACTCGTAACTGTGCGGGACCTCACTAGGATACTGATTTAACCAAGGTTTACTCGACATCCAGGCCACCCCATCTCACGAATTGTTACAGCACGTATTTTTCCGCGGCAATGACCTTTTCAGCGATTTCACGCTTCAATCCAAGCGTATTGACAGGCGACTTTCTCGTCAGCTTTTTCAGAACGGACAGCTGTGTCCGAAGCGTATCGCCCGATTCCATCGCGGCGAGCACTTCCTTCGCCCACGTTTCGATTTTATTGAATTCGTCATGAACGAATACGGTCGTCATCAGGATCGGCAGGCGAGCCTTGTCTTCGCCGGAGCGGTCGATGATTTTTTGCGTACGCAGCAGTGCACTTTCCATCGCATAGACGGAAATCATCATATCGGACAGATGGCTCAGAATCTCCTGTTCGTCCTCGAGCTTCAATTGATATTTCTGTACGGCCTGGGCGCCGGCCATCAGGAAAATTTTCTTCGCCATCCTGATCAGATGGGCTTCCTGGTCAAGCGTACCCTCGAAGGTTTGCGGAGGAATCGGCTCCAGAAGCTCGGCCTGCAGCGCCACGGCTTTCTGCATCAGCGGCAGCTGGCCCTTCATGGCCCGTTTCACCAAAGTGCCCGGAATGAGCAAACGGTTGATTTCGTTTGTGCCTTCGAATATGCGGTTGATCCGCGAATCCCGATAATTCCGCTCCACCCGGTACTCTTGAATAAAGCCGTATCCGCCATGGATTTGCACGCCTTCGTCGACGACGAAGTCCAGCGTTTCGGAACCGAACACCTTGTTGATCGAGCATTCGAGCTGATATTCGGCGATGGCTTTGGCCGATTGATAGCCCACTTCCGGACTGCTGTGATCCACTTCGGCAAGGCCAACATCGAACAGACCTGCCGTGCGGTAAACCATGCTCTCGAGTGCGTACGTTTTCGTATTCATATCCGCCAGCTTTTTGCCGATCAGCGGGAAGGTGGAGATTTTCCGGCCAAACTGCGTGCGCTCGTTCGCGTACTTGGCAGCCAGCTCAATCGTGTCCTTGGAGGCGCCTACACAACCGGCGGCCAGCTTGAAGCGTCCGATGTTCAGAATGTTGAAGGCGATCAAGTGCCCCTTGCCTACTTCCCATAACAGATTCTCTACAGGCACTTTCACATCCTCCAGGATGAGCGGACAGGTGGACGATCCTTTTATTCCCATTTTTTTCTCTTCCGGTCCGATGCTGACGCCTTCCATCGTGCGCTCCACGATAAAAGTGCTGAAGTCTTTGCCGTCCACTTTGGCGTACACGATGAATAGGTCGGCGAATCCGGCATTTGTGATAAACTGCTTGCTGCCGTTCAATACATAATATTCACCGTCCTCGGATAAGGTGGCTGTCGTTTTCGCCCCCAGCGCATCCGATCCGGAGGAAGGCTCCGTTAAGCAGTAGGCGGCGATCTTCTCGCCGGTTGCCAGAGCAGGCAGGTATTTCTGCTTTTGCTCCTCCGTGCCGAAATAGACGATCGGCAGCGTGCCGATGCCAACATGGGCCCCGATCGACAACGCGAATGCGGATGCCTTGGTCAGCCGCTCGCTGATCAGCGTCGAACTGACCTTATCCAGGCCAAGCCCGCCATAGGCTTCCGGTACGTCGGCGCCGAGCAGTCCGAGTTCCCCGGCTTTGCGCATCTTCTCCACCGTAAGCTCATAATTCAGTTTCTCGATCGCTTCGTCATGGGGTACCACTTCACCGGACACAAAGTCCTCCGTCGTCTCGGCAATCATTCGGTGTTCTTCCGTAAAATCTTCCGGGGTCACCATATTGTGAAAGTCCGTGTCTTCAATGATATAACTGCCGCCGATCACCTTATTCATCGTTGTGCTCATCGTTCCCGTCTCCTTTGCGATATGAATTTTAAATATAAAAACCAAATCACTGTAGAACGCTTTCTGCCAGCAGTTGTCGTCTTACGGATGAACTTCAAACACACCCGCGGCGCCCATGCCGCCGCCGATGCACATGGACACCACGCCATAACCGCCGCCGCGACGTTTCAGCTCGCTGATCAGGGTTGTCGTCAGCTTCGTGCCCGTGCAGCCCAGCGGATGCCCAAGCGCAATCGCGCCGCCGTTGACGTTCACTTTCTCCTCATCGATGCCAAGCTCCCGGATAATGTGGACGCACTGGGAGGCGAACGCCTCGTTGATTTCGAATAAATCCACGTCTTCCAGCGTAATTCCGGCCATCTGCAGCGCCTTCGGAATCGCCTTGACCGGGCCGACGCCCATAATTTCCGGCTCGACGCCGCTGAGCGCGAAGGAGCGGAAAGTCGCGAGCGGCTGCAGGCCAAGCTCATCGGCTTTTTCCCGGCTCATGACAACGACCGCCGCAGCCCCGTCGCTGACCTGGGAGGCATTCCCCGCCGTGACCGATCCGTTCAGCTTGAACGCCGGTTTCAGCTTGCCCAACACCTCCACTGTCGTGTCGCTCCGCACGCCTTCGTCCACCCGGAATTCGAAGGTTTTCGTCTGCACTTTGCCTTTCTCATCCACGCTTTTTAGTTCGGCCTGAACCGGCACGATTTCGTCCTGGAACTTGCCTTCCGCAATCGCCTGCGCTGCCCTGGCGTGCGATCTCGCAGCGAACCGGTCCTGATCTTCCCGGCTGATGCCGAAGCGGTCGGCCACCTCTTCCGCCGTATGTCCCATGGCGATGTAGACCTCCGGCATCTGCTCAACGATCTTCGGATTCGGAGACATCTTGAAACCGGTCATCGGCACATGGCTCATGCTCTCCACGCCCCCGGCGATCAGGATGTCGGCATGCCCCAGCATGACTCGTTCCGCCGCGAAGGCGATTGACTGAAGGCCAGAGGAGCAAAACCGGTTGATCGTCAGCGCCGGCACCGTCACCGGGAATCCGGCGTACAGCGACATGATCCGGGCGAAATTAAGCCCCTGCTCGCCTTCCGGCATGGCGCAGCCGATGATGATGTCCTCCACGTCTTCCTTTTTAAGGCCCGGCGCGCGTTCCACGACGGCTTCCAGCACCGTTTTCCCGAGATCGTCGGCCCGTGTCTGTGCCAGGCTGCCTTTCTTGGCACGGCCGACTGCGGTACGCGCCATCGATACAATGACTGCTTCTTTCATGGAATATCCCCTCCCGTGGATGTTAGTTGCGGAGCGCCTTGCCTTTGGTTAACATGTGGTGCATGCGCTGCTGCGTCTTCGGTTCCCCGCACAGGCTCAAGAAAGCCTCGCGCTCGAGGTCCAGCATATACTCCTCACTGACAAGGGTTCCTGCCGGGACATCACCGCCGGCGAGAACATGGGCCAGTTTTCGGGCGATCAGGTAATCATGGTCGCTGATATAACCGCTTTGCTTCATGCCAAGCGCACCAAGCTGAAGCACGGCCTTGCCTTCCGCCCCGACGACTCGGACCTTCTCCTGCGGGATCGGTTCATAGCCGCTGCGATCCAGACCGAGAACAGCCTGCTTCGCCTGATAAATCTGAACATCCTGACTCACCGCGACACGGTCGCTTGGCCGCAAGTACCCGAGACGCTTGGCATCGTGGCCGCTCGTCGATACCGTCGCCGTCCCCACGGTTTGGAAAATGTGATTGATGTACGGCTGCAGATCCGCATCCGGAAGACCGGCCGTTTGGCTTGCCCGCAGTGCCAGTTCCTTGCACCCTCCACCGGCGGGAATCAGGCCGACGCCGACTTCGACAAGACCGTAATACGTTTCCGGAGCTGCGATAACCAGGTCGGCCGGCATGCAGGATTCGACCCCGCCGCCGAGGCACATGCGGTGCGGCGCGGCCACGACCGGCTTCTCAAAGCGCTTCAGCGCGTACATCGTGTACTGGAATTTCCGGATGATTTCGTTGATTTCGTCCCATTCTTCGTCCTGTGCTTCCATGAGGAGCAGCATAATGTTGGCTCCCACACAGTAGTTGCGTGCCTGGTTCGCAATGACGAGTCCTCTGAAATTGCTGCGCACCTCGTCAATGCTCTGCGTAATCATGGAGAGAATGTCCTCGCCGATCGCATTGTTGGGCGAATGAAATTCCAGGCAGGCGACGCCGTCTCCAATGTCGATCAGGCTGGCTCCGCTGTTTCCTTTCACCACCTTGTTTTGCTCTTTCAGGCTGCGCAGATTGATGACTTCTTCCGGCTGTTCTACTTCACGATATGCGCCCGACGCCACATGAATCGAATACAGCCGGCCCTCCTCCTGCTTGTAAAAGGACTTGTGTCCCGCAGCGACCCACTCTTTAACCCAGGCGGGAACGGTCAAGCCTTCGGCTTCCATCCGTTCCACGGACCGGGCCAGACCGATGGCGTCCCAGGTCTCAAACGGTCCGAGTTCCCAGGAGAAGCCCCATTTCATGGCATCGTCGATTTCCTTGACCGAATCGGCGATCTCGCCCACCTTTTCGGCCGAATAGACAAGCACCTGCTTCAGAATGTCCCAGGCCAGATCCGAGTAGCGATCCTTCGCCCCGAGGAGCGCCTTTGTTTTCGCTCCGGCTCCCTTGGCCATTTTCGCGGCCTCCAACGATGCCGATTTGGGCTTCATCTGCGGCACATATTCCAGCGTCTTCAGGTCAAGGGATAAAATCTCGCTCCCGGCCGGCGTTTTCTTTTTCAAATAGAAGCCCTGCCCGCTCTTCTCCCCGAGCCAGCCGCGTGCCACCATGCCCGTCAGCACGTCCGGCGAAGTGAAAACCGCCTGTTCGCGCTCATTGTCGACATTCATCCGGACGTTGTCTGCGACATGAACGAACGTGTCGAGCCCCACCAGATCCAGCGTGCGGAAGGTAGCGCTCTTCGGACGCCCCATCGCCGGTCCGGTCACCGCATCGACCTCTTCCACCGTGAAGCCCTTCGCCACCATTTCCTGCAGAGTCACCAGCAGGCCGTAAGTACCGATCCGGTTCGCAATAAAGTTAGGCGTATCCTTGGCGATGACGACGCCCTTGCCGAGCACCCTTTCGCAAAAATCCTTCATACGCGCCACGAGCTCCGGCTCTGTGTCCCGTCCGGGAATAATTTCAAGCAGCTTCATATAACGGGGCGGATTAAAGAAATGCGTGCCCAGGAAGTGTTTTCTGAACGATTCGCCGCATTCGGCCGCCATCTCGTTGATTGAAATGCCCGACGTGTTCGAGCTGACCACCGTACCCGGTTTCCAATGCTGCTCTACGCGCTTCAGAAGCTGCTGCTTCACTTCCAGATTCTCGACCACCACTTCGATGACCCAGTCGACGTCTGCAATTTGCGGCAGATGGTCTTCGAGGTTGCCCGGCGTAATCCGGGAAGCAAACGCAGGATCATACAGCGGAGCCGGCTTGATCTTGCTGAGCTTCTCAATGGCTGAAGTTGCAAGACGACTGCGTACCGCCGGATTTTCCAGCGTCAACCCCTTTTTCGTCTCTTCCTCTGTCAGCTGAGTCGGAACGACGTCCAGCAGTAAGCACGGGATCCCGACATTGGCCAGATGTGCAGCAATGCCGGAACCCATAATTCCTGAGCCGATGACGGCTGCCTTGCGAATGGATTTGTTCATTGTGTGCTTGCCTCCATTTCAAATCCTTTATTGTGAGCAGCGGAATCCCCGAAAACGGACAGCTCCAAAATTTCGGCGATATCCTTTGCTTTCACACGCTCTTCCACTTCCTTCATCTTCGTCCCGTCCTCCATCATGGTCAGGCAGTAAGGACAGGCGCTGCTGATGATGCTTGGATTCACTTCCAGCGCCTGCTCTGTGCGGGCAAGGTTCACCCGTTTGCCGGACGTCTCCTCCATCCACATCATGCCGCCCCCGGCGCCGCAGCACATCGCATTTTCCCGCGAGCGTTTCATTTCAACGAGCTCTACGCCGGGAATGGCCCGGAGGACGCTGCGCGGTTGGTCGTACACGTTGTTATAGCGTCCCAGGTAACACGAATCGTGATAGGTGATCCGCTCCTTGACCTCATACTGGGGTTTCAGCTTCCCTTCGCGGATGAGCTGATCCAGCAGCTCGGAGTGATGGAGCACTTCCACCCCTTCGAGCCCGAATTCGGGGTATTCGTTTTTGAACGTGTTGAAGGTGTGCGGGCAGGCGGTCACGATTTTCTGAACGCCGTATTTTTCGAAAATCTCGATGTTCTCCATGCACAGCTGCTGAAACAGCATCTCGTTGCCCATCCGGCGGGGTGTATCCCCCGAGTTTTTCTCCTCGTTGCCGAGAATGGCGAAATTGATGCCGGATTCGTTCAAGAGGCGGGCAAACGCCTTGGAAATTTTGCGGCTGCGCAGATCGTATGAGCCCATCGATCCGACGAAGAACAAATATTCAAACTGCGGATTATCCTTGACGGTCGGCACCCGGATGCCTTCCACCTCGCCGGTCCAGTTGGCCCGGTCGTTGCGGTTCAATCCCCAGGGATTGCTTTGCCGTTCGATATTTTGCAGGGCCCGCTGCCCCTCTGCCGGCATGCTTCCCTCCATCAGCACGAGATGGCGGCGCAAATCGATGATTTTATCGACATGCTCGTTGCCGACCGGGCACTGATCCTCGCAGTTGCGGCAGGTGGTGCAGGACCAGATCTCCTCCTCGGTCATGACGTCGCCGATCAAGTTCATGTCCTGCGGACTTGTGTTCTGATGGGTCCAGGTGGCCTTCTGCCATGCCAGCGTCGGGCGAATATCCGTCACGCCGTTCGCTGATGACCAATCGGGATGGGTTTCGGACACGGCTGCATCCAATGCATGCGCTCCACCCCCGGCAAAAGCATATTCGGGAACATACGGCGACTTACCGGTAACGGCTGTACCCTTTTCCGTCAAATGATCGCGTAGTTTAGTAATAAGATGCATCGGCGACAGTACCTTGCCGGTATTGGAAGCCGGGCAGACGTTCGTGCAGCGGCCGCATTCCACGCAAGCGTAGAAGTCGATCATCTGCTTTTGCGTAAAATCTTCGATCCTGCCGACGCCGAACGATTCGGCTTCTTCATCTTCGAGGTCCAGCTTGCTCAGCTTGCCGACTGGCTCGGAGCGGCCCAGCCAAATATTGACCGGTGCGGTAATGAGGTGAAAATGCTTCGATTGAGGAACATAGACGAGAAAAGATAGCAGAATAAGCAGATGGGCCCACCAAAAGATGTAGAACAATACGGATGCTGCAGTCCCGGACATGCCGGAGAAGATGGCCGCAATCGCTGAGGATATAGGTGCGTAAGCGGATGGCTCGAGGTCGAGCCGGATTCTTTCGAAGGTAAGCGACAGCAGCACAGACAGCATCAGGGAGAAGATAAAGAACACGACGATGCTCGGCTTCCACCCTTTCTTAAGGCGCGCAAGCTTCTCGCCATACCGGCGGTAAGCGGCATATCCCATCGCTGCAAGGACCAGAAACACTGTGATCTCCTGAAGCAGACCGAATACGTCGTACGCGGGAAGCGGAAGGTGGCCGCCGTCTGTCAGTCCTTTAATAATGAGATCCAGCGCGCCGAACTGAAGGATGATGAAGCCGTAAAAGATCACAACGTGCATAATGCCGCTCTTCCGGTCCTTCAGCAGCTTTTTCTGGCCGAACACCTGTCGCAGGAACTCGCCCCATCTGCCTTCACGCTGCTTCCGGAAATCCACCGGCTTGCCGAGCTTCACGTACAGCATTCTGTGATACACCGCTTGGCAGAACAAATAAATACCGTACCCGGTCACTGCGAGAAACAGGAGTAAATTGACGATTGGCCACACCATTTGTCATCCGTCCTTTCTTCGTATTCACCTAAGTTTGGTGACGGGTTACATTTCGTAAGCGGTTACAAAGCTTGTTTAAAAATAAAATCTTACCTTGAAAACATTGACAACTGGCACTGTTTCCCATAAGATTAAGAAAAATGAATGAGGATTCATTCAGTTATTTGAATTCTAACACCGGGGTGGCCTGATGACAAGTAGAAAATTGGAAAAATATGAGTTGATTTTGGATGCAGCCTTAAAAGTAATCGCGGAGAACGGCTATCACGGCTCCCAGATTTCGAGGATCGCCAAGGAGGCAGGCGTCGCGGACGGTACGATTTATTTATATTTTAAGAACAAGGAAGATATCCTTATTTCTCTGTTTCAAGCCCGTCTCGGAAATCTGGTCTCCATGTTCAACAGCAGCGTGAAGGAAACGAATACCGCCGATGAAGCCCTCCGCAAAGTTTGCGAAATTCACTTTACCGAGCTCGAAAACAACATCAATCTGGCTTATGTGACACAAATCGAGCTGCGTCAGAGTTCGTTGGAGCTGCGCAAAGCCATCGGGCTTGTCGTCAAGCCCTACATTCAGCTGATCGAGCATATCATTGAACAGGGGATTGCCGAGAAATCGTTCCGTGCAGACCTCGATGTCAAGCTGACACGCCTGCTGATTTTTGGGGCGATGGATGAAGTGGTCACCTCCTGGCTTATCTCCGGCCGAAAGTATTCCCTTTCCGCTCAGGTGGATAAGACAGTTGAGTTTTTCTTACAAGGTTTAAAATAACGCGTTTGAGAGAGGAGCTTGTCCGCATGAATATCTACGTTATGCTGAAGCAAACCTTCGACACGGAGGAACGAATCGTCATTTCGAATGGACAGATTTCCGACGACGGGGTCAAGTACGTCATCAATCCGTACGACGAATATGCGGTAGAAGAAGCGTTGTTGCAGCGGGATGCGCACGGCGGTACCGTAACCGTCGTCTCGGTGGGACCTGAGCGCACGGCCGAGGCGCTGAGAACGGCACTGGCCATGGGCGCCGATGAAGCCGTACTTATTGACGGCGACAGTATTCCCGGCGACGAGTTCAGCATCGCCACAGCACTGGCGGCCTATTTCGGCCAGCAGTCCGTAGACCTCATTCTCGGCGGCAACTTCTCTGTAGATTCCGGCGGAGGTCAGGTCGCTGTAAGGGTAGCCCACCTGCTGGGCCTGCCTCACGCATCCTCGATCACGAAGCTGGACATTGCCGGGGGAAAAGCATCCGTTCAGCGGGACGCCGAAGGCGATACCGAATCGCTGGAGGTCGCCCTTCCCGCGGTATTCACCGCGCAGCAGGGGCTTAACGAGCCGCGGTATCCGTCGCTGCCCGGCATTATGAAGGCGAAGAAGAAGCCGTTCCAGCGTCTCGGGCTTGGCGACCTCGGCCTGACCGAAGCGGAGTTAGCCGC
>Ga0164243_10012601_pt1 | contig 11963 bp, 13 predicted proteins | sample OricompcompostOP_FD_108781 | JGI IMG/M metagenome (GOLD analysis project Ga0164243, IMG submission 108781) | Organic Plus compost microbial communities from Emeryville, California, USA - Original compost - Organic plus compost (OP) | ecosystem: Engineered > Solid waste > Mixed feedstock >...
AATAGCATATTTATACCTCTAAAGGATTGATTATTAATTCTGATAGGGCTATCCTGTAAAGGGATAGCCCTTTTCATTTTATTGCACAACGTAATTCTCACTGTTGCCCTTGCTGGTTCGAGCCTCCAAGCTCGGATCCACGCACAATTAAGGACACATAAAATTGTATTGGAAACGAAGCGGCACTAACTCCTCGCACATTCACGGCCATTTGTTGAATTTCTAATGTTGCCGAACACGATGTTCTATCAGCAGAATCTTGTTCCAAACGGGAGTCCAAGCTTGGGGACTCGAATCAAGAAGGGCTTAAGGTTACTTCAAGATAAAATCCGAAGGTCAAAACAAGAAAAACAGGTTTCGAACAATTGTAGTTCCAAACTCGAAAAACCGGGTTTCGAGCGCTCGTGGTTTCAATGCTCGACCATTACAGGATGCAGCAAGATGGAGGGAAGATAGGAATCAAAAAAATATAGCAAATACCAATAGTTAGAAAACTATAGTATTTGCTATAATATTTTGCAAACCATCTAAACAACGGAACGATTGCCCGCTGGTATGGCTATTAAACTTTAAAGTGGGAGAATGCCTTGTTAGCTTCAGCCATACGGTGGGTATCTTCTTTCTTTTTGAAAGCGGCACCTTCACCTTTACTAGCAGCAACGATTTCGTTGGCTAATTTTTCGGCCATGCTCTTACCGTTTCTTTCAGAAGCGTAACGGATCAACCATTTCATACTCAAGGAAACTTTCCTATCGGCACGAACTTCTGAAGGGATTTGGAAGGTAGCACCACCGATACGGCGGCTTCTAACTTCAACGGCAGGAGTTACGTTAGCTAATGCTTTTTTCCATACTTCGTAACCGTTTTCGCTAGTGATTTCGCTAACTCTATCGATCGCGTCGTAGAATATTTTATAGGCAACGCTTTTTTTACCTTGCTCCATGATGTTATTCACAAAACGGGTTACCACTTTGTCACCAAATTTCGGATCTGGAGCCAAGGGTAATTTTTTCGCAGCTTGCTTTCTCATTTATTTGAAAAATTTCAACTATTTTAACAATTATTTCTTAGCCTTTTCTTTCTTAGTACCATACTTAGAACGGCTTTGCTTCCTATCTTTCACACCCGCAGTATCCAAAGATCCACGTACGATATGGTAACGTACACCCGGTAAGTCTTTAACCCTACCACCGCGAATCAACACGATAGAGTGCTCTTGAAGGTTGTGACCTTCACCCGGAATATATGCGATCACCTCTACTTTATTAGTCAAACGAACTTTCGCTACTTTACGCAAAGCGGAGTTTGGCTTCTTAGGCGTGGTAGTGTACACACGGGTACATACGCCACGGCGCTGCGGGCAACTATCCAATGCTCTGGATTTTGACTTAGCCCGGATAATTTCTCTTCCTTTTCTTACTAATTGTTGTATTGTAGGCATTCTTACCTATGTTTTTTGCTGTCGGTTTACAATGACAACCAAATACCCTGAATGGGAATTTGGGAGGGCAAAGGTATAACTAACTATTAGATTTACAAAATTGTTTGCAAGTTTTTTTAACAAACCGGAAATTTATTTGACCGCACAACCAAGAAGCTCAGCAGTGATCTGCTGCCATTCTTCATCTAACGTATTGGGAGGCATTAATTTACCTGCCCTTGCATACCAATACTCAGCATTGCCCTCGTCTCCTTCTTTCCGGTGCAAATAGGCATGTATCCATGCCCCAGCTGTACTACGAATGTCTTGCGCTATATCATGCGCCCGGTTCCATTCATCTTTCGCATCCCACCATAATGCTTGCAAGGCCGGCGATAAGTCGGCTGGCGGTTGTGCGAGCTGCAAAGATGCATTAAATTCTGCAATTGTCATAACTCTTAAGGGGTAATATTATTTGTAATATTGTTGAATTTTGGTGTATTTAAATTGCCCCGAAAGGCAAATTTGCTGCTATTTAATTGTCTTGGTTGGTTTTATATATATGACAAAACGCTACATCTCCTACTCCCCCGTTAAAAACGGGACCCAACTCTTGCAAGGTGGGTCCCGTTTATTTATATAGAATCACATAACTAATTTAGTGATTGCACTGCTGTTTGTTATACACGGAAATTCCAACCCCGCGTGTCGGCTACTTTCCCGGTACGGATAGCATCCATCTGCTTGATGATTTCACTACCAACCGCGTATTTAGTTGTATCCAATTTGATGCTAACATCTTTATAATCCAATTGTTCAACATATGCTACACTTGCGGCGGTACCGGTTCCGAATACCTCGCGCAATGTACCATCTTTATAGGCCGCGATCACTTCATCGATAGAAATTGGGCGCTCTTCTACAGTTAAGCCCATATCTTTGAGTAGTTCCATCACGCTGGCACGGGTTACCCCTGCCAAGATGGTACCTTGACTAAGATCCGGCGTAATAGCCTTGTTGCCGATGATTACAAATAAGTTCATGGTGCCGCATTCCTGCAAGCTCTTATATTCAAACCCATCAACCCAGAGTACTTGATCGTAACCGGCTTTCTTGGCCAATTCTGTCGGGTACATCGTGCCCCCGTAGTTACCGGCTGCTTTCGCATAGCCAACACCACCAGGGAATGCCCTAACATATTTGTCTTGCACCAACAATTTGATCGGCTTATTGAAGTAAGGACCTGCCGGCGAATTGATGATCATGAATTTATAATGCTCCGACGGACGCACACCGATATACTCATCGGATGCGATCATGAAGGGCCTCAGGTACAGGGAGCAACCCTCACCTGTCGGGATCCAGTCGCGATCCATATCGATCAACTGGGCCAAACCGCCCATGAATAACCATTCAGGAACGCTAACCATACCCATACGTTCCGCGGAAACGTTGAACCTTTTAAAGTTGTCAATCGGGCGGAAGATCATCGGGTTACCTTCCTGGTCCTTATAGGCTTTGATGCCTTCAAAGATGGCCTGGCCGTAATGCCAAGCTGCATTTGATGGGCTGACGCTGATATTTCCATATGGAAGGATCTCCGCGTTCACCCATTCCTTACCGTCAAAATCAGCCACCAGCATATGGTCGGCATACATTTTACCAAAAGCTAGGTTATTGAAATCAACAGCTCCAATCCTGGACTCCTTGATTTTCGTTACCTTGATCTTCTTTTTGCTTTCTTCCATCAGTGCTGATTTTGTCGTGGAATAATCTTCTACCATCATGGTTTATCGGTTTTATCTCAATAATTTTACACTCGCTTACGAGAAGACTCGTTCAGGGAACGATTTGCAAATAAACGTATTTTTCTTACCCTGGAATCACCCTAACACTAACAAATATAAACTGTATGGGCTTAGACAAGATACAATTTGATCCTTATTTATTGGCTAAGATCTACGACCAGCCTATCATTCCCGGGATTAAAAACCCGGACAAAACGGTTCAAAAAGAGCTGCCGAAACTCAAATTTTTAGGTGAAAATCAAAAAAATATCGCCTTGCTCGTACAAAATGAAAATGAAGCGTATTTAAACGATGAATTATTCAATTTGCTCACCAATATTTTGAATGCTTGTCAACTCGGTATGCAGGATGTTGCCCTGGTCAATTTAACGCATTTCCCTGCTACAAACCTGCGGGAATTACAACAGGTGCTGCCATTTCAAAAGGCCATCGGCTTTGGTTTAGAACCTAACAAATTGAATATTAGCGATATACCTAATTACCAGGTACAGTTCATCGATGGTGTTCAATTCGTTTCATCGGAGCCCCTTACCGTAATCAATGAAAATAAGGTTTTGAAAGGTAAATTATGGCAAGCTCTGAAACAACTTTTTAATATTTAATTTTATCAAGATATTTAGCATGGAGCTAGTTTTTGCTACGAACAACGAAAATAAAGTAAAGGAAATCAAAAGTATGCTAGGGAATGCTTTCGAAATCATCACCCTGCAAGATGCCGGGATCGACATCGATATCCCCGAACCACACGACACGCTGGAAGCCAATGCCAGGGAGAAATCAACCGTTATACATAACATGACGGGTAAAAATTGCTTCTCCGAAGATACCGGCCTTGAAATAGACGCTCTCAATGGCGCACCGGGCGTATTGTCGGCCAGGTATGCAGGTGAACAAAAATCCGCTGCCGATAATATCGTGAAGGTACTGGCCGAAATGGAAGGAAAAACTAACAGGAACGCGCGGTTTAGAACCGTTATTTCGTTGATTCTCGATGAAAGGGAATACCAGTTTGAAGGTGTCTGCGAGGGGAAAATCGCCGGTACGGGAAGTGGCGAAAAGGGTTTCGGTTACGATCCTATTTTCATCCCCAATGGCAGCACTACCAGCTTCGCGGGGATGGATATGCAGGAAAAAAATAGTTATAGCCACCGGGCAAAGGCTTTCCGGCAACTTATCGACTTTTTAAAAAACAGGTAATAATTTATCATACGAATGGCTAGAGTTAAAATTGATATGCCGGATCAGTATGCATTTTCCATGCAGATCCCGGTTCGGATCCAGGATGTTAATTACGGTGGGCATGTAGGGAATGATGCCATCCTTTCCATGATCCACGATGCCAGGGTCCAGTTCTTGAAAAGCCTGGGCGCTAGCGAGCTGGATGCTTTCGGCGCAGGCCTGATCATGGCAGATGTTGCCATCGTGTATAAAAATGAAAGCTTCCATGGCGATATATTACAGTTCGAGGTATGCGCCTCTGAATTTTCGGCTTTCGGCTTCGACTTATTTTACAAGGTTTCAACGCGCCGCGAAGGGAAAGACCTACTAATTGCCGAAGCTAAAACCGGCATGGTATGCTTCGATTACACGCAAAGAAAAATAACTAAAGTTCCTGCCGCCTTAAAAGCTGCCATGGAAATTAAAGAATCATAAACAGATAGAGAATGAGCACAACAACAACGGATCAAGCTAGTATCTTGAAAGATATCATACTAACGCGCCGCACCATTAAGCCGGCAAGCATGAATGGTAAAAAGATCGAAGATACACAAGTGCAACAATTATTCGAATTAGCAGACTGGGCGCCTACCCACGGCTTAACTGAACCCTGGTATTTCATGGTGTACGCGGGTGAAAAAGTGCAGGAATTCTGCCTGGCGCATGCCGAACTTTATAAAGCGAATGCGCAACCGGAACAATTCGTTCCCGGCACTTACGACAAGTTAAAGTCCATGGGCGACTTGGCCTCCCACCTGGTGGTCATGGCCATGAAACGCGGCGCTAATCCTAAAATCCCGGCATTGGAAGAGCTAGCAGCTACTTCCTGCGCTATTGAAAATATTCTTTTGGGTGCCAGCAGCATGGGTATTGCCGCTTACTGGGGTACCGGTGGTATGGCCTTAAAACCAGCCATGAAAGAATACTTGAAATTGGGGGAAGAGGACCAAATTATGGGCTTCCTGTACCTTGGTTACAGCGATGAACCCATCCATAAAGTTGGCAGGAGAACCCGCCCTTTAAGTGAAAAAGTACAATGGATGTAATTTAATTAGTCAATTTAGCCTGATTTTCATAAAATTCGTACATAAAAACTAATTCTATAAAAATTCGTAAAATAATACTTATTTTTTGAAAATTAGGCTAAATAACCTAACTTAGTCATCCATCAAAGTAAATAATAATGGAAGCAGTTATTACTGCGGATATCGTTAATTCCACCAAGTTAGATAACCGGGATTTCCAGCTACTATTAATTGAAATACAAGAGCAATTCCCCGAGTGTGACAAGCTTGAATTTTACCGGGGCGATTCCTTCCAAGTTTTAGTAAAGGATGCAGCCACGGTATACCATAAAATGCTGCAATGCAGGCTAAAAGCCATCTCGCATAGTATGCAAGAGGCACGGGTAGATATTCGCCAAAGCATTAGCTTGGGCTATGTAGCAGCAGATATCTCCAACCTCGACTCCCACCTAGAAGATATTTTTGTAACTTCAGGACGTGCATTAGACCGAATTACGGATCCGAAGAGCCAACAGCACTTACTGATAACTTGCGGTGACGCTATTTTTGATATCTCTTATGATTTGATAGCCCATTACACCGATAGCTTGGTAAGCCAAGTAACAGCCAAGCAAGCGGAAGTATTATATTATCTTTTATTAGGGAAAAACCAGAAGGAGGCAGCCACCTTGTTAAAAAAATCTGCGGCAACTATTAATCAGCAAGTTAAAGCTGCCCGCTTCGAGGAGATGGCCTACCTGTTAGAACAATACAAAGTATTAACACAAGCATTTATCGAACATGGAAAATAGCATTATTTGGTTAACCAAGCTGATCTTTGCGCACCTGGTGAGCGATTTTGCATTACAAAAGAGATCTTGGATAGATGATAGGAACGAACGGAAAATAAAGTCGCCCCTACTGTATTTACATGTTCTAATTACGGGTGTAACGGCCTTGTTATTCATCGGCTTTCAATATATACAAACTGTAGCGATCATCACCATCAGTCATTTCCTGATAGATTTGTTCAAATCCTATCTAAAGCCCAACTTCAGGAATTTCGTTTATGATCAACTGGCACATATGGCCGTAATCGTCTTGTGTTGGTGTTGGCAATTCCAACTATTTCCTACCGAAAAAGAGATATTGGAATTCTATTACCAAGGCAATGCCTGGTATTTTGCTGCCGGAATATTCTTCTTGGTATATCCCTCTTCCATCATCATCAGCCTAGCTACCAAGCATTGGGCAGATCAAATATCGACACCAAGAAGCAGTACCGCCGACAAAGGCTTGGTAAATGCCGGGAAATACATTGGCATCATAGAAAGATTAATAATTGGCGTATTAGTTTTTATCGGCCAATATGAAGCTATAGGCCTCTTAATTGCGGCAAAAAGTATATTAAGATATAACACGGCCAAAGAAGAAGTAAAAACGGAATATTTATTAGTAGGCACACTCATCAGCATGTCGATCGCGGTAGCAGTAGGCCTCCTGTTAAAATACCTAGTCAACCAATAAATAAACCTAATTAAACCCAAAAAACTCGAACAAAACAAAACTCGAACAAAAAATCCGTGCAATCCCTAAATCCGGTATCATCCGTAAACATGGACCGCCCCAAGATTGAGGCGGCTATTTATTCGTCCACTATTCGGTTTTACATTCCGAGCTCTTTGAAGTAGTTGGGATAATCTGAGATAATACCATCTACTCCCATATCTTTCAGTTCTTGAATCTTGGCTTTATCATTCACTGTCCAGGGAACGATCTTAACACCTTTATCATGGCAGGCTTTCACCAAAGCAGGTGTCACCAACTTATAATCAGGGCTCAAGATAAAAGGCGTAAAACCTAGATCCTTGATATTTTCATCCAGCGATTTCTTGTTATTATCACCGATCAAGAAGGAAGTTTTTACGGCAGGAAATTTCTTATGTAAAACCTGCAAAGTTCTTTTATCAAAAGACTGTATCACGGTTCTATCCACGATACCGTTATCAATAACCACCTTCATCAGCAATGCCACGAATTGCTCCGGCTTTGGATTCCGAACGCCATCGTACTTGGCAGATGATTTTGTTTCGATGTTATACCATTTCGGGGCAACACCTTCCTGTTGGGTATATTTCTCTACCGCTTGAATCAAATCGGACAACAAGGGTTTGTTTACCTTCATCTTTTCCTGCTGCGGAAAATTCGGGTTTCCCCGCATCCCCACATCATACTTAACGATATCAGCATAATTCATTTGATATAACAACAAATCTTTCACCTGCTGCCGGGTAACGGGTGTACCATCCGGAGCAGTGGAGATATCCGGGTTCATGTACTGGTCGTGCGAAACAACAACTTTCAAATCCTTGGTAATATTCGCATCCATCTCCAGTGTTGTAACACCGATATCGATCGCATTTTTCATAGCGGGTATGGTGTTTTCAGGTTTCAGGCCCCTACCTCCCCTATGCGCTTCGGAATCAAAAGCAGGGAATTGATTTTCCATGGAAGCAACATTTTTTTGAGATGCTGCTTTCTTTTGGGAGGAGCAAGCTGACAATAACAAGCTTCCCACAAGTAAGACAGACATCGATGAACGTACCATCATTTGTATAATTTTTAACTCGTGAAATTACAGTATCCTGGACTGTTGTATGTTAAATTAATCCTAACCTTTCTTTTTCCTTGCGCCAAGTCAATAACGTAAAAAAGATGGCGAGCAAACAAGCCACTATCAAGATAACGAAACCGCCATCCCAACCAAAATGATCCACGATATACCCCATGGCAACATTGGCAAACATGGCGCCACCCAAGTAGCCGAACAAACCGGTCAAGCCCGCCGCAGTACCCGCCGCTTTCTTCGGAACAAGATCCAAAGCCTGAACGCCAATCAGCATCACGGGGCCGTAAATTAGGAAGCCGATAGCAAACAAAGCCATGTTATCTACCCAAATATTACCTGGAGGATTCTTCCAATATATCAACACGAAAACTAAGACCAATGCCATGTAAATAATCGTGGCAGGAGCCCGGCGACCTTTAAACACCTTATCACTGATCCAGCCACATAATAAAGTACCCGGAATCCCTGCATATTCATAGATAAAATATGCCCAGGAAGATTCATTCACATTAAACCCCTTCGCTTCTTTTAAATAAGTAGGCGCCCAATCCAATACACCGTAACGGAGTAGATAGACAAATATATTGGCCAAAGCAATGTACCACAGCAACTTATTCGGGAGAATATAATTCAAGAAAATCTCCTTGGCTGTCATTTCATTTTCCGACTTGCTGCTGTAGTCTTTCGGATAATCATCTTTATAAGCTTCGATAGAAGGCAAACCGCAAGACTGCGGCGTGTCCCTTACCAGCAAATAAGCAATCCCCGCCAAAACCATGGCAACGGCCGCCGGGAAGAAAAACTTACTTTGCCACATCCCGAAATAATACATCCCGAGGATTGTTAAAGGCCCTACTAAACCGCCACCCACATTATGCGCAACATTCCAGATAGACATCATCGTTCCCCTTTCCTTGATAGAAAACCAATGCACCATTACCCTGCCACTGGGAGGCCATCCCATACCTTGGAACCAACCATTTAAAAACAGTAAAGCAAACATGATACCGATGGAACCCGTTGCCCAAGGGAACAATCCCATTAACAACATCGTTAGGGCAGAAAGAAATAAGCCTAATGAAATAAAGATCCTCGCATTGCTGCGATCAGAAACATTTCCCATTAGGAACTTGCTCAAACCGTAAGCAATGGAAACGCCGGAAAGAGCCAAGCCAAGATCTCCCTTGGAAAAACCTTTTTCCATAAGATCCGGCATAGCCATAGAAAAATTTTTCCTTACCAGGTAATAACCTGCATAACCGATAAAGATGCCGATAAATACCTGCATTCTCATCCAGGTATATTTACTTTTAATTTCTGATTGCGGAATAGTAGGCTTGTGCGCCGGTGGTTTTAACCAGTTCATGTTACTCTAAAGTGGAATAAATAATAAACGTGAAATTGAAAAATTAGCTTAGCATGTAGGTGGATGCCAAGGTATTGAATGATTGAATTTGTTCCTGCTCCCAGGTTGTATCTTTATTCAACTCTTTTGCCATGATAGCAGCCACTTTCGGCGCTATGCGTACCGCTTCGTGGGCATCGAGGAAAAGGGCCCTGATCCTTCTCGCCAACACATCTTCTACCTGTTGCGCCAGCTCATGCCTCACCGCCCAAGCCACTTGTGCCGCGATGATTTGGAGGGATTCAGACAAAACCTCGCTCATTCCGGGTTCAGAAGCGGCTAATGCTTGAATGCCGGGCATATCGGCGCCATAAAAATAAAGCGGGTTGTTTTCATCGGTGTTTTCGACGAAACCATGAATCGGGAGGAATTTTGTCGCGGTAGTCGTTTTCTTCCACTGGTGCACTTCTTCGAGCTTCGTAACTACATCTTCACCCATTCTACGGTATGTTGTCCATTTACCACCGAGGATACTAACCAAACCTGAAGGCGTTACCATTATTTTATGGTTCCTTGAAATTTCCTTCGTTTTGGCTTTTTCTCCCGTAGGCGCTGCCAAAGGTCTAAGCCCGGCCCAAACGCTCAACACGTCCGTTCTTTTAGGTGCTTTCGTAAGATATTGATCGGCTGTATCGAGAATAAATTGAATCTCCTTTTCTAAAGCTACGGGATCCAGGCTAATGCTCTCGACGAGAGTATCGGTAGTACCTACTACCAATTTATTATGCCATGGAACTGCAAAAAGCACCCTGCCATCACTGGTCTTGGGAATCATTAACGCTGTCTTTCCCGGGAGGAAGCTATGATCCAATACGAGGTGTACTCCTTGACTGGCCACGATAGAACGGGGTTCATTAGGATCATCCATTTGCAAAACATCGTCTGTAAATACGCCGGTAGCGTTGATAACACCTTTTGTCTTTACATGAAATACTTCACCGGTTTCATTATCCCGAAGTTTAAGGCCGCTCAATTTCCCAGTTATATCCTTTTCCATCGCTTTTACTTCCATGTAGTTAATAGCGATGCCGCCATGCTCCAAGAAAGTTTGCACCAGGTTAATAGCCAGGCGGGAATCGTCAAATTGGCCATCATGATATAATACCCCTGCAGAAAGGTGATCTTGCTTAATCGTAGGTAAACGTTCGATAGTTTTTTTACGGGAAATATACAAGGAACGGCCAAGGCTTAATCGCCCTGCCATCCAGTCATAAAGTTTTAAACCTATTGTATAAAAGATCCCATCAAACCATGAATATGCTGGAATTACGAAGGAAAGGTTATGCGCTAAATGCGGGGCATTTTTTAATAGTAATCCCCTTTCAACGCTGGCTTCCCGCACCAGGGCTACATCCCCTTGAGCCAAGTACCGCACGCCGCCATGCACCAACTTCGTGCTTTTGCTGGATGTAGATTTTGCAAAATCTGCTTTCTCAACCAACAAGGTTTTATATCCCCTGGTAACTGCTTCAAGTGCAGCACCGATCCCGGTAGCACCTCCACCAATAACAACCACATCCCATTCCTGGTCGATCTTCGATTTAAACTGTGCTAATAAATTTTCCCGCATCATAACGTAATAATTATCCGCTTAGAATTCTTTGTATCGTTAACGAATATACCTCGTTAACTAATTATCCATACCGTTACAAGGTACATCGGAATACGATACACTACAAATATTTCTATTAAAATGATAAAAAATTAACATCAATAGCATGAAAATGTTTTAAACCAGGTGTTGATTATAACAGCCGGGACATAAAAAACACCGCGATCTTTCGAAAGCAGTGTCATTTAATAATTATAGAAAAGGATGAAAATATTTAAAGTGAAATAAAATTTAGGCAGGATAAAGGATAATCTGTGAAACTTATGAAATCCATAAAATCCGGGACTAAAGATCCCAATTTTGCACGCGGGCTATAGCTTTCTTCCAACGGCTTCTCAATCGATTACTAAATTCCGTGTCTTGCCTTGGGGAGAAGGACTCCCCCGGTTCGTACATCTTCTTTACGGTTTGCCAATCCCAAAACCCTGTAGCCAAACCCGCTAGATATGCGGCGCCCAAAGCACTTGAAGGCATTACAGCCGGACGGGTAACCGGGTATTGGAGCAAATCCGTCTGGAGTTGCATGAAAAAGGGATAAGTTGCAGATGTACCATCTACACGGATCTCCCCTATCTTGCGGCCACTATCTTTTTCCATGGCTTCCAGGGCATCTGCCAAACCGAGCGCTACACCCTCTAAGGCTGCCCTTGCAATGTGCCCAACAGAAGTGCCGCGCGTAATACCGATAATCATACCGCGTGCATAGGCATCCCAATAAGGAGCACCGAGGCCTGCCAATGCCGGCACGAACATTACGCCCCCGTTATCTTCTTCGGTTTGGGCCAAGGCTTCAACTTCCGCGGTAGCTTCGATAACCCCTAACCCGTCCCTCATCCAACGAAACACGGAACTCCCTCCGAAAACACT
>Ga0164243_10012602_pt1 | contig 11962 bp, 13 predicted proteins | sample OricompcompostOP_FD_108781 | JGI IMG/M metagenome (GOLD analysis project Ga0164243, IMG submission 108781) | Organic Plus compost microbial communities from Emeryville, California, USA - Original compost - Organic plus compost (OP) | ecosystem: Engineered > Solid waste > Mixed feedstock >...
CAAATCTCCCGGTTAAACGGTTAGCGCATCTTGATTGAGATCAAGATTTTTTGAGGCGGGAAAGCGTTTCCGGCGTCATGCGCAGGTAGTTGGCAATATACTTGTGCGGAATTTCCTGGAAGAGCTGCGGGCTGCGCTGCAGTACCCGCTCGTAGCGCTCTGCCGGGGCGTTGAAGAGGAGATCTTTTTCCCGCTCGACCTGTTGCAGTACGAGGTCCTCCAGGATGGTAGCCCATAGTTGGAGGTGTTGCTCACTGCTACGGATAAACGCCATAAATTTTTCCTTCGGGATGATGCTGACGGTGGATTTACGAATGGCCTGCATATAAAACTCCGAGGGCTTTTCGGACAGGAAGCTGTCCAGCGAAACGATGATGTTACCCTTATAGCCAAAGCGGATAATCCTTTCCTCTTCCCCATCCACGATAAAAATCCGGACGCTGCCTTCTTCTACCAGGTAGATATTGGTATCCGTAGTACCGGCATGTTTCAGGTATTCCTGGCGGCCTACGGTGATGGTACGGTCGAACAGGTGTTGGTTGCGGAAGGTTTGCAGGATCTCTCTGGCGTTCATACAGGCGTTATCGTTAGTCATCCCCCGTTGCAACCGTCAGTTGAACGACTGCCGGAATTCCACCGGGGATACAGCTGTTTTGGCTTTGAACAATTTACTGAAAGTTTGCGGATAGTCAAACCCCAGTTCATAGGCAATTTCGCTGACGGACATATCCGTGGTGCTGAGTTTTTCCTTCGCTACCTCTATGACCTTATCCTGGATATGTTGCAGGGTACTTTTACCGGTGATGCTTTTGAGCACGCCGCTGAGGTAGTTGGGGGATACGTGCAGGGCGGCGGATATTTCCCTGACGGAGGGCAGGCCTTTGGCGGCGTTACCGGTATGCCGGAACCAGTTGTTCAGCAGCTCTTCCAGGCGGGTGAGCAGCTGGTGGCCGCTGACCTTGCGGGTGATGAACTGGCGCTCGTAAAAACGTTCGGCGTAGGTGAGCAGTACTTCCAGCTGCGCGACAATAATATCCTGGCTGAAGCGGTCGATATTGTTATGGTATTCCTGCGCCATGTTTTCGATAATGCCGAGGATGGTGGTTTCTTCTTTTTCGGACAGGAAGAGGGCTTCGTTTACGGCGTAATCAAAGAATTCGTATTGTTTGATTTTAGTGGCCAGTGGCGTGTTCCAGAGGAAGTCGGGATGAATGTAAAGCATCCATCCCGACTGCTGCATATCCGCTTGTTTGGCGCCTATGCTGAAAACTTGTCCAGGCGCCATAAAGGCCATGATACCTTCGTCAAAATCATATTCCTGCTGTCCGTATTTCATATTGCCGCCAAAATTCCGTTTGAGTGCGATGAGGTAAAAATCCAGGACGATGTTCTGCGTGTCCTGGTAATCGCCCGGGGGCATTTCAGCTACGTTGACCATACTAAACAGCGGGTGCGCGGGTTTAGGAATGTTCCTGAACTCGTGGAAAGCGCTGATGGTTTTAAATCGTTGTACGGAGGCCATGGTACAATTTCGTTAATTTTTAGCATATGCGGCGGCGAATTCCTTCGCATAGTCCGCCAGTTTTACTTTACCCGGTTGCGCCGGTTTATTGCGGCGATAATCTTCCGTGAGGAGGCCGGTATGCAGGGCGTCGTATAATTCCACTATGCCTGCTGCAATGGTGGGGTTCATGCCGATGGCGGTAAGCCCCGCCAGGACGGTTTCGTCCGGAACCAGCTCCCAGCGCAGATCAGGCAGGCCTATGGCTGCGCCCAGCGCGGCGGCGGTTTGATTACAGGTAGCCTCTTCGCTGACTACGTAGCATACATCCCTGCCGGTGAAAGGGCGCACCAGTTCTTCCGCTACGGCGGCGGCTATATCATCCGGGGATACCCACGGCACCACGTCCGCGCCGGCATAGTTGGCGGCAATGCGGCCTTCCTTTTTGATCATATGTATGTAGGAAAGGAGGTTATAGTAGAAAGACGTGGGTCTGATCTGGGTAATGGCTACGTGTGGAGGCAGTTTGTCCATGATATGTTCCACATCGTAGGTGTAGGCGAGAATGCCATTCCCTTCAGGCAGGTGCGCGCCGATACTGCTGAGGTGTACCACTCTCCTTACGCCGCTGGCGGCAATGGCCGCGGTATAATGACGGCCCAGGCGGCGGTAGTATTCCTTCAGGTCCAGGCTGTGGTCAAAGTAGTTATTTGGCGGGATCATGGTGTACACGGCGTCTGCACCGGTGAAGGTGGCCGTGAGGAAGTCCACGTCTTCCACGGAGCCGATGGCGGCTTTGGCGCCGAGTTGCTCAATGGCTGCCTGGTTGCCGGGGTTGCGGGTGATAACGGTAAGCGTATGGTCCTTCGCTAACGTCTGTACGAGCGGCTTGCTGATATGGCCTAATGCGCCGGTAATTACAATCTTCATATGTTGCTTGTTTTGTAAGGCAAAAATGAAGATTGTAACGGGCGCGTATGTATTAAAATCTATGATTGTTGTGTTGGAATCTAAGGCGGGGTGGGGGATTATATTTCCACGGCAAATTCAGCCTTAGGCGCTCTTACTTTTTTCATGGGCGCGAGCCAGTCCCTTTGCGGGTCGCCGTAGCCAACGTACAGGAGGGATACGGAGCGCAGGCCCTGGGCGCGGAGGTTCAGGGCTTCGTCTACCACCTCATTGCTGAAACCTTCGGCCGGGGTACTGTCGATACGCAGTTCTGCCGCCTGCGCGAGGGCCAGGCCCAATGCGATATAGGTTTGACGGGCGCTGTGTTCGAAATGCTGTTCCGGGGTTTGTGCGCCGTAGATCTGTTTCAGTTTATCCGTGTAGCTGTTGAATCTGCCGGCGGGCAAACCTCTTTCCGCGGTGGTGCGGTCGTACACTTCATCGATACGTTCCGGGGTATAGGCATCCCATGCGGCGAACACGAGCACGTGGGAGCATTCCCGCATCACGTCTGGGTTCAGGGAGCCGGGTACCATTTTTTCCCGGATAGCCTGGTTTTCTACTACAAACACCTTAAAGGGCTGCAGGCCGGAGGAAGTAGGCGCGAGCCTTGCCGCCTCTACTATTTTATCAATATTTTCCTTACTTACTTTTTTAGTCGGATTGTAGGCTTTTGTTGCATGCCTCCACTGTAAATCTTCTAATAATGCCATTTTATATGATGTTTATTTACTTACTCCAGCCAGCAATACGGCGATCAGTGCAAGTATTGCCGGTAACGCCTGTACGAAGAATATCTTCTTTGAGGCGGTTACTGCGCCGAAAATACCGGCGGCGATTACGCAGGCGAGGAAGAAGATGCGGACATTTTCCATCCACTGTGCATCGCTGATCAGGAATGACCAGATGAGGCCTGCGGCGAGGAAGCCGTTATACAATCCCTGGTTGGCGGCTAAGCCTTTGGTAGGTTTGAAGAGTTCGGGCGGGAGCGTTTTAAACGTTTTCTTTCCGGCCGTTTCCCAGGCAAACATTTCCATCCAGAGGATGTAGAGGTGCTCTATGGCAACAAGAGCGGTGAGTAATTGTGCTAGTATGAACATGGTAATCAGCATTTATCATTTGGACTACACATAGAAGGGCGATTTGTTTGATCAGGCCTTCTGCTCCCGCGCGTTATGTTGTAATATTTTTTGGGCGATGTTCCGGAGTGTTTCCATTTCTTCCAGGCTAATCCCCAATAACCCAAACATTTCTTTGGGTATGCACCTTGCTTTCTCTTTTAGTTTGGCTCCTGCGGGCGTGAGGGAGATTTCCACCACCCTTTCGTCCGCCCGGCTCCTGGTACGGTTCACCAAATGCTTCTGTTCCAGCCGTTTCAGCAGCGGTGTGAGCGTGCCACTGTCCAGCAGCAGCTTTTCCCCCAGCTGGTTGACGGTTTGCCTTTCGTGCTGCCACAATACCAATAGTACGAGGTATTGCGGGTAGGTAATATCCAGTTCGTCCAGGAAGGCCCGGTACAACTGGGTAATTTCCCTTGACAGCGCGTAGATGGGAAAACAGAATTGGTTATCTAGTTTCAGGTAATGATCAGGAACCATGACACAAAGATAGTGTATTTTAAGCAATTAAATTGCACACAATTTAATTTACGTTCAAAATATTGATTATCAATATTTTCACCAACGGGCCAATTAATATTTAGTATAAAAGCGCTTGTGGTTAAATTTAAATTTATCCGTTTCTTTGCACTCCGAAACAAGGGAACCAACAACATTTCATTAAACCTGTAACCAACCATTACCTGCTGCCAACCGCAGGATAAACCATTTAGCTATGGGAATCGAGAATTATTTTTTGTTTTTGATGACAGCCTCTTTTTTCATCATGATGCCGGGGATCGATACGGTTTTCATTCTCAACAAAACCATCGGGGAAGGCCGTAAGGCGGGCTTATATTCTACGCTGGGCATTAACTCCGGGGTACTGGTGCATACTACGTTTGCGGCCCTGGGCTTATCCGTAATAGTAGCTAAATCCGCCCTGGCATTTTCCGTGATCAAATACCTGGGGGCGGGCTACCTGATGTACCTGGGCGCTATGAGCCTGTTGCAGGGCAAGGGGCTGGACCTCAGCCGGCCGGACAGCGAGGAGCATAGTCCGCTGAAAAACTTTTACACCGGGCTGGTGACCAACATCCTCAACCCCAAGGTGGCGTTGTTTTTCCTTTCGTTCTTCCCGCAGTTCATTGCCCGGGAGAATCTTTCCAGTCCTACTCCTTTTATCCTCTTGGGGGTGAGCTGCTGCCTGATCGGGATTGTATGGTTTTCCATTGTGACGCTGCTGGCGGCCAGCTTTTCCGAAAAGCTGACTACCCATCCGAAGTTTGCCGGCAGGATGGGGAAAGTATCCGGGGTGGTGTATATTTTAATGGGGCTGAAGATAGCGATGTCAAAAAAATAAGGGCTTGTCCATTTTGGATAAAAAATGCCGCGCCAATGGCGCGGCATTTTTGCTTATAACGCTGCCGCCTATCCGAACTTCACGGAGGTCATGGTGAGCGAGCCGCCCACGGCCTTATCGTTAAAGAAGGACACGGCATCTTTCCCCGTAGTCAATCCCAGGGAATACATCAGGGGGAAATAATGATCCGGCGTAGGAATGGCCAGCATGGCCTCTTTGCCGAGCTGGCTGTAATGGATCAGCGCCTGGTGATCGCCGCTGGCAATCAGGTCCTTGAATTTTTCGTTGATGGCGAGGGCCCAGTCGAAACCGTAACTGACTTCGCCCAGGCGGTCCCACGCGACCATGCGGAGGTTATGGACCATGTTGCCGCTGCCGATGATCAGGACGCCTTTTTTACGGAGGGCGTAGAGTTCACGGGCCAGCTCATAGTGATAGCGGGCATCCTTCGTGAAATCGATACTGAGTTGCAGCACGGGGATATCCGCTTTGGGGTACATATGCCGTACCACGGTCCAGGCGCCATGATCCAGTCCCCAGTCGTGATCCAGCTCCGCGTGTACGGTTTGCAGGAGGTCCGCTGTTTCGCGGGCCAGTTCCGGGGAGCCGGGGGCCGGGTATTGCACGTCGTACAGCGCCTGCGGGAAGCCGCCGAAGTCGTGAATAGTTTTGGGAAAATCCATGGCGGTGATTTTAGTACCGCGGGTGTACCAGTGCGCGGAAACTACCAGCACGGCGGCCGGCCGGGGTATCTCCTCTCCCATTTTGGCCCATCTGCGGCTGAATTCCGTATCCTCGATGCCGTTCATGGGCGAGCCATGGCCTACAAAAAGTACGGGCATCAGGTGGTCCGTTTCCTGTAAATTATCTGTGAAGTTGTTGAATGCTGAGAATGTCGTCATACCTAAGGCTCCTCCTTGCGTCCATGCTAAGATAGAAAATAAAAAGGACCCGCAGCGATGCTGCAGGTCCACCAGTATAAACAATGGACTTTAACCCAGTTTTTGCCAAAGGTCGCCGTTGCGGGTGCTGAAGCAGCCCAGCCGGCCGGCGGTTTTCAATTCCCCGAGGGTGGTTGCCGCCGCGTCGAGGCTCACTTCCGAGAGTTCTGCGAACTCGCGGGTGGTGAGCGTTGGGTACACGCCAAACAGCGCGTCCCAGGATTTGTCGTAAGGGGCAGGCTGCGCATCCGCCAGGAGGCGGCGAATCGCTTTTGTATAGACCTCGTAAGGTTTTACGCCGTAGACAAACTCTGTATGCTTATCCTTATCGGAGATGAAGATGGAGGGGAAGCCCCGTACCCCCATGCTCCGCGCCATGGCCAGGTCGTCCTGGAAGAGCGCTTCCGCCGTTTGTTCATAATCCTTTTTCAGCTGCGCCGGGTTCAGGCCGGCCGCAGCAGCAGCATCAGAGAGATGTTCCCACCGGGTAATATTCTTTTTCTGAAGGAATAACATCTCCCTGGAAATCCGCAGGAAAGCAATGGCTTTGTATTCGTCCTGCAGTTGCGCTGCCTTGAAGGCTATAGAAGGCGGATAGGATGAAGGCAATGGATCTTCCAGCCATACATCCCCGAGAATGGGCATATTGTAATGCAGGCTCACCTCGTCCCAGTGGTGGGCCACATCGGAAGGTTTGCTGATGCCGCCGCTGTTATAACTCCAGTCGGGCAACAGGCCGCCCATATGGTAGTAGAACTTTATAAAGCGGCCATATTCCAGCTTCAGCTTTCGCAGCTGTGGCTCTATGCCCCAGCAGGAGGAGCAGATAGGATCCGTAAAGTAAGTGATTGTCAGTGGTTTTTCCTGGTCGTGTAGGATTGGGCCTTCCGGCGCTGACTGCATACCTGGTATTTCACACACTCCCGTTACCGGGTCGCATATCAGCGGATTTTTATTACCTTCCATCTTAAATTGAATTTGTGCTGCACTTTATAGATCCGCTGTTGGCCTGGGCCAACAGATATTGAATAGATGGCTACATCTGTAGGCGCTATCGGTCTGCACAAATGTCAGCAGTTCTATACACAAACACAATAAGTCAGAATTTTATGACTACTCCTGAAAATACCGGGAAGGAATGTCCGGCCCAGGCCCTGTTGAAATTGCTGGCCGGCAAATGGAAACCTGAATTATTCAAACTGGCCGTGGCGGGCCCTATGCGATTTAACAGCCTGTTGCGGCAGATCAACGGCGCCAACAAGCAATCCCTTTCTGTGGCGTTGAAGGAGCTGGAAACGGCGGGGTTGCTGGATAAGATTACCGTAAGTGAAAAGCCTTTGCATATCGAATATCACCTGAGTGAAAAGGGAAAGGCGCTGGTGCCGATTTTTGAGCAGCTGGAAGGCATGGCGTGAGGCATGTTTACGGGATAATGTTTATTACCGTTCTAAAAAAAGCAGCGTGTGAAGCGGGCACTCTTCACACGCGCTGCATTAATATTTGATCACCACTTTACCGATGGCAGTACCTGATTCCAGCATGCGGTGGGCGGCTTTCAGGTTCTCGACGGTAAAGCCCTGCAGGGTAGTGTTTAAGGTAGAGCGGATCGTACCATCGTCCAGCAGGGCGGCAATTTTATTGAGGATGTGATGCTGCGCGATCATATCCGCGGTGTTAAACATGGGCCGGGTAAACATCAGTTCCCAGTGGAAGCTGAGGCTTTTGCGTTTCAGCGGACGCAGGTCCACCGGCGCTTTGGCATCGCTGATAGCGCCTATCTGCCCCTGTGGTTTGATCAGTTTTACGATAGCATCCCAGTACTGATTCAGGTCCACAAAGTCCACGATGAAATCCAGCTCCGTATAGCCGTTAGCGTTCAGTTCCTGTTCCAGGTTGCGGTGGTTTACGACAACATCCGCTCCCAAATTTTTGCACCACTCCACCGATTCCGGACGGGAGGCAGTAGCTATTACCTGTAAGCCGAGCAACTTTTTGGCCAGCTGTATGGTCACCGAGCCTACGCCGCCGGCGCCGCCGATAATGAGGATGGATTTGCCGGCATCTTTTTCTTTGGAGAGGCGCATCCTGTCGAACAGTAATTCGTAGGCAGTAAGGGCGGTTAAAGGCATGGCCGCCGCTTCTTCCAGGGTTACTTTAGTTGGTGCAAAGCCAACAATGCGTTCATCTATCAGCTGGTATTCCTGGTTGGCGCCGCCGGCCCGGGTATAGTCCCCGGCGTAATACACGTAATCTCCTTTTTTAAACAGCGTTACTTCCTCTCCTACTGCTTCCACGATGCCTGCGGCATCCCAGCCGATGACTTTAGGCTCCGCCGCTACCTGGTCTTTCAGGCTGTTCTGGCGGATCTTGTAATCAACAGGGTTTACGGAAGCGGCCTGCACTTTCACGAGGAGATCGTGGCCTGTGGGAACAGGCGTTGGCGTTTCGAATAAAATAAAACTCTCTGTTTCGTCTACCGGTAATGATGATTTAAATCCTATTGCTTTCATGATACCTGTTTTAAAGTATCAAAAGTATTTACAATCGTTTGGCCGGGACTTGTACAATCAGGGCATTTTTTTGTACAATCCTGTACAGGCGGTCAATTATGCCGCCTCGGGCACTGCCAGCGCCAGCTTTTCCAGCATGGCTACGTGCTGACTGTACTCGTACAGGTTCCAGGCATGGACCAGGCTGGTGGCGCAATGGATCATATGATTCACTTCGGCAGCCATTACCATTTCGTCATTGAAATACTGGTAGTCCCCATCGATGAAGGCAGCCAGGTCCTGCTTCAGCCATTCGGCGGTGACCACGCCTTTGTCTATCGACTCGCGGAACGAGGTTTTCAGCGCTTCGTTATGCGATTCGCGGATGGCCCGCAAGGCATGCTGAATTTTTTCAATGGGTACCTGCTGGCCGTAGAAGGTATTGACCAGGTCAATGACTTTGTTCACCAATTCCGTATAGGCGTTCGCGTTATTAATGACAGCTGCCATGTCTTTATAGTAATCCAGGGTCGCATTATTCTGCTGGTAATAATAGCAGAACAGCTGTTTATCCAGCAGTTCCGACGCGGCTGTATCCGCAGCCAGCTCCTGTTCCAGCTTTTGCTTTAGCGCAGCGGCTTCCGCGCTGTTATAGCGCTGCCCTTCAAAATCAAATGTCCGGACGTCTATTTCCCCCGCGATGATGGCTTCCAGCGTCTGGATATCCGCTTTATTCCTTCTTACCGCGGTGGCGATTTGCGCATTGGCTTCGCTAAAAATTTCATGGGGCGGGATTATTGGCGTGGAGGCGAGGATGGCGTCAAAATCCCAATCCCCGTAGCGGGGCACCCGGAATTTATAGAAGCTGTCGAATTGAGGCGGCACGGTGTATGCCGCATCTTTTACTTCCCATTGCGCGGCAAATTCGGTAGCAGGGCAAACGGTGAGTTCTTCTGTATTGACGGCTGCGTAAGCGAGGCGGGTGGCGCGCTGCTGCAGCGCGTCCGGATTGGCGAACAGGCGGATGGCCGGCGTTTCATCCGGCGCTACGTATAAGTTCAGCGCGGTGATATTGGCTTTACGTTCTTCGAAGGTGGGGTGACTGGCCCATTGGTCCTTGTACAGGATGCGGCTGGTTTCATCGAAGCCCCATAAGCCGGTGGGTACGGCGCTGAGGCTACCGGTCAGCTGCAGGTTGTATTTGTCCACCAGCCCGGCGAGGATCAGCAGCTGGTTATCGTAGATGTTGGCGGTGATTTTTTTATCCGGCAGCATTTCATTGGCCATGCCGATGGCTTTCGCGTAGGTAATGCCGCCGATAGACACCTTTACCAGTCCGCTGACGGCGTTGTTGCCGCCGGCTACCGCCGCGGCGATGGTATCCGCATGAAACTCCATTTCCCGGCTGAGGCCCATATACTGTTTGTTAACCAGCTTGTACATATCCTTGAGGATGTACTGAATGGCGCGGGCGATTTTGCTTGCCAGGATGGTGAATACGGCCACTACGGAGTGGAGGCCGGCCATACCGCGAAGGAACTTGTTATAGCCGTCATTTTCGTAGAGCATATCATAGATCACGCGGTTTACATTGTAGGTAAAGCTGCCCAGCTTCATACTGCGCTGGCTGAAGTGGCCGAACTCGTGCGCCATGATGGCTTTGAATTCGCTGATGTTGACGCTGTTGACGAGGCCCATCCCGATGATAAGATTTTTGCGTACCGGGAGGAACATGCTCCAAAAGCTGGAATCATAGTACACGGCGGCGTTTACATCCGGGGAAATTTCGATCTTTTTGGGAAAGCGGGTGTTGGTTTCTTCCGTGAGGCGGCGGATGAAGGCGAAGAGTTCCGGCTGTTCTGCTTCCGTGATCACGATATGGTCATTGTCTGTTTTTTTGCCGGCGAAAATGAATTTCACAACAAAGACGATCACGGCCAGCCCCATTGCTACCAGCCCCCCTGAAACCAGCACTATTAATCCGTTTATACCCAGGGTGAGGATATAAATACCGGCGGCCATGCTGCCAACGCCTATGGCCAGCGCAGCGCCTAACAGCAACAGGTACACGCAAAAGAACAACAGGATGGCGCCGATGACGCGGGTCGTTTGTTTTCTGAAACTGGCCGATGGCAGGAAGATCTTTTCATCAGATAAAACAGGAGCAGGCGGGTACAATGAAACAGCCATTATATGATTAATTATTTCCATGCAAAATAATCATTTTAGCAGGAATGTTTCATGGCTGGAAACAGGGATTTCTGCTTGATAAGAATGGCGGAGCCGCAGACTATCATAAAAAAACATCCAGGTCAGGAAGCAATTTTTCAGGACGGCAGCCCCTCGGGAAACGCGGTTGCTTAAGCGGGCCACCGTCAATTATGGCTTACTGCATCAGGTGTACCGCCGTGCTGACGCTAAAACCGCTGAAACATCCGACTATATTTTCTCCCCTAATATTACTTTTTAGACTTACCGGCGTTGTGAACGGACCGCCGTTTATGCGGGCTTTATTGAAGCTGTCCCAGAAATCATGCACGGGCCGCTCCACGCTGATGAGAAAATACCGGATGCTATCCCCCACCGGGAGCTGGGAGGAATGCGTGATGTGCACTGCCTGCCCGTTGATCAGATCGTCCGTATTGGGAATATAACGGTCCGTGTACATGGCGCCCCAGCCGAACGTGCTTTTGGATTCCACGTTTTTCCAGTAATAGAGCTGCGCATTGCCCAGCGTGTCCGGGTCCTTGTAGTGCACCATCAGCCGGGAGCGGAGCTTGCCGGAATCGTCCCGGAAGGAAGGGGTATTGGTCAGGCTGTCGATCCGCACGGGCAATGGCAAGGTAGTGATGGCGGAATATTTTTTGCCTTCCGCGGTGATCTCCAACAGGTAAGACTTACCGGGAACGCCCAGCAGCGCGTGGGCGGAATCGGTGACCCGGCGCGGATCAAAATATACGCCCGGCACCTTGACGTTGCCCAGCTCCGGCACTTTTACTTCCTGGAGTTTTACGCTCCGGGAATCATCCCAGCTGTAGCCATGGCCAGGCGTGTAGGTACCTTCCGTGATGGTGACCTCCGCGCCTTCGATGGGCGTATTCGCAAAATCAGCCTGATCGTAGCGGAGCGATTTACCGACGATCACGTAGTTATAGGCGCGCAGGCTGTTATTGATATAGCCTTCGACCACTACCAGCGGCGGGCCGGCATCCACGCTGATATCAATATTTTTTTCGCAGGCCATGAGCCCCATCAGCAGGATCATCAGAGCTGTTACGGACATTCTCATACATCAGAAATTAAAGTTCCAGGTAATGGATGGCAGGATCGGGAACAGCGTAACCTGTTTGCCCTGTATGGTTTCTTTTTCTTCATCCACATCGATATAGATAAAATAAGGGTTCATGCGGTTGTACACGTTGTACACGCCAAAGACCCAACTGCTTTTGTAGCGCCGTACGCTTTCCGGTTTGGGCGTATAGGTAAACGATACGTCCAGGCGGTGATAGGCCGGCATGCGGTAGTCGTTTACCTTGCCGTACTGGTCGATATTGGTAAACACCGGACTGTCTGTTTTGGAGTTATAACCGAGGTTATAGACAAAGCGGCCGTTGGGCATGGTG
>Ga0164243_10012604_pt1 | contig 11961 bp, 12 predicted proteins | sample OricompcompostOP_FD_108781 | JGI IMG/M metagenome (GOLD analysis project Ga0164243, IMG submission 108781) | Organic Plus compost microbial communities from Emeryville, California, USA - Original compost - Organic plus compost (OP) | ecosystem: Engineered > Solid waste > Mixed feedstock >...
CGAACGAGAAGCCGCCTACACCGCATGGCTCCACCACTACAATCACCACCGACCCCACACCGGCATCGACGGCCAAGTCCCCGCAGACCGCGTTCACAACCTCACGGGGAAATACACCTAGGGTAGGCCGCATGGGAAAGCTCGGGGACATCCGCGGCCAGCTGACCGACACCGCCGGCGCCATCAGATGCCTGCACCGAGAGGGGTTGATCGACGTCCGGGATCCGGGGCGCTTCGTCGACCTGGCCAAAGGCAACAAGACCGTGGGACCGCCGGCGACCATCCTCAAGCACAATGCGCACGACGTTCCCGACGCCCCCGGCTTCACCGACGAACACGGCACCCTGACCTGGCGTGACCTCGACGAGCAGGCCAACGCCCTGGCCAACACGCTGCTGACCGCAGGCCTGCAGCCCGGTGACACCGTCGGCCTGATGGCCCGCGACTCGCGGGCGGTGCCGCTGGCGCTGGCCGGGGCCGGCCGGGCCGGACTGCGGCTGGCGCTGATGAACACCGGCACCGGCCGCGCACAGTTCACCGAGGTGGCCGCCAGGGAGAAGCTCGACGCGCTGCTCTACGACGAGGAGTTCGCCGAGGTCACCGCCGACCTGCCGGCAGATCTGCCGCGCATCCTCACCTGGCACGAGCCGGATGCGCTCGTGCCCGACGGTGTCCTCACCCTCGACGAGGCCGTCGCCTCCGGCAGCCGGGTGCCGCCGCCGGTGCCGGAGAAGTGGGGCGGGATGGTGATCCTCACCAGCGGCACCACCGGACTGCCCAAGGGCGCCAACCGCGCCAAGTTCTCCCCGTTCGCCTCGGTGCTGCTGCTCGACCGCATCGGCTTCCCGCGCGACGGCTCGATGGTGATCGTCTCCCCGCTGTTCCACTCGACCGGCTTCGCCCTGTGGTCGGTGAGCACCGCGCTGCACAACGAGACGGTGGTGATGCGCCGCTTCGACGCCGAAGCCACCCTCGCCGCGCTCGCCGCACACCGCTCGGCCGGGCTCGTCGCGGTGCCGACCATGCTGCACCGGATGATCGAGCTCGGTCCGGAGATCATCGGCAAATACGACCTGAGCGCGCTGACGACCGTGGTGGTCGCCGGCTCGTCGCTCTCCCCCACCCTGTGCGAACGCTTCCAGGACGCCTTCGGGGAGGTCCTCTACAACCTGTACGGGTCCACCGAGGTGGGCGTGGTGGCCATCGCCACCCCCGCCGAACTGCGCGCCCGGCCCGGCACCATCGGCCGGCCGCCCACCACCAGCCACCTGGCGCTGTTCGACGACGACGGCCGCCGCGTGAGCAGTCCGAACGTCAAGGCCCGGCTCTTCGCCCGCACTCTGGCCCCGTTCCAGGGCTACACCGACGGCCGGACCAAGGCCGAGATCGGCGGCTACATGTCCACCGGCGACATGGCCTACGTCGACGAGGACGGTCTGTGGTTCATCGCCGGCCGCGACGACGACATGATCGTCTCCGGCGGCGAGAACCTCTACCCCCTGGAGGTGGAGAACCACCTCGCCACCCATCCCACGGTCGCCGACGTGGCGGTGATCGGCGTGGACGACGACGAGTACGGCACCCGGCTGCGGGCCTTCATCGTCGCCGCCGAGGGTGCCGAACCGGACGCCGACGAGCTGCGCGCCTACGTCAAGGCGCATCTGGCCCGCTACAAGGTCCCGCGCGATGTGGTGATCGTCGACGACCTGCCGCGCAACCCGACCGGCAAGCTCGTCCGCCGCCTCCTCCCCACCGGCCCCCTCGACGACTGAGCCGGGTCGTTCGAGGGGACCTCAGCGCGGCATGCGGACCGGCTCGGGCTCGGTGTGCACCGGGTGCCCGGGCAGCATCATGCGGATGAGCGCGCCGCCCTCCGGCGACTGCTCGGCCACCACGCTGCCGCCCATACGCACCACCACCTGCCGCACGATGGCCAGCCCCAGCCCGGAACCGGGCATCGAGCGCGTGGTGTCGGCGCGGTAGAAGCGTTCGAAGACCAGTTCCCGGTCCTCCGGCGGGATCCCCGGGCCGCTGTCGGTGACCGACAGCTCCGCCCATTCCGGGCCGACCTGCCGGAGCAGCACCCGCACCGTACGGCCCGGCGGCGACCACTTGGCCGCATTGTCGAGCACGTTGAGCACTGCCCGGGAGATACCGCTCTGCTCGGCGAAGACGAACCAGGGCGAGGAGTTCACCACGAAGTCGACGTCCTGACGCCGGCGCCGCACGCGGGCCAGCGCGCCGTCGATCACCTCCTCGAGGTCCACCTCTTCGAAGACCACGTCCTGGGCGTCCTCGCGGGCCAGATCCACCAGGTCGCCGACCAGGGTCGAGAGCTCCTCGATCTGCGCCATCACATCCGAGCGCAGCTCCACCATGTCGGTGGCCGGCACCGGCGGGGCGCCCGGCTCGGAGGCGGCGATCAGCAGTTCGAGGTTGGTGCGCAACGAGGTGAGCGGCGTCTTCAACTCGTGGCCGGCGTCGGCCACCAGACGCACCTGCCGGGCGCGCGACTCGGCGAGCGCGGCCAGCATGGCGTTGAAGGCCTCGGTGAGCCGGGCGATCTCGTCCTTGCCGGTCACCGGCAGCGGTGTCAGATCCTGGGTGCGCGCCACCCGTTCGGCGTGCGCGGTGAGCCGGGACACCGGTCTCAGACCGCCCCGGGCGACGAGCGTGCCGGCCAGCGCCGCGAACGCCACCCCGATTCCCGCGGCGATCAGCAGCACGGTGGCCAGCCGGCGGAGCATGGCCTCGATGTGGTCGAGGTTCTGCGCCAGGATCACCGACCGCCCGTCGGGCAGTGCCCGGGCCAGCACCCGGTAGTGGCCCACCGTGCGCAGACTCTGCTTGTGCTCGCCCTTGAGCGAGGCCAGCATCACCTGGCGCTCCGGGATGCCGAACGGGACGTCGCCGGCGCCGATGGCCTGACCGCTCGAGTCGACCAGCGCCACGCTGATCGTGTTGTAGAAGACGGTGCCCGAGAGCAGGCCGCGCGGATCGTTGAGCCCACCGGCCTTGGCGAGCACCGTGATGCCGTCGGCGCGGGCGGTGAGCTGGTCGTCGGCATCGGCGTAGAGCGCCCGATGCACGAAGATGTAGGTGGCCGCGGCCATCAGCGACGCCGACAGCAGCACCACGGCCGCGGCCAGCAACGCCACGCGGGTGCGCAGCGACACCGAACGGGTCAGCGGATTGGGATCCCGGAGCGGTTTGAGTTCGGGGTAGACGGCCTTCACGGGTGCGGCATCACGGGGCGGTCTCGCGCAGTACGTAGCCCACGCCGCGCACGGTGTGGATCAGGCGGGATTCGCCGTCGGCCTCGGTCTTGCGGCGCAGATAGCCGATGTACACCTCGAGGGCGTTGCCCGAGGTGGGGAAGTCGTAACCCCACACCTCCTCGAGGATGCGGCTGCGGGTGAGCACCCGCTTCGGGTTGGCCATCAGCATCTCCAGCAGCGAGAACTCGGTGCGGGTGAGGCTGATCTGGCGCTCGCCGCGGGTCACCTCCCGGGTCACCGGATCGAGGGTGAGGTCCTCGAAGGTCATCGCCTCCGAGTCCTCCTCGTCGGGAGCGGTGCGCCGGGACAGCGCCCGCAGCCGGGCCAGCAGTTCTTCCATCGCGAACGGCTTGGGCAGATAGTCGTCGGCGCCGGCGTCGAGGCCGGCGACCCGCTCCGACACCGAGTCGCGGGCGGTGAGCACCAGGATCGGCAGATCGTCGCCGGCCGAACGCAGCCGACGGCACACCTCGAGGCCGTCCAGCCGCGGCATCATCACATCGAGCACCATCAGGTCCGGCCGGTCGGCGACCACCTTCTCCAGTGCTTCGAGCCCGTCGCCCGCCGTCTCCACGGTGTACCCGTTGAAGGTCAGGGAGCGGCGCAGCGACTCCCGGACCGCCCGGTCGTCGTCCACTACGAGAATGCGCATGTCTACAGTCTTATCCACCCGGGCTGAGAGTGGTCTGAGGATGCCGCACGTGTCGCCGCCCCGCCACCGGTGCGAACACTGCCGGAGCGGGGCCGGCGGGCACGGGATCAGCGGGCGCGGAGGTCGGCGCGCCGGACCGCGTCGAGGTGTTCGGTGGCGTAGCTCAGGGCCGTACGGCCCACTCAACCACCGATCAGGGTCCGCGGCGCTTGTTCTCGGTGGTCGAGTGCCCGGCGAGGCGCTAGCCGAGGCGGGCGTATCGAGACCCCGCCCCGGGAGAGGCGCGGCGTCAGCCGGACACCGGTTCGAGGCGGGCGAGCCGCCAGTGTCCGCCGGAGCGCTGCAGGGTGGCCCACCGGCTCACCGGCAGCCGGTCGGTCGCCGGATCGCCGGCCACCGACACCGACTGGTCGACGAAGACCAGCACCCGCGCCCGGTTCTCGTCGAGCCGGCCGACGGCCACGTCGAGCACCCTCGCCGACATGCTCACCTTCGATTCCACGGCGCCGGAGAACACCACGTCCGGGCCGCGACCGGCGTAGTCGGCCGCCAGCGCACCGGTGAGCAGCTCGCGCACCTGCGCGCGGCGCGCCGCGTCGTCGTCGGGGCCGAAGGTCATCAGCTCGGTGACCGCGTGGGCGGCCGCGGTTCCGGCGGCGGTGCGCTCGGCGTCGTCGTCGGAGCCGGCCCGCACGGCCACCACGGTCGCGGCCACCGCGACGGCCAGCACCAGCACCGTCAGCACCCCGGAGAGCAGCACCCATCGTCGATCGGCCGGCAGCAGCCGGTGCCACCAGCCCGTCACGACACCGGCTCCGTCGCACCGACCAGCCAGGTCCCGTCGTGACGGACCATGGTCACCCGCAAGGCCACCCGGTTGGCCGCCGCCTCCGCCCCGATCAGCTCCGGTGCGCTCGCCTGCGCCACCAGCACCACGTCCACCCGGTCCCCCGCATCTGCGGCGACCCCGGCGGACAGCACCTGCCCGGTGGCCGGCCGCCCGAGTCCGGTGACCGCCTCCCGCAGCGCGGGCGTCGCCTTCTCGAGCCGCTCGTGCTGCTGTCCGGTGGTCACCGCCAGCGCCGCCCGCAGATACTCGTCCGGCCGGGCGGGGTCGGCGTCGAGCATGGTGGTCACGGCGCTGATCGCGGCCTCCCGCGCCGCCGCGTGCCGGTCCAGCCGGTCGGCGTCACGGTGGCGCAGCACCGCATCGGTGACGGTGATCGCCAGCAGGACGACGGTCACCAGGGTTGCGGCGAGCAGCGCCAGCCGCACCCCGGCCCGCCGGCGGCGCGCCCGCGCCCGCAGCTCGTCGGCGGCCGCGATCCGGGCCAGCCGTTCAGTCCGCCGGGCCTCCGCATACTTCTGACGGGCCGTGCGCAGTCGCACGGTCTCCGCGGGCCGGTGGTCGATGTGGTTCACTGCAGCTCGTCCATCCCGGTCAGCACCCAGCGCCCGTCGCTGCGGGCGAAGTCGGCGTTCACCGATTTGATCGACTCCGTGCTCTGCCCGCTCTCCGGGATCACCAGCACCCGCACCACGATCACGGCGGTGCCGCTGTCCGCCTGTTCGTCGACGACGCCGACGGCCAGCGGCTGCCAGCGGACCGCGCTCACCCCTGCCGGCACCGGAGCGCCGAGGGCCTCGGCCATCGACGTCTGCAGCGGACCGCCCACCAGGGTGCGGGCCCGGGCGCGATCGGCCTGCCAGCTGCCTGCTTCGGCGGAGAACACCTCGGAGATCACGGTCCCGGCCTGTGCGCGCAGCTCGTCGCCGGTGTCGATCCGCTCGGCCACCGGAGCCCGCCACAGCTGCACCAGGATCAGGGCGGCCAGACCGGCGGCCACCAGCAGTCCGGCCGCGGCGAGCCGGACCGCGGCACCGGCCGGCGTCATGGGCGCTTCGAGCCGGCCGAGCACGCGGCTGCGGACACTCATTCGACGAATCCCACGCCGGAGAGTTTGAGGACCCCGTCGTCGGGGGTGACCACCACCCGCAGCCGCAGCTGCTGGGTGCCGGCGGCATCGGCGGAGACCCCGGTGCCGCCCACCTTGAGTGAGGCGACGATCAGCACCACCGAGTCCGGGTCGCCGCGCCGGGCCAGCGTCGCCGCGTCGATCCGCACCTCGCCGCGGCTGCCGGCCTTCTCGATGTATTGGGTGTAGGCCTCCGCCGACTGGGCGAAGCTGTCGTGGAATTCCCCGGTGGCGCCGGCGAGGATCTGCCGCGCGCGATCCGCGTCGCCGGCGTCGGCGGTCAGCAGCAGCCTGGTGCGGTCGCGGGCGGCGTCGACGATCTGCCGGTCGGTGAACTCGGGGGTGCGCACCACCGCCTGCCATACCGCGACTGCGGCCAGCACCAGGGCCACGGTCAGCGCGGCGGTGAGCACCAGCCGGAGCCGGCGATCCCCGCGCGGGCGCAGTCCGGCCTCGGCCTCGGCCACCGCGAGCTCGTCACGGGCGGCGGCGGCATCGGCGCGCGCACGGCGCCAGGCCTGCAGGCCGGTGCTGGATCGGGACACGCGTCACACCCTAGTGGCTCGCCCCGGCCCTCCGGCCGGCTACTGACCGATGCGGGCGCTGTAGTCGGCGCGCGCCGCGGGGTCGTAGTCGAGGAACATGGTGTCGATCCCGGTCCGCCGGCGCATACCCGCCTTGAGTCGTTGCGGCAGTGCCGGATTGACGTTCACCCAGCCCATCGCGCGCGGAGCCGCCACCCGGACGCGGGGACGCACGATGGTGCCGACGATCTGCGCGGAGATCTCCTGCGGCGGCACCGACTGCACCATGGCGTTGGTGGTCAGACCGTCGATCAGCCCGGTGCGGGTGAAGGTGGGCATCACGGTGGAGACCCGCACACCCCGGCCGGACAGTTCTGCGTCGACGGCCTCGGAGAATTCGATGACCCCGGCCTTGGCGCCGTTGTAGACCGTCAGCCCCGGGGTGGGCAGCCGGCCCGCCACGGAGGCGACGTTGACGATCTGCCCGTGCCCGCGGGCCACCATCCGGCGGGCCGCCTCCTGGGTGCCGAGCATCACCCCCATCAGGTCGATCTCGAGGGTGCGGCGGATCAGCGTCTCGTCGTAGTCGAGGAACGAACCGACCGGCATGATCCCGGCGTTGTTGATCAGCACGTCCACCGGGCCGACGCGCTGCTCCACCTCGTCGAGGAAGCGGCGCACCGATGCCGGGTCGGTGACGTCGAGTTCGATGCCCTCCACCCCGAGGTCGGCGGCCGCCTTGCCCACCGCCTCGGCGTCGATGTCGCCGATCGCCACCCGCGCCCCCGCGCCGAGCAGGTCGGTGGCCGTCTGGAATCCGATACCGCGGGCGGCGCCGGTGATCGCCACCACCTTGCCGTTCAGGGCGGTACGCCGGCGCGCCAGCCGGTTCTGCGCGCGCCGGTCGAACACGGCCGGGATCGGCAACTGCATGAAAGCTCCTGGGAGACGGGTGATCGGGGGTGTTCGGCCGGTCGGATCAGTGGATCATCGGCGCGAGGAATTCGGCGGCCAGCGCCCGGGCGCCGGCCGGAGTGTGCACCGACTCGTCGGAGCTGGGCACCTCGAGATATGAGATCACCAGGCGCACATGGATCTCCACGGCCCGGCGCAGAGCGTGATCGGGCATCTGCGCACCGGCCTCCCGCAGGGTGCCGGCCACCCGCTCGGTCACCATGTCGATGAACAGGCTGCTCAGTGAGGCGGTGAGCCCGCGGATCTCGGAGTCCTCGAGCACCATCCGGCGCAGCAGCGGGTCTTCGTTGATCATGGTCGCGCCGCGTGTGAAGGCCTCCACGACGGCGTCGGCCGGCGCCAGCCCCTCGGTGGCCCGCTCGAGGTCGGCCATGCCGCGTTCGAAGGTGTCGTTGGCCAGCGCCAGAAGCAGATTGTCCTTACTCGGGAAGCGCCGGTACAGGGTGGACCGGCTCACCCCCGCGGTGGTGGCGATCGCATCCATGTTGGCCTGACGGACGCCGGCCTCGGTGAATTCGGCGGCGGCGGCACGCAGGATGGCGGCTTCCTGCTCGCGGGGCGGGGCGGTGACCCGTGCCTTGCGCGCCATCAGCGGCGCACCAGTGCGACGGGCAGCTTGTCCTTGGGGACCGGCAGGGCGCTGTAGTCCATCGGGATCTGGTATCCGGAGGGCACCGACCACTCGTAGTCGCGCAGCAGATTGTGCATGATCGTCTTGATCTCCATCTGTCCAAAGTACAAGCCGATGCACTTGTGCACGCCCCCGCCGAACGGCATCCACGCCATCCGGTGCCCCTTGTCCTCGGCGCGTTCGGGTGAGAAGCGCTCCGGATCGAAGGTGTCCGGGTCGGTGAAGTACTTCGGGTCGCGATGGTTGGACATCTGCGGGATCACCACCATGGTGTCCTTCGGGATGAAGTGGCCCAGGACCTGCGTGTCCTTGATCGCCATCCGGGGCTGCGCCGGCACCGGCGGGCACAGCCGCAGCGACTCGCGCATGACCAGATCGAGCACGTCCATCTCGGCGAGGTCGTCGTAGGCCAGCACCTCCGGCAGCTCCAGCGCCTGTGCGCGCGCCCGGTCCTGCCATTGCGGGTGCTCGGCCATCCGGTAGGCCATCTGCGTCATCGTCATGGTCGACGTGTCGTGGGCCGCCATCAGCACGAAGATCATGTGATTGACCACGTCCTCGTCGGTGAACCGGTGACCGTCGTCGCTCTGCGCATGACAGAGCACCGAGAACAGGTCGGGCGTCTCGGCGGCGCGCTTGGCGGCGACGTTGGCATAGAAGAACTCTTCGAGGACCTTGCGCGAGCGCAGTCCCTTCCACCAGCGCCCGCCGGGCACCGGTTTGCGGACGAAGGCGACGCCGGCGCGCACCGTCTCGATGAACGCCTTGTTGAGCCGGTCGGCCTCGTCCTGCGGCAGTTCCAGTCCGAGGAAGATCTCCAGGGCCACGTCGAGGGTGAGCTGCTTGAATTCGCTGAACAGTTTCACCCGGCCGGTGGGCAGCGCCGCCACCCGATCCCGGATGAGCGGTTCCATCTCGCCGAAGTAGCCGGCCAGCTTCTTGGGGGTGAATGCGGCCTGCATGATGTGCCGGTGATGGCGGTGCTCGTCGAAGTCGAGCAGCATGACACCGCGGTTGAAGAAGGGGCCGATGAAGTAGCTCCACGCGGGGGCGTTGGCGAAGGCCTTGTCCTTGTTCATGAGGATCTCGGCGGCGGCCTCGGCCCCGAAGGCGTTGACCAGCTGGACGCCGAGCGCATTCATGGCGAACAGGTCGCCGTACTGTGCGCGCCGCTTCACGGCGAAGGCGAACGGATCGCGGCGCATGCTGAGCACTTCCAGGACCCCGTTGCGCTCGCTGACCGGCACCGGAAACAGTTCGCTGCCTTCAGCGGGCTGGGCGAGCAGTGGCGTGGCCATGAGATCCTCCCTCGGACGTCGGCGGCATCGGACTGTGATGTGCCTCATTCCATTGGAACAGATTTCACGCTGTGTTTCTAGTTTTCGGGGGTGTGCGGGAGCGCCGTCGGTCGGGCCGGAGCGGTCCCGCTCCCGGTTACGCCGCGGAGAGGAGGGCGTGGCAACGGCGCAGCCGGTCCTCCCACCACTGCTTCCGTTCGGGCGAGGCGAGCGGAAGGTCGTCGTCGGGTTCGACCCGGCGCGGCACCAGCACACCGTCGCGCATCTCGAACGACGGCGCCACATCCTGCTCGAAGAGGGCCCCGGTGCCCAGCCCGCAGGCGTGGTTCAGGGTGGGCAGCGCGGCCGCGGCGGCCAGGCCCGCAGAGATGCCGATCGCCGAATCGAGCGCACTGGAGATCACCACGTCCAGGTTCAGCCGCGCGCGCATCGCCAGCGTGGCCCGGATGCCGCCGAGCGGGGCCACCTTGAGGACCGCGATGTCGGCGGCCTCGGCGCGGGCCACCTTGAGCGGATCGTCGGACCGGCGGATCGATTCGTCGGCGGCGATCGGCACGCTCACCGACTTGCGGACCACCGCCAGTTCCTTGACGCTGGCGCACGGCTGCTCCACGTACTCCACCTCGCCGATCGCCTCGATCGCGTCGATCGCCGTGGGCACATCCCAGGCGCCGTTGGCGTCGATCCGCACCGTCGGCACCAGTTCGCGCGCGGCGGCCACCCGCTGGACGTCGTCGTCGAGACTCTGCCCGGGTTCGGCGACCTTCACCTTGGCGGTGGTGGCGCCCGGATAGCGGGCGAGCACCGCGGCCACCTGGTCGGCCGGCACCGCCGGCACCGTGGCATTGACCGGAATCTGCTCACGGACCGCCGGCAGCGGCCCCTGCCAAGCCGCTTCGATGCCCGCCGCCAGCCACGGCGCCGACTCGGCGTCGTCGTATTCGGTGAACGGGCCGAACTCGCCCCAGCCCTTGGGCCCGCGGAAGATCATCGTCTCGCGCACGGTGATGCCGCGGAACCGGGTCCGCATGGGCAGCGCCACCACCTCGGCGGTCGCCAGGATCTCGTCGACCGGGGGCACGGTCGGTTTGCTGGCGCGCAAGGTGAACGTGGGCACCTCGCCCTTCTTGTTGACGCCGAGACCGAAGACGTTGGTACCGCCGGGCTGATAGACCATGCCGCCAGCGTAGGGGATGCCTCAGGCGCCCGGCGCGGCCGCGTTCAGATGTCCCAGGGCGTGCTCGGCGAACTCGCGCGGCCGGTCGCGGTGCACGCTGTGCCCGGTCTCGATGGTGGTGAACCCGGCCGCCGGGATCGCCTCGGCCAGGGCCGAGAGGTGCCGTGACGGCAGGAAGCTGGCCGCACCGCCGGAGATCACCAGCGCGGAGGCACTGATCTGCGACAGCTCGTCCCACCACTGGGTGTCGATCGCCTGGAACTGGCTCCCCACCTGGTCGGGCAGTGCCCGGTCGAAGGCCAGGAAGGGGCGGGGGTTCGCGGCCAGCGCACGCAGCCCGCGGATCCGCTCCCCCAGGCTCGCGGTGGGCACGATCGATTCGGCGAGGTCGTCGTCGTTACGCGGCATGGGCGGCGGCTCCTCGACCACCAGCCGCTGCACCCGATCGCCCTCGGTCATCGCCACCCGGAGCGCGGTGTGCGCCCCCAGCGAGTGACCGACCAGATCGAAGCGGTCCAGACCGAGCTCGTCGGCCACCACCCGCAGATCGTCGGCGAACTCGCCGAGCCGGTAACTCTCGGCGTGCCCGCTGCGGCCGTGGCCGCGCAGGTCGACGGCGACCACCGGGCGACCGGCCGAGCGCAGGTCGCGGCTGAAGCGTCGCCAGGCGGTGTGGTCGCCGCCCATGCCGTGCACCAGCACCACCGGCCGCTGGGCCGTGTCGCCGAGCGGCCCGGCGACGGCCACGGCCAGGTCGGGGTGCCGGCGGTCCGGCCGGGAGATCACGCGCATGCCGACCATGCTAGCCAACCATGCCGCCGGCCTCCGGGTACCGTCCGCGCGATCGCACCGCGCGGTGTGCGGCCGTCATCCGAGGGTGCTCGCCCGCTCGCGCAGCACCCGCACCAGCAACTCCAGGCAGCCCCTGCGCGGCCAGCAGCCGCGCGATCTCTCCCGTGTCTCCCATACGGACTTGGACGCATGGGCCGGTGCGCGGTTCCCCGACACTCCGGGCACGGCCCGCCGTCGGAGCCGATCCGGTAGCGTTCGCGGGCCTGAGGGCGACTTCCGCTACCGGATCCGCGCGCGTGCGCCGCGGTGGGCGGGAGAGGCCCGGAACCGGCGCGGGATGCGCAGAGCGCCCGCCCCGATGTCTCGGGAGCGGGCGCTCTGGGAGTCTCCTTCGGTCCCCGCGAGGGAACCGACGGATCAGATCATGCGATCAACCGATCACTTGATGATCTTGGTGACGCGGCCGGCACCGACGGTGCGGCCACCTTCGCGGATGGCGAAGCGCAGGCCCTCGTCCATGGCGACCGGCTGGATCAGCTTGACGCTCATCTCGGTGTTGTCGCCCGGCATGACCATCTCGGTGCCCTCGGGGAGGGTCACGACGCCGGTCACGTCCGTGGTACGGAAGTAGAACTGCGGACGGTAGTTGTTGAAGAAC
>Ga0164243_10012605_pt1 | contig 11960 bp, 10 predicted proteins | sample OricompcompostOP_FD_108781 | JGI IMG/M metagenome (GOLD analysis project Ga0164243, IMG submission 108781) | Organic Plus compost microbial communities from Emeryville, California, USA - Original compost - Organic plus compost (OP) | ecosystem: Engineered > Solid waste > Mixed feedstock >...
CCTTGCCCGGCCTGCGGCGACGGCCTTGCCCGGCCTGCGGCGACGGCCTTGCCCGGCCTGCGGCGACGGCCTTGCCCGGCCTGCGGCGACGGCCTTGCCCGGCCTGCGGCGACGGCCTCGGCCAGCCTGCGGCGACGGCCTCGGCCAGCCTGCGGCGACGGCCTTGCCCAGCCTGCGGCGACGGCCTTGCCCGGCCTGCCCCGGCGGGACCTGATCTCGGCGATGTGGTCCTGGCGTTGTGGCCTGGTCCGGACGTCGTGGGCTGGCCCCGGCGCCTTCCGCCCCGGCCTGGCCCCGCCCCGGCCTGGCTTGCCTGGTCCCCGGCCCGGCCTGGCCCCCGGCCCCGGCCTGGCCCGGCCCCGGCCCCGGCCCCGGCCTGGCCCGGCCCCGGCCCGGCCTGGCCCCCGGCGCGGCTCCCAGCCCGGCCCGGGGCAGGCGGCGGGTCACGAGACCATGGAACCGACCACCGGCTTGGTGAGCAGGGCGGACTGGTTGCGCTGGATGCCTGGGTCGAGTGTGCGCGCGACGTAGATCGCGTGCCAGATGCAGAAGATCAGCACCGTCCAGACCTTGCGCGAGTAGTCGGTGTCGCCCTTCTTGTGCTCGTCGAGCAGGCGGAGCGCGTAGTTGAGGTCGATCAGCTCACCGGCGCCGGACGTCGCGATGATGTGGCGGGCCCACTCATACATCTCGCCGGCCAGCCAGACCCGGGTCGGTGTGGGGAAGCCGAGCTTCCTGCGGTTGACGATGGCCGGCGGCACGACGCCCTGGAGGGCCTGGCGCATCGCCCACTTGGTCGCGTCCGAGCGGGGCGGCAGCTTCATCTCGACCGGCAGGCGGGCGGCCACGTCGAAGACCTCGCGGTCGAGGAACGGGACGCGGACCTCCAGCGAGTGCGCCATCGAGATGCGGTCGGCCTTGACCAGGATGTCGCCGCGCAGCCACGTGTAGAGGTCCACGTACTGCATCTTGGTGACGTCGTCGAGTTCCGACGCTTCCGCGTAGATCGCGGCGGTGACGTCGGTGTAGCGCACGGTCGGGTCGTACCGCCGCAGCAGCGACCGCTTCTCCTCCTCGGTGAACATCCGCGCGTTGCCGTAGTAACGCTCCTCGATCGGGGTCGTCCCCCGCTCCAGGAAGCTCTTGCCCTTGACACCCTGCGGGATGACTTTGGAGACGGCGCGCAGCCCCTTCTGCATGGGGTCGGGCAGCGACTGCACGGCGTTGAGCGACAGCGGCTCGCGGTAGATCGTGTAGCCGCCGAAGAACTCGTCGGCCCCCTCGCCGGAGAGCACCACGGTCACATGCTCGGCCGCCTTGCGGGCGACGAAGTAGAGCGGCACGAGCGCGGGGTCCGCCACCGGGTCGTCCAGGTGCCAAACGATCTTGGGCAGGGCGTCCATCATGTCCTGCGGGCCGATCTTGGTGGGGATCGTCGTGACCTCGAGGTGCCGCGCGGACTCCTGGGCCACCTCGATCTCCGAGTAGCCGGGCACGTCGTACCCGACCGTGAAGGTCAGGATGTTCGGGTTGAACTGGCGCGAGAGGGCGACCACCGCGGTGCTGTCGATGCCGCTGGAGAGGAAGGCACCCACCGGCACGTCGGAGCGCATGTGCAGGCGCACGCTCTCGCGCAGCGTCTCCCGGATCTCGGTGAACAGCCGCTCCTGGTCGGTGACCGGGGCGGGGTTGAAGACCGGCCGGTACCACCGGCGCACGTCGATCGGGTATCCCGGCGTCCAGCTCAGGCACTCACCCGAGCCGATGCGGGAGATGCCCTGGTGCAGGGTGCCGGGCTCGGGAACGTACTGCAGCGTCAGGTAGTGCGACAGGTTGGCCGTGTCGACGCCGGCGTCGCCCGCGTGGGCCGCCGGGGCGAACGGGAGGAGCGCCTTCTTCTCCGAGGCGAGGTAGATGCCGTCGACGGTCTGCAGGTAGTGCAGCGGCTTGATGCCGAAGTAGTCGCGGGCACCGAACGCGCGGCGCTCCTGGCGGTCCCAGATCACGAACGCGAACATCCCGCGCAGCCGGGTCAGGACCTTCTCGCCCCAGAAGTGGTAGCCCGCGACGATCACCTCGCCGTCACCCTGCGTGGCGAACGTCGCACCGTAGTCGCGGGCCAGTTCCTCGCGCAGCTCGATGTAGTTGTAGATCTCGCCGTTGAAGGTGAGCAGGTACCGCCCATCGGCATAGGGCAGCGGCTCGTGGCTGAACGCCACGTCGATGATCGAGAGCCGCTTGTGGGCGAACACCGCGTCGTCGCCGATCACCTCGACGCCCGTCTCGTCCGGGCCGCGGTGGTGGAGGCATTCCAACGCTCCGGCGATCGCGTCGCGGTGGGCGCCGGCCGCGCCGTGCGCGCTGAAGAAGGCCAGGATTCCGCACATGGCGGCCATCTTTTCACGGCTCGGCCGCGCCGCGGCGCCTCCCATCGTATTCCGGTGGCGCGTCGAGGTAGCGTCTGTGACCGGGAACGCGCTCACCGGGGAGGCGGAGTCAAGATCATGAACGACGAGCGGAGCACCGAGGGTACGCAGGCGGAGGCCCGCACGGAGGCACACGACCCCGTGTTCCCGGAGAAGTTCCTCGCGTTCATGCGCACCGGCTGGGCCGAGGACTCGCTGGCGGTGCAGCCGTCGCCGGCGGTGCCGCGCTACGCCGCCCGCCGCGCCGCGCTGTCGGCGCAGTTCCCGGGCGAGACGCTGGTGATCCCCACGGGGCGGATGAAGATCCGTGCCAACGACACCGAGTACCCGTTCCGGGCGGGCAGCGACTTCGCGTACCTGACCGGCGACCTCGACCCCGACAGCGTGCTGATCATGCACCCGGTGGGGGACGGGCACGAGGCGGTCCTCTACACGAACCCGCGCAACTCGCGCGAGACGGACGAGTTCTTCAAGAGCCGCGACGGCGAGCTGTGGGTCGGCCGCCGGTTGACGCTGACCGAGAAGGCCTCGGCGCTGGGCATCGAGACGACCGTGCGCTCGGACCTCGACCGCGCGCTGGCTGACTGCCCACCGCGCCGCACGCGCGTCCTGCGCGGCTTCGACCCGGAGGTCGACGAGGCGGTCCGCCCTTACACGGAGCGTGACGAGAAGAACCAGAAGGCGCGCGACGGCCGCGACCGCGACCAGGAACTGGCCGCGGCGATCTCGGAGTTGAAGCTCGTCAAGGACGAGTGGGAGATCGAGCAGCTTCAGGACGCGATCGACGCGACGGTGCGCGGATTCGAGGACGTCGTCCGCGTCCTTCCGGCGGACCGCGGCGTGTCGGAGCGCCTGATCGAGGGCGTGTTCGGCCTGCGGGCCCGCTTCGAGGGCAACGACGTCGGCTACGGCTCTATCGTCGGCGCCGGCCGGCACGCGACGATCCTGCACTGGGTGCGCAACGACGGCGTCACCACGCCGGGCGAGCTGCTGCTCATGGACATGGGCGTGGAGAACCGCAACCTCTACACCGCCGACGTCACCCGCACCATCCCTGTCTCGGGCCGCTTCTCGCCGCTGCAGCGGGAGGTGTACGAGATCGTCTACCGCTCCCAGCAGGCGGGCATCGACTTCATCCGCCCCGGCGTCAGGTACGAGGACATCCACCTCACCTGCATGCGCGTCCTCGCCGAGGGTCTGCGCGACCTGGGTGTCCTCCCGGTCAGCGTCGACGAGGCGATGCAGAAGGAGTCCACGATCTACCGCCGGTGGACCCTGCACGGCTTCGGCCACATGCTCGGCATCGACGTCCACGACTGCTCCAACGCCCGCAAGGAGATGTACCGCGACGGCACGGTCGGCGAGGGCTACGTGCTCACGGTCGAGCCCGGGCTCTATTTCCAGCCCGAGGACGAGCTCGTCCCGGCCGAGCTGCGCGGCATCGGCATCCGGATCGAGGACGACGTCCTGGTGACGGCGTCGGGCACCCGCGTCATGTCGGCGGGCCTGCCCCGCTCGCCGGACGAGGTCGAGGAGTGGATGGCCGCCCAGCGCGCGGCCGGCCCCCGCCTGCCCGGCTAGCCGGCCGCACCGGCCGTTCGGCCACTCGTACGTCATGGCGCAGAGCCTGTCACGGCTGGGCACCGCGTGATTTCTGCCTGTGGACAACTCCTGCCTGTGGACAACGCCGACCACGCCGTGCGGGAGCCCTACGGTTGCCGCCATGACATCGCGATCCATGGGTGAGCGGCGACCGACCGCGCGGGCACGCGTCGACCGCTCAGGCGGAGGTGGTGGCCGTCAGTGGCGGCGGTGCATCGCTGGCCGTGGCGTGGACGCGCGGCGGCCGCAACCGGTGGTCCCCGGCGTAACGCTCGGCCAACTCACGCTCCGCGACCTCGCTGCCGCGCGACACCGCGTCCAACAACGACGCGACCTCGTCGATCACGGCCAGGTCGTCGACCAGGTCCGGGCCCATCGGGCCCCACGAGTCCGTCAACAGCACTTCGTCCGCGTTGGCGTGGGCGAGGTCGCGCAGCACAGCGTCGCGGAGCGCCGCGCCACCGCCGTAGGGTGCCGGGTCGAGGTCGCCGTCGCGGTACGCGAGCCACCCCGCCCCCGCCGGTACGCCGCCGCCGTGACCGTGCGGATCCGCGGTGACCCATCGGTGACCGTCCCGGAAGGAAGCCACGACGTGCTGCCCGCCGCCCGCCAGCACGACACGGCACCGCGCCGGGACGCCGCGGTGGCGCAGTGCGGAGACCACCAGCAGCGCCGTCTCCCGGCACGAGGTCGCGGGCCCTGACCGACGAGCGCTGGGCCGGGCCTGTCCGGTGCGCCGCTGGACACCGGCGAGCAGCCGGCTGAGCAGCCGGACGCCGTCGCCGGGCGGATCGGCCGAGCCGGGGGTGGCGCACACCGTGCTCGATGCGGAGCCGCCGGGGCTGTGCGAGGCCACGGCCGGTCCAGCGGCTCGGAATTCCCGCCGGCGCCACGGTGGAGGCGAGCCGGGTCGACCCGCGCCCGGTCCGAGTGGGTCAAGGGGGTGGAGCACGTCCCGGGCCGCCTGGACGAGGTCGTCGACGTCGTGCGGCAGGTCGTCGAGGACGTGGGCACAGGCGCCGGGGGAGGAGCACACCGACTGGGTCGCGAAACGGTCCACGAGGCCAGTATGGCGCGGTGATCAGGACGGGAAGCGGGCCGCGACCTCGGCTCGGGTCGGCATCGCCACCGCGCCGCCGGGGCGTTCGCAGACGAGGGCGGCGACCTGGAGGGCGTACCGGACCTGGGTGGACCACGCGGCGACCGAGCCGGGGCGGCCCCCGGCGAGCAACCCGGCGATCAGCGCGGCCATCACCGAGTCGCCGGCACCGGTGGCGTCGACGGCGTCCACCGGCGGCGCGGGTACCTCGACCCGCGCGTCGCCGACCGCGAGCAGTGCGCCGGCGGAGCCGAGCGTCACCACCACGGCGCCGGCGCCGGCGGCGAGGAAGTCGCCGGCCACCGTCGACGGTGAGAGGCCGGGATAGAGGACCGCGGCGTCGGCGTGGCTGAGCTTGACCAGATCGGAGGTCGCGCAGAACTCCTCGACCACCGCCCGCAGACCGTCGACATCGGAGCGTGCCGGCAGCAGCGCGGGTCGCACGTTCGGGTCGAAGACCCGCAGGCCGCCGGCCGCGGCCCAGGCCGACCGGGCCGCCTCCCGGAAGGCCGCGTGCAGCAGCACGATCGATCCACAGTAGACCACAGCGGCCCCGGCCAGGCGGTCGCGGTCGAGGTCGGTGGCGTCCAGCATCGCGTACGAGGGAGGTGAGCCGTAGAACCGGAACTCCGGCTCCGCGCCGGCGAACGTCGCCACCGCGAGCGTGGTGGGGGCCGGCACCCGGACGACCGTCCGGGCGTCGACGCCAGACGCGGTGAGGAAGTCGACGATCCGCGTGCCGAGCGCGTCGGTGCCGACGGCGCCGGCGAACGACACCGAGCCGCCGAGCCGCGCCACGCCGACCGCGACATTGAGCGGCGCGCCGCCGATCGCCTGGCGGAAGACGGGCTGGCCCGCGCACTCGCCGTCGAGCAGGTCGATCAAGGCCTCGCCGAGCACCACCGCGTACGCCATGACACGCATCTTGTCAGCGTCGCTATTGCCCGCGCACGCCCCGTCATGGTGCGATATGGAGGACCGGTCGCGGCGCGAGGGCCAGAGAGGACGCGCCGTGGTCCGGGGTCGACGCCGGGCCGTCTTCGCGAGTGGCGCCGCCCACCGTGGGCAGGTGGGCCAGCGCGCGCCGCGGCGTGCCCGCGAGCCGCGCTCCCCGAGCCGATCCGGCGCGCCTGTCGTGCGCGCCTGACTCTCCCGAGGAGCCACACGTGAGACTCATCCGCAGGGCGACGGTGCTCGGTGCCGTCGCCGTGCTCGCCGCCGGCCTCGTGTCGGTGGTCAGCCAACTTCCCGCCGAGGGCCACGGCACGCCGATGTCGCCCGGCAGCCGCACGTACCTGTGCTGGCGGGACGGCCTGTCCCCGCAGGGCGACATCCAGCCGCACAACCCGGCGTGCACCGCCGCCGTGCAGCAGGGCGGGACGAACCCGCTGTACAACTGGTTCAGCGTCCTCCGCTCGGACGCCGCCGGCCGTACCGTCGGCTTCATCCCCGACGGCAAGCTCTGCAGCGGCGGCAACCCGACGTTCGCGGCCTACGACATGGCCCGCAACGACTGGCCGCTCACTCACCTGACGGCGGGTTCGGCCTTCAACTTCAAATACAGCAACTGGGCCCACCACCCGGGCACGTTCTACTTCTACGTCACAAAGGACAGTTGGAGCCCGACCCGGCCGCTGGCCTGGTCGGATCTGGAGGAGCAGCCGTTCCTCACCGTGACCAACCCGCCGCAGAACGGCGGGCCGGGCACGAACGACGGGCACTACTACTTCAGCGGTACGCTCCCGTCGGGCAAGAGCGGGCGGCACATCATCTACTCCCGCTGGGTGCGGTCGGACAGCGCGGAGAACTTCTTCGCCTGCTCCGACGTCGTCTTCGACGGCGGCAACGGCAACGTGACGGGTGTCGGCCCGGGCGGCAACAACCCCGGCCCCGACCCGACGACGAACCCGACCACCAACCCCACGACCAACCCGACGACGAACCCGACCACGAACCCGACGACCAACCCGACCGGGAACCCGGGCGGCGCCTGCATGGCGGTCTACCGGGTCGTCAACGCGTGGACGGGCGGCTTCCAGGGTGAGGTCACGATCATGAACCACAGCACCCGGACGTACGCCGGGTGGACAGCGTCGTGGGCCTGGCCGTCCGGACAGACGATCTCGCAGGTCTGGAACGGCACATCCAGCGGCTCCGGTACGAACGTCGTGGTGCGGAACGCGAGCTGGAACGGCTCGATCCCGCCGGAAGGCACGACCACGTTCGGCTTCCTCGCCACGTCGACCGGCACCAACACGCTCCCGACGGTGACCTGCACGGGCACCTGACAGGAAGCGCACCGCGTTCCGGCGGCCTCTTCGGGGAGGGGCCGCCGGGACCCGCCGGCCGGGTCGATCCGGTCCCTCAGACGCCGTCGAGTTCCGCGTACGCGCGTTTGATGGCCGGAAGGGCGGCCGCCGGCCCGAACGGCGCGCGGGCCGCCAGCGCGTCGATGCGCGCGCGCTCCGCGTGGCCGTTGCGGATCAGCCACTCCAACTCGGTCAGCTCCTCGTGCTGGCCGGTCACGAAGCCCTGGCCGACCGGCGCGCCGTGGCCCGGGATCACCACCGTGTCCGGGGTGGTCAGGCGGAGGAGGGCCGCCACCGTGGCCGGCCACTCCAGGGCATAGGCGTCACCGAAGTCCGGTGGGCCGCTCTCCTCGACCAGGTCTCCCGCGACGACCACGTCGGCATCCGGCACGTGGACGACCAGGTCGCCGGCCGTGTGGCCGCGACCGAAGTGGGCGAGCGTGACCGGCCGCCCGCCGACGTCGAGGGTGACCTCGGTGAGGACCGCGCGGTTGGGCGGCAGCAGCTCCGCCTTCGCGAGCTCGTCGGCGAGGTCCGGATGCTCGTCGACCGTCGCCTCCCAGGCACGGCGGCGGGCCGTCTCCTCGTGGCCCAACGCCCACACCGTCTCCTGGTGGGCCCAGACCGCGGTGACCGCCGCGCCGCCCACGGCGCCGCCCGCGGTCGGCACGCCGCCCGCGGTCGGCACGCCGCCCGCGGTCGGCACGCTGGCCGCGGCCGGGTCGCCGAACGTCGGGAACGGCGACGACGCGGGTGGCGTCTGGCGGGCCACCATGGCGTTGCCGAAGGCGTGGTCGAAGTGATGATGCGTGTTCACGATCGCCCACGGCGCGGCGGTCACCCGACGCGCGGCGGCGGTCAGCTCGGCCGCCTGGGCCGGGGTCGACAGCGTGTCGACCACCAGGGCCGCTCCGTCTCCGACGACAAGGGTGACGTTGACATCGAAAACCGGGTAGCGCAGGACGTAGACCCGGTCGGCGACCTCCACGAAGCCGGTGGGCGGGGCGGTGGTCATGAAGAACCGACGGCCCTTTCCACGAACCGGTGGCGGTCGACCAGCATGCGCTCGACGCGGCCCTCGGCGACCACGGCCGCCGACGTGCCACCCGGCCCGTCGGTGACGGTGACCTCGAACAGCAGCTTGCGACCATCGACCTTGGCGAGCTTGGCCACCGCGTAGACCGTGCGACCGATCGGGGTCGGCAGCTTGTGGTCCAGCTCGACCCGCGTGCCGACCGTGGTCATGCCCGCCGGCATGCGGGTCGCGGTCGCGGCGACGGTCGCGGCCTCGACCAGCGCCAGCACGCGCGGCGTGGCGAGCACCGGCACGTCGCCGGACCCGACCGCCTGGGCGGTGTCGGAGTCGGTCACGGTCAGCTCCACCCGTGCGCTCAGGCCCGGGGCGAACGGCGCGTCCGTCTGCTGCTCCATGACCCATTAGCGTAGGCGCTTCGCCACGCTCAGGCTACGAACCCCGCGTACCGGTGGACAACCGTGGATCCGCAGGTCAGAACGGCGATTCCGCGGTCGGCCGCCACTGTGCCGGCGCCACCGGCCCGGCCGGACCCGCACCGGGGGCCCGGTCCGGGGTGGCCAGCCGCGCCTCCCGCCCCCGCCGCGCCAGCTCCGCGGCCAGTTCGTACGCCTCGGCGAGATCGCGATCGCGCGCCGCCGCCGACGGGCCCCGCGCCGTGTCCGCGTACACCGTCGCCACCCCGAGGAGCCGCTGCAACGGCCCCTGCACCACCCGTACGCTCTGAATCCGGGCATAAGGCACCATCATCACCGTACGGGTCACCAGGCCCTCCCGGCTGGCGATCACCCGCTCGGTCAGCGCCACGCCCAGGACCGGCCGCGCGAGGGGGTGGAACCAGCGGGTCCGCGGCGGCGGCGGGCTGAAGGTCAGCCCGGCCAGCGACACCCCCGGCAGCACGGCACCGACGATCGTCTCCGCCACCGGCGCCGTGCCCACCGGCAGCAGCCGGTCGGTCTGCGCGTTCCCGCCGTCCTGGCCCGCGACCCCGGCGACATCCAGCGTCAGCCGCAGCCAGCCCTGGCCCCGCCACAGCAGCGGCCACGTGGCCGTCACCCCCTGCACGCGGTCGACCGGCACCGTCTGGGCCCGCGTCTCCGTGAGCCCGGCCCGCAGCCGCAGCGCCGACTCGTCCCGGGACAGCCGGAAGTTCCAGTCGTTGAGCACGCGCCGGACCGGCTGCAACAGCACGCCGGCCAGCGCGGTCACGGTGCTGGCCACGCCGATGAACGACCACGAGGGCTCGAACGCGAACTGCGCCACGACGAACGCCGCGCCGATCGGCAGGGTGAGCGCGTTCGGCGTCAGCAGCTGGCTGACCACCAGGTCGCGGTTGGCCACGGCGTGCAGACCCGGCGGTACGGGCGACGGCGCCGCCACGGGAGGCACGGCGGCGGACGACCCGGCCAGCGCCAGCAGCCGGTCCCGCAGCGCGACGGCGTCGGCCACCGAGAGGTACGCCAGCGGCGCCTCCGTCTTCCCGCCGCCGACCACCTCCAGCCGCAGCTCCGCCAGGCCGCTCAGCTGCGCCAGCAACGGCCGTACCACCTCGACCGCCTGCAGCCGCTCCAGCGGGATCGCCCGGGTCCGCCGCCACAGCAGCCCCTCGTAGATCCGCAGCTCCCGGCCGACCACGTGATAACCGGTGTACGCCCAGCTGACGACCGACATGACGATCGCGCCGAGCACCAGCACCAGCACCATCAACGCGAACCAGCCGAGCCCGACCTGCCGCAGCGTCTGCCAGGAGAGCGCGACGACGATCACGACGAGTGCCTTGGCGCCGTGCAGCAACGGCGAGAGGGGATGGAGGCGTTTGCGGGGTTCCTCGACTGTCACCACCGGCGGCTCAGAGCCCCTCGGCCCGGTCCTGGCCGAGCGCCGTCAGCCGGTCCCGGAGCCGGGACGCCTCGGCGGGCCGCAGGCCGGGCACCCGCGCGTCGCTCGCGGCCGCGGCCGTGTGCAGCTGGACGGTGGCGAGGTCGAAGAGCCGCTCCAGCGGGCCGGCACTGACGACCACGAACTGCATCCGGGCGTACGGCACGATCGACAGCCGCCGCACCACTAGCCCGTGCCGGACGAGCAGGTCGTGGTCGCGCTCCGCGTACCCCCAGGCCCGCACGGCCCGCACGATCGACCAGAACCGCCACACGGCGAGCGCGAGGACGACGCCGAAGGCGAGGCCGAGGGGCCAGATCGGGAAGACCGCCCAGAGTACGGCGAGGGGGGCGAGCACGATCGCGAAGCCCGCCCCCCAGCGGATCAGCTCGACCCAGACGAGGTCCCGCGAGACGGGCTGCCAGCGCACGGTGTCGGGCCAGGGCTCCAAGGGGCTGACGGGCATGGGTGTCGCGGGCTCGGTGGTCACGCCATCGAGGGTAGGGGATCAGGCGAAGGGCGCCACCTCGCGAAGGAACCCGCGCCGGTCGAGGAAGTCGGCGAGGCTCTCGCGGTGCTCCTCGCAGGCCAGCCAGACCTTGCGCCGCTCCGGAGTGTGGATCTTCGGGTTGTTCCACCGCAGCTCGTAGGCGGCCGGACGGCGGCAGCCCTTCGCGGAGCAGATCGCCTCCAGCTCGCCGGGCGGCAGGCCACGATGGGGCTCGTCACGTCGCATCCCGCGACGGTATCGGCGCCGGGCGGCCACGGGGGAAGCCGCCCGGCGTGGGGGAATCGTACACGTGCCGTTCCCCCGGTTGTCCACCCCTGTTGCCGACCGGATACCGCCGCCCGGAAACGCGACGGGAATCCGGTTCTGGGCGCACGGCTCACAGGTCGGCATGCAAGAGTTGGTGCGGCGACCCCGCGGGTCGCCACCGCCGACCGTATGTCCCGCGACTGTGGAGGACCCGTGGCCCAGCCGACCGCACCCGACTCACCGCGACCCGGCGACGCCGACGCCGGGGCGGTCCTGCCGACCGGCGGGCAGCCGGCCCCGCCCCAGCCGACCACCCCCGCGCAGGACGCCACCCTGCTCGAACGCGCGCTCTTCGAGGTCAAGCGGGTCATCGTCGGCCAGGACCGGATGGTCGAGCGGATGTTCGTCGCGCTCCTCGCGCGGGGCCACTGCCTGCTCGAAGGCGTGCCCGGAGTGGCCAAGACCCTGGCCGTCGAGACGCTGGCCAAGGTGGTCGGCGGCACGTTCTCCCGCGTCCAGTTCACCCCCGACCTGGTGCCCGCCGACATCGTCGGCACCCGGATCTACCGCCAGTCCAGCGAGAAGTTCGACGTCGAGCTCGGCCCGGTGTTCGTGAACTTCCTGCTCGCCGACGAGATCAACCGCGCACCGGCGAAAGTGCAGTCGGCGCTGCTCGAGGTGATGTCCGAGCAGCAGGTGTCGATCGGCGGCGAGACCCACCGGGTGCCCAACCCGTTCCTGGTGATGGCCACGCAGAACCCGATCGAGCAGGAAGGCGTCTACCCGCTGCCCGAGGCCCAGCGCGACCGGTTCCTCATGAAGATCCTCGTCGGCTACCCGAGCGACGCCGAGGAGC
>Ga0164243_10012606_pt1 | contig 11960 bp, 13 predicted proteins | sample OricompcompostOP_FD_108781 | JGI IMG/M metagenome (GOLD analysis project Ga0164243, IMG submission 108781) | Organic Plus compost microbial communities from Emeryville, California, USA - Original compost - Organic plus compost (OP) | ecosystem: Engineered > Solid waste > Mixed feedstock >...
ACCTGAAGGTCACAGGTTCAAATCCTGTCCCCGCAACCAAACGCAAAAGCCCCGCACGGCAAAAGCCGGCGGGGCTTTTTGATGTCCAGGCCAACACGCCAACACCCGAAAGCGCCAGGGTGCACGCGTACCTCCTTTGCCCATATCCGCTCCCAATGGCCCCAGGATCTCGCCGAGGCGCTGCATGGAAATCCCCTCGCGCTGGTCGACCGCGAGCGGGTGATAGGTCGGCTCCAGCTTGATCGGCGGCCGCTGGAAGTCGTCGCGCAGATGCACCATCGTCTTCAGGTGCGGGGTATCCGGACAGGGCGGCAGCTCGCTTGCGAGCCAGCCGAAGAACGGGCCGGTCTTCTCTCGCTGCAGGGCGTGGGCTGACGCGCAGCCGGCGGGAAAGCCCCGCCGGCGGCACGAAATCAGCCGATCCTCATTCCTTCGGATCGGGCGTCGTCAGCACCTTGGCCTTGGTGTCGACGACGAACACGGCGAGCAGCCTGGCCGGCTTGGTCGTGCTGGCATTTGCGCTGATGCCGTGGTGGTCGCCCGGGTTCTCGGAGAAGCTCTCGCCCTCATGAAAGATCTTCGCCGGCTGGTCGTTGACCTGGCTCCTGATCGCGCCTTCCAGCACGGTGGCGTAGATGAAGGCCGAGGCCGGGTGGGTGTGGGCGGGCGAGAAGCCGCCGGGGCCGTATTCGACCAGCACGCCCTTCATGCTCTTGCCCGGCACATTGGGCAGCTTGTGGTCGAACACGACCGAGACCTTGGCCTCGCCCTTTGCGAGGTCGCGCGCCATGGACGGCGCGGCCAGGGCAAGCGTGAGGGCCGAGGCCAGAAACAGGCTCTTCAGCATGGTGAAACTCCTTTCGGTTGCCTGAGCGCCAGGCCTGGGCGTCAGGCTTTGGCGAGCCAGGCGTCGAAATGCACGGCGCCGAGATGCGGCGCTTCGCCGGGCGTGAGGGTGCGGTCGTCGATGGGGGCGCCGTAATAGGGCGCATTGGCATCCCCGATCACTTCGCGGCTGTCGCCGGCGGCCTGGAGCCGGCGGGCGACGAAATCGCTGAGCGGCGCCTTGTCCGGGCCGGCGATCTCGATGGTGTCGTTGATGGCGCCGCGCTCGACCGCATCCGCCAGGGCCGCGGCGACGTCGTCGGCCGCGATCGGCTGGAAGGCCGCGCTGGACACCACCACGCGGCCGTCGATCGCGCCGGCCTCGGCAATCCCCGCGACGAATTCGAAGAACTGCGTCGCGCGCACGATGGTGTAGGGAACGCCCGTGGCCTTGATCAGCTTCTCCTGCGCCAGCTTGGCGAGGAAATAGCTGTTGCCGGGCGCGCGGTCGGTGCCGACGATCGACAGCGCGATGTGGTGGGGCACGCGCGCCCTGGACTCGGCGGCGAGCTGGTTGCGGGTCGAGCGCTCGAAGAAATCGAGCACCGCGGCGGCCTCCCACGAGGGCGCGTTGGAGACGTCGACCACGGCGTCGGCGCCGGCCACGGCGGCGTCGAGGCCCTCGCCGGTGACGCTGTTGACGCCGGTGCTGGGCGAGGCGGCGACCGCCTCGTGGCCTTTCGCCTTCAGAATGGCGATGAGCCTGGTGCCGATGAGGCCGCTCCCGCCGATGACAACAATCTTCATGGCTGCATCTCCTGTCGCTATCGGCGAGCAGTGCGGCCGTCGAGGCCCCTTTCTGCTGCCCACCCGATCGCGAGACGAGACGCCGCCGCGCGGTGTGACATCACTGAAAAAAGAAAACGGCGCCGGCTCGTTCGCCCCGTGCCCCTCAATCCCCCGTCAGCCGGCTCGGCAGCAGTTCGCCGCTGTTGGCGAGCACCGGATAGGCCGACGAGGCGACGATGTGCGAGTTCAGCAGCTTGAGGTCGCGCACGAGATCGAGGTGGAAGGCGCTGACCATCGCGTCGTCGCCGCCGCCACCACGGGAGAAGTGCTCGGCGAGCGCCGCCGATTCCGAGGCGCGGAAAGCGACCTTCTCTTCCGCCAGCATCCGCGCGGCGCGGGCGTCCTCGGTCATGAACAGCGAGGCGGCCGTGCGCAGATTGGTCTCGAGGCGGCCGATCATCGCGGCCACACCCTCGGCGTCCTCGCGGGGAAGCACCAGCCCCCGCTTGCGCGCCTTGGAGGCGTGCGGCAGCAGGATGCGGTCGATGACGTCGCCGGCCTGCTCCATGTTCATGGAAAAGGCCAGGATCTGCTGCAGCCGGCGCTGGTCGGCCTCGGCCAACTCGTCGGGGTCGAGCGAGAGCAGGTAGTCGCCGATCGCGGTGTTGAGGCTGTCGAGCACGTCGTCGCGCCGCCGCGTCTCGGCGAAGAGGCGGCGATCCCCGCTGGCGATGTAGTCGCGCGCGCCGTCGAGCATGTCGGCCAGGATGTCGGCCAGGCGCAGCGCCTCGCGCGCCGCCCCGCCGAGCGCCACCACCGGCGTCTCCTTGGCGGCGGGATCGAGATAATGCGGGCGCGACGGGTCGGCAGGGTCGATGCGCCGGGGAAGCCACAGCGCCAGGAGATGCGCATAGGGCACCAGCAGCGGCAGGAAGACCGCCGCCAGCACCAGGTTGAAGAGGGTGTGCGCGTCGGCGACGACGCGGCCCGGATCGGCTTCCAGAGCCAGCAGGGCCGGGGCGATGTGGTCGAGCAGCGGCAGGGCGACAGCGACGCCGACAAGCCGCGTCAGGAGGTTGCCGACCGGCAGTCGCCGCGCCGCCGGGTCGTTGCCCGAGGGGCCTTCCACGACCGGGTTGATGGCCGTGCCGAGATTGGCGCCCAGCACCAGCGCCAGCGCGGTGTCGAGCGGCACGGCGCCCTGGTCGGCGAGCGACATCACCAGAAGCACCACGGCGACGCTGGAATGCGCCGCCCAGGTCAGCGCGGCGGCGGCGAGCACGGCAAGAAGCGGGGTGTCGCCCACCAGATCGATGAAATGGCGCAGCCCCGGTGCGTGCTCGTAGCCCGCCAGCAGGCCGAGCACCTGCTGCAGCGCCAGCAGCATCAGGCCGAGCCCGATGAAGACGCGGCTGAGATCGTGGGTGCGCGTGGAGGTGTCGCGGCGGAACAGAAAGACACCGACAAGGATCAGCGCCGGCGACAGCGCGGCCACGTCGAAGGACAGCACCTGGACGATGAAGGTGGTGCCGACATTGGCGCCCAGCATAACGCTGAGCGCTGGGACCAGATCGACCAGCCCGCCGGCCGAGAAGCCCGCCACCATCAGCCCGGTGGCGGTGCTGCTCTGCAGCAGCGCCGTGACGCCGAGCCCGGACAGGAAGGCCGCAAAGCGGTGGCGAAGGGTGCGGCCGAGAAAGGTGCGCAGACCGCCGCCGAACGCACGCTGCACGCCCGTCTGCACCATATGCGTGCCCCAGAGGAGCAGCGCGATGGCGCCGGCGAAAGCCACGAGCGTGACGGTGAACGCCATTTCCCGATGCCTCCCAACGGAAAGTCCGAGCTGATGATGAAGATGGGCCGCGGTCCGGGCTTTTGAAAGCTCTTTCCATCGCGGCCGAAAGGCGGTGCGCCGTGGCGAGATATCGGGCAGCGTAACCTTTGCGGGCTATCGGCGTTTTCCCAGAACGGAGCCGGAGGAACCCACGCCATGCTCGACGCCAAAGCCCTTCTCGATCAGCTGCTTTCTGCCGGAGCGCGCGGGGGAATGGTGTCGATTTCCGAGGACAGCCCGCTGCATCCGTCCGCCGCCCCGGCGCAGGGCGCCAGCGGCGTGGTCAGCCTGCTGCTCGGCGCGCGCACGGGCCGCCATATCGGCGAGGCGGCGCTGCATGTCGGCGCATTCGGGCTGATCGGCGGGCTCGCGCACAAGGCCTGGAGCGACTGGAAGGACGGCGCCCGTCCGGCGGACGCACGCGTCTCGCCCGATTTCGCCGAACTGCCGCCGCCTGCCGGCAGCCCCTTCTCCGGCTGCGCGCTCGCCACCGAGGCCGACCGGGCCAGCGTGGTGCTGATCCGCGCCATGGTCGCCGCCTCGCGCTCCGCGGGGGGCATGGACAAGGACGAGACCTCCCGCCTGAAGGAGGCCGTGGCGCATTCGACGCTCGACCGCAATATGCAGACGGTGCTGATCGACGTGCTGGACCGGCCCGACGACGTGGCCGAGATCGTGGCCGAGGTCGGCTCGCCGGAACTGGCGGCGGAGGTGTATCTGGCGGCGCGCCTGGTGGTCGACGCCGACAGCGCCGAAGAGCGCGGATTCCTCAAGCGGCTCGCAGCGGCGCTGGAGTTCGATCCGGGCCTCGTCGCCCATCTCGACGCCAATGCCCGCAGCGCCAAGGACGATCATCCCACCGTGTGAGGGCCTACCCCTGTGAAGGACTTTTTAGTCGAGCGGGCCGTCGGCGAGGTCGTCGGGATCGAAAGCCGCAACATCGGCCAGAAGCTCGGCCGTGCAGCGCACCAGATGCGCCGCGATGCGCTCGCCGTCTTCCGCGCTGGCGAGCGTGGCATTGCCGAGCGCGCCGCTCGGATGCAGATCCTGCGTCATCCAGCCGAAGCCCGCCGGTCGCGCGGCGCGCAGATGCGTGAAGCGGCTTTCCATGTCAAACGTCTTCGGCGCGAACTCCGCAAGCTCTCCTGAGCGCACGAGGTCGGGACGGAAGGCCTGCATCAGCGCGGTTTCCACCGCACCGGCATGGACGCCGTGCGCCACCTCTTCGGGCGGCAGCAGCCCGCCGGGCACGCCAAAGCGCGACAGCGAGACAGTGACGACGAGAAGGCCGAAATGCCGCCGCAACTCGCGCGCGACGAGGTCCATCACCGCTGAATTGCCGCCGTGGGAGTTGAGCAGGACGAGGCGGCGCACGCCGGCGCGGGCCACGCCTTCGCCGATCGCGGTCCAGCCCGAGAGCGCGCTGTCCACCGCAAGCGACAGCGTGCCGGGAAAGGCCTCGTGCTCCGGCGAGAGGCCAACCGGCTGAGGCGGCAGGAAAATCGCGGGAAGATCGTCGGGCAGCGCCTGCACCAGCCGGGCGATCACGTGCTGCATGATGATCAGGTCGGTGCCGAGCGGCAGGTGCGGGCCATGCTGCTCCACGGCGGTCAGAGGCAGGACCGCGATCCAGGACGCGGCATCGCCGGCCTCGAAATCGGGCCAGGCCAGTTCGGTCCAGAAACGCGGCGGCATCGGGCTCATCCTCTCGCGGGGGCGCTGCGTGCCAGAAGCATGTGAACCGCGCGCTGCGTCAAGCCGAGCGGCATGGACGGGCAGTTCTTCACCCGCTGCGTCGCCGGCTCGCGGCGCGCCACCTGCTCGGGAAGGGCGGGCACGTGCAGGAAGGTCACCGCGCAGGTCGCGCCCGGGCCGAGCTCGTGAAGCAGGGTGTAGAAGACCTGGTTGCACAGATGCGAGCCGGCATGGCCCGACATATAGGCCGGGATGCCGGCCGTGTTCAGCGCGCTGGCGGTGCCGTCGAGGTCCGGCCAGGTGGCGTCGAGGAAGGCGGGGCCGCCGTCCAGCACGCAGGCGCCGCGCGGCCGCTGGCCCATGCAGTCGGGCACGATGAAATCGAGGAAATTGAAGGCGCGCCGTTCCAGCGCAACGCGGTCGCGGCCCACGGCCTGTCCGCACATCAGGACGCGGCTCGGCCGCAGTTCCTCCATGAGTTCGAGCACGAGCGCGGGCGTGCGCCGGGTGTCGACATCGAGGATGCGGGTGTGCACCTCCTCGCCCGCGTGGCGCTCGGCCTCGCTGCGGCGCTCGGCGATGGCCTCGACCAGCGCCTGCGAGGCGTTGCTGCCTCCGTCATAGGGGCCAAAGCCGGTGATGAGCACGCTCATGCCGCCGCTCCTTTTGCGCCACACGTGAACCCGGCCGCGAGATGGGAGACCATCGCGCGCAAGTCTTCGTCCTCTGGGGCGATGCGGTTGGTGAGCAGATGGTTCCATGCCAGGGCCACGGCCACCTCCGCCGCGGCGGCGGTGTCGACATGCGGCGCCAGCTCGCCGCGGGCGGCTGCGGCGGTGAAGATCGTCTCGGTCTGGCGGGTGCGCTCGGCCGCGTATTGCGTCATCGCCGCCATGGCGTCGGGGTTGAACTGCGCCTCGGCGATGAGCAGGCGGAAGAGGTCGCCGAGCGGCTTCTGCCGCCACAGCCCGAACAGCGCCTCGAAGAAGTCCAGCAGATCGGTCTCCAGCGGACCGGACTGGCGCATGGCAAGCTGGGCCTTGCGGCGGTCGTAGACGCCGATGAGGAGATGCGCGCGGGTCGGCCACCAGCGGTAGACGGTGGCCTTGCTGGCGCGGGCGCGGCGCGCCACGGCGTCCATCGAAAGCCCGGAATAGCCGGTTTCCGCCAGCAGGCTTTCGGCGGCGTCGAGCACGGCCTTTTCCGTGGCCGGGCTGCGGCGGGCGCCGATCGAGGCGCGCGAGCGTGCCTCCGAATCCGTCATCGCAACTCTCCTCGGCCAGCCGTTGACGATAGAAACTATCCGTACTCATTATAAGTACGTGGCGTTTCTATCTCTGGTGATGCCATGTCTCAGGCTCCACGTCCAGTCTCACGTCCGAGCTTCGCCCTCCTGGTTGCGCTGGCGGTCTATCCACTTGTCGCCCTTCAGCTCTATGCGGTGATGCCGCTGACGCCCGCCTGGTCCACCTGGCGCGCACGCTTTTCGTCGTGCCGCCGACGGTCGGCGCCATGGTCTGATTCATCATCCCACGATCCAGAGCCGTTTCGGCGGCTGGCTGACGCGCCGGCCGCGGTCCGCTGCTGCTGCGGCCCGCTGCTGCTGCGGCAAGGGCCCCTGACCCGCGCGGCTTGACCGCGCCCTTCCGCCGGGCCATGCGTGGCCGGCATGAGCGCGACGCCTCTATCCCCCGATCCCGACCCGCTGCTGCGGCTTGAGGGCATCAGCAAGACCTTTCCCAACGGAACGGTCGGCATCGGGCGTTTCGACCTCACGGTCAACGAGGGTGAGATCGTCACGCTGATCGGCCCGTCGGGCTGCGGCAAGTCCACGGTGCTGCGCATGATCGCGGGGCTGGAGCGCGCCGACGAGGGCGCCATTCTCTGGCGCGGCGGGAAGCGGCCGGACCTGGGCTTCGTCTTCCAGGAGGCGACCCTGATGCCCTGGGCCAGCGCCTTCGACAATGTCTGGCTGCCGCTGCGCCTCAAGGGCGTCTCGCGCGAGAAGGCGCGACAGGCGATCGAAGAGGCGCTGGAGCTCGTCGGCCTGGCCGATTTCGCCAGGGCCGCGCCGCGCGAACTGTCGGGGGGCATGCGCATGCGCGTGTCGATTGCCCGCGCGCTGGTGCTACACCCGCCGCTGCTTCTCATGGACGAACCCTTCGCCGCGCTCGACGAGATCACACGCTTCCGTCTCAACGACGACCTCCTGGCGGTGCGCGAGCGGATCGGCTGCACGGTGCTGTTCGTCACCCATTCGATCTTCGAGGCGGCATATCTGTCCTCGCGCGTCGTCACGCTCACCCCGCGCCCGGGACGGGTGTTCGACGAGCTGCGCGTCGAGCCGCCGCTGCCGCGCCGCGACGATTTCCGCCTGTCGCCGGGCTTCGCCGAGGCCGCGCGGCATTTGTCGGAAGCCTTGCAGCGTGCCATGACAGACGAGCCGGCCTGACGTCAGTTCGCCGGCGGGAATTTCACGGGTGCCGCAGATCTCCCTGCACAAGGATGCGCGTGTTCCGCTCGGCCGCGAGGCGCGCCGGCTGCGAGCGCTCGCCATCGCCCTGACCGGGCTGGCGCTGTTCGTCTTCGCGCTGCTCGACACCACCGCGAAATTCCTCAGCGCCGACTATTCGACCCTGCAGATCGCCTGGCTGCGCTACGTCTTCCACGCGCTGGTGGTGCTCCTCGCCTTCCTTCCGGTGGAGGGCAGGGCGCTGCTGCACACGCGGCGGCCGAAGCTGCAGTTCGCGCGCTCGGTGCTGATCTGCGGCTCGACCGTGTTCAACTTCACGGCCCTGGCGACGCTGCGGCTCGACCAGGCGGTGACGCTCTCCTTCGCCGCGCCCTTCCTCATCGTGCTGTTCGCCAGCCCGCTGCTTGGCGAGCGCATCGGCCTGAAGCGCGTCCTCATCGTCGGGGTGGGCTTCTTCGGCGTGCTGCTCGTCACCCGGCCGGGCTTCGGCGCATTCGAATGGGCCTATCTTCTGGCCTTCGCCAATGCCGTGGTCACGGCCTTCTACAACATGGCCACGCGCGCGGTGTCCGCCTATGACCGCTCGACCACCAGCATCGTCATGAATTCGGTGTTCGCGATCATCGCGCTGGCGCCCGTCATGCCCTTCGTCTGGGTGTGGCCGGATGGCCTGCGCGACTGGCTGCTGTTCGCGCTGATGGGCGTGTTCGGCGGCGGCGGGCACCTGCTGCTCATCATGGCGCACGCCCGCGCCCCCGCCTCGGCGCTTGCTCCTTACCTTTATATGGAATTGATTTGGATGATCCTGCTCGGCTGGATGGTCTTCGCGGACGTTCCGGACGGCTGGACGCTCGCCGGCGCGGCGGTGGTCATCCTGGCGGGGCTGTACCTGTTCTGGAGCGAACGGGGCCGCCGCAAGCCTTCGGAGGCCGTCGAGGCGAGCATCGAATAGGGGGAGGCGATCATGGCAGGACGGATCTTCGTGGCCGGCGCGACCGGGGCCATCGGCCGGCGGCTGTGTCCGCTCCTCATCGCCGACGGCTGGGACGTCACCGGTGCCACCCGCAGCCCGGGTAAGACCGCCTGGATGCGCGAGATCGGCGTCACGCCGGTCGTGGTCAATGTCTTCGACGAGCGCGCCATCAAGGCGGCGGTGATCGGCTGCGCGCCGGACGTCGTCGTCCACCAGCTTACCGACCTTCCCGCCAATCTCGATCCGGCGATGATGGAGGAGGCGCGGCGCGCCAATGCCCGCATCCGCGAATTCGGCACCCGCAATCTCGTCGCCGCGACGCTCGCCGCCGGCGCCAAAAGGCTCGTGGCGCAGAGCATCGCCTTCGCTTATGCGCCCGGCACGCCGCCCTTCACCGAGGAGCAGCCGCTCAACACCGAGGCGCCCGGCAGCGACGGCGTCACGGCCCGCGCCGTCAAGAGCCTGGAGAACCAAGTCCTGGAGGCGCCGCTGATGGGGCTGGTGCTGCGCTATGGCCGGCTCTACGGGCCGGGCACCAGCGCCGAGACCCCGCCCGCCGGCGTGGCGCTGCATGTCGATGCGGCTGCCGACGCGGCCCGCCGCGCGCTGCGGCAGGGCGAGCGTGGCGTTTACAACGTGGCCGAGGACGGCGGCAGCGTGATCTGCGACAAGACCAAGGCCCAGCTCGGCTGGAGCGCGGATTTCCGCATTTCGTGAGCCTACGCGCCCTGACGCGCGGTGGAACCCGCCTTTGTCGCCAGACATTCCTTCAGTGACGAAACTGGAGGATGCGGAATGCTCAAAGGCGGCTTGCTCTGGCTGATCGGAATCCCCCTCCCGATCATTCTTGTTCTCTGGCTCCTCGGCTATCTGAGCTGACCGTCCCGCGGGCGCGCACTCCAGCGCGCCCTTGCGCAGCCCCGCGTTTTCCGCCTTCCAAGAGAGGAGACCTCTCCATGCGTGTTGCCGCTGCCGCCGGCCTTCTGCTTCTCGCCGCCACGCCGGCTTTCGCTGCGGGGCGCGAGCCGCCGCCGCCGGACGCCAAGCCGCTGTCGCAGATCATCGCCGATGTCGAGAAGCGCCCGAACTTCGCCTATGTCGACGCGGTCGATTATGCGCGGGGCGCCTATATGGTGATCTACTACATGAAGGACGGCGCCGAGGTGCGGATGGAGATCGACGCCAAGACCGGGCAGATGAAGAAGTAGGCCAGCCCCGCCCTCAGACCATCCGCTCGGCGAACCAGTCGAGCAGGCGCACCCACACCTCGTCCTTCGAGCCCTGGTCCTCGACGCCATGGTCGAGATTGGGATTGTCGTTGACCTCCATGACGAAGATGCCCTCGCGGGTCTCCTTGAGGTCGACGCCGTAGAAGCCCTCGCCGATGGCGCGCGCGGCGCGAACGGCGGTCTCAACCGCGTCCTTCGGCGCCTCCTTGATCGGCACCGTCTTGAACTGCCCTTCCGAGAAGCTGCCGTCGTTACCGTGCTTGATGATCTGCCAGTGGTTCTTGGCCATCATGTACTGGCAGGCGAACAGCGGCTCGCCGCCGAGCACCGCGATGCGCCAGTCGAACTTCGTGGGCATGAATTTCTGCGCGAGGATCAGGTCGCTGTCCTCGAACAGCTTGTCGTAGATCGCCTTGAAGGCCGTGAAGTCGTCGGCCTTGTGCACCCCGCGCGAGAATGAGCCGTCGGGGATCTTCACGACCAGGGGAAAGTTCAGAAGCTCCGCCGCCTTCTTCAGGTCCTCCTCTTCGTTCAGCACCACGCTGGGGGGCATCGGCACGTCGTGGGCGGCCAGCAGCTCCTTGAGGAAGACCTTGTTGGTGCAGCGGATCATCGACACCGGGTCGTCGATCACCGGCATGCCCTCGTGCACCGCGCGCTGGGCGAAGCGGAAGGTGTGGTTGTCGATCGAGGTGGTGTCGCGGATGAACAGCGCGTCGAACTCGGCGAGCTGGTGAAGCTGCTTCTTGGTGATCAGCTCGACGTCCACCGACTGGCGGTCGGCCACCCGCATGAAGTGCTTCAGCGAGGCCTGCGACGAGCAGGGCATCTTGTCGTGCGGGTCGTGCAGCACCGCCAGCGAATAGCGCGTGGTCGGGCGCGGCTTGGGGCTCTTCCAGTCGCGCCGCGTATGCAGGTCGAGGGCGCGGCGGAAGACTTCGCCGTCCGCTTCGTTCAGCTTGCCCATGGTGCGCAGGCGGATGCGCTCGATGGTGAGCCATTCCCCGGCATTGACGCTGACCTCGAGGATCGGCCCGCGGAACCAGTCAAACAGGTGCCGGCCGAAGGCTTCAAAGCGCTCGTCCTCGCAGAGGCCGAAGCACACCAGGAGGCGGAAATCCTCCTTCGGCGCGTGCTGGGCCTTGCGGGCGCAGCGGTTCAGCGCGTCCTCCAGCTCGGGCAGCGCGGGCTCGTACATGGTGCGCGAGCGCAGCTCCAGCATGGTCTCGACGCTGGGAATGATGCGGTGGCCGCGCGCCTCCGCCAGCAGCGAGGCGTAATAGCCGCGGCTCTGATAGGCGTAGGAGCGCGACAGGTTGATGATCTTGGGCCGCGCGCCCTCGAACAGTTTCGGACGGGCGAGATAGTCGCGCGCCGTGATCACCTTGTGGGGTGTCTCGGCGTTGGAGAAATCCTTCTCGCTGTCGACGAGAATGACCCAGCCGTTCATGCAGGAATGCCTTTGTGGACAAGGACCGCGGCGCGCAGGTTCTGGCGGCCATAGCGGGTCATGCGGTCGAATTCGGCGATCGGAATGGGCAGGTTGGCGGCCGCCGTCTGGTTCTCGAAATCCTCGTCCTCGACCCAGGGGTCGTGGATGAAGATGTTGTGGCCGTCATGGGCATAGGCCAGCACCCAGTGCGGCACCTTCTTGCGGAACATGCGGAAGCCCGAGATCAGCACGATGGCGACGCAGCCCTGGTCGAGCGCCTCCATCAGCGCCGCACCGGTCAGGGCCTGGTGCTGCACCGGAATGCCCATCATCTGGGCCTGCTGGCGGAAGTCGTGCTGGGCAAGGCGCATCACGGTGCGCTTCTCGTCGGAGCGCACGCTTTCCAGGAAATAGGGGCCGGGGCCACTGAGGCGCAGTTCCACCATCAGTCCGCGCCGCGCGAGCGTCACCGCCAGGCCGAACGGCTCGCAGCCGCCGAGGCCCGACGTCATGAAGATCGTCGTGGCCTCGCGCCACAGCCGCAGCTCCAGCGCGCGGTCGAGCTTGGTGTCGGGCTTGGCCCAAGCGAGAGCCATCATCAGGCAGCATGGGCCGCAGGTGAAATCGGTGGTCTGTTCAAAATAGGGCGGCGGCTGCAGCAGCGGCACGATCTCGCGCGACAGGCGCTTCTCGAAGCGCAGCGCCTCCAT
>Ga0164243_10012607_pt1 | contig 11960 bp, 9 predicted proteins | sample OricompcompostOP_FD_108781 | JGI IMG/M metagenome (GOLD analysis project Ga0164243, IMG submission 108781) | Organic Plus compost microbial communities from Emeryville, California, USA - Original compost - Organic plus compost (OP) | ecosystem: Engineered > Solid waste > Mixed feedstock >...
AAGCTGGAAGCTGGAAGCTGGAAGCTGGAAGCTGGAAGCTGGAAGCTGGAAGCTGGAAAAGTATTCCAGGCGCCGCTCTTTCTTCAAGCTTCCAGCTTCAGGCTTCCAGCTGCCCCCACCCGCCGACCATCAGCCTTTCCCTGGCGGCGGCGGCCGGCGTAGAATCCTGCACATCCCTCGCCAACATCCCCCGGCGGGCCCGTGAGCCCCGGCCGCGCGGGCGGTGACCCCGCCCCGTCTTGCAGCCCCCTCCGAGCATGCAGCTCCATCTGCCGTTTGCATGTGCCTCGAACGACGCTCACGATAAGACTCTTACCGATGCCTGATTAGCCGCAGGAACTCGTCATGCCCGATTACCGCTCGAAAACCTCCACCCACGGCCGCAACATGGCCGGCGCCCGCGCCCTCTGGCGCGCCACCGGGATGAAGGACGAAGACTTCAAGAAACCGATCATCGCCATCGCCAACTCCTTCACCCAGTTCGTGCCCGGCCACGTGCACCTGAAGGACCTGGGCCAGCTGGTCGCCCGCGAGATCGAGAAGGCCGGCGGCGTGGCCAAGGAATTCAACACCATAGCCGTCGACGACGGCATCGCCATGGGCCACGACGGCATGCTCTATTCCCTGCCGAGCCGCGAGATCATCGCCGACTCCGTGGAATACATGGTCAACGCCCACTGCGCCGACGCCATCGTCTGCATCTCCAACTGCGACAAGATCACCCCCGGCATGCTGATGGCCGCCCTGCGCCTGAACATCCCGGTGGTGTTCGTCTCCGGCGGCCCGATGGAAGCCGGCAAGACCAAGCTGGCCAGCCACGGCCTGGACCTGGTCGACGCCATGGTGGTCGCGGCCGACGATTCCTGCTCCGACGAGAAGGTCGCCGAATACGAGCGCAGCGCCTGCCCCACCTGCGGCTCCTGCTCCGGCATGTTCACCGCCAACTCGATGAACTGCCTGACCGAGGCCCTGGGCCTGTCGCTGCCGGGCAACGGCTCGACCCTGGCCACCCACGCCGACCGCGAGCAGCTGTTCCTGCGCGCCGGGCGCCTGGCCGTGGAACTGTGCCAGCGCTACTACGGCGAAGGCGACGAGTCCGTGCTGCCGCGCAACGTCGCCAGCTTCAAGGCCTTCGAGAACGCCATGACCCTGGACATCGCCATGGGCGGCTCGACCAACACCATCCTGCACCTGCTAGCCGCAGCGCAGGAGGCGGAGATCGCTTTCGACCTGCGCGACATCGATCGCCTGTCGCGCAAGGTGCCGCAGCTGTGCAAGGTGGCGCCGAACATCCAGAAGTACCACATGGAAGACGTGCACCGCGCCGGCGGCATCTTCTCCATCCTCGGCGAGCTGGCCCGCGGCGGCCTGCTGCACACCGACGTACCGACCGTGCACAGCCCGAGCATGGCCGACGCCATCGCCCAATGGGACATCACCCAGACCCGCGACGAAGCCGTCCACACCTTCTTCAAGGCGGGCCCCGCCGGCATCCCCACCCAGACCGCGTTCAGCCAGAACACCCGCTGGCCGAGCCTGGACGACGACCGCGCCGAAGGCTGCATCCGCAGCGTCGAGCACGCCTACTCCGCCGAAGGCGGCCTGGCCGTGCTGTACGGCAACATCGCCCTCGACGGCTGCGTGGTGAAGACCGCCGGCGTGGACGAGTCGATCCACGTGTTCGAAGGCAGCGCGAAGATCTTCGAAAGCCAGGACGCTGCGGTGAAGGGCATCCTCGCCGACGAGGTGAAGCCGGGCGACATCGTGATCATCCGCTACGAAGGCCCGAAAGGCGGCCCGGGCATGCAGGAAATGCTCTACCCCACCAGCTACCTGAAGTCCAAGGGCCTGGGCAAGCAATGCGCCCTGCTCACCGACGGCCGCTTCTCCGGCGGCACCTCGGGCCTGTCCATCGGCCACGCCTCGCCGGAGGCCGCCGCAGGCGGCGCCATCGGCCTGGTGCAGGACGGCGATAAGGTGCTGATCGACATCCCCAACCGCAGCATCAACCTGCTGGTCAGCGACGAAGAACTGGCCGCCCGCCGCATCGAGCAGGACAAGAAGGGCTGGAAGCCGGCGCAGCCCCGCGCCCGTCGCGTCAGTACTGCGCTGAAGGCTTATGCGCTTTTGGCTACCAGTGCTGACAAGGGGGCGGTGCGGAACAAGGCGTTGCTGGACGGTTGATGACCTGAAGAACAAAATGCCCGGATTACTATCCGGGCATTTTAATATGGTGCTAATTATCGGACACTACGAAGCTACTTTTAAGGCGTACCTTTAGCCGCCAAACAACCGGCGGGAATAAACGCCACTGGCATTCCGGAACTTGTCTCACACTTGAAGCCACCCGCCGTCTTTATTGCCCCGGTCGCTTCATATTCGGTACTGGTATATTTAAGCTCGATAAAAGCACCGTTACCAAGCCGACCAGCATTGCTGATTTCGCATTTCATTCCGCTCTTGGAAACTATCACTTTCGAGCAACTGGCAGTCGTATCCCCTGAAAAACCGACTGTAGTATTTGTCGGGTCTCGGCCTTCCGTCATTTCCAGTTCGAACTGAGTCTTGTGCGAAGCAATATCGGCGAGAGCAGCCGCAGCCTTGCCTTTCGAAGTGTAATCCTGGTAGGCAGGCATGGCTACCGCCGCAAGGATACCAATAATAGCAACGACGATCATCAGTTCGATAAGCGTGAAGCCTTTTTGCAAAGACCTATATGGATGCATTTTCTTCTCCACGAATGATTCAGTTCATCCGCCAATTTCCATTGGATCTGGCGGGCCAAATGAATTAAATCCTCCACGGATAAGGAAGATATGCAGTCAAATTCCTCTACGAGCTACTGAAATTTCCTCAACAACAAAGCCCCCTTGACAGAATTCAAAAAAATCAAATTTCGAATGACCAATTAGGGCAAATAGTGCCATCAGCATCGGCACTTACTGACAGTTAGTGTCACCTCCCAAAGAAAAATCCCTGCCCTATGGCACTGTCCGATCCTGCCCCCACCCCGTAAAATCCCGCTCTTTTTCCCGGACTGCCGCCATGAGCTCCCTCGAGAACCCCGCCACTGCCGACAAGGCCCAGCGCGACCTGGTCTACGGCCTGGAAGACCGTCCCGCCCTGCCCGTCGCTCTGCTCGCCGCGCTGCAGCACCTGCTGGCGATCATCGTGCCGATCGTCACCCCCGGCCTGCTGATCTGCCAGGCGCTGGGCGTTTCCGCCCGCGACACCAACCTGATCGTGTCCATGTCGCTGGTCATCTCCGGCATCGCCACCTTCGTCCAGTGCAAGCGCTTCGGGCCGTTCGGCGCCGGGCTGCTGATCGTCCAGGGCACCAGCTTCAACTTCGTCGGCCCGCTGATCGCCGGCGGGGCGCTGATGGTCAAGCAGGGCACGCCGGTGGAGCAGGTGATGGCGGCCATCTTCGGCGTGGTCATGGCCGGCTCCTTCGTGGAGATGGGCGTGTCGCGCATCCTGCCGTTCGTGAAGCGACTGATCACCCCGCTGGTGACCGGCATCGTGGTGCTGATGATCGGCCTCACCCTGATCAAGGTCGGCCTGATCAGCATGGGCGGCGGCTTCAGCGCCATGGGCAACGGCACCTTCGCCAACGGCGAGAACCTGCTGCTGTCCGGTACCGTGCTGGCGATCATCGTGGTGCTCAACCGCATCCCGGTGGTGTGGATGCGCAGCGGCGCCATCGTCATCGCCCTGGCCGTGGGCTACGTGCTGGCCGGCTACCTGGGCCGCCTGGACTTCAGCGGCATGCACCAGGCCGCGCTGTTCCAGGTGCCGACGCCGCTGCACTTCGGCCTGAGCTTCTCCTGGGCGCTGTTCATCCCCATGCTGGTGATCTACCTGGTCACCTCGCTGGAGGCCATCGGCGACGTCACCGCCACCAGCCAGGTGTCGAAGCAGCCGGTGGAAGGCCCGCTGTGGATGCAGCGGATCAAGGGCGGGGTGCTGGTGAATGGCGCCAACTCGCTGCTGGCGGGCATCTTCAACACCTTCCCCAGCTCGGTGTTCGCGCAGAACAACGGGGTGATCCAACTGACCGGCGTGGCCAGCCGCCACATCGGCCTGTGGATCGCCGCCATGCTGGTGGTGCTGGGCCTGTTCCCCAGCGTCGCCGGGGTGATCCAGGCGGTGCCCGAGCCGGTGCTCGGCGGCGCGGCCATGGTGATGTTCGGCGCGGTGGCCGCCTCGGGCATCAACATCCTCGCCGGCACCCACCTCGACCGCCGCGCCCTGCTGATCATCGCGGTCAGCCTGGCCCTCGGCCTGGGCGTGTCGCAGGTGCCGGAGTTCCTCGCGCACATGCCGGCGGCGCTGCGTAACGTGCTGGAATCCGGCGTCGCCACCGGCGGCATCTGCGCCCTGCTGCTGAACTGGTTCCTGCCGGAAACACCGGCGGCCAGGGCCCAGCACTGAGCCAGCCGCGACGCCACCCTCGGGTGGCGTCGTCGTTTATGCTGGATGCATGAGCACTTCCCTGCGCGTCGGCGTGATCGCCGACACCCACAACCTGTTGCGTCCCGAAGCCCTGGAAGCCCTGCGCGGCTGCCAGCACCTGCTGCACCTGGGCGACATCGGCAAGCCGGCGATCCTCGATGCGCTGCGCCAACTGGCGCCGCTGGACGTGGTGCGCGGCAACAACGACACCGAAGCCTGGGCCGAGACCATTCCCGAAACCCTGGGCCTGGAACTGGGCGGGCTGCGTCTGTACCTGATCCACGACCTCAAGCAGTTGGCCATCGATCCACGGGCCGAAGGCTTCGACGTGGTGCTGGCCGGGCATTCGCACAAGCCGCTGCAGGAAGTGCGCGACGGGGTGCTCTATCTCAACCCCGGCAGCGCCGGACCGCGGCGCTTCAAGCTGCCGATCTCGTTGGCGATCCTGAGCATCGTGGGCGGACAGGCGTCGGTGGAAATGATCGCGCTCGACTGAACGTAGGGCGAATAACCGTTCGCGGTTATCCGCCGCCTGACCTTGGCCGCCGGCCCGCTCGCTGTTGGGCTTGGCGCTGGCCGGGTATGCGCCAGGGCTCGGCCAAGGCGCGGGCGGCAACGGAGGTGTAGCGGCGTATAACCGCGAACGGTTATACGCCCTACGGTTCCAGCAACTGTTGAGCCAAGGCGTCGACCTGCTCCTGGCGTTCGCTCTTGTCCACCCGCTTGCGGCCATTCAAGGTCGACCATTCCGGGTGCGCCCGCGCCTTGCGCAGCGCCTCGGGCAGCTTGCCCTCGCGCCATTGCTTGTCTTCCGGCGAAGCAACGCGGATCGCCTCCATGGCCGCATGGCCCCGCGCCTGCAATGCCGCCAGCAGCTGGCGCTGGCGCAGGGCGAGCAGGCGCAGCACGCTGTCGTCCACCGAGAGTTCGCGCTGGCCCTTGAGCTTGCCGAGCAGGCGCTGGCCGTAGTGGCCGACGGTCTGCCAGGCGCCGCCGGCCAGGGCGCCGAGGGCGGTGGCGGCGCCCAGGGTCAGGCCGCCCACCAGCAGGTCGATGCCCGCGCCAGCCGCGGCGCCGGCAGCTACTCCACCGCCCAGGCGCACACCGAGCTGACGCAGTGTCTCGGGGTTGAACAGGTCATCGCCCCAGCGGCCGTCCAGCAGCGGCAGGTCGGCGGCGCGGGCGTCGCCCTTGCGGAAGGCGTAGAGGCGCAGCAGGGCCTGCACGCAGGCTTCCTCGCGCTTGCGCACGCGGTCGCGCAACACTTCGGTGGCCAGGCGGATGGCCTCGGCATCGCCCGGCACCAGGTCGCGGCAGGCGGCAACGTCCACCAGCAGTTCGGCGATCAGCTTGGCGCCGGCTTCGCGGCGCGCCACGGCCTGGGCCTCGTGGTCCCGGATCAGCCGTTCCAGCTGCGGGCGCGACTTCTCCAGCAGCAGCGCCAGGCTTTCGTAGAGCCGCCGTTCGCCGTCCAGCGGCGGCGCCACGCTGTCGAAGCGCACCAGCGCGTGCAGGCCCAGGCGCGACAGGGCCTCGCGCCATTGCTCCTCGCGGTGGCTGGCGCTGGCGACGAAATTCAGCACCGGCAGCAGCGGCCGTGCGCAGCCGGCGAGTACCGCCAGTTCGTCGCGGTACTTGGCCAGCACCGGCTCGCGGGCGTCGATCACGTAGAGCCCGGCGTCGGAGGCCTGCAACTGGCGCAGCACCTTGGCCTCTTGTTCGAAGCGGCCGCGCGCCTCGCTGCCATCGAGGAAGCGGCGCAGCTTCTCCGGGCCATCCAGGCGCTCGCCGGGGCGTTCCAGGGCGTCGAGGAAGTCGCGCAGGGCGATGGCATCCTCCAGGCCCGGCGTGTCGTACAGCTCCAGCAGCGACTCGCCGTCCACCGACAGGCGCGCGCCCTCGACGTGGCGAGTGGTGCTGGGGCGGTGCGAGACCTCGCCGAAGCCGACGTCGCGGGTCAGGGTGCGCAGCAGCGAGGTCTTGCCGACGTTGGTGTGGCCGACCACGGCCAGCCTGAGGGGCTCAGTCATGTCCGCTCTCCAGCCAGGCAAGGGGCGATGCGCCGCTGTGCGCCAGGTTCAGCTTGTCGATGGCGGCATGCCAGTCGGCCAGGCGGTCGCTGTCCAGGCCGCTGCCCGCCGGCGGCTGCAGCAGCCAGACGCGGGTGGCGCCGGCGCAGCGCGACAGCTCGGCGATCAGCGCCAGGGTGCCGCGGTCCGGCGAGCGCCGCGGGTCGCAGGCGATGGCCAGGCGCGCCGGCGGGTAGCGGGTCAGCTGTTCCAGCAGGCGGCGACGTTGCGCGCCATCGTCCAGCACGCCGGCATCGGCCACGCCGGCCGGCAGCTTCGGCGGCCAGGGCTGGCTGTCGTCCAGTTCGATGGCCACCAGCAGGGCGCCGTCCGCGCTGGCGGCGGGGTTCTGCGCCTGCGGCTCGACCAGGCTGGTCGGCGCGGCATCGTTGACGCCCAGGCGCTCGCTGCTGGGCAGCAGGCGTTCACGCAGCAGGCTATAGCCCGGCAGCGAGAGGTCCAGGCGCAACGCCGCGCGGCCACGGCGCCAGCGCCACAGGCAGAAGGCCCAGAGCAGCAGGCGCGGCAGCAGCCCGTAGACCGCCAGGATGCCCACCAGCCAGCCGGCCCAGGCGTGGCGCGCCGCCTCGCTGGCCACCAGGGCATCGCCGCTGGCGCGCACCAGGTCGCTGTCCGGCAGCGGGAAGCCCAGCAACAAAGGCAGTGCGCCGAGGCCCTGGGTGAGGAAGACGAAGGTATCGCCGCCGAGGATGGTGGTTTCCCAGACGAAGCCGTAGCGCCGTGTCGAGAGCAACGCCAGCAGCACCACCATGGCCGCGCCCAGGGCCAGCAGCCACAGGCCGTGGACCAGCATGCCCAGCGCCCAGCGCGTCAGGCGCTGGCGGCCGAGCAGCACCAGCAGCGCCGGCGCCAGTTGCGCGGCGCGGGCATCGCGCGCCAGCTTGCCGCTCAGCCATAGCCAGAGACGGCCCAGGGCGCCGGCCGCCTCGCCGCCGCCAAGGGCGAAGCCCGCGGCCCAGCCGAGCAGCATCAGCAGGTCCAGGCCGAGCAGGCTGGCCAAGGCCCAGAACACGTTGACCGGGCGCTGGCCGTCGCCGAGGGCGGCCAGCGCCAGGCCGGCGCCGCTGAGCAGGGCGAGGAAGATCAGCAGGTAGAAGGCCAGTTGCGCGCCCTGTTTCCACAGGCGCAAGGCGCTGTCCAGCTCATCGCGGCCGGCCAGCCACAGGGCGCGGTTCTCGATGCGCCGGGGCAGTTCGCCGCCGGCGGCGATGGCGCGGCGGTTGGCCTCGGCGTCCTCCAGCGGGCCGGCCTGCTCCTCGCGCAGGCGCACGGCTTCGCACAGCCACAGTCGGTCGAAGGCGGAAGGTGGGGCGCTATCGCTCACAGTGTCTCCGGCACGGGTTCCTGGGGCGCAAGCATAACCGCTGCGCCGCGCCGCGTCCGCCCGCCAGCTCTCCGGGGTAACGGTAACACCGGCGCCCGCCGACCGAACCAAGGAAGGGCTTACCCGGCGCGCCCACGGGTATAGGGTGCCAAAGCCAACCAGAACAACAACAACGAGGCCCGCCATGCCGCGCGTCCTGCCCTGCGCCCTGCTCCTGCTGGCCGCCGCCCACGCGGCGGCCGTGGAAACGCCCCCGGTGCGCCCCTCCGACTGGGGCCCGGACACCCCGCTGATGCAGGCGGTGCCGCCGCGCCAGCTGGACGACAAGGTCGGCCAGCGCGCCTCCGACAGCGACGAGTCGAAGCTGTGGATAAGCCATACCGACTTCCGCCTGCACGACGACATCGGCTTCTTCATCCGCCGCATGCTGATCCGCATGAGCTCCAACGGCCCCAAGGGCACGCCGCTGATGCTCGACGACCCCAGGGCCATGGTCGCGCGCATCCAGGCCGGCGACATCTTCGTCGCCGACGCCACTCTCGCCACCCTGCTCAACGCCGAACTGCGCAGCGCCGACGCGCCGGTGCGCAACCTGGTCCTGGTCACCCGCAAGGATGGCCAGGAAGTGCGCGGCGAGCTGCTGCGCAAGGGCCGCTGGCGGCCGCTGCGGATGCTCACCGGCATCGAGCAGGCCGGCCCGCTGAAGGTGGCGCTGGTGCCGCAACGCATCTTCGTCGACGGCGTGGACGTCACCCCTTCGCTGAGCGCCGCCTCCATCGAAATGTCAGAGGTGCTGCAACTGCACACCGCGCACATGCAACTGGTCGGCAACCGCATCCTGGTCGACCTCGACGGCCTGTTCCCGCCGCCGCGCCTGGAGTTCGCCGTGCGCAGCCTGAAGCTGGCCGACGGCGGCATGGACCTGCAGTTGGGCGACGACCTGGCCAGCCTGCAATGGCCGCAGTTGCAGGCGCCGGAGAGCTACATGTTCATCCAGGGCGGCGACATCAAGATGGCCCGCACCATCCTGGTCAAGGCCTACGCCCTGTTCACCAGCCTCAGCCCCGGGCAGCCGCTGCTGTTCAACCTCTACGACTACCGACGCCAGTTGCAGTACGGCGAGATCCGCCTGCGCCAGGACGGCATGGTGCACATCGCGGTGTCGCCGGTGAAGGCGCCGGCCCCGCAGGAGAAAGCCCTATGAAGCGCCTGCTGCCCCTGCTCCTCGCCCTGCCCCTGTTCGCGCAGGCGCAAAGCGCCATCGACCGCCAGCAGCAGGAACTGCAGCTGCTGCGCCAGGGCTGGTTCCAGCAGACGCCGCCGGACGCCGGGCACGCCGCCAGCCGCCCGGGCGGCATGCGCGACTCCGGCCAGGATGGCGTCGGCCTGCTGCTGCACAACGTGGACATGTACTTCGAGGGCGGCATCGGCTTCCACAGCCCGCAGCTCAAGGGCTGGCTGGTGCCGCTCAAGGCCGGTGCGCCGGTGGATTTCGACCGCCCGCAGGACCTGCGCATCCAGGTCACCGAGGGCGAGGTGATCCTCGACCCGCAGCAACTGGCCAGCCTGTTCAACGAGCGCATCCTGGCTTATCCACAGAGCATGCTGCGCAACTTCAGCATGAGCATCGACGGCGAGCGCCTGCGCGTCAGTGGCGAGGTGCAGCCCCTGGGCATCGGCCCCTGGCTGCCGCTGCGCCTGGCCGGCAGCGTGCGCCTGGAGGGCGACGAGATCCTCTACCAGCCGGACCAGGTCAAGGTCCTCGGCGTGCCGGCCTACGGCGCCATGAGCCTGGTCGGCCTGCACCTGGACTCACTGGTCAGCCTGGAGCGCCCCGGCGCCCTGCTGCGCGACAACGCCATGCGCCTGGACTACCACCGGGTGTTCCCGCTGGTGGGCATCGACGGCAAGGTCGACGCCGCCTGGCTCGATGCGCAGGGCCTGCACCTGCGCTTCGCCCGCCCGGCCGGCAGCCCGCCGCCGCGCTTCGAGCCGCCCAGCCTGGCCGGCCCTTCGTACATCTGGCTGCAATCGGGCGACCTGAAGATCTTCGAGATCCTCATCACCTACGCGCAGGTGCTGCTCAAGGCCGAGCAGCCCGGCCAGACGCTGGCGTTCAGTCTCAAGGACTACCGCAAGGTGCTGGCCACCGGCATCACCCAGGTCAACGAGGACGGCACCTTCTTCATGCGCGTGCCGCCCTACGCGAACGACGCGCCGGCCCAGCGGCTGGTATCCTCTGCCACCGATGGATCACCCTGAGCACATGACCGGAGCCACGATGTCCCAAGCCCCTTCCCGCCTGCCGCTGGCGATGATCGCCGCCCTCGCCGAGAACCGCGTGATCGGCATCGACAACCGCCTGCCCTGGCACCTGCCGGCCGACCTCAAGCACTTCAAGGCGCTGACCCTCGGCAAGCCGATCATCATGGGCCGCAAGACCTGGGACTCCCTCGGCCGCCCGCTGCCCGGCCGGCTCAACCTGGTGGTCAGCCGCCAGGCCGGCCTGCAGTTGGAGGGTGCGGAGGTCTTCACCTCGCTGGAAGCCGCGCTGCAGCGCGCCGACGCCTGGGCGCGGGAGGAGGAAGCCGAGGAGCTGATGCTGATCGGCGGCGCCCAGCTCTACGCCGAGGCCCTGCCCGTGGCCGAGCGCCTGTACCTGACCCGCGTGGCCCTGAGCCCGGCGGGCGACGCGCACTTCCCCGAGGTGGACGAAAGCCGCTGGCACCTGGCGTCCAGCATCGAGCATGAAGCCACGGCGGAAACACCGGCCTATGCCTTCGAGGTCTGGGACCGCGCTTGAGGGGCTCTTGGCCTGGCAGGATCGACTGTCTTGCCCACTGAACCGAGGTGCTTTCCGTAGGATGGGTTGAGCTTGCGAAACCCATGCGGTCTCGGTGATGGGTATCGCTTCGCTCAACCCATCCTACGGGTGTCGCGTTTGCCGGAGGAGGCAGGCGGGCTTGCTCGCTTCTACGACAAGCCGCCGTCCGTCAGGGGGTCGCCGGCTTCGCCGCCGCGCGGCGGTAGGCCCAGACCATCAGGGCGATGCCGCCGAGGATCATCGGCACGCACAGCAGCTGGCCCATGGTCAGCCAGTCCCAGGCCAGGTAGCCCGGGCCGCCGTTGCCGCCGGCGCCCTGGTCGGCGTCGGGCAGGCGGAAGAACTCGACGAAGAAGCGGAAGCAGCCGTAGCAGAGGATGAACAGGCCCGATACCGAGGCGGTCGGCCGCGGCTTGCGCGAGAACATCCAGAGGATGGCGAACAGCACTATGCCTTCCAGGGCGAACTCGTACAGCTGCGACGGGTGGCGCGGCAGCTGCGCCGGGTCGCTGTAGGGCGGGAAGATCATCGCCCAGGGCACGTCGGTGGGCTTGCCCCACAGCTCGGCGTTGATGAAGTTGCCGATGCGCCCGGCGCCCAGGCCGATCGGCACCAGCGGGGCGATGAAGTCCATCAGCTGGAAGAAGCTCTTGCCGTTGCGCTTGCCGAACCACCAGGTGGCCAGCATCACCCCGATCAGCCCGCCGTGGAACGACATGCCGCCTTCCCAGACCTTGAACAGGTTCAGCGGGCTGGCCAGGTAGAAGTCCAGCTTGTAGAACAGCACGTAGCCCAGGCGCCCGCCGAGCACCACGCCGCAGGCGACCCAGAACACCAGGTCGGAGAGCTTCTCCTTGCTCCAGGTCGCATCGAAGCGGTCGAGCCGGCGCGAGGCCAGCAGCCAGGCGCCGCCGATGCCGATCAGGTACATCAGCCCGTACCAGTGGATCTTCAGGGGGCCGAGCGACACCGCGACGGGGTCGATCTGTGGATAGGGCAGCATCGCTTACTCCTAGGGTTTGATCAGGAAACTCATGCCGATGCAGAACATCAGCAGAGCGAACAGGCGCTTGAGCACCTTGGCCGGCAGGCGGTGCGCCAGACGCGCGCCGATGCGGGCGAAGAACATGCTGGTGACGGCGATGCCCACCAGCGCCGGCAGGTAGACGAAGCCGAAGCTCCACTGCGGCAGCTCGGGCCGGTGCCAGCCGACCACGATGAACGAAATCGCCCCGGCGATGGCGATGGGCAGACCGCAGGCCGAGGA
>Ga0164243_10012610_pt1 | contig 11958 bp, 12 predicted proteins | sample OricompcompostOP_FD_108781 | JGI IMG/M metagenome (GOLD analysis project Ga0164243, IMG submission 108781) | Organic Plus compost microbial communities from Emeryville, California, USA - Original compost - Organic plus compost (OP) | ecosystem: Engineered > Solid waste > Mixed feedstock >...
CAGGAGTTCGACGATGCGCGCGACGTCCTGCCAGCCGGCGGGCTCGGCCGCGTCGACCGTACGCAGTCGTTCGAGAAGCTCGTGTTCCCGATTCAGCCGTTCCTCGGTCTCTCGGATGAGGTCGCCGATCAGCGCGGACGGGGTGAATTTGGGATCGTCGAGAGCACGGGCGATCTGCCGCAGCGACATGCCGAGCGACCGCAGGCCCTCCACATACAAGATCCGCCGGACGTCTTCGGGGGTGTACTCGCGGTAGCCGCCCACGGTGCGGCCGGTCGGCCCCACCAGCCCGAGGGAGTCGTAGTGCCTCAGCATTCTGGCGCTCACCCCCGAGCGGCGCGCCACCTCACCGATCAGCATGCCGTTGCCTCTCCCAGCCCGGACCGAGCGCGACGACCCGTCTCGCTTCGTGAACGGCGAGGTCGAACCCGGCATCAGGGTCGCGCAGGAGCCGCTCCGTCGCACCTGCGTGCGCACGTACGGCCGGGTCGTGATGGGTCATCGCCGTCTGCAGGACCGGAGCGATCACATCGCCGAGCGCGACGAGGGCCTGGCTCAGACTCAGCCGTACCTCGCGGTCGCCGCGGCCAAACTGCGTGGCCAGTTCCGTAGCCAGCGACTCCTTCTCCCCGTCGGGCACGAGAGCGACGGCAGCGCGCCACGCGCTCCGCGCGACCTCGTCGTCGGCATCGCGGAGCAATGACCGGGTGATCGCCGGCCACGCGGTCATATCCCCGATCTTGGACAGGGTATGCAACGCCTGGCTACGGGCTTGTGCGTGCCCGGACCGCAACTCCGTGCACAGCTTCGGAACCGTGACCTCCGACGGGAGACGGGTCAGCGCCCACGTGAGCATGTCGCGCACGAAGAAGTCCGGCTCGATCGCGCACCGGGCCACGAGCACATCGACGAAACCTGGCTCGGGATGCGTGCCGATGGCCAACGCCGCCTGCAGCCGAATCGACGAGTCCCCAGCGGCCAACGCGTCGAGCAGCCGCGTGTCTGGGGAATGCCCGTGTGCCGAGGTCATGGGGCACCACCTCCGACCGCCCAGCTAAGACCCTGTCACAGTGGCAATGTCAAGGTGGCTGCCCCGTTGACCTCGCAGCCCTGCCTCGCCGATTGTGCATCCGTCGATGGTCAACCGACCGGATCTGCCGCGAGCACAGGGTTCCGAGTACTACTCACCGTCGGGTTGGACTGCCAGACCCGCTCGAACGCGTCTCCCAGCGGCGGCGACAGAACCGGCCGTACGACCGGACTTGCCGCAGTGCGGCCCGCACGACCGGGTTCACGATGGGGTCCATTCTGCGTACGTACCAGAATCGGGCGTTGGTTGGGCCTAGCATCGCCTTCAGGGCCGGGTAACGCGCGAAGGCGTCATCAAGGTGTCCGCGAGCGAGACGGGGTAAGCCATGAGCCGTACGCAGTTCGGGTTCATCGCGGGGTTCGCGATCGTCGCGATGTGGGTGGCGGCGGGTTTCCTCCTGACGGTCGGGGCCGTGGCCGCGGGCCTGGTCGGCTTCGCGGTGGGCCGGGTTCTGGACGGCCGGGTGGACGTGAACGCGTGGGTGGACAAGCTGTCGGCCGGTCGCCGGTAGGCGGGTCGACAGCGAGCTGAACAACAATCGGGGGAAGCCGTGAGCAGCAGCAACGACATGCAGCAGGGCAGGAGCCAGCAGGACACGCAGGACCGCGGTGACCGCCAGAAGGGCGGGGCCGGGTCCCGGACGCTGATGCGCCCCGACGCGGCGCCCGTCGCGATCGAGACGGACAAGGGCCAGACCCGGATCGCGGCCGACGTCGTGGCGAAGATCGCCGCGCTGGCCGCGCGGGACATCCCCGGCGTGTACTCCATGGGGGGCGGCATCGCGCGACGGGTGGGGCAGCTGCGCTCGCTGATTCCCGGCGCGACCGAGGCAGCCACCACGGGAGTCTCGGTCGAGGTCGGCGAGCGTCAGGCCGCGATCGACCTGAACCTGGTGACCTGGTACGGCCAGAGCATCGTCGATGTCAGTGACGCGGTCCGCCGCAGTGTGGCGGGGCAGGTGGAGGGCATGACGGGCCTGGAGGTCGTCGCGGTCAACGTGCAGGTCGACGACATCCACGTCGAGTCTTCGGACAAGCAGCAGCAGTGATGCTGATGGTGCGGTTGGAGGACGTCGCTCACGCGGTGGCCGACGCGGTGCTGGCGGTGCCCGGCGTCGCGGGCCTGAGCCCGGGTCGCGGTGTGGAGGTGAGCACCCAGTTCCCCGGCGGCAAGGTGGTCGGTGTCCGGCTGTCCGGCGACGAGGTGTGCGTCCGGATCACCGCGGACCGGGTGCCACTGCCGGCCGTGGCGGCGCAGGTGCGGGCCTCGGCGCGTCGTGTCCTCGCGGCAGCGGGCGACGACCGGCCCGTGACGGTCTTCATCGACGACGTGACGCCCGCGGCCCTGGACCGTCGGGGCGGCTGAAGGAGTCCCATGCGGACGACGAATCGCATCCTGTCGATAGTGCTCGCGCTCGTGCTGCTCGTGGGTGGTCTCGTGCTCGCCATCGAGGCGGGAACGGCAGTCAACCAGGCACCGGGCCTGGTGCCGCGCGACCGTTGGTACGCCTGGGCGCGTGACCTTCGCCTCGACAGCACCCAGTTCCTCACCATCTCCGCGGTCGTCGCCGCTGTCGGGCTCATCCTGCTCGTTCTCCAGCTGCACCGATGGCCACCCGACCGGGTGCAGACGGACAACGACGCCGGCACACCGATCTGGATCTCCCGTGCCTCCGTCGAGCGGCGCGTCGACGCGGCCGCCGAACGGGTGGGTGTGCGCCACGCCCGTTGCACCGTGCGGGGCAGGCCCGCTCGCTGGCGGCTACGGCTGCGGGGCGTCGCCGGGTCGGGCCAGAGCGACGCGGTCCTGCAGGCCGTACGGGCTGAACTCAGCCGGCTCTGCGCCCCACCCGACACCGACGTGAGGCTGGCACTGCGCATGCCATCGCGGGGTGCCCGATGAACCGTGTGTTGTGGACGATCATCGGCGCCGTCCTTCTCGCGGCCGGGGTGCTGGGGCTCCTCGCCGGTTTCGGAACCTTGTCCTTTGTGGACAAACAGCAGGCCGTGCTGACCCAGGACATGGTCGACGCGTGGAACGAGCGTCGGATCCCGGCCCTGGCCATCACCATCGCCGTCGGCGTGCTGCTGGCGCTGCTCGGCATCCTGCTGCTGCGGTCTGTGCTGCGCCGTCGCGGCGGCGCGTCGATAGAGGACATGCACTTCGAGCACCCGGCGGCCGGTGAGCCGACGCTGGTGCACGGCAGCACCGAGGTGGCGAGCAAGGCGCTGCACGACGCTCTGGAGGAGGACCTGGAAGGCGACCGGCAGGTGCGCCGGGCCGCGGTCCGGCTGACCGGCTCGGCCGACCACCCCCAGCTCCTGGTTCGGCTCGCGGTCACCGAGGACGCGGACATCGGTCGACTCGCCGGTCACCTCGACCGGGCCGTCGACCGGTTCACCATCACCAGTGGGGTACGGCCCGAGGTTTCGGACGTCGTCGTACGGATGCCCTGGCGAACCTCGTCCGGCCCGAATTCGCGCCCCAGCAGCCTTTCCGCGGCTCGACGGGCGCGCGATGAGAGACCCGCGACCCCCCAGGGCCAGGCGACAAGCCCAGGCAGGTAGCCACGGACGCTTCCGCTGTCCGTCGCACGAGGCCGTCACCCGGAGTGAGGAGATCGTGGCCCGGTGGGCGGGGTGGGGGAAGGATCCGACATTCGAGGAGCGCGCCGAGAGCGGTCGGTTTGTGTGCGGATGGGACCGGTCTCGTGGCGGCGAGGTTCCCTGGCGTGCCGAGAAATTCTGTGGCAAGACTCACCGGTCCGGTGCGCGACAGTAGTCGTTGCATGACACTCCGTGGTCGCAAAAGCCGACAGGTTGGGGCGACCCGGAAGGGGCGTGGGGTGTCCAGCGCCATGAGTGACGGTTCGATCACTACGCGTCAATCTGAGGGTGCGCTAGAACGGATTGTCGCCACAGCGGCGTGGCGATCGCCGACCGGCCGTGTGCCGGTGGGCGACGAGACTGCCCCGAGGCCATGCCTGGTCCTGCCCACCTCGGCGGCATGACGTGAGACGACTCGACAGGGGGCGGGCAGGAGCGAGGAGCGACGTGCCGACGGTGTTGTGAGCCGACGGCGAAGGTGGCGGCGTGTGTCCACTGAGGACACCAGTGCGCGGGGTGGAGAATCCGCGCCGGGGGACGAGTCGTCGCCGTGCACCTCGTGGCGTGCCGGAGGGATTCCGTTCGTGACCGAGAATGTGCTCAACCTGACCGACTTCACCGGGCGGGGGCTTCGCCTGATGGGCAACCACCGGTTCGGCCTCCAGCTGATCGGCCGTCGTCGCGGTCGGCGGCTTGAGGAGGAGGCGGCTGAGGTCGCCGAGATCGACCGCTGGCTGACGGAGATCCGCAACCAGCCCGAGATGGTCCTCTACCCGTTGCACCCCGCGCCGGCCGCGCCAGCACATGCCACGTCGACCAACTCGAGGCGTACGGCGCGTCCCTCCGGCCGGGCGCGGTCCAAGAAGCGCCGCCGGTAGGCCCGCCCGGAGAGCCGGGAGTCTGTCCACAATGGATTGACGGGGCTGTCGGTGTCCAGTGGTCGGCGCCCCGCTCGCCCCCGAGGCCGGTTCGAGGTGCACCAGGCGGATCCGCCCTGGCGTGCACCTCGACCTGCGCGAGCGGGTCGCCGAACGCACCGGTCTTCCCGGCCAGAGCGTCGACGGCGTGATCCTGCCGACGTCCTGGCCGAGAATCGCCGCAGGCCAGGCCTGGCGGCACGGCGTGGCGATCACACGGTGTTCACCGTCTCGGCGCCAGTCCGGCGCTGAAGATCCACACGCCGGCCGCGACGGCCTCCCGCATCACCGCGTGCGCGGCCTGCGCCACCGCGGGCAACTCGTCGCCGGAAATGTGGTCCATCGCGCCGTCAGGGAACGAAATCAGGTACCGCGCCATGCCCTGCTCCTTGTCTCGGCGGCCGTCGCGGCCGTCGCTCACCTCAGCGACGAACGGGCCACGCCGGATCCGACAACGTCGCCGAAGAAATGTCACCGTACCGGGGAACGTTGGCCGAGCCACTGTTCGGCGCCGCGGGCCTGGAACGGCGGCGCGGCGCCCGGTCACTCGCCGGATCCCGACCGGCTATCGAGCCGGGCCGGCGACTCCAGCCTCGGATCGTGGTTGCGCGTGGGCCAGCCAGGCGTTGACCTCGCGGTTCGGCATGGGGTGGGCGAAGAGATAGCCCTGGCCGAACCGGCAACCGGCCTCGGCGGCCAGTTCCCGGTCCTGGGGAGTCTCGACGCCCTCGGCGATCACGTCGAGCCGCAGAATCCGTGTGAGCGTGACGATTCCCGCGACCAGCTCCCGCTGGGTGTGATCGGTCCGCATGGAGGCGATGAAGTGGTGGTCGAGCTTGATGTGGTCGACCGGCACCCGCCCCAGGTAGCTCAGCGCCGAGTAGCCGGTGCCGAAGTCGTCGATGGCGATGTGGATGCCCGCGCTCCGCAGTCGCTGAAGGCCGACCCACGACGCCTCATTGTTGAGCAGGCTGCTCTCGGTGATCTCCAGGTGTAGGCGCGCGGCCGGGAGGCCACTGGCGGCGAGCTTGGCGAGGACGGTGTCGCAGTAGCCGGGTGAGCCGACCTGCGTCGCGGTCACGTTCACCGAGACGAAGGGGGCCGGATCCGCGCCGTCCCACTGCTGCGTGTCTCGCAGCGCGGTGGTCAGCGCCCAGTCCCCGATGGGAATGATGAGGTTGGATTCCTCCGCGACCCGCAGGTACTTCTCCGGAGAGAGGTGCTGATAGGCCGGGTGTTGCCAGCGGATGAGGGCCTCGAAACCGGTGACGGCGCCGGTGTGGAGGTCGACGATGGGCTGGTACTGCAACGTCAACGTGTGCTGGTCGAGGGCGTGTGCCAGTGCCTCCCGCAGTTCCAGCTGCTCGATGACCGTGCTGTGCGCGGTCGGGTCGTAGTGGTACCACCCTCCGCGGCCGTGGTCCTGGGCGACGAGGAGGGCGAGATCGGCCTGGCGGACCAGTTCGGCGGGTCGGTCCGTGTCGGCGGTGGTCGCGATGCCGGCGTTGGCCGTACAGGTGATGGTGCCGTGGTCGTACGGGATGGGTTGGGCGATGGCGCTGAGCAGCCGGGCCGCGGCGCTGTCCGCGTCGGCGGGTTGGGCGACGCCGTGGACGACGGCGAAGCGGTCGCCCGAGGCTCGTCCGACCAGGCCGCCGGGCGGCACCTGCCTGGTCAGCCGGTCGGCGATGGTCCGCAGCACCTGGTCACCGATGTCGTGGCCGAACTGGTTGTTGACGAGCTTGAAGTCGTTGAGATCGATCACTATCAACGCGATCGGCGTCCCGGGGTGGGCCTGCATGTCCTGCTGGACACGTTGGCGGATGCCCAGGCCGGTGGCCAGACCGGTGAGGGGGTCGTGGGCGGAGCGTTCGGTCAGTTCCTGTTCGAGACGGCGTTGCTCGGTCACGTCGCGGGCGTTGACGAGCAGCCCGCGCAGTCCTGGGTCGGGGCTGGTGAGGGGTCGGCAGGCGACCTCCAGCTCCGCCTCCGTGCCATCCGATCGATGGATGCGAAAAGTGCCATATTCGCTCTGCTTGTCGACCGACACGTGCTCCGGTGGCGTGACGTCCTGACGTGTCTCGCGGTCGACCCCGACGACCCGCCGGTCGTCGGCGGGCAGGTCGGCCCGGCGGGCCCGCTGGAGCAGCGTCGCCACGGGTTCGCGCACGGCCTCGTCGAACAGCTCGGGCAGGCGCGCGCCCACGAGATCCGCCCTCCCGAAGACCTGGCCGGCGGACCGGCTGGCCAGCGTGATCCTCTCCTCGTCGTCGACGAGGAGAAGCGCGTCGCCGGTGGTCTGCGCCACCGCGTTGAGGTAGTCGGCGGTGGTCTGCCGGACCAGTTCCGCGTTGAGTCGAATGCGCTCCAGCACCAGGCACGCCTGTGTGGCCAGCACGTCGAGGCGGGGCCAGAGCTGGTCGAGAGCGGTCCGTGTTCCGCGCAGGTAGAGGACGGGATGGTCGCCGTCGCACAGGGGGACGGCGGTCACCGGGCCGGGACCCAGTCGGCGTACGGCCTGATCCTGAGTCGGCTGAAGCTCGACGGCCGCCACCACGGCGGCCCGCCCGCCGCCCAGCCGCGGCACGCCCGACTCCAGCGCCGCGGCGACGCCGGCCGCGTCGTTCGCCGCCGCGACCTGCGCCACGGCATGACTGAGCGCCTGCTCGCCATGGACCTGATGGCGCAGCCGCAGCGCGACGGCGAGCAGTTGGGCGAGCACCAGCGCCAGCATCACCGCCGACACGGTGGCGATCAGCGGTTCGTACCACCGTCGGGTGCTGCTGTAGGTCGCCAGCGTGAGCAGACCGACGGGCAGGATGGCGGCGACCGCCAGCAGACCCAGCCGCAGCGGAATCGACCGCGCAGCCTCGGCGCCGCGCTCGCCCAGGTCGCGCATGGCGGGCAGCAGAGCGGCCAGTCCCCAGGCGCCCGCGAACAGCAGCCAGCACAACTCGACCCACGTGGCGCTCGGCACGACACCACTGACGAGTTCTCGGCTGAAGATGAAGTCGTACGCCAGCAGGGACCCGGCTCCGCCGACGAGCAGCAGCGTGGCGCCGTTCCATCGGTCGGAGGTGGAGAAGTGCAGGAACGCGGCGAGCAGTGCCACGTCTCGGGCCACGAAGAAGACCCCGATGGCCGCCTGGATCCCCGGCAGGCCGGGCGTCATCGCGAAGGGGATGGCGACGAGAACACCAGCCAGCAGGCCCGTGCCCAGCAGGAGGATGGTCACGTCGACCACGGCACTCAGGTCGCGAGGGGCGGACCGGGCCAGACCGACGATGCCGGTGATGGCGCACGCGGACATGGCGATCAGTACCGCCGCGAGCAGGAGGCTGCCCGGCCCGTAGTGGGAGACTGGTCCGGGCAGCACCTGGAAGATGACCTGTCCAGCCGTGCTCAGCACGAGTGAGGTGGCGAGCAGGCGCCAGGGCCATCGACGCGGGGGCCGGTGCCGGCGGATGCCGGCGACGATGGCGCCGGCGCCCGTCAGCCCCGCGGCGGCGACCGCGCCCACCTGCAACGGCCGTACGGTCAGGAAGACCACGGCCAGGGCCACGAACCAGGCCCCGTACGCGACCACGACACCCCGAGACGGCATGAGGACCCCCGTCACTTGCCGTGCTACGGACACTCTACGAGGCGCCGGTGCGGTCGACGGCGACCAACGCCGTCGAGCACCCTCATAGTGATATGGTCGGGATATATCGTTAACTCGAACGGGGTCAGGATGCGCTACGGCGGAGGGTACGGCCGCGGGGGTGGTCGTGGCGGCGGTCGTGGTGGCCGTTGGCTGCGTCGGGGAATGGTGGGGGATCTTCTGCTCGTGGCCCTGCTTGATGGTCCGGCGCACGGGTACGAACTGATGGACCGGTTGGAAGCCACCACCGGGGGCAGTTGGCGGCCGAGTCCCGGGTCCGTTTACCCGCTGCTGCAAGCGTTCGAGGAGAGCGGGCTCATCACGGGTCATGAGTCCGACGGCCGGCGGGTGTTCCGCCTCACCGAGGCGGGCAGGGCCCAGGCCACCGAGCGCCGCGAGCAGGCTCTCGCGGCCGCCGTCGCTCCCGGGAACTCGCAGCACGGAGCGCTCCGTGAGGAACTGCAGCAACTGCACGCGGCCGGGCGCCAGGTGGCCCTGGCGGCGAGCCCGGAGCAGGTGGAGCAGGCGATCGCGATCGTGCGCGGCGCCCGGCAGGCCCTGTACCGGCTGCTGGCCGAACAGTAGATGGAGGAATGTATGCGTGTAAATAATGAACTTCCTGGCGTGCCCGGCGGGCCGGGCTCTGGAGGCGGCGGACGTCGGCGCCTGCCGCCGCAACTCGTCGAGGTCGTCGCGGTCGCCCGGCTCACGCCACGTCTGGTGTCGGTCACGGTCAGCGGCGGCGACCTGAGCCGGTTCGGTGAGGCGGCGCCGACGTCGCACATCGAGGTCTTCCTGCCGGTACCGGGTCAGGCGGCACCGACGCTGCCGATCATCACCCCCGAGGGCCGGGTGTGGCCCGACAACGAGCCCCGACCGACCGTACGGACCTACACCCCGCGGTCCTTCGACCGCGCCGCCAACACCCTGGAGGTGCAGTTCGTCCTGCACGGCGAGGGGCCGGCATCGGAGTGGGCGCAACGCGTGCAGGTCGGCGACACGCTCGCGATCGGCGGGCCGGGCGGCCGGTTCGCGGCGGACCTGAGCACGCCGCGCTGGTGGATCGCCGGCGACGAGAGCGCCCTCCCGGCCGTCGGCACGCTGCTGGACGCCCTGCCCGCGTCGGTGCAGGCCGAGGTGCACCTGGAGGTCGCCGGCCCCGACGACGAACTCGCGCTGTCGAGTGCGGCCAAGGCCACCATCCACTGGCATCACCGCCGCGACCCGCAGGGGTTCGGCGTGGAACTGATCGAGGCCGCCGAGCGCGGCGCGATCAACCCCGACACCCAGGTCTGGGTCGCCTGCGAGGCCTCGGCCATGCGGCGCATCCGCCGGCTGCTGCTCGACCGCGGTGTGCCGGGCGCGTCGTTGGTGACGCGGGGCTACTGGCGTCGCGGGGTGGCCGACCACCCCGACCACGACTACGGCGACGACTGACCGCCGGCAACCACGATGATCGCGTGGATTTCGGGTCGCTGGAGCGACCCGGAAACCACACGATCATCCCGCTACGACACCGCACTTCACGGAAATCCTCTACACGATGGGCGTTGGTGTAGAGGATTGGTGTTGACCGTGAACACGGGCTACCCCGTGACCAGTGGGTTGTCTTGATCCACTGTTCACAGTGCCGCGATCCTGCGGGGCGTGTGAACGGGTGCGCGGGCGTGTCGGCGGCGCGCCGCTCACGCTCGGAGGGGTGGGGGCGGGGGAGGTCGTGCCGGGACGGGGGACGGACGAGCCCGGCCGGGCGGCTGAGAGAATGGCGGGCATGTCCGACCGTCCTCGCGTGCTCTCCGGGATCCAGCCGACCGCCGACTCGTTCCACCTCGGCAACTACATCGGTGCGCTGCGGCAGTGGGTGGCCCTACAGGATGATCATGACGCGTTCTACTGCGTGGTGGACCTGCACGCAATCACGGCTGGTCACGACCCCGAGACGCTGCGTCGGCGTACGCGGGTGAGTGCGGCCCAGTTGCTGGCGATCGGCATCGACCCGGCCCGCAGCACGCTGTTCGTGCAGTCGCACGTCACCGAGCACGCGCAGCTCGCCTGGGTGCTCAGCTGCATCACCGGCTTCGGCGAGGCGAGCCGGATGACCCAGTTCAAGGACAAGTCGGCCAAGCAGGGCGCCGACCGGTCGAGCGTGGGCCTGTTCACCTACCCGATCCTGCAGGCCGCCGACATCCTGCTCTACCAGGCCGACCAGGTGCCGGTGGGTGAGGACCAGCGCCAGCACCTGGAGCTCACCCGGGACCTCGCGCAACGGTTCAACACGACCTTCGGCAAGACCTTCACCGTGCCGAACCCGTACATCCTCAAGACGACCGCGAAGATCGTCGACCTGCAGGACCCGACGGCGAAGATGTCCAAGTCGGCGTCGAGCCCGAACGGGATCATCGACCTGCTCGACGACCCGGCGAAGAGCGCCAAGAAGATCCGCTCGGCGGTGACCGACACCGGTCGCGAGGTGGCCTTCGATCCCGAGAACAAGCCGGGCGTGTCGAACCTGCTGACGATCTACCACGCGCTCTCCGGGCGGTCCATCGAGGAGCTGGTGGCGGCGTACGAGGGCAAGGGCTACGGCGACCTGAAGAAGGATCTCGCCGTCGTGGTGGCCGATTTCGTCGCTCCCATCCAGCAGCGCACGAAGGAGTACCTCGACGATCCGGCGGAGCTGGACAAGGTGCTGGCGGTCGGCGCGGAGAAGGCGCGGGCCGTCGCCGCCCAGACCCTGCGAACCGCGTACGACAACGTGGGTTTCCTGCCCGGTGTCCCTGGCTGACCGCAGCCGTACGGTCTGACGCGTGGAATGTAGTGGCGTTGTTGTGAGCGGCGTCGTCAACTAACTCGGTCCAGTCGAGCGCGACCGTTGCCCTGTCGCGGTGGTGTTCCGGGAAGTAGCTCACTCGCGCCCCTTCGCCGGCCCGTGGTCGGCTCCCGCACCGAGATTCGATCTGCGTCGGCTGGCTCGCCCGTCGGCCATCAAGTGATGAATAGAACTTTACAAATATTATTGGCGTCGAGGTCTTGTGTGGACACGCGGACACTTGTAGCGTGTTTCTCGCCAGGCAAGACGCCTCGGACCGCAAGATAGTCGAAGCGCAAATGGTCGCACGTCTGGTTATGTGACGTGGAATGCGGTGCGGGGTCTGTGTCGCTCAATGGCTGTGGTTTGCATGAGCGCGTCCGCAGCCGATTGGTGGACGGCCGGTTCTCCTGACTGTTGGAAGGTCCCGCGAATTGATCAAGCGTCCGGAGGCACCGAGAGTTCCTGGTCATCTTTGGCGCTGTCTGGTTGGCGGTGGTCGGATGCTCGCTCGTGGCGAACGGCGCCGGAGCCACCCCATTTGCCACGGCCCAGTCAGACGGGGCGGCGGGACCAGGAACAGCGATCACGGTTGCCGCGGTCGCGTTCGCCGTCGAACTGGCGTTTCCGCCGTGGCGCTCGCGCTGATCGAACGACGGCGCACCGCGGATGTGTTGAAGGGAGAGTTCTGATGGCGAGTCTCAGTCGCCGTGCCGTGTGCGAGCTGGTCGAGGTCAGCAAGCGGTTCCACGGGCGCGAGGTGATTGCGGGCCTCAATCTCACGGTGGCCCAAGGCGAGATGGTCGCGGTCGTCGGACCGAGCGGGTGCGGCAAGTCCACGGTCCTGAACATCCTCGGACTGCTGGACAGCGCCGACGCCGGCACGGTCCGGC
>Ga0164243_10012611_pt1 | contig 11957 bp, 11 predicted proteins | sample OricompcompostOP_FD_108781 | JGI IMG/M metagenome (GOLD analysis project Ga0164243, IMG submission 108781) | Organic Plus compost microbial communities from Emeryville, California, USA - Original compost - Organic plus compost (OP) | ecosystem: Engineered > Solid waste > Mixed feedstock >...
GCCGACCGTCGACCCCCGCGAGCTCATGACCGGGATCGTGCACCTGGGGTCAGGGGCCTTCCACCGGGCCCACCGGGCCGTGTTCACCGAGGACGCTGTCGCCGCTGCCGGAGATCCACGGTGGGGTGTGCTCGGGGTCAGCCGGCGCAGCCCGCGCGACGAGGCACTCGTCGTGGCGGAGCCATTCAGCCAGTGGGTTATCGAGGACGACGTCGTGCCGACCCTGCGCCCAGCACCCGACCTCGACCTGCCCCGGTACCGCGACACGGTGCTCGAGCGGTTCGCGAACCCCGCACTGGTGCACACGACGGCACAGGTGGCCGCGGACGGCTCGCAGAAGCTGCCCATCCGGCTGTTCGGGACGATCGCCGACCGGCTGGCAGCCGGGACCGTCCCTCGGTTCGCGACCCGTGCGGTCGCCGCCTGGATCGTCTTCGTCGCACGCGCACCGCAGTGGGAGGACCCGCTGTCCGACGTGCTCGTCGCCACCGCGACCGGGTCGCAGGCCACGCTTGTCGACCGCATGCTCGCCCTCGATGACGTCCTTCCCACGCAGCTGCGGGAGGACGACGCCTTCCGCCGTGCGCTGCGGGCCGAGGTCGCCGGCCTCTCCCGGACGTCCCACGACCGGACCCGACCGCCGACCGTCTCCCGGGCAGCGACCACGCGGTGAGCGGACGGACCGCACACCGACGCGAGGCCACCGGGCCAGGACGAGGCGATCCGAGACAGCCCCCGACGGTGCCACGCGGCTGGTTCCGGCTCCTGGCCGACCCGGACTTCGGCCGCTTCATGGGCGGCAACCTGTTGTTCTCCGTCGGGATGTGGGTGCACGCGGTGGCCGCGACGATGCTGGCCTTCGAGCTGACCGGGTCCGCCCTCGTCGTCGGACTGGTCAGCGCGGCGCAGTTCGTCCCGCCGCTGGTGCTGGCACCGCTCGGCGGTCTGGCCGCCGACCACGGCGACCGCAGAGCGCAGCTCGTGGCGGGACGGCTCGTCACCATGGTGGGCTCCGGCGGCCTGGCGCTGTGGCTCGTCATCGTCGGCGCGCACGGACTGCAACGGACGGGTGCCGGTCCTCTGGTGGGTGCCGCGCTCGTCGTCGGCCTCGGGGCGGTGCTCGGCGGTCCCGCGATGCAAGCGCTCGTTCCGTCCCTCGTCCGGCCTGGCGAGCTGCCCGCCGCGGTGAGCCTGAGCATGCTGCCGATCCCGCTCGCGCGCGCGATCGGGCCCGTCCTGGGCTCCTTCGTGGTCACCGCTGCGGGTCCGGCGCTCGCATTCGCCATCGCGTTCGCCTGCAACCTGGTGTTCGTCGTCCTCCTCGTCACCATGCGTGTTGATGCACGGGCACCCGCCCCCGCTCCGCGGGCCGGCCGGGAACCCGGCGTCTGGGCGTACCTGCGCGGCGACCGGACCACGATCGTGCTCCTCTTTGGCGTCGCGGCGATCGGAGTCGGCGCCGACCCCTCGTTGACCCTCGCCCCGGCGATCTCCGACGACCTCGGTCTGGGCACCACGCTCGTCGGCCCGATCGCCACCGCGTTCGGGACGGGTGCTGCGGCGGGACTCGCGCTCGTCCCGGTGCTGCGCAGGATCCTCGGTGCGACGCGGTACGGGCACGTCGGTCTGGCCGTCATGGCCGTCGGTAGCGCATGTGTGGTGCCGGGACGTTCCGCCGTCGCGGTCTGCCTGGCCTTCGCCCTGTCCGGCGTCGGCATGACGATCGCGCTGACGGGGTTGAGCACGGCGGTGCAGCTGCGCGCGCCCGACCGTCTCCGCGGCCGTGTCATGGCGCTGTGGTCGGTGGCCTTCCTCGGTGCACGGCCCTTCGCCGCCGCGGTGGACGGAGCGGTAGCCGACGCCCTGTCGCCGACGGTCGCCCTGCTCGTCGTCTGCCTCGTCCTGCTCGGCGCGACGTGGCTGGGAACGACGGGTGCACGCAGCCTGCGCGCAGCCGGAGATCATCAGTCTCAACTGGACAGTTCAGACTGATGAATCTACGGTGATCGCGTGACCACGCAGCAGATCACCGACTCGGCGGTGCGGGGAGCGCACGAGGTGCGGGTCGTCGTCGGCCGCATGCGCCGGCGACTGCGCGAGCTGGCCGACCCCCAGGACCTCACGCCGTCGCAGACCTCGGTGCTGAGCCGGCTCGACAAGCAAGGCCCGGCCTCGGCGAGCGACCTGGCCGTCGCCGAGCAGGTGCGCCCGCAGTCGATGGCCGCCACCGTGGCCGCACTGGTCGAGCGCGGCCTGGTCGAGCGCCGGCCCGACCCGCGCGACGGGCGCCGTCAGCTCCTCGTGCTCACAGCCCAGGCGCACGACCTCATCGCCGGGAACCGGCAGGCCCGTGAGGAGTGGCTGGCCCGGATGCTCCAGGAGCGCTGCACGGAGGACGAGCGCCGGACGATCCTCGACGCGATGCGGCTGCTGGACGGGCTGGTGCAGGCGTGAGGCGGCGGACCGCGACCGGGGCCGCCGCCACCGCCGACGTCCCGGACCTCACCGCCCCGGCGCCCGACGCCCCGGCTCCTGAGCCCGCCAGCCCACCGGGCCGCTTCGACCGCACGCTCATCGCGCCGATGCTCCTCGGCTCGATCCTCAACCCGGTCAACTCCTCGATGCTCGCCGTGGCGCTGATCCCCATCGGCGACTACTTCGACGTCAGCCCGGCGCAGACCGCCTGGCTCATCACCGGCCTGTACCTGGCCACGGCCGTCGGCCAGCCCGTCATGGGCCGCCTCGTCGACCTGTTCGGCCCCAAGCCGCTCTACCTCGTCGGGACGTCGATCGTCGGGGTCGCCGGGCTCATGGGCGCCTTCGCCCCGGCCCTCGGCGTGCTCATCGCCTCCCGCGTACTGCTGGGCATCGGCACCTCGGCGGCGTACCCGGCGGCCATGTCGCTGATCCGCAGCGAGTCCGAGCGCACCGGGCAGAAGAGCCCCGCGGGCGTGCTGTCCATGCTGACCATCGCCAATCAGGTCATCGTCGTCATCGGCCCGACCACCGGCGGCCTGCTCATCGGGCTCGGCGGCTGGCACCTCATCTTCACCGTCAACGCGCCGCTGTCGCTGGCCTGCCTCGTCCTCGGCGCGCTCTACCTGCCCGCCCGGACCCGCCGGTCCACCGCCCGCGGGCTGTCCTCCATCGACATCCCCGGGATGCTGCTGTTCGCCGGGGCGCTCGTCGCGCTCATGCTCTTCCTCATGCAGCCGCGGCTCGCCCGCACCTGGCTGCTCGCCGTCATGGCGGCGATCGTCGTGGTCTTCGTGCTGCGCGAGCTGCGGGTGCCGACGCCGTTCGTCGACGTGCGCGTGCTGCGCGGCAACGGCCCGCTGCTGGCTACCTACGGCCGCCAGCTCCTGGCCTACACGACGTCGTACGCCTTCATCTACGGCTACCCGCAGTGGCTGGAGGAGGGCCGCTCGCTCAGCCCGTCCGCGGCCGGGATGGTGCTGCTGCCCATGTCCGCCGGGGCCATCGTCATCACGGCGATCACCGGGCGCCGCGCCGCCGTGCGCCGCAAGCTGCTGGCCGGCAGCCTCATCCAGCTCAGCGCCTGCGCCGCGCTGCTCCTTGTCGGCTCGGCGAGCCCGATCTGGACGCTGGTGCTCGTCGGCATGGTCGTCGGGCTGCCGCAGGGCCTCAACGGGCTGGCGAACCAGAACGCGCTCTACCACCAGGCCGCCCCCGAGCGGCTGGCCTCCTCGGCCGGGCTGCTGCGCACGTGCAACTACCTCGGCGCCCTGGTCGCCGCCGCGGCGCAAGCCGCCTTCTACGACGGCGGCGCGACCAGCACCGGCCTGCACCACCTGTCGTGGTTCCTCATGGGCGTGGCCGGGGTGCTGCTCGTCATGGCTCTGGCCGACCGGTCACTCAGCCGGATCGGCGCCGCCGAGGACGCCGAGCGGCGGGCGGCACGACGGGCGAGGCGGTGACCTCGGGTCGCGGCCGCCGGTCACGGCCGACTAGAACGCGCCCCGGTACCGCTTGCGGCCGCAGCCGCACGACTCCCGGTGGTGCAGGGCCGTCGGCACCACGATGCGCTGCGGGGCACGGCCCGGGTCGGCGATCCGCGCCAGCAACAGGTCCACGGCCGACGCGGCGAGCGTGGGGACGTCCTGCGCCACGGCGGTGAGCTGCGGCTCGAACAGGTCCGCCCAGTCGAAGTCGTCGTAGCACACCAGCGCGATGTCGCGGGGGATCCGCAAGCCGGCGGCGCGCAGCGCCCGTAGCGCGCCCAACGTCATCTGGTTGTTCGACACCAGCAGCGCCGACGCGCGCCGCGACGACGACAGGTGCTCCGCGACGACCTCCGTCGTGCGCCGCTCGTCGGAGTCGCCGGCCAGCACGAGGGCGGGGTCGTCGTCCAGGCCGAGCTCGGCGACGGCGCGGCGGTAGCCCGTGAGCCGGTCCATGGCCGTGGAGGACTCCGGGGACCCGGCGACGAACGCGATCCGGCGGTGCCCCTGGGCGGCCAGGTGCGCGGCGAGGTCGAAGGTCGAGACCTCGCTCTCGGAGTACACCTGGTCGACCTCCAGCGTGGAGCGCCGGTCGAGGAGCACGACGGGGAACTTCTCGTCCCGCATGCCCTCCAGGGTGGCGGTGAGCTCGGCGCTGCCCTCGAGCGACACCGTGATGAGCCCGCTCACCCGTCGGGCGCGCAGGTGTTCGATGACCTCGACCTCCAGCGCCGCGTCGTCGTTCGTGTTGGCGAGCACCAGGGAGAAGCCGGCACGTCGCAACCGCTCCTCGACGTTGCGCGCCAGCTCGCCGAAGTACGGGTTGGTGACCAACGACATGGCCAGCCCGATGGTGGTGGTCGACTGTGTCGCGAGCGCGCGCGCCGCCAGGTTGTGCCGGTACCCCGTCCGGGCGACCGCGTCGCGGACGAGCCGCTCGGTCTCGGGGGCGACGGGCCGGGTCTTGTTGAGCACGTGCGACACGGTCGTCACCGAGACGCCCGCGAGCCGCGCGACCTCCGCCATCGTCGTCACCGGTGACCTCCGTGAGCACCATCGCCCCCGGGAGCCTCCCGGTGCCGCCTACGCCGCCCGCACTCTACTGCGACCGTCTCGTTACTCGCAAGCGCTTGCGCAAGCGGTTGCGAGCCGGTTAGCGTCACCCTCACGGTCGCCGGCCCCACCCGTCCTGAGCCGGCCGGCCCCAGCGGGAGAACGGCCTCCCCCATGGCCCGACGAAGGAGTACGGACACATGAGATCTCTCCGCACCAGCACTCTCGGGGCGCTCGCCGGCGGCGCGCTCGCCCTCCTGCTCGCCGCGTGCAGCGGTGGCGCGCAGCCCGGCACCGGCGCCTCCACCGAGCCTTCGGGCCAGACCACCGGCGACGGACCGGGGGCCGGCCTGACCATCGGCTTCGTCCCCGGCATCGCCTCCGACCCGTTCTTTCTCGCCATGCAGCTCGGCGCGCAGGAGGCGGCGCAGGACCTCGGCATCACCCTGCTGTGGCAGGGTGCGCCCGACGAGTACTCGCCCCAGTCGCAGATCCCGTTCGTCGACTCGATGCTGACGCAGAAGGTCGACGGGCTCGTGCTCGTGCCGACCGACCCCGACGCCCTGCAGCCGAGCGTCGACCAGGCGGCCGACCTCGGCATCCCCACCGCCACCGTGGACACCACGGTCACCGACCAGTCCACCCTCGTGGCGCACATCACCGGCGACAACGAGGAGGGCGGCCGGCTGGCCGCCCAGACGCTCGCCGAGCAGATCGGCGACAAGGGCAAGGTCTTCCTCATGATGGGGTCGCCCACCGCGACCACCAACACGCTGCGGCAGAAGGGCTTCACCGAGGAGCTGGCCAAGCATCCCGACATCGAGCTGGTCGGCACGGAGTACGCCAACAGCCAGCCGGCGGCGGCGACCTCCGCGGTCAACACCGTGCTGCTGCAGCACCCCGACCTGGCCGGCATCTTCGCCGTGGACGGCACCTCCGGCACCGGCACCGTGGCGGCCCTGCGCGGGGCGGGGAAGGCGGGTCAGGTGAAGCTCGTCGGGTATGACGCCTACGAGAACCAGGTTGCCGACCTGGAGGAGGGCGTCTACACGGCGCTGGTCGCCCAGCGCCCCGGCGAGATGGCCAAGCTCGCCCTCGAGGACCTCGTCACGACGATCACCGGCGGCGACACCTCGTCCATCGAGAAGCAGGTCGTCTTCCCCAACACCGTGCTCACCGCGGAGAACCTCGATGACAACCGCCAGTACGTCTACCCGAGCTGACGTCGTGGCCGCGATCTCCGCACCGACCGGAGCACCGCCCGGCCCGGACGCCAGCCCCGACCGGCGGACCCGGCTCACCGCCGTCCTGCTGCGCCAGGACGTCGTGCTGCTGGGCGTGCTCGTGGCGATGGTCCTGTTCTTCACCGCGCTGAACCCGCTGTTCTTCTCCACCTCGGCGCTGGCGAACGTCCTGCAGGACTGGGCACCCATCATGCTGCTGGGCATCGGTCAGACCTATGTGATCGTCACCGCCGGCATCGACCTGTCGGTCGGCTCGACGCTCGGCTTGTCCGGGGTGAGCGCTGCACTGGTCATCCGTTCGATGACGCAGAGCGGGACGTCGCCCGCGATGGCCATCGTCACGGGCGTCGCGGTGGCGCTCGCCGTGGGCTTGGCGATGGGGCTGCTCAACGCCCTGCTGGTGGTCCGGGTGCGGCTGGTGCCGTTCGTGGCGACGCTCGCCACGATGGGCATCGGCGCCGGCCTGACGCTCGTCGTGACCAACGGCGTGCAGATCGCCGGCGGCCCGCGCGAGGTCATCACGATCGGCAGCACCCGGTTCCTGTCGGTGCTCACTGCACCGCTGCTCGTCGTCCTCCTCGTGCTCGCCGTCGCCTGGGTGGTCCTCGGCATGACGCGCTTCGGGCGCTGGACCTACGCCATCGGCTCGAACAGCTTCGCCGCCCGCGGTGCGGGCATCGGCGTCAGCCGGCACCTGGTGAAGGTCTACGCCCTGTCGGGCGTGCTGGCCGCACTGGCCGGGCTGTTCGTGTACTTCCGGCTCGGCTCCGGGTCGCCGACCTCCGGCCAGGGCCTGGAGCTGCCCGCGATCGCCGCGGCGGTCATCGGCGGGACGAGCCTGTTCGGCGGCAGCGGACGGATGTCGGGCACGGTGCTCGGCGCCCTCATCACCACGGCCGTGCTGAGCGGCCTCATCCTCATCGGCGTCGCGCCGTACTGGCAGCAGGTGGTCGTCGGGGCGCTCATCGCCGCCGCCGTCGGCCTGCAGCAGGTCAGTGCCGTGCGGGCCCGGAACGGAGCCGGCCATGGCTGAGCAGACCCTCTACGAGGCCCGGGGCATCAGCAAGTCCTACGGGAGCGTCGTCGCGCTGGAGGGCGTGAGCCTGGCGGTGCACGCCGGGGAGATCGTGGGCCTTGTCGGCGACAACGGCGCCGGCAAGTCCACGCTGGTGAAGGTGCTGTCCGGGGCACACGCCCCGGACAGCGGGACGCTCCTGCTGGACGGCACCGAGCGCACGTGGCGCTCCCCGCACGACGCGCTGTCCGCCGGGATCGAGACCCTCTACCAGGACTCCGGCCTGTGCCCGGACCTCACCGTCAGCGGGAACGTCTTCCTGGGCCGGGAGCGACTGCGGCGCGGGCTGCTCGGGCGGCTCGGGTTCCTCGACAACGCGGCGATGGAGCGCGAGGCCCGGGAGAACCTGGAGCAGGCGGGGATCGGCTTCGCCGGGGTCCGGCGCACCGTCAACCAGTTCTCCGGCGGACAGCGTCAGGCCGTGGCTATCGGCCGCGCCGTCTCCTGGGCGCGCAAGGTGATCATCCTCGACGAGCCGACCAACCACCTGGGCGCGCGGCAGTCCGCCGAGGTGCTGCACGTCATGGAACGCGCCCGCGAGCGCGGGCTCGGCGTCGTCTTCATCTCGCACACGCTCCCCCACGTCCTGCAGGTCACCGACCGCGTGGTCGTCCTGCGCCTGGGGCGCGTCGTCGCCGACCGCCCGACGTCCACCTTCACCCCCGACAGCCTGCTCAAGGTCATCACCGGCCTGGAGCAGGCCGAGCCCGCCGCATGAATGAGAGGACAGGCATGCGTCTCCAGCTGGCCGTCGACGCGCCCGAGCACCTGGCGCTGATCCCGCGGCTCGCCCGCTACGTCGACATCATCGAGGTGGGCACCCCGGTGCTCAAGCGGTTCGGCGCCTCGGCGATCTCCACCGCCCTCGAGCTCGGGGGTGGGCGCACCGTGCTCGCCGACACGAAGACCGTCGACGGGGGCGCCCTCGAGGCCCGGATGGCGTTCGGCGCCGGCGCGGCGATGATCACCGTCCTCGCCCACGCCGCCCCGGCGACCCACGAGGCCACCCGCGTGGTGGCCGCCGAGCTCGGGGGCGAGGTCGTCTTCGACACGATCCTCGACGGGGAGTTCGACGCCGCCGCGCTGCGCACCGGTGACGACGCCGGGGGGGTGTGGCTGGCCCTGCACTCCCCCAGCGACGCACGTGTCGCCGGGGCGGGGGACGAGGCGCACATCGAACGCGTCACCGCCCGCCGGGCCGCCGGCTTCCGCGTCTCGTTGGCCGGCGGCATCGGCCGGGCGAACCTGCCGCGCGTGCTCGAGGCCCGTCCGGACGTGGTGGTCGTCGGCTCCGCCGTGACCGCCGCCGCCGACCCGGAGGCCGAGGCGCGCTGGATCCGCGACGCGATGGACCGGGCATGACCGGCTGGACGACGGCGCGCGACGAGCTCGCGGGGGTCTTCGCCCGGGTGAGCACCGACGACGTGGCCCGGTTCGCGGCTGCCTTCCCGCGGCTCGGCCAGGGCCGGATGTTCTTCACCGGCCAGGGTCGTTCGGGGCTGTCCGCGCAGATGGTCGCCATGCGGTTCATGCACCTGGGCTACGACGCCCACTACGTCGGCGAGGCGACCGCCCCGTCGGTCCGGCGCGGCGACACCCTCGTCATCGTCTCCGGCAGCGGACGCACGCCGGTGAGCGTGGGGTTCGCGCAGATCGCCCGCGACGAGGGTGCCCGCGTCCTGCTCGTCACGCACCAGGCCGACAGCCCGCTGCGCGAGCTGGCCGACGCGGCGCTGGTCGTCCCCACCGACGGCACCCGCCAGTTCGGCGGGACCCTGTTCGAGCAGGCGGCGCTGGTGGCGCTCGACGCCGTGGTCTACGGGCTGATGGACCAGGTGGACGACCCGCACGCCACCATGCTCTACAACCACACCAACCTGCAGTGACGGGCGCGACGCCCGAGGTCGTCGTGGTGAGCGACGTCCTGGTCGACGTGACGGAGCAGGACGACGGACGGCGCACCGCCTACCCCGGCGGTGCCGGCTTCAACTTGGCCGTCGACGTGGCGCGCCTCGGCGTGCGCACTGCGCTGGCCGCCCCCGCACCGCCGGACGCGCTCGGGCAGGCGCTGCGCCGCCGGCTGCACTCGGCGGGGGTGGACGTCATCGCCCTGCCGGCGGACGTGCCGACCGGGGTCGTGACGTCACGGCGGACGCGCGGTGAGCCGACCTACGCGTTCTCGCCGTCCATGTTCGCCCGGCGCTACCGCCTCCAGCCGGAGCACCGGGCGGCGGCCGGCACGGGCGCCGTCGTGGTGGTGAACTCGTTCCCGTACGAGCACCCCGACCAGGTCGACGCTGTGCTGGAGCTCGTCACCGCGGGCCGTCACCGGCTGGTCGTCGACCCCAACGTCCGGCCGGCCCTCGTCGCCGACGTCGCGGCGTACCGCGCAGGGTTTCGGCGCACGGCGCGGCACGCGACGCTGGTCAAGGTGAGCGCGCAGGACGTCGCCGACCTGGGTCTCGACGACCCGGACGGCCTGTTCGACGAGCTGCTGGACGAGGGGCCCAGCACCGTCGTGCTCACCCGGGCCGCGTACGGTGCGACCCTGCGCACGGCCGACGGCACCACGGTGCACGCCGCGATCCCGGCGCGCCCAGAGCCGGTGGTCGACACGATGGGTGCCGGTGACGCGGTGCTCGCCCGGCTGGTGACCGAGCTGGTGCGTGGCTCCGGCGCATCCGGCCCCGACTGGGCCCGCGCGCTGCGCGAGGCCATGGAGCTGGCCGCCGACGTGTGCCGGGTGGCCGGCGGATGCCTGGAGAACGCACCGCTCGAGCAGGAGATCACCCAGGTCGTCGAGGGCGTGTCCCGAGCGCGCTGACGCCGCGCACACCTGTGCACCGCTCTGGCGGCGGACGCCCGGGCGGGGGATCATCCGGCACACGGTGCCCAGCCGTGCAGGACCCCGGGCGCCGTGTGCCAGACCCCCGACACCGAGCCGAGGACCCATGACCGCCGTCCACGACATCGCCCTGGTCGCCCACGACAACAAGAAGGTCGAGCTGCTGCGCTGGGCCGAGTTCAACCGCGGCACGCTCGCGCGGCACCACCTGTTCGCCACCGGCACCACGGGGACGATGCTCGAGTACGAGCTGGGCCTGCCGGTGACCCGGCTGCTGTCCGGCCCGGTGGGCGGCGACCAACAGATCGGCGCCAAGATCGCCGAGGGCGTCATCGACATGCTGGTGTTCTTCTGGGACCCGCTCGAACCGCAGCCGCACGACCCGGACGTCAAGGCGCTGCTGCGCATCGGGGCGGTGTGGAATGTGCCGATGGCCTGCAACGTCGCCACCGCCGACCTGTTGATCTCCTCGCCGCTGATGGACGAACGCTGGGAACGCAACCGGCCGGACATCGAGCAGCGGGGGTGGGAGGGCGGCCAGCCGGTCGGCTGACGCCGGCGGTGCGGTCAGCCGAGGCCGCGGTGCGGTCGGCCCAGGCCCGGTGCGGTCAGCGCGGCAGGCCGACGGTGAGCACCGCGACGTCGTCGGTACGGGTCGACGGGCCGAGCGCGGCGATGAGCGCCCCCGCCGTCAGCTCGCCGCGAGCCTGCAGGTCCGCCACCGCCTGGGTGAGCCGGCCGATGCCCCGGTTGAGCGGCTCGTCACGACGCTCCACCAGTCCGTCGGTGTAGAGCACGAGCAGGTCACCGGGGCCCAGCGTGGTCTGCCGGTCGTGGCGCTGCACGCCGGGGGCGATGCCGAGCATGAGGTCGTTCTTGTCCGTCAGCAGCTCGACGGTCCCGTCCCCGCGCGCCACGAGCGGCGCCGGGTGCCCCGCGTTCGACCAGGACAGCACGCGCGAGCCGGCCGGGCCGTCCGGTCCGGGAGCGAGCCGGGCCAGCACCGCCGTCGCGGTGGCGGTCAGCCCGATGCCGTCGATCGCCTGGTCCAGCAGGTCGAGCACGCCGGCGGGCGTCTCGTCGTTGGCCCACGCCAGGCCGCGCAGCACGGACCGCAGCTGGCCCATGCGGGCCGCGGCGAACATGTCGTGGCCCGTGACGTCACCGATCATGAGGGCCAACGACCCGTCCCGCAGCCGCACCACGTCGTACCAGTCCCCGCCGACCTCGTCGGAGCGGCCCGCCGTCGCGTACTGCGCGTCCAGCTCGACGTCGTCGAGCACCGGCAGCTCGGGCAGCATCGAGCGCTGCAGGATGTGGGCCGTGCGGCGCCGCTCCTCCAGCAGCTGCGAGCGCGACAGTGCCAGCGCCGCGTAGCCGCCCAGCGCGCGCAGCGTGTCGTGCAGCTCCTCGTCCTCCTCGCGGGGCTCGTCCCAGGACAGCACCAGCACACCGAGCACCCGGTCCTCGCTGAGCATCGGGACGAAGGCCGACGCCCCCGGCGCCGGCCGGCCCCCGTCGAGCCCGTGCGCGTGCAGCAGGTCGGCACCCGAGGGATAAAAGCCGGTCGTGCGGACCGCCGCTGCGTACCGGGTGGCCTCGACCACGGCGTCCACGCCCGTGACCCCGTCGGCCAGAGCCGGCGGGGTGGGTCGCGGGCCGAACGGCTGCCGGGTGCCCGGGGCGGCGAGCAGCGCGCCGCCGAGCGCGTCGGGCTGCGGGTCGTCGTCCTCCCAGGGCACCAGACGCTCCCCGTCGGGCTCGACGAGGCTGACCCC